>Ga0307405_10000799_pt1 | contig 12358 bp, 11 predicted proteins | sample 322Cmetagenome_2_FD_203311 | JGI IMG/M metagenome (GOLD analysis project Ga0307405, IMG submission 203311) | Maize rhizosphere microbial communities from greenhouse at UC Davis, California, United States - 322HYB-C-1 | ecosystem: Host-associated > Plants > Roots > Rhizosphere > Soil | place...
GTGCTGCGGAGAAGAGTGCTTGGACAGAGTGTTTATCGAAGGCCTTGAAGTCGACACGGTAATCGGTGCCTACGACTGGGAGCGAGGCATCCGACAGTGCCTGCGGCTTGACCTGAGCTTCGCCTGGGATAACCGTCCGGCTGCCGCAGGCGACGACCTGACACTGGCGCTCGACTATGCCAGCGTGTCGTCACGCATCCAGGCGTTCGCCGAGCAGGCGCAGTTCCAATTGGTCGAGACTTTCGCCGAACGCCTGGCCCAGGAGCTCATGGATGAGTTCAAGATCACCTGGCTGCGCCTGAAAGTGACCAAGCCTGGCGCTGTACCGGCTGCCAGTGGTGTGGGCGTGGAGATCGAGCGCGGATGTCGTTGACCCAGGTTTTCCTAGGGCTTGGTAGCAATATCGAGCGCGAAACCCATCTGTGTGCCGGGCTGGAAGCGCTGTCCGGCTTCCTGGTGGATATGCGCTGCTCGGCTGTGTTCGAGAGCCAGCCGGTGGGGATCAAGAGTGGACCGTTTTTCAACTTCGTCGTCTCGGCCTTCACTGACCTGTCGCTGATGGAGTTGGACCGCCGCCTCAAGTTCATCGAGGCCGACAACGGTCGTTATGCGCCGGACCGCAAGGGTCTGCCGCTGGATATCGACGTGTTGTTGTACGGCGAACAGGTCGGCAACTTCGATGGCTTGATCCTGCCGCGTGCTGAAATTCTCAAGAATGCCTTTGTGCTGTGGCCCTTATCCTTGATCGCGCCGGATCGGACTCATCCAGGCGTGGGTAAAAGTTTTGCCACGTTGTGGGAAGAGGCGAAGATCGACCAGGTATTGGCGCCGGTGGCTTTCGAGTGGCGAGGGGAGCAGCTTACGCCACCGAGCCTGCTGTAAGGCGTCTGCCATCATCGCGAGCACGCTTGTGGTCTGCATAAGTCCTGTGGAAGCAGGTTTGCTCGCGATGACAGCGGGATATCCACCACCCAGGCAAACTGACGCAGGTCCCGTCAGCTCGCCGTTTCCTTGTAAGCCTTCAGCGCCCTGAGACGCTCACGCTTGATCGCTTCACCGAGTTCCGGTCCCTTGAAGCCTTTCTCCAGCAACGGCTGGACTGCCACCGCCCGTGCTGCGGCCGCTGCGCCCCGCAAGTAATCGGCCTGTGGATAACTGCGCTGTTCGAGCCCCTTGCGACCGCGTGCATCCATCTCGCAGGCGGCGATGAACTCCTCGAAGCGCTGGGGGCGGCGGTAAGCATCGAAGCTTTGAAGCAGTTCAAGCAGAGTGGATGCCTTGAGTTCAAGCGCTCGATGGCCATGCGTGTGGTATTGGCCAACCAGCAGCGCCAGTTCCTGACAGTCGCGAGGCACCTTGAAGCGTTCGTTGACCGCCTTGATCAGCTTCAGCCCCTTGTGCTCATGGGCGATGTGTCTCGGCCATTCATGTTCAGGTGTCAGGCCCTTGCCCAAATCGTGGAGCAGGCAAGCCCAGCGCACAGTCAGGGGCTGGCCATGGTTTGCTGACTGTTCCAGCACGCTCAGCGTGTGAGCGCCTGTATCGATTTCGGGGTGATGAGCTTCAGGTTGTGGAACACCAAACAGTGCATCGACCTCGGGCATCAGGGTCTTCAAGGCGTTGCAGTCGCGCAACACCTGGATAAATACCTGCGGCTGGCTCTCCATCAGTGCCCGGGAAATTTCTTTCCAACTGCGTTCGGCCGTCAATGCCTCCAGCTCGCCGGAGTCGCTGAGTTGGCGCATCAGCTCAAGCGTCTCGCCAGCCACCCTGAAACCCAGGGGGGCATAGCGTGCAGCGAAGCGCGCAACACGCAGGACTCTGAGAGGATCTTCGGCGAATGCGGGGGAAACGTGGCGAAGCAGGCGAGCTTCAAGATCGCGCTGCCCGTGGTAGGGGTCGGTAAGATTGCCGTGATCGTCCTCGGCCATCGCGTTGATCGTCAAGTCCCGGCGGATCAGGTCTTCTTCAAGCGTGACCTCAGGGCTGGCATGGAAGATGAAACCACCATAACCCCTGCCGCTCTTGCGCTCCGTGCGGGCGAGGGCGTATTCGTCGCCTGTCTTCGGATCGAGGAATACCGGGAAATCAGCCCCCACGGGACGGAAACCCTTGGCAAGCATTTCCTCGGCAGTGGCGCCCACCACCACTCGGTCAATGTCAGTGACCGGGATGCCTAGCAGGCGATCACGAACAGCGCCGCCGACTTTGTAGATCTGCATAAAAAACCTCCGTTGGGCCGACAGGATAAACCTTTACGTCGGACGTCCGGAGGCGAAAGCGTGATCAAAGGTGAATGACGGCCAGATCCAGGCGTCCATAATCGCCTTCGGCTTGTTCGGTCCGTGGGGGTACATGATGGGTTTTCATTATCTGGTCGCCTTGCAGGGTTTCCAGATGAATGTCGAACCCCCACAGGCGGTGCAGGTGCTTGAGTACCTCATCCGTCGATTCGCCTAGCGGTTTGCGGTTGTGCTGCTGATGACGCAGGGTCAGGGAGCGATCCCCGCGGCGATCGATGCTGTAGATCTGCACGTTGGGCTCGCGATTACCCAGGTTGTATTGCGCCGCCAGGGTTTCCCGGATGATGCGATAACCGCCCTCGTCATGGATGGCGGGCACCAGCAGATCGTCTTTCTGGTCGTCGTCGAGGATGCTGAACAGCTTGAGGTCGCGGATCACCTTAGGCGACAGGTATTGCAGAATAAAACTCTCATCCTTGAAGCTGCTCATCGCGAATTTTATTGTCGACAGCCAGTCCGAACCGGCGATTTCCGGGAACCAGCGGCGATCTTCCTCGGTGGGGTTTTCGCACATGCGCCGGATGTCACGGTACATGGCAAAGCCCAGGGCATAGGGATTGATACCGCTGTAGTAGGGGCTGTCAAAGCCGGGCTGGAACACTACGCTGGTGTGGGACGTCAGGAACTCCATCATGAAGCCGTCCGTGACCAGGCCCTCATCGTACAGATCGTTCATCAAGGTGTAGTGCCAGAACGTTGCCCATCCCTCGTTCATCACCTGGGTCTGGCGTTGCGGATAGAAATACTGGGCGATCTTGCGCACGATACGCACGATTTCCCGCTGCCACGGCTCCAGCAGCGGCGCATGTTTTTCGATGAAGTAGAGAATGTTTTCCTGGGGCTCGGCAGGGAAGCGCGCGTTGTCCTTCTCGTTGTACTTGTCGGCGCCTTTGGGAATGGTGCGCCACAAGTCATTGATCTGCTTCTGCAGATGCTCCTCCCGATCCTTCTGCCGCCGACGTTCTTCTTCGGCGGAGATAGGATAGGGCCGCTTGTAGCGGTCCACGCCGTAGTTCATCAAGGCGTGGCAAGAGTCGAGGAGATCCTCCACCGCATCGATACCATGGCGCTCTTCGCACTGCATGATGTACTGCTTGGCGAATACAAGGTAATCGATGATCGAGCTGGCATCGGTCCACGTGCGGAACAGATAGTTGCCCTTGAAGAAGCTGTTATGGCCATAACAGGCATGCGCCACTACCAACGCCTGCATGCAGATGGTGTTTTCTTCCATCAGGTAGGCGATGCACGGGTCGGAGTTGATCACGATTTCATAGGCCAGCCCCATCTGGCCGCGACTGTAGGATTTCTCGGTACTGAGAAAATGCTTGCCGTACGACCAGTGGTGGTAACCCAGCGGCATCCCGACGGACGCGTAGGCGTCCATCATTTGCTCAGCGGTGATCACTTCGATCTGGTTGGGGTAAGTGTCCAGGGCATAGCGATCCGCGATACGGCTGATCTCGCGGTCGTAGGCCTGTATCAGCTCGAATGTCCATTCGGAGCCGGTGGATATGGGCTGGCGTTTCTGCTCTTTTTTGGCGGTCATGTCACTAACCTGCGCTGGAAGAGTTCACGGAAGACCGGGTAGATATCCCCGGCCGAGACCAGTTGCTGCTGGGCGAACGTGTCGGAAAACGCTTCGGCGATGCGTTCGTATTCATACCACAGCGCTTGATGTTCGCGCGGCGTAATCTCGACGTACGTGTAGTACTGGACGAACGGCATGATCTGGTTGATCAGGATGTCCCGGCAAATCGGCGAGTCGTCGTTCCAGTTGTCGCCGTCGGACGCCTGGGCCGCATAAATATTCCATTCGTTGGCTGGGTAGCGTTCGGCCATGATCTCCTGCATCAGCTTCAGGGCACTGGAAACGATGGTGCCGCCGGTCTCCCGAGAATAGAAAAACTCTTCTTCGTCGACTTCCCTGGCGCTGGTGTGGTGCCGGATGAACACCACATCGATCTTGTCGTAGTTCCTCTTGAGGAACAGGTACAGCAGGATGAAGAACCGCTTGGCAATGTCCTTGGTTGCCTGGGTCATGGAGCCGGAGACGTCCATCAGGCAGAACATGACGGCTTTCGAGCTGGGATTCGGCTGTTTGACCAGGAGGTTGTACTTGAGGTCGAAGGTGTCGAGGAAGGGCACGCGATGGATGCGTGCGCTGAGGCGCTCGATCTCTGCTTCCAGCGCCTGGATATCCCCGAAGTTATCCGGTTCTTCCTGCTTGAGGCGAGCCAGCGCTTCTTTGGCCTCGCGCAGTTTCGCCCGGCTGCTGCCCGAAAGGGCGATGCGACGCGCATGGGCTGAGCGAAGGGTGCGGATGATATTGATACGCGCAGGATTACCTTCGTTGCTGATACCGGCGCGCACGGTCTTGAAGGTGTCGGTGCCGGTCAGGTTGCGTTTGACCAGGTTCGGTAGCTCCAGGTCCTCGAACATGAATTCGAGGAACTCTTCCTGGGTGATCTGGAAGACGAACTCGTCCATCCCCTCGCCGGAATTGCCGGCCTTGCCGGGGCCCTTGCCGCCGCCCCCACCCGGTGGGCGTGGGATATGTTCGCCGCTGGTGAATTCCTTGTTCCCGGGGTGCACGACGGTCTGCTTGCCGCCGCGACCATGGTGAAGCACCGGCTCGTCGATGTCGCGGCCGGGGATGCTGATCTGCTCGCCATGTTCCATGTCCGTAATGGAACGACGGCTGACCGCCTCCTCGACGGCCTTCTTGATGTGGTCACGGTAGCGCCGCAAGAAACGCTGGCGGTTTACCGTGCTCTTGTTCTTGCCATTCAGGCGTCGGTCGATCACATAGCTCATGGGGGCCCTCCGGGCAGCTTCAAGTTGTGAGCTGCAAGCTGCAAGTAAAAAGCAGTTACCCAGCTGTAGGGTCACGCAACTTCTTCTTGCAGCTTGTCGCTTGCGGCTTGTAGCTGGCTATTGTGATTTACGGACCCGCAGATACCACTCGGAGAGCAGTCGTACCTGTTTGTCGGTATAGCCACGTTCGACCATGCGCGTAACGAAGTCGTTGTGTTTTTGCTGGTCCTCCTTGCTGGCCTTGGCGTTGAAGCTGATGACAGGCAGCAGGTCCTCGGTGTTGGAGAACATTTTCTTCTCGATGACCACCCGCAGCTTCTCATAGCTGAGCCAGGTAGGATTCTTGCCGTTGTTGTTGGCCCGGGCGCGCAGCACGAAGTTGACGATCTCGTTGCGGAAGTCCTTCGGATTGCTGATACCCGCTGGTTTTTCGATCTTTTCCAGTTCCTCGTTGAGCGCTACGCGATTGAGGATCTCGCCCGTTTCCGGATCTCGATATTCCTGGTCCTGAATCCAGAAGTCCGCGTACAGCACGTAGCGGTCGAAAATGTTCTGGCCGTATTCGCTATAGGATTCCAGGTATGCGGTCTGGATCTCCTTGCCGATGAACTCGATATAGCGTGGCGCCAGGTATTCCTTGAGGAAGCGCAGGTAGCGCTCGCGGGTCTCTGCCTGGAACTGCTCCTGCTCGATCTGTTGCTCGAGCACATACAACAAGTGGACCGGGTTGGCGGCGATTTCGTGGGGGTCGAAGTTGAAGACCTTGGACAGGATCTTGAACGCGAAACGGGTGGACAAGCCATTCATGCCTTCGTCCACGCCCGCGTTGTCGCGGTATTCCTGGATAGACTTGGCCTTCGGATCGGTGTCCTTGAGGTTTTCGCCGTCGTACACCCGCATCTTCGAATAGATGTTGGAGTTTTCCGGCTCCTTCAGGCGCGACAACACGGTGAACTGGGCAAGCATCTTCAGCGTGTCGGGCGCGCAATGGGCCTTGGACAGCGAGCTGTTGAACAACAGTTTGTCGTAGATCTTCACCTCGTCGGTGACCCGCAGGCAGTAAGGCACCTTGACGATGTAGATCCGGTCGATGAAGGCTTCGTTGTTCTTGTTGTTGCGGAAGGTATGCCATTCCGACTCGTTGGAGTGCGCCAGCAGGATGCCGCTGAACGGAATCGCCCCCAGCCCCTCGGTACTGTTGTAGTTACCTTCCTGGGTGGCGGTCAGCAATGGGTGGAGTACCTTGATCGGCGCCTTGAACATCTCGACGAATTCCATCAGGCCCTGGTTGGCCCGGCACAGTGCACCCGAATAGCTATAAGCGTCGGCGTCGTTCTGTGGGAATTCCTCCAGTTTGCGAATATCGACCTTGCCCACGAGGGCCGAGATGTCCTGGTTGTTTTCGTCGCCCGGTTCGGTCTTGGCCACTGCGATCTGGTTGAGGATCGAAGGGTAGAGCTTGACCACGCGGAACTGGCTGATGTCGCCGCCGAACTCCGCCAGGCGCTTGGTGGCCCATGGCGACATGATGGTATTGAGGTAACGGCGCGGGATCCCGAAGTCTTCTTCGAGGATCGCGCCGTCCTCGGTCGCGTTGAACAGCCCCAGGGGCGATTCGAAAACCGGAGAGCCCTTGATGGCGTAGAAGGGGACTTTTTCGATCAGTTGCTTGAGTTTTTCGGCCAGGGACGATTTACCACCACCAACGGGGCCGAGCAGATAGAGAATCTGCTTTTTCTCTTCCAGGCCTTGGGCAGCATGGCGGAAATAAGACACGATCTGTTCGATGCATTCCTCCATCCCGTGGAAGTCCGCAAAGGCCGGGTAGCGCCGGATCACTTTGTTGGAAAAAATTCGCGAGAGCCTCGAGTTGGTCGAGGTATCCAGCAGTTCCGGTTCTCCGATTGCCAGCAACAGGCGCTCCGCGGCCGATGCATAGGCACTGCGGTCTTGCTTGCAGAGTTCGAGGTATTCCTGCAGCGAGTACTCCTCTTGCCGCGTGGACTCGAAACGTTGCTGGAAGTGGCTAAAAATACTCATGACGTCACCTCGCTCGATACGTGGAGCCGGTGTCGGATCAATCAGTCGATGCTGGACAGCCGCTGGGAACCCAGTTGCCGTTTTACCCCCCAGAGTGCTTTCAAGAATGTGGGCTCCTGAAAGCTGACTACCGATGATCCGCGCGCCGGTGTACCGGCTCTCCCCTGTTTTGGATGGCCTGAGGCTAAGGATAGTTCGGAATCCGAGAGGTAAAGGTTGAATACGTAATTAGTTGTGGCAGACCGTTCGTCTGCCATCGCGCAAGCCCGCGGTTCTCGCGGGCTTGGGCGTCATAAAAAATTATTCCTGGGTGGCTTGCTCTGTTTCATTAGGATAAACCGTCCGCCATAGCTCGAAACCGCCGTCCAGGCTGTAGACGTCGCTGAAGCCCTGGCTGACCAGGTAAGCCGCCGCGCTCTGGCTGGAGTTGCCGTGATAGCAGACCACGACGGTAGGCGCATCGAGATCAGCGCCCTGGATGAAAGCGTGGAGGGAATGGTTATCCAGATGCTTGGAGCCGCTGATATGCATAGCTGCGAAAGTCGCCGGGTCGCGCACATCGACGACGACAGCCCCTTTCTTGAGCAGTGCGTGGGCCGCTTCGGGAGGGATACGTTTGAATTCGGTCATGAAAGACTCCTCTGGCCTCAAGCGTGGCGCCGTTCAAACGGCGGTGCTGGCTGGCATTGATTCAGTAGTCGGTTGATGGGGCTTGGCGTGGCCTTTCTCGTCGCAATCGCAGCGCAGCAACTCGCCGGTGTCGACGTTCATCAGTGTCATCGCGCTACCCCAGACGCAGCCGGTATCGAGGGCAATGACCCCGGCTTCGCCAGTTTTTCCCTCAAGGGCCGCCCAGTGCCCGAAAATGATCTTCAGGTCGCGGGTCTTGCGCTCCTTGTGCTTGAACCAGGGCGCGTAGCCGGGCGGGGCGGTCTCGATGCCTTCCTTGCCCTTGAGGTCGAGCTTACCGTCGCGGGTGCAGAAACGCATGCGGGTGAGATAGTTGGTGATCACCCGAAGGCGGGCCGTTCCGGTGAGGTCGTTGTCCCATTTGACGGGTTCGTTGCCGTACATGCCGTCCAGGTAGGGAGCGAACAGGTTATCGTCGCGCAATGCCTGCTCCACTTCGCCCGCGCATTTTAGCGCCCTGCGCAGGGACCATTGGGGCGGGATGCCGGCATGTACCAGCGCAAGATGTCGCGCCTCGTCGTAATGCATGAGTTTTTGCTGGCGCAACCATTCGAGCAGTTCGACGCAATCAGGCGCGCCCAGGATCTCGCCCAAGGTATCGGACTTTTTCAGGCGTTCGATGTTTTGCCAGGCGGCCAGCAGGTGCAAATCGTGATTGCCAAGCACGCACACCAACGAATCGCGGATGCCGTAGAGGAAACGAAGGGTTTCCAGCGATTGCGGACCCCGGTTGACCAGGTCGCCCACCAGCCACAACGTGTCTTTGCATGGGTCGAACGCTACCTGTTCCAGCAGGCATTTGAGCGGGTCCAGGCAGCCCTGCAGGTCGCCCACCGCATACGTGGCCATCAGTGCAGCGCTCCAGGCACCGCGAGGCGGAAAGGCTTGATGATCGCATCGAAGCGCTTACCGTCTTCGGCAAGCATCTGGTAAGTGCCTTGCATGGTGCCGACCTTGGTCGTCATCACCGTCCCGCTGCTGTAGCTGTGGCTCTTGCCTGCATCGATCAGCGGCTGCTGGCCAACCACTCCTTCGCCCCGCACCTCTTCGACATGGCCGTCGCCGTCGGTGATGACCCAATGCCGGGACAGCAACCTGGCTGGCAGCGAGCCGTTGTTGCGCACGGTAATGGTGTAGGCGAAGGCGAAGCGGTTGTGCTCGGGTTGCGACTGTTCAGCGAGAAAGCGGGTGGCGACGCTGACGTCGACCTGGTAACGAGGATCGGACATGCAAAAGGCCTTGGAAGCGGGACGCGGGAGTCACTGAGGGAGTCAGTCTAGGCCAAGTATCGGGTAGTAAACCAGACTGGCGTACTGCCCGATAACGATCGTCGCGTGTCAGGGGGCGTTGTCGTTTGGCGTGACCTGTTCGCTGAGCTTGTCGGCCAGGCGCACAAAGGCCGCCAGGTCCAATTGCTCGGGGCGCAGGCTGCCGTCGACGCCGGCGGCTTCGATTTCAGCGCTGCCGAGCAATAGTTTCAAGGTGTTGCGCAGGGTTTTGCGACGCTGGTTGAATGCTTCGCGTACCACGCGCTCCAGAAGTCTGTGGTCCCTGGCGGGGTGCGGCAGGACCGCGTGCGGTACAAGGCGGACGATCGCGGAATCGACTTTGGGGGGAGGGTTGAATGCGCCCGGACCCACGTTAAACAGATGATCGACCCGGCAATGGTACTGGACCATGATCGACAAGCGACCCCAATCACCGCCGCCAGGACCCGCGGCGAGGCGCTCGACCACTTCCTTTTGCAGCATGAAGTGCATGTCGCGGATGAGGGCGGCATTGTTCAGCAGGTGGAAGATCAGTGGCGTCGAGATGTTATAGGGCAGGTTGCCCACTACACGAAGGCTGCCCGGCGCGGCACCCAGGCTGTTGAAATCGAATTTCAGCGCATCGCCTTGATGCAGGTTGAAATTGCTTTTTCCTGCAAACTGCTGATTCAGAATCGGGACCAGGTCCTTGTCCAGTTCCACCACGTCGAGTTGCGCGCCGCTACTGAGCAGACCCTGCGTCAGTGCGCCCTGGCCCGGACCGATTTCCAACAAGCGATCATCGGGCTTGGCATTGATTGAGCGCAGGATGCGGTCGATCACGCCGGCATCATGCAGGAAATTCTGGCCGAAGCGCTTGCGCGCGCGGTGTTGGTATTGCTCGGTCATATATGAGTCTCGGCCATCTGGTACGCGGTTTCCAATGCGACTTGCAGGCTGCCGGTGTCGATCTTGCCGCTGCCAGCCAGGTCCAGGGCAGTGCCGTGGTCCACGGAGGTGCGGATGATCGGCAAGCCCAGGGTCACGTTCACCGCTGCGCCGAAGCCTTTGTACTTCAACACGGGCAGGCCCTGGTCGTGGTACATCGCCAGCACCGCATCGCAGTGCTCCAGATATTTGGGGGTAAATAGAGTGTCGGCAGGTAGCGGGCCACGCAGGTCCATGCCCTCGCTGCGCAAGCGCTCCAATGTGGGTTCGATGATGTCGATTTCTTCACGGCCCAGGTGTCCGCCTTCCCCTGCATGAGGGTTCAGCCCGCACACCAGGATACGTGGCCGGGCGATGCCGAATTTGTTCTGAAGGTCGGTGTGCAATATCCGCGCGACTCGCTCGATGCGTTCCGGGGTAATAGCGTCGGCGATGTCCCGCAGGGGCAGGTGAGTGGTGACCAGGGCCACGCGCAGGCCGCGGGTGGCGAGCATCATCACGACTTGCGCGGTTTGCGTCAGGTCGGCCAGGAATTCCGTGTGTCCGGAAAACGGAATGCCGGATTCATTGATGACGCCCTTGTGTACCGGCGCGGTGATCATGCCGGCGAAAGCCCCGTCCAGGCAGCCTTGGCCGGCGCGGGTCAGGGTTTCCAGGACAAAAGCAGCGTTGGCGGTATCCAGTTGGCCCGTAACAACCGGGGCGCCCAGCGGTGTATCCCAGACATACAGGCTGCCCGCGGGTGCCGGGGCATCAGGCCAGGCGTCTGGTGTGACCGGACGCAGATTGACGTCCACCCCCAGCTGCGCGGCCCGCTCGAGGAGCAGGTCGCGGCTGGTGATGGCAATCAGGGGGTGCGGCTGGGCTTGCGAGGCGAGCAGCAGGCACAGGTCGGGACCGATGCCGGCAGGCTCGCCGGGGGTCAGCGCGAAACGCTTGGGTTTCACTGCGCTGCCTGGTCTGCACCAGGGAGTTTGATCTCGACGTAGGCTTCGTCGCGAATCTGGCGTAGCCAGGTTTGCAGCTCTTCGTCGTACTTGCGGTTACGCAATACCGTCATCGCCTGCTGTTCGCGCGCCTGGGAGGTGCTGTCAGTGGCGCGACGGCCAAGGACTTCCAGTACGTGCCAGCCATAAGGGCTCTTGAACGGCTTGGACAGTTGACCCTGTGGGGTCTCGGCCATGACCTGGCGGAACTCGGGAACCAGCGCATTCGGATCGACCCAGTTCAGGTCGCCACCATTGAGGGCCGACCCAGGGTCTTCCGAGAAGCTCTTGGCCAGCTCGGCGAAGTCTTCGCCAGAGGTGATCCGCTCGTAGAGTTTCTCGGCCAGGCGCTTGGTCTCGGCTTCGCTGCGGATTTCACTCGGTTTGATCAGGATATGGCGAACATGGACTTCATCGCGCACCTGGGTACCGCCACCGCGTTTCTCCAGCAACTTCAGGATGATGAAGCCGCCAGGGGTGCGGGCAGGCTGGGTAATGTCGCCGACGGCCATGGCACTGAGCTCACGGTCGAACGGTGGTGGCAGTTGAGCGGCTTTACGCCAGCCCATGTCGCCGCCTTCCAGGGCGTTTTCACTGCCCGAACGCGCTACCGCCATTTGGCCGAAGTCAGCGCCTTGCTTGAGCTGCTGGTAGACATCCATGGCCTGGCGATAAGCACTCTGAATCGCTTCGGAGTTGGCGCTTTCGGGGGTAGGAATCAGGATGTTCGCCAAGTGCAGTTCTTCAGACAGTTGCATCTTGCCCAGGTCTGAGGCGAGGAAATTCTTCACTTCCTGCTCGGACACCTGGATGCGTTCGGCCACGCGACGCTGACGTACCCGGCTGATGACCATCTCGCGGCGGATCTGGTCGCGGGCGTCGTCAAAGGACAGGCCGTCGCGAGCCAGGGCGGCGCGGAACTGATCGATGGTCATGTTGTTGCGCTGGGCAATGGTGCCGACGGCCTGGTTCAGTTCTTCATCAGTGATGCGGATGCCGGAACGTTCGCCAATCTGCAACTGCAGGTTTTCGACGATCAGGCGCTCGAGCACTTGTTGGTCCAGCACGCCCGGTGGTGGCAAGCCGCCGCCACGCTTGGCAATGGTTTGCTGCACTTCTTGGACGCGCTGGTCCAGTTGGCTTTGCATGACCACGTCGTTATCGACGATGGCCACGACCTTGTCGATGGACTGTACCGCGGCGTTGGCCGCGGTACCCAGGAACAATGCGCCCAGCATCAGCGGGCGCAGACAATCAGAAAGCTTGGTCTTCACGTTCACGATAACCTTGAATGCCTTTGTCGAGGAAGCTCTCTACCTTGGCGCCG
>Ga0307405_10000802_pt1 | contig 12346 bp, 9 predicted proteins | sample 322Cmetagenome_2_FD_203311 | JGI IMG/M metagenome (GOLD analysis project Ga0307405, IMG submission 203311) | Maize rhizosphere microbial communities from greenhouse at UC Davis, California, United States - 322HYB-C-1 | ecosystem: Host-associated > Plants > Roots > Rhizosphere > Soil | place...
CTTTCGGGTCCTCCGGTGTGGGGTGTTCAAAACCGCTACTTCAGAAGAACGCGGACTTTCGACCGCGCGTACTGCCTGAACTACCAACTGCATAAACACAACAACAGGATCAACCCTACAGGAGTTTCGGGCCGCGGATTACCACAGCGGCGGGACGGGCCTTCCTGTACATCCCTGCGAGATGGCACTTCGCGGCAATGTTCTGGGGGCAAACACTGCTGTGAAGTGCCATCTCGAGGGGGTCGGAGCCGGCTACATGATGCCGGTGGGTACCAGCAGGGCCCAGGCCAGGGCCGGAGCTACGAGCACAACACCGCCGGCGTACATCATCAGCTGCTTGTAGACGCGCTGCCGGTCGTTATCGCGGGCATTGGCAACCACCAGCGCGCCGTCGGTGGAGAAGGGCGAGACATCCACCACGGTGGCCGCGATGGCCAGTGCCGCCACCGTTCCGGACGCACTCAGGGCGCTGGTGGCCAGCAGCGGACCGGCGAGCGGGATGAACGCGGTCAACAGGGCCGTGGACGAGGCGAAGGCAGAGCCGACGCCGATGACGTAGCAGAGGACGAGTGCCACGAGCAGGGGCGCACCGAGTGCCAGGGCCTGTTCGGCGAGGGTGTCGATGACGCCCACGTGCTGGAGGAGCGAGACGTAGGTGATCATGCCGGCCACCAGCAGGACGGTGGACCAGGAGACGCCGCCGATGAACGTCTGGTGTTCCTTGATGTTGACGAAGGCGAGCAGGAGCCCGGCGGACAGGGCAACAAAGCCGATGGGCATGTGGAAGCCCAGGGTGCAGACAAGCATCGCGGCGATCAGGACCAGGGTGAGGATCTGCTGTCCGTGCGGGCGGCCGGTGCTGGTGGTGTCGACGTCGGCAAGCTGGCCGCCTTCGCCGTCGCGCAGTTTGCCCAGGAGGCCGAACAGCACGATGGTCAGGACAGAAAGGATGAGGTTCAGGGCGAAGCTGGCAATGAAAAGTGCGCCCTGCGAGATGGGGAACCCGTTTTCAACGGCGATGTTGTGGACCAGAACGCCGGCCACCGACAGCGGGGAAAAGCCGCCGGCGTGTGCGCCGTTGATGATGAAGGCGCCCATCACAACCGGGTGGATGCGGGACTCGTACGCAAAACCGAGGGCCGCAGGCGCCAGCAGGGCGACGGCGGCCGGCGAGAAGGTGCCAAGGGACGTCAGTGCGGCAGCGATCAGGAAGAAGACCCAGGGCAGCAGCATCGTCTTGCCCCTGACGAGGCGGACGCAGGTCTGGACGATGATGTTGATGGTGCCGTTCCGCTGGGCCATGCTGAAGAAGTAGGTGACGCCGATAATCGTCAGGACGATGCTGGCGGGGAATTCCTCGAGGATCTGCTTGTCCGTCATCCCCAGCATGAAGTAGCCGACGCCGAACGAGGCCACCAGCCCCATCACGCCAATGTTCAGCGGCCATTTTGTGGCGACGACGAACATCACCACGAGGATGACGAGCGGGATGATCTGTACGGCGGTCATGGTGTGCTCCGGTTCCGAGGTGGCAGCCGGGTTAAGGATGCCACCCCCCAGCACGAGGGCAGCCAGTCCCAGGATCGTTAGAGCGGCCACCACCATGAGTAGGATACGGCGGCGGCGGTTGGGGCGTTCAGGACCGTTATCTTGAAGGTCGCCCTCGGGGGCAGCGGTACGGTTCGCAGTACTAGTCATGGTGCTTACTCCTCATTGAGTGGCTCCCGCGAGGGCGGCAGCTGCTGGGCTGCCGGAAACCTCGGGGAGGTGGATGATGGTGGTGGCAATAGTGCGGGCAGTGCGGTCAACGCCGACGAGCACGCTTCCGTTGTGCTCCTCGCTCCAGGTTTCAATCACCCCGGCGGGGGTCCGCAGCCGCAGTGTGGTCCCTACGGTTCCGCCTGTGATGGCGTGCATTATGGTGCCTATGGTGCGGGCGGCCAGGGTCAGGGCGATGCTGCCGGTGATGGCCAGGGCCGGGTGGGGCTTGCCCATGGAGAGCATCAGGACGTTGACGTCGGAGCCCTGTTCGGCTTCGACGGGGGCTGCCACGATGGCGAGCTTGGGGATGGCCCGGGCAGCTTCGGCGGCAGTGGGGGCGAGTCCCATCCGCACGGCTGCCTGCCGCCGGATCTGCTCCAGGGTGCCCAACTGCAGCTCCACGCCTGCCCGCCAGCTTGCATAACGGGCCGGGTCCAGGCCCAGCTCCTCCGCGCGGACCATCACGACCGGCGCTCCGGCGTCGACCATTGAGACGGTCCAAGACGTTCCGCCGGCTGTGATGGTGTCCGTTGAGGTGCCGGTGGGAAGCAGGGCCCCGGTGGTTTTGCCCGCGGGGTCCTGAAAGCCGAGCCCCACCGGGTAGCCGGGGAACGGCACGCCGGGCATTTGTCCCTCGGGAACGCTGGGCAGGGCACCTGCAGGAGTTGGTACGCGCTGGACGATTATCTGGTTGGTGTTGGTGTTGCGGGTGACGATCCGGGTGACATCTCCGGTGGGGACCACCCAGCCCTTCTCAACCGCATACAGGCCCACGACGGCGGAGCCGTTCCCGCAGTTGCTGCCCCAATCCACACCGGCTTCTTCGATGCCCACCTGGGCGAAGGTGTATTCGACGTCGATGTCCCTGTCAGCGGACCTGTGCAGAATTATGGCTTTGCTGGTGGTCGAGGTCGCGCCACCGACGCCGTCAATCTGACGCGGGTCAGGACTGCCGAACAGCCTCGGCAGCAGCACATCAAGGCTGATGCCGCCCTCCTGAAGGTGCTCCGCTTCGAACACCCAGCACTTGCTGGTGCCTCCACGCATCCACTCCGCTTCGATTTTCATCGACTTCCACCTCTCCTTCGCCCCAATAACTTTTGGGGGCCTGAGAAAAGGTTGAGCCAGATCACACTTTAGGACAATGTTGGATTTGTTAAGAGGAATGTAGAGTTACTTCATTCATGGAGGCCTAGGGGCCATTCCTTTGGCATCAGCACGCAGGAACGTACCCGAAGCGCCAGACCGCGCGGGGTTTCATCCGCCTCGTGCAGCGAATGAACCAAAAACAGAGAGAGGCAAACGGATGCTTAACGAAGAGGATCAGCCTCTGTTCGATATCCGGCGGCTTGCCCTGCTCCTGGAGGTGGTGGAGCAGGGATCGATCACCGCTGCTGCCGAGCTGATGATGTACACGCCGTCGGCCGTGTCCCAGCAGTTGCGAAAGCTCGAGCAGGAGGTGGGGCAGCCCCTGCTCAACCGCCGCTCCCGCGGGGTGGTGCCCACGGAGGCCGGCCAGGTACTCGCCGGACACGCGCGTAAGATCGTCCGGCAGATGAAGGCAGCCCAGTCCGACCTGGGCCAAATCGCGGGCCTGAAGCGCGGATCGCTGACTGTGGGGACCTTCCCCACCCTGGCCGGGTCCTTCCTGCCCATCGTCATCCGCACCTTCAAGAAGCGCTACCCCGCCATCAGCCTTTCCCTCCGCAGCGCCCGCTTCGACGAGCTGGTGGCAGACCTGGAATCCGGCGTCACCGGCCTCTGCTTGCTCTGGGACTACCCCTGGAATCGCTTCGAGGATGAGGCCATCCGGGTCACCGAGGTCTTCCAGGAGAGCACCGTGATCCTGGTGGCCCGCGGCCACAAGCTGGCAGGACGGGACCAGGTCAGCATGGAGGACCTGCGGAACGAGTCGTGGATCGTCCGGGCGGAGGCCCATCCGGTGGTGGAGGTCCTGCAGCGCTCGGCCCACGACGCCGGCTTCGAACCAACCATTGGCTTCCTGGCCAACGACTACCAGGAGGCCCAGGCCATGGTGAGCGTCGGCATGGGCGTGGCCATGGTGCCGAAAACTGCGGTGTCACTCCAGCATCCCGACGTGCGGGTACTCAGCCTCGGGCCCAGCGCGCCGCTGCGGCGCATACTGCTGGCGCAGCGGCAGGACAAGGTCTACGCCCCAGCCGAAGTGGCCTTCCACTCCACCCTGCTGGAAGTTGCTCGTGAGCGGGCCGGCGATTACCTCTAATTGCCGCTCCTGCCGCACACCGGGTTGCTACGCTTTCTGTGGAGGCAGCCATGAACGTTATTTCGCACCGTAGCGACGGAGACTCTTGAGCGGTCTGGAGCGTAACCAAGAGACCGTTCGCTCTGCCTCCTCGAGAATTGTCGGAGGCAACGTGTAGCTTAGGCCTAATCGGTCATCGACTCGCATATTTCCGTCCAGAGGACTCATGGACTACTACGCCATCAATTCCCTGCGGGAGAACCATGCAGGATGGTCACTGCTTCGTGCCCAGAACGCCCCGTTGGCCCTGACCTTCTTCATGGCGGCGTTCACCGGCCCTAACCAGCGGAACCTGGGCCGGCAGGAGCTTATCGATGTGCTGGATGACGTGCTGTTCGGGCTGCGTGACAGTGACGGCCAGGACAAGTTCCCGCGCCCGGCCGGGGAATACCTTGATGACTGGGCCGCGGACGGACGCAAATGGCTGCGGAAGTACTACGTCCCGGGCGTGGACGAGCCCCACTACGACTTAACCGCAGCCGCCGAGGATGTGATCCGCTGGGTGGAAAATCTGCGCGGACGGGACTTTGTGGCCACCCAGTCCAGGCTCACCAGCATCTTCGCGGTCCTGAGACAGCTGGTGCAGCAGTCCGAGACGGACCCTGAAGTCCGGCTCGCGGAGCTGCAGCGGCAGCGGGACGGGATTGACGCCGAGATGCAGCGGATCCGTGACGGCAACATCCGCGTCATGACCGGCCCTGAAGCGCTGGACCACCTCCAACAGTTGACCGCCCTGGCCAGGGACCTGCTGTCCGATTTCCGCGAAGTCGAACAGAACTTCCGCAAGCTGGACCGCCAGGTGCGGGAGCAGATTGCCACCTGGGACGGAAGCCAGGGCGAACTCCTCGAATCAATCTTCAACAACCAGCAGGACATCAGCAGCTCCCTGCAGGGCCGCACGTTCCAGGGCTTCTGGGACTACCTGATGTCCCCGCAGCTGCGCAACGAACTGCAGGACCTGCTCCAGCGGGCCACTCGGATCGAGGCGCTGGCAAAAACCGACAGCCTGGACGCCGTGGCGAACCTGCACCAGGACTGGCTTCCCGCCGTGGAGCAGACGCAGGCCACCGTCCGCCAGCTGTCCCAGCAGATGCGCCGGCTTCTCGATGACAAGGTGTTCCTGGAAAACAAGCGCATCATGCAGCTGATCCGCAGCGTCGAATCCGGCACCCTTGCCACCCGCGAGGCACCACCCTCGGGCGTCTTCATGGAGATTGACGCACCGTCCGTGGACGTGGTGCTGCCATTTGAGCGGCCGCTGTACGAGCCCAGCCGGAAAGTGATGGTGGACGACTTGATTGAAACAGCCGACGACGGCGATGTTGATGCCGCCGCCCTGTTCAACCAGTTCCATGTGGACAAGGAACGCCTGAAGGCCAATATCGACGCTGTCCTCGCCGAGGCGGACCAGGCCACCCTTGCTGACGTCACGGCCGCATACCCGCTCTCCCAGGGCTTGGCGGAAATCGTCGGCTACTTCCAGTTGGCCACCGAATCCGACTGGGCCACCATCAACCCGGCGCGGTCCCAGCACCTCTCGTGGCAACTGGCCGACGGAAGCGTCCGCGAAGCCACGGTCGAACAGATCATCTTCGGAAGGCCCGCATGAACCCCTCCAACCCCGCCAGCACGGATACCGAAGCCCGCACGCCCGAGGAGCTTCCCGCCGTCGTCACCCGCCTCTTCAAAGGTGTGCTTTACGCAGAAAACGACGAGAAAGTCTGGCAGTCCCTGCTCGGCCTGACCTCACACGTGCGCGATTATGTTTCCGTGCTGGGCCTTGACCTGATCCTGGACGAATCGGAGGGCTACGCGTTCCTCCGGTCGCGTGAAGATCCGGACGGCACCCTGCCGCGGCTCATCGCCCGCCGGACCCTGACGTTCAACGTCAGCCTGCTGCTGGCCTTGCTGCGCGGCCGCATGCTGGAGTTCGATACCAACAGCAGCGAGCTCCGGCTCATCATGACCGGGCAGGACATCGCGGACATGGTTTCCGTGTTCCTGCCGGAATCCAGCAACGAAGCGAAGGTCCTGGACAGGCTGGGCGCGGATATCAAGAAAGTCCAGGAGCTCGGTTTCCTGCGCAAACTCAAAGGGCAGACGGACACCTATGAGGTGGCGCGGATCCTCAAGGCGTACGTGGACGCGCAGTGGCTGGAAGAGTTCGACGCGCGGCTGGCCGACTACCGGGCGACACTCGCCGGAGAGCCGCCCGCCGCAGAACGGGCCGCTGCAGAACGGGTCGCCGCAGAGCGCCGGGCTGAGTCACAGGAGGAGGGAAAATGACAGCTGACCTCGAAACGGACTTCCAGGACAGCCTATTCAGCCTCGATGACGCGGCGGAGAGCGGCGGCACTCCCCCGGGATTCCGGCTGCACCGCCTGGAGCTGCTCAACTGGGGAACCTTCCATCAAGGGGTGCGGACGTTCCTGCTGGACGGGGCGAACAGCCTGCTCACCGGCGACATCGGCTCCGGCAAGTCCACCGTGGTGGACGCGATCACTACGCTGCTGCTTCCCGCACACAAGATCGAGTACAACAAGGCCGCCGGGGCGCAGAAAAAGGAACGCTCCCTGATGTCCTACGTCAGGGGCTTCCACAAAAGCGCCCGGAGCACCGGCGGCGAGTACTCCAGGCCGGTGGCCCTCCGCGGGACCGGGCAGTTGACCGTCATTCTCGGAGTCTTCCACAACGCAGTTCTGGGCAAGTCCGTCACGCTGGGCATCACGCTCTGGGCCACCCAGGAGGCCGGGACGCCCAACAGGTTCTACTCGCTGGCGGAAGCAGACCAGTCCATCGCCGCCGACTTCGCCAACTTCGGCCAGGACCCGATGAAGCTAAAGAAGAAGCTCCGGACCGCCGGCGTGTCTGTCCACGACACCTTCGATCCCTACGCGGCGGCCTTCAAACGGCAATTCGGCATCGGCGGCAACCAGGCAATGGAGCTGTTCCACCGGACGGTGTCCATGAAGCAGGTCGAGAACATCACCTCCTTCGTGCGCACCAACATGCTGGAGGATGACGACGTCGCCGAGCGCATTGCCAAGCTGATCAGCCACTTCGACGACCTCAAGAAAGCACACGACGCCGTCCTGCGCGCCAAGGACCAGATCAGCCTCCTCACGCCGATCAAGGCGGGCGCGGACCAGCACGCCAAGCTCAGCGCTGACGACGGACTGGCGCGCCGGCAACGCGACCAGCTGCATCCCTGGTTCACGGACCGGAAGCTGCAGCTCAGCCTGGAGCACCAGGCTGAGCTGGAGCGGACGGGCCTGCGGCTGCAGGAGGACTCCGCCCGGCTCGGCGGCGAAATCAAGCAGTTGCGCCGGGACCTCGCCGGACTGGAGGAGGACATCCGCACCAACGGGGGCGGCCGGCTGACAGCAATCGACGCCGAGCTGTCCGCCCTCGAAGCCAAGTCCGCCGAACAGCGGCAGCGGTTTGAGGCTTATTCCTCCGCCGCGGCCGACTTGGGATTGCAGATTCCCGAGGACCGCGTCCTGTTCGATGCCAACCGGGCCAGGCTCACCGAGGTGGAACAGGACCTGGCCCGCCGGTCCGACGCCCTGCAGGAGGACCGCACAGCACTATCCATCCGGCAATCCGACTACAAGGCCAAGGCTGCGGACATCGCCGCCGAACTCACCAGCCTGCAGGCCCGGCGGAACCTCATCCCGCTCCCCCAACTGGACATCCGGCGCCGGCTTGGTGAGGGAACAGGGATCACGGAGACCGAGCTGCCCTACGTGGGCGAACTGCTCAAAGTCCGCGACGGCGAATCGTCATGGGAGGGTGCGGCCGAACGAACATTGCACGGTTTCGCCCTCTCGCTCCTGGTTCCGTCGGAGCACTACGCCGCCGTCAGCGCCTGGGTGGACACCCACAACCTTCGCGGCAGGCTGGTGTACCTGCGGATCGGGGATTCCGGTTTCGACGGGCTCAACCACCGGCAACCTGAGCCTGGGACACTGGCAGCAAAGATCGCCATCAAGCAGGGCACGCCCTTCAGGGAATTCCTGCAGGACGAGCTCAACAGCCGGTTCGACTACTTCTGCTGCGACAACCTGGCGGACTTCCGCCGCTATCCCAAGGCACTCACTGCGAACGGCCAGCTTAAAGGCGGGCGCGGCAGGCACGAGAAGGACGACCGCAAGGACCTGGCGGACCGGCGCAACTACGTGCTGGGCTGGGACAACCACGACAAAATCGCCCGGTTCCGCGCCGAACAGGACGAAATCCAGGGCCAGCTCAAGGTGGTGGCCGGCCAACTGGACAAGGTCAACACTGAACTGGGGGCGCTGGGCCGGTACAACCAGCAGCTGGGAACTGTCCGTTCAGTGGCAGACTTCGGCGGGATCAGCTGGCAAGCCACTGCCCGCAGCATCGAGGACCTGAAAGCGGAGAAGCGCGCGTTGGAGACCACCAGCGACGTCTTGCAACAACTCATGGCGAAGAAGACCGAGGTGGGCGCCCAGCTGGAACGGATGGAGGACAAAGCCGGGCGGCTGCAGCAGCGGCTGGGCGCCAACGAGAAGGATGCCGGGGACATCGCCGAGGCCATCGAGGAGTGCCGGGGCATCCTGGCCCAGACCCCGGTGACGGACGACGACGAGGTGCTGGCCGCCGTCGAACGCCTGACCGATGCGGCACTCGGCGGGAAACCGCTGACGTACCGGAACACGGGCACCGTGGAGAGCACCGTCCGCACGGGGCTGACAGACACCATCGATGCCCTGTCCAAGCGGATCGCCCGGGCGGCAGAGAGCACCATCCGTCAGATGGCCGACTTCCGCAACAAGTACCCCAACGAGACCACTGACTTCGACGCCTCACTGGAGGCGGCTGCAGACTACAACCGGCTCCTGGAGCAGCTGGCGGGCAATGACCTGCCCCGGTTCGAGGACCAGTTCAAGAACCTGCTGAACCAGAACACCATCCGCGAGGTGGTGGCGTTCAATGCGTTCCTGGACAGCCGGCGGCAGAACATCGTGAGCCGGATCGGCGAGATCAACGAATCGCTGGCGGGGATTCCGTACAACACCGGCCGGCACATCCAGCTGGAGCACCAGGCGACGTCGGACCAGGACGTCCGCGAGTTCGGCAGCGATCTCCGCGCGTGCTCGGAGGGGACCATTGGCGATGAGGACCAGTACTCGGAGCAGAAGTACCTGCAGGTGGAGCGGCTGATCGACCGGTTCCGGGGCCGCGAGGGGCTCACCGACCTGGACCGGAAGTGGACCGCCAAGGTCACCGATGTGCGGAACTGGTTTACCTTCTCTGCCTCGGAGAAATGGACCGAAACCGGCGAGGAGTACGAGCACTTCACGGACTCCGGCGGCAAGTCCGGTGGCCAGAAAGAGAAGCTCGCGTACACCATCCTCGCCGCGGCCCTGGCGTTCCAGTTCGGGCTGGGATCCGGCAAGGGAGCGGGCAGGAATGCCGGCAGCGGCCGGAGTTTCCGGTTCGTGGTGATTGACGAGGCGTTCGGCCGCGGCTCGGACGAATCGGCGCGGTACGGGCTGGAGCTGTTCCAGCGGATGAAGCTGCAGCTGCTGATCGTCACACCCCTGCAGAAGATCCATGTGATTGAGCCGTTCGTTTCGCATGTGGGGTTTGTGGCCAACACCAACGGCGACGATTCCCAGCTGCGCAACATGACCATCCAGGAATACCGCGACGAGAAGGACCGGCACGAAAAGGACCGGAGTGGCTAAGCGGCGTCCCGAGGGCCCCGAACCGGGCTTGCGAGGTTTGGGACGGAACCCCCGCGCTGAATCCTGGACCACGCTGGCTGACCTGCGGGTGCTCTCCCTGAAAGCGTGGAACAGCGGCTCGCTCCTCCGCGAACTGCTGGATCCCGCCGGTGTGTACCCTCGCCGTCGTGCCCTGAAACGTCCGACGGCGTCTGCCCTCTTGCGCGATTATGCAGCGGCCCGTGCGTGGGCAGCAGAGTTGTTTGCCGCCGTCGGGCCGTTCACTTTGGAGACGGCCGAGGTGGGCCGCAACACGATCGGTTCGAACCAGTTGCCTGCGGCGGCTGTGTTCGCATCGGCCAAGGATGAAATCGCCTTTGCGGGCAGGGCGACGGACGCCGCCCGCTTCGTCGAGCTGGCCGAAGGACTGTCGGGCCTGGACCCGGCCTTCCGCGCGTGGGCGCTCCGGCGGCCGCTGAAGCTGGTCGAACTCGGCGCCGATGCTTTGACTGCTGCCCGTGTTGCCCTGTGGCTGCGGGATAACCCCGGGCCAGGGGTCTACGTCCGGCAGCTCAGCCTGCCGGGGGTGCACAGCAAGTTCGTCGAAAACCACCGGCGGGTGATCGACGAACTGGCGGAGGCACTCTCACCGTCAGCCGACAACAGCTTAAACGGCGATGAACAGCTGGACGAGGTCCAGGTTGATCCTGGCTCGCTGCTGGGGCAACCAGCACGCACTCCTGCCGCCCGGTTCGCAACACGGCACGGGTTCCTGCATCCGCCCGAACTCGTCAGGTTCCGGTCGCTGGACCCAGGCCTGCCGCTGCTGGGCCAGGCACGGGACCTGACGGTCACCGCCGAGGCCTTCGGCAGCCTGGAGCTGCCTGTCAGCAGAGTGGTGATCACCGAAAACCTGGTCAATTTCCTGGCCCTCCCCGAGCACGCGGACGCCCTGGCAATCTACGGCGGAGGGTACGGCTTTTCGTCTCTGCGGGATGCCGGGTGGCTGCGGAAGTGTGAGGTCTTGTACTGGGGCGATCTGGACACCCACGGTTTCCAGATTCTTGACCAGCTTCGGGCGGTGCACCCGCATGTGGTGAGCGTTCTGATGGACGAGGCAACGCTGCTGGCGCATCGTGATGTGTGGGGCAGGGAGCCGTCGCCGTCCAAGGCGGTTCTGAACCGGTTGACGGCGGAAGAGTCGGAACTTTACGAAGGACTCGCAAACGACGCTTACGGCCCGGCGGTCCGCCTGGAGCAGGAGCTGATCCGGTGGGACTGGGCGCTCAAGCAACTCTGCGGTTGAGCTTTGCTGAACCGGTTTGCTTCAACTGGGCCAGTCTTCAGAGACCTGTTCGATGAAGTCCTGATCATCGCTGACGTGGTCGGATGCTGCGACAGCCAGCGCCTGCCGCTGGGCCTCGCGCTTGAATTCGTTCGTGCGGGCATCAGGCACCCACATCCAAATCCGCCGGAACCCGCGCTTCCGCATCGCGGCCCGCGGGCGCGACGCGCGACCGTTTGAGCCCATGGATCGATAATACGGCCGACAGTTTCCCTCGTCACCGCCCTGAATCACTCCTGCACACTACGCTCCAACGCCGGCGAGTATGCGGTGAACCCCTCCCTCAGCCGGACGCCCTGCCCACCGATCATCGCGACGTCCTCCCACAGCACCAGGAATGAGCCCCGGTGCCGCCACCTCAGCAGAGCGGGCAGCGGCCACGGTTGCCGCAGTTCGGTCCGCTCGTACCCCAGGAACGAGGACGCACTGTGCGGACTGACCACCAGCCCGAGCAGCCGCGCCTCGGCCAGAAGCTGCCGCGGCGCTCCGTCCACCACGAACCGCGCGTCGGCCACCCTGCCCAGCCGCGTGCCGCCGTCGTTATAAACAGGAACGCCCAGCAGGTCACCGAGGATCATGGCGGCCTCCCGGGATGCGGGCGATGATCTTGTCCCGGATCCAGCGCTCCACCCACGTGGCGTCGAGGTTCCCGCCGCCGACGCCGAGCTTCAGCACAACGCCCACCTCGGCGACGTCCTCCCATGGAATGCGGACCAGCCGGGAGGACGGCGGCCTGCCGCCGAAGATGCGCGTTCCCAGCACCGGCCCGGTCAGCAGCGCCGTCAGGACCGGCGCCGGGGTCCCCGGCGCCAACTCCACATCCAAAGCAGGCCCGCTCAGCTCGAGGTCGTCCACGGTGGTGACCGGGACGCCGTCATTATCCATGACCTGCCGGTCCAGCAGGTGCAGCTGCGCGTCCAGCAGGCGCCCTGCCAGCGGAGGTGGCGGCGCAAGTGCCCGGGCGGTGGTCATGATCCGGCTCCTGTCACGATCATCAGGGGTATGGCTGCCAGGGAGGCCACCAGGATGACCACCAGGTAGGCCATGGCCAGCACGTTAACCGGGCGGCCGTTGACGTGCCCGCCCATGTATTGCGGATCGTTGGCCACGATGAGGATGGGCAGGTACGTCAGCGGCAGGGCGATCGCGGAGAACACCACCGAGTATTCGGTCACCAGCACCGGGTCCACGCCGGTGGCCAGGACCGCGAGTCCGACTAACAGGCAGATGATCATGGCCAGGTGGAAGCGGGCGGCCTGGGCG
>Ga0307405_10000806_pt1 | contig 12319 bp, 16 predicted proteins | sample 322Cmetagenome_2_FD_203311 | JGI IMG/M metagenome (GOLD analysis project Ga0307405, IMG submission 203311) | Maize rhizosphere microbial communities from greenhouse at UC Davis, California, United States - 322HYB-C-1 | ecosystem: Host-associated > Plants > Roots > Rhizosphere > Soil | place...
GGCCGAAACCGAGCCGGATGGTGTTCGTGACGCGCATCGTCTCGGTCCGCGTCCAGCCGCTGACGAAGCTCTTCAGCAGCTTGCCGCCGTCGATGCCTTTCACCTGCAGCGGATAGGAGAACACCGCCGCGCGGATCACCGTATTAGTCGGCACCACCGCGTCGATGGAGAGCGCATTGCTCAGGCTTTTAGCCTCGAAGGTTGACTCGTACAGCGCGATATCGACCAGGTCGGCCTGCACCAGGTCGCCGTAGGCCTTGTAGATCTCCAGCAGCTTGCCGTCCAACCGGGCCAGGAACTGCTCAAGCCGGTCCCGGCTGTAAGTGGTCAGTTCCTTTCGGGTGAGCTGCTCCCGCACCAGCTTGTCGATCTGCCGCAGGTACTTCTCGAACTTCTTGACCTCGCCGGCCTTAAGCCGCTCCAGCATGACGCTATGGCGTGTCGTCTGCTCCAGCAGTTGGCTGTCCGCCTGCACCAGATTTGTCGATGGCATCGTCTTTGTCCAAGTTGATGCCGGCCGACTCGCGCTCATCGCTGATCAGGTCGGCCTCTTCGTCGTATGGGCGGTCCGGCAACTTGCCGGTGGTGAGGTACTGCCAGTAGGTGTCGGCGCTGATCGTGCCAGCCATTACGCCTTTCAGCAGCTCGGCGAGCACCTGGGCGTCGACCACCGGGGTCACGAACTCAGGGTTCACCTTGAACTTGACCTGCTTTGGGTCGTATCCCTTCCACTCGGCGGCGTATCGCAAACCCTGCTCCACCGCCTCGGCCACTGTGATGACGATGCTGTGCAGCGTGGCGTGCTGGTCGTTCTGGCGTGTTTTGCGCGCCTCACCCGACTCAGTGCCTGCTACGTCCATGACCTTGGCACCAGCTTCAAGCGCGGCGTTTTTCTGGTCATCCATCGCCTTGCGCACGGCTTCGATGCCGGCGCCCTGGAATTCCAGGTATCCACACTCGCCATTCGGGCCCAGGTCCCACGCAGCAGATGGGCCGGTGACGCTCAACTCCACCGCCTCATCCAAACCAGAGACCCACGGTTGCGGGTGACTGGTCTGATGCAGGGAAGTGAAGTAATCAGCGCTGAGCTGATACGACTTCAATGCCGCCCGCGCCATGGTCAGCAACGGCACCTCGTCGACGTCCGGCGAGTTGTCGGTCGAGCCGCAGTAGATCACCGGCAAGTACGACAGGCCTTTAACCAGGCGGTTGTCAGCTCCTGTTGTGCCCAGCGGCTTTTCGTCCTCGACCAGCTCACCGCCTTCATTTCGAACCGCGGTGTGGCAAACATCGTCCAGCATGAAGAACTCACGGAACACCGTGTCGCAATCATGACTGTAGCGATCGCCGCCCTTCTTGCGAAACTCGCGGAATACCGATAGGACCAGATCCTGCCGGCCGCCTTGATCAGCAGTGCCCCAATTGATGGCGTTGCGGGTAGCGTACGTCGAGAAGTACGGCTCGCCGCTCTCGTCGATGTTCACCACCAGCGGCACCCGGCCGTGCGAGATCGCCTGGCGCACCATGCGGAAGAACAACTGCTTCAGGCCGAAGCCATCCGCCGTGGCGTTATCCTCCAACCCCTTCAGGCCGGCGGGCAGCTCGATCTCCGGGATCAGTCGAGAGACCAGCCCCATCATCGAACGCAACGAGTCACGCACCCAATGCTCGTACTGAGCCCGGTTCGTGTAGTTCTCGTAGAGGTATTTATTGCCGACCCCATCGAGCTTCTCCGCCTCAACCATGCCGCTCGGCTTGGGCAGGTTGCGCTCGTTGCGCTTCACGGCGCACTCACCCTCGAGCGCGTCGTCCATCATCTCCCACTCGGCGATGTGCGCGTCGTAGTCGGGGTTTGTCGATTGCACTGGCATCAGGCCAAGCCTCCAATTCGGCGTGTTCCGCCTGTGCGTGTTTTGATCGGGTACCGCTTGGCAATGAAGTAGCCGGGGGCGTCCACCAGGTGGTCATAACCGGCCTTCTTGTCGGGCTCACCCTTGTCCGTGTAGATCTGCCGTTCCAGGCACTGCGTGTATTTCGGGCATTGGTCGACGTTGACCAGGTACCGGTGCTCGCTATACGTGTTGGCGAACATTGCGCACATGGCGTTGACCCGGTCTTTAACCGCGGGGTTGGTCGAATCCACAACTACGGTGAAACCAGCCTTCCTGAGCAGTGACAGATCAGACTCGCTCGCGCTCTTGCTGCTTGTGTTCTGGCCGCTGGCGTCCGGGTAGATAGCAATGCTGTGATCAGGGAAGCGAAGCTTGATCTTCTCGATCATCTCCGGTGTGTCGCGCACCTCGGAGAACTCGCTGAGGGCCAATGGCAGATCGTCACGGATGACATGCACCACGGCGGCCATCTTCATAACGTTGAAGTCCATGCCGATGTGTAGCGCCTCACCGCGCTTGATCGTCTCGCTGGTTCGATTCGCCTCACGGTTGAACGTGTAGTAGACGACGCCCTGGTAGTTCTCAAAGCTGGCCTCGTACTCTTGCCGGAAGGTTCGAGGGTCCATCTTTCGGCGGGCAGCCTCCAACTCTTCGGCCGGAACATTGCCGCCGTCGAGCGAGGTGTACAGCCAACTCTTGTGATCGGGCTCATGGCCTGGTCGGCCATCGAGGAACGTGTCGTAACAATGGTTGAAGCCCTTGGGCGTGCCGATGCGCAGCGCGTGTCCGCCCTTGCGCATGCCAACGCCCGGTATCGAATACTGGCAGGTAGAGAGCATCGGCCGCAGGACTTCTTCCCAGGCTTCCCACGGGCAGTCTGCCCATTCATCCACCAGGACGAAGAACAGACCTGAGCCCCGCAGGTTGTCGTAGTTGTCGAGCCCCACCACGCGCATGACATGGCCGGACTTGAGGGTGATCGAGCATTCCGTCTCGTTCGGGCGGTGTGCACGCCATGCTTCGGGGATAGCCTGCTTCAGGCGCCGCCAAAACACGCGCTTGGCCTGTTTGAAGGTCGGCGCGCCATACCAGATCTCGTCCTCAACGCTCACGCCCCACTCAGCAGCCAGCCGTGCAGCGCGGCGCATCTCCGCCTTACCCAGGAATGTCTTGCCGAACCGCCGGCCGCAAACTGCATCACGGAAGCGGGCCTCAGGCTGGAAACCCCAGCAGTAAATGTTCGCCTGCTTGGGCGTCAGCCTTACCGGCGGGTCAAAGGTACGGGGTAGCGGGGACATTCTCATCAGGCTCCAAGGTGTACTCAGCAACGGCGTGCTGCTGGTCAGCGTGGGAGCCCAAAGGCTTTTCAGGTTCAAGGCGGCGATTCACGTAGGCATCGCCCACTTCTTTGGCGGCCTGCTCATACAACTGAGCAGTCAGCGCCAGGTTGCGCATGCTCTCAGCCTTCTCGGCCAGCCGCCCAAGACCGCGAAGCCGGTACGCGCGATTGGCAATGGGGATATCGGTTATCTCTTCACGGAATCGCTTGCGAGCAGCGTGGAACAGGTCCACCCAGGTCTTGCCGAGCTTCTGCCCGGCAAACTTTGTCGGGTCGTGCGTTTCGCATTGCTGGCGCGTGATCTCAATCCCGAATTCTGTCTTGACCGCTGCTACCACCTGGGATGGCGTATCGAAGCAGGCCAGAGCCTGAACGATGAAGGCTTTGACCTCGCTTCGTAGTACTGCCATATGGTTGTCATCCGTCAATACCTGTCATGGAATCAGGCCGACTTGAGCAGACAGGTTCCGCAGGCCCTCGATATGTTCAATTTCCCCACCTCGGCAGGACTGTTTGCAGCATCCACCAACGCTTGAACGTCAGGACTTGCGCCGTAGCGGCGGACCACACCGACGAACTCTTCGACGTCGTGGCCCTGCAGCTTGATCTTCGGTGCACCGTCTTGGGTGAATGCTGGTTGACCGTACTTGTCGGTCGCGTGAGCCAGGTGATACAGCTCATGTTCGATGAGTGCGCAGAACTCAAGGTCGCTGCACTGGGCGCAGTAATCAGCCGCCAGGGTGATGATGAAGGCCGGAACATCGCCGAACCAATCACGCATCTGTTGCTCCATCCGGGCCTTCTGCCATCCACCAGCGCGGAAAGCCACCTGTTCGGCCTGGCCAAGAACTGTACGGCCCTGTTTCTCGAAGCTCGACGATGCCCACATGACCCGGATGTCTGCATCCAGTAGATGGGCATGGTCTTCGTTGTGAATGCTGCCGGTGTCGGAAAATATCTCGCTCTGGATCCAGTCCCACACCTCTGCGGCCGGGCGCAATTTGAGCCAGAGCGACTCGAGAAGATCGCCCGGTGGCTGAGGTCTGGTCATGAAGCCACCTGGTTCGGTACGAGGATGAGAACACGCTACTTGATTAGGGGCTGATTGAGTATTTCAAATAAGCCCCGTTTGGCAGGGGTAGAGCAAGTTAACGAACTGGAATCCAGGCTCTAGAGCCCCTGGGAGAATGATGGACGACCCTGCATCCATTGACGACCGGAAAACCGGAAGACACCCCCATCCAATACAGCAGGTTGGCGTACTCCTCATCGGAGTATCGGTAGAACAGGCCGTGCTGACACTGAACGTAGTTGTTAGCTTCATCTTGGTCGCTCATAGCACCCATGTTAACTGCTACTGGCTCGACAAAAACTGTGGGTTTCACCTCAAACATCTGATCCCTCCTTGGCAATTAGAGGCAGAACTCTATCGGATGCGAGCTACCTTTTGCTACCTCAAACGAAAGGGTCGGCGGGCTTGGCGATCGAGCGCACAAACCACATGAAGCCCTGCTGTAGGCTGGTCTTGGCTAAGGCTAGCAGCCGCTGGTCAACGCCCTGAATTTGACCGATCTGCTTGAACAGTTCGCCGGCGTCAACTTCGAGCGCCTTGATAGCGTTCATCCCGTCGATTTCAGACTGGGTGAGGTCGCGGTAGCCGGTGATTTTCTTGTGCTGGTTATCCATGGGTGACTCCTCATGTTTGCGCCCAACGATTTGGCGCATTCGAAAACGTGGCGCGGATTACTGCGATACACGGTTGAGGGCTTCGTCCGCTTTGTCGGCAGCCTGGGCCGCAGTAGTTGCAGCCTTCGTAGCTTTGTCGGCGGCGGTGCCGGTTTGGCGAGTCAACTCTTCCAGGCGCTTGTCACGCTCGCCCATGGCGGTGTCGTAGGCCCTGCGAATGTCGGTCACCTGGTTGCTCTGATTCTCGGCAAGAGACCAGTAGGCGGCCTGGTAACCAAGAACGGCACCACCACCAACCAGCACGACAGCGATTGCCCAGACCTCGGCACGCCGCCACCAGCGGCGTGCGATAAATTCCAATGCGCATCTGTCCATCAGGCGATACCTCCCAGCTTGGTGCGCAGGCGAGTGATCTCGTCGCTCTGCTGCGTCACGCGGTCAGTGAGTTGAGCGACCTGGCTTGTCAGCGCTTCGATCTTACCTTCCATGCGGCCGACGGCGGCGGCCAGGTCATTCCGCTCTTTCGCGAACTGATCGGCGCGGGCCTCGGCCTCTTTGCGGGCGGCCCGTTCTTGGTTCAGCAACTCGTTCAGGCGCTTCAGCGTGCCGATATCGGCGCTGTCCATGGCGCGGTCGGTTGCATCCTTGGAAAGGAACCGGCGCAGCCAAAGCAGGCCGCCCAGCACTACGGTGGCGCTACCGCCCAGCCAGGTAGCTGTGCCTGGGCCGAGGTCAGTAGGATCCATCGTCACTCCATGAAGAAAATGGCCTTCGCCAGAAAAAGATCAGCCCAGCAGCACTCCCTGCTGGGAGCAATCGGTGTCGCGTAGCCGAAAAGAAAAAACCCCGGCAAATGCCGAGGTTCTTGAACTAAAAGCTAAACCAGCATAGCGCTACGCGTCTTGGGGATTAGCTCTCCAATAGCTAGTCACTTCATTGTAGGCATCGATGAAGAAGCGGTCGTTATCATCAAACTCCCTACCATTCTTCCGCGCCATTTCAAAAAAGCCTGGCCCTGGAATCACCGAGCCATTTTTGTGAACCACCAGGGCGGTCAAAAACCCCCTGCCTTGGTCGTACTCGGAAGTCGATATCTCGTCCAGAAGCACGCTCAGACGCGAATCATGCGCTTCAAGAGCAATCGGAAGTTGGGCAACCAAGTCCGAATAAGCGATAAACGGATTGGGTCGTCTCGCGTGCTTGATGAGTATTGCCCGTGCAGCGTTTCGCGCTTGAATCCAATCAGATGCAGCAAAACCGTGGATTAGACCAGTCACATCGATTCCCTTCAGTTATGAAAAAAATCGATGATGGCATTGAGCCCACAGAATGTCATCTGCAGGCGCTTCAACAATGAGATCCCCTATAGCCACTCGATCTTATCGAACAGGCGCTGTAGATACTCCATGCGCTCGACTCCGTGGGGCATGTTTGAAATAGGTCGGCTCCAGCAGCACTCCCAGCTCGGAGCAATGGGTGTGGCGGAGCCGAAAATAGGAAGGCCCCGGCAAATGCCAGGGCCTTGGCCTGTCACGTAAGGACAGGAGAAAAGCAAACGGCTGCAGATGCAGCCCACCGCTTCTTACGGCAGCAGGTCGTAGGTCACGTAGGCCGTACCGCCGCCATTCTGCGTCATTGCTACCCACAGGCCCTGACCGGCGGGGATGGTTACAGAGAACGGAAGAGTGGAAGAACCGCTAACGGCGGACAAGATAACGGGCACGTTGGTCACCCAGCGCCCTTCCGGAATGGTCGTGCCGGTGCTAATAAATCCGTTCCCGACGGGGCTGATCATCGTAGCTGTCCGAACTACAGCGCCATTGACGTTCTGTGCCGGAGTGAAAATTGCCTCGGCGTAGCTGGTTGCCACCGATTTGAAACGGCTGCCGATTTGTACTGGTTCCATGTTTTCACCTATTGAGTCGAATGATTTGTCGCGGAGGATTCCGCTTTCATGTCGCTCAAAGGCGATTGCTCGAGGATCTTGTCCTTCGCATGATTCAACGTCCCGCATCGGGAACACTTGATCTGGAGCTCTGTAAACCCACCCGTACGGGCGAGAAGTCTTTTGCAGTTACCGCATCTGAATTCTTTCAACATCTGCAAATTCCTTTTGCTGAATCGCCCTTTTCCGTGGGCAATAAAAAGCCCAGCGCGAAGGCTAGGCATCTGTGTTTCGTAAGGTGTTTTATATGCGCGTCCTGGCCATGACTCGCCATATTTTTATCAACAGAAGTGCAGTTAGCGCGCCGAGCAGGCCTGCAAACAATCCCATCTGAAAAATTGCAGATGGCTGCATCCAGCACAGGCTCATTGGCTTGGTAAAAGAATAAAGGCAAGGCTCAGGGAACAGGATCTGCCATGAGGGCAACGCGCCAGCGATAAACAATAATCCTGTTCCGAATAGCACTACGGCTACCCAGCGAGAAATGGTGGGGAATTTTATTCGAGCCTGCGATAGAGCAACTACCAGGGCGGCGGAAACGAATCCAGGAACGAAAAGAGCCGCAAAAAAAACCTGGCTATACTTATGGGCAGTATCCATATCACCTCAACAAAAAACCCGACACAGCGGCCGGGCTTTTTTATGTCAATCCCTAACGCGCAAGATCGACAGGATGGGTAAATACTCTCTCACTTTCTCACTCATTGCAATGGCTATTTGCTACGCCGCGCAACTTTCGATTAATCCCTCCGCGTCGAGCAGTTCCTGAGCGGCAGTGAGCGCCTCGTTCACCTGGTCATCAAGCGTCTTGCGGATCCCTGAGCGCCAACGGTACCGGGTCGACTCTGGCTTACCATCATTGTCCCAATTGGTGATGTCGTACCAGGCTGCCGGCAGCACTGCGGCGGAGCGCTTGCCTTCGGCACCAGCAACCTGCGGAATGGCCCAGGTCAGCACCGCGCATTCCCGGAAGCGCTTCGGCGCCGGCGTCTTCACCGAATTCAACAGTTCCAGGATGGCGCCATGCTTGCGCTCCTGGTGCGTCGAGTACTTCGCCACGAGCGCCCGCCAGTGCGCCGGGGTCAGCGCCTTATGCAGCCGACCGAACACCCAGCAGTCCTGTAGAAACGCCGCCTCCTTGCCGACGATCTCCCCCTTCTGCTTGGCACACTGCACCTTGGGCTCAAAGTCGCACCCGCCGGCGGAACTAATGGTCTCGGCCGCGAGGGCTCGAACTACTGCTGAAACAACGTTGCGATAGGTCATGCTGCAGCCCTCTTCAGTTCTCTGGTCTTTGCCCGGTAGTAGGCCTTGATGCCCTTGATCTGCTCGACGGAGTACATGCGCACGCTCTGGTCGGCTTCCAGGGCGTCAACCGCTTCCTGGCCGATTCGCGCGATCAGGCCGATCCGGTAATCCACGGCATTGCCCGAAAGGAATCGGTTGTCCTGCTTGCTCTGGGCGTGGCAGTTGCGTTCATCGAAGCGCAGGTGCGGCGCGGAGCCAACGCTGCGGTAGTGGCCGGCATCGACTGCGTTGCCGCTCCAGTCCAACGGCTTGCCGCTGGAGATGCAGAGATGGCCGGCAGTCTGGTCCCTGGTGCGGATGTATTCGTTGAACGCCTGCTGAGCCTCGCGCATATGTTCGCCGCGGCTCTTCAGCTTCTCCTTGCGAACCTTGATCTCGCGGCGCTCAACTTGAGCTAGGGACTTGCGCGCCTTGGCCTGGTTCACGTCCTTGATGGCGAGGCCGCACTTCGGGCTACATACGGACTGTCCGAGGCGCTGCGGCGGGAAGCTGATGCCGCATGCCGGGTTCTTGCACTTCTTCGGTTTGGGTTGCTTGGCGATCATGCAGCCTCCTTGCTGAGTAGATCAGTGAAAACCACACCTTGGCCTGTAAAATAGGCGGCGATGCGGTCGGTGTAATTGATGCCCTGGGCGCGATTGAACAGGCTGGTCACCGGGAAGCCGTCCGGCCCGAACAGATGGCATTCCCCCATCATGGCCAGCTTCGTTCCGTAGGGTAGATGGCGCATGACTCGGTACCACTCGGCCTGGAACCCAGCGTCTTCGTTAAGCAAGATCTGCACGCCAAAGTGCAGCTTGCAGTAGCGCCGGGCGTCAGCCGCGTCACCGATCTGGGTCATTTCGGCGATACGCTTGTACATCCCGAACCACAACCGATTTTGGTCAAGCGTGCGGTCCTTGCCCGGGCGCAGGGAGACCACCACGAACTTCTTGTCGCGGTACATGGCGCTCAACTTGGTGATAGCCTCAGAGAGCTTGGCCTGGCAGTTGACGCTGATCTTGTCGGTCATGGCGCCGCCCTCTTCGCTTCCAGTTCCTGAGCTTGCTTGATGAGCAGCGCCCTGCGATCCGCCAACTCATTTGCCGCGTCAATCCGCATTTCGGTTTTCCGTTCGGCACTGGCCTTGCGCATTTCCAGCATCGAGTTTTTCACCAGTTCCAACTTCTGCCGAAGCTGGGGCTCTGGCCGTGTGACGGTGCCAGTGAGCAAGCCGGCGATGGCGCGACCGTCCTCAGTGACCGGCACGACACTCAGGTCAGCCAGGTACTTCTGGCCGTGATCGAGGGGAATCCGCTTCAGCTCCATCGCCTTGGTCACCGCTTGGATACGGCGGTTTGCATCGAAGCCCACTGAAACGTGCCAGTTGACCGGCTTCGCATCCTCGCGGGCCTGCCCCACGAACCGCTGGTAGGCGTCGATGAACGCCATGCGCGCACCGATTTTGTCGCCACCATCCAAGATGGGTTTCGCTGCTGCCAGGGCCAGTTGGATTTCATCGGTCAGTACCACGGTTTCAAATTCGTCGTTGGTGGTCATGGCGATCGCCCAGGCCTCGTCCTTGCCAGGACGGCCGTCGGAGGTCTGGACACGCTGCAGGATGTCAGCCATAGCCAGCTTGCCTTTCACTTCGAAGCGGCAAGCCTTCAACGCGGCTTTGACGACGGGCACCGGGTACGCGCAAAGGTCTTCGGCCATCATCGCGGCGGTGCCGGGGCTCATTTCCTGGCCCATGGCCTCGGCGGTTGCGCAGATGGCAGCGGCCAGCCCGGCTACCTGCTGGTCATTCATTTCAAAGGTATTCATTGCGGTCACCTGCTTGGCGTTTGGCCAGAACCATCTGTGCGGCCTGCTCCGCTGCGGAATGGTTCGCTTCTGTCCGTTCCATCTGGCGGGCGGTTGTGCCGTTGATGCGCTGCCCGGTCACCCACTGGGTGTGGTAGCTCTCGGCGTTGGCCAGCAGCTCGTTGAGGCTGTGGCACTTACGCAGCACAGCGGCGTCGCTGGTTTTCAGGAAGTGGGCGGCGACGTGGTGAGCGACATCGGCACCCAGGCGGTCGACGAGCAAAGCCATTTGCTTGCCTGTCTTGGCGTTCCACACCGGCCAGGCGTTGTAGCGTTTACGGTAGGCCATGGCGTAATTGGCCCAGACTTTGAACGTCTTGCAGGTCTGGTCCTTCGGCCCGGGCATGTCGGCGGGGATTTCAACTCGTGGTTGCTGCGAAACGAATGGCACGACCTGCCCCCTCACGACCTTGGCGGTAGCCTGGGGCGTAATTGGTTCAATGACCGGTTCTATGACTGGTTCAAGAGAGTTACTGATTCTGGGTGCAGCTGCTGCACTACCCCCTGGTGCAGGAGATTCACTAGGGAGTGAACCTGCTGCACTACCCTGGTGAATCTGCTGCACTACCCCTGGTGCAGGAGGTGCACCACCCCCATCGAGAGTGAGAAAGTAAACGTTAGACGAGTTTCCCTTCGGACCACCCTTACGAATCTCCTTGCGCAGCAATCCCGCGTCACACAGGGCTGTGATGTGGTTCATGACAGAGCGCTTGCTGATCTCGCACTGATCGGCGATGTGCTGATAAGACGGCCAGCACTCGCCTACATCGCTGGCGTTGTCGGCCAGCTTGATCAGCACAAGCTTGCGCAATGGATTGCCGACGCGAAGCTTCATCGCGGCGACCATAAGGCCCATGCTCACGCGGCACCTCGAACTGCTTTATCGTGCGTGAACAGGCCGTCCCATGTCTTCTTCATGGGCAGCTCGCCGGCCAGGTACAGGTCGTATAGGCGTGCGGCGCCCTTCTTCAGCAGGATTGGCATGTAGGAGATGAACGGGTCTTTGCCGTGCGGGGTAACTTCGTGCTGGTGCTCGGTCATGTACTTGTCGCGTGCGTAGGAGCCAACACGGTGACGTACGCCGGACTTGCTTTCGTTGTAGAGCCAGCTGCGGACCTCAAGGTAATTCCCCACCTGCATGACATTGACACCATTCAGGCCCTTGCAGAATTGGGTGTGGGTCATGCGTTCCTTGAACAGGTTCTCCATGGAGTGGATCTTGGTGGCCTGCTGGTGATTTTCAACGCGCAGCACTGCCGTCTGCTCGATCTGATCGGCGTACAGGCGCAGAGCCTCTGAGTAGGACGGCATTGCAACAGACTGGGCGGTATGAGCTTCCTCCAGCTCATGGAGCCGGCGGATAACCCTGTGGCGAAGCGGAATGCTGTAGCCGGTTACCAGTGTTTCGGTAAGTTCTCTATCCAGATGGAAGCAAGGCAGCGAGCGTCCGGTGCCGTCCAGATAGGTGCCCCCAAATTTGGGGTCAGTGATTTTCAGCTCTGAGAGCATATTGCGGATATCGCGCATGACGTGGTCGTGGCGCTTGCCGGTGAGCTCGGAGATTTCGCGCGAGGACATAGTTGTTCGCGCCACGTTTTCGGATTGCGGAAAACGTGGCGCGGAAATGTCGGGGCTATTGATCGATTCTGTGTGTTGGTGCATGATTCGCTCCAGTTGTTTACCGCTGTAGAAAAAGCCGACCTCGACCGTCGGCTTTTTTGTGCCTGGAATTCAGGCAATGGATTTCAGTGCTGGCTTACCGTTGAGCAGCGCCTCAGCCTTCCGGCGCAACTCCCCCGCCTTCGCTTCAACCTGGCGGCACTGCTTAGCGAAAGCTGGCAGGTGCGGCAGATCCAGTTCGCACATCACCTGGTCGTCGAACACTTCGCTGCCGGTGTCGATCACATCGCCCAGCGCGCGGATTAGCGCACCGAAGCTTTTGTTCGCACATTGGTCGCTGGTCATCTGGCGGGCACCGGTCAAGCCGTGGCGGCTCGCCAGCTCGTTTAGGCAGTGATCACGGTATTCGGGCTCAAGGGCGTTGACCCACGACTCTTCCAACCAGGACGGCATTTCCTGATCGCCGTTCAGCCAACGCTGTACACGCTTGAGCCAGCGGCCGGTCGCCTTCACAAAGTCGGACACGTCGTTCTGCAAGGTAAGCGCGGCGAAGTCCGGCACCTCTTTGGCGATGGCCTTCTCCGGGCACGACAGGTGAAGCTCGCGGCTCAGCGCCTGGGCGAAGTCGTCCTGGCTCAGGCTGGTGCGCGCGATCTGGTTTGCAGCGTGTGCGACCAGCACCTG
>Ga0307405_10000807_pt1 | contig 12313 bp, 9 predicted proteins | sample 322Cmetagenome_2_FD_203311 | JGI IMG/M metagenome (GOLD analysis project Ga0307405, IMG submission 203311) | Maize rhizosphere microbial communities from greenhouse at UC Davis, California, United States - 322HYB-C-1 | ecosystem: Host-associated > Plants > Roots > Rhizosphere > Soil | place...
CCCAACACCGGCGTCTTCATCGGCGACGAGGCCGTGATGGTGGTCGACACCCAGGCCACGCCCGCGATGGCGCAGGACGTGATCCGCCGCATCCGCGAAGTCACGCCGCTGCCCATCAAGTACGTGCTGCTGAGCCACTACCACGCGGTGCGCGTGCTGGGCGCGTCGGCGTACTTCAAGGAAGGCGCCGAGCAGATCATTGCCAGCCGCGACACCTACGACCTGATCGTCGAGCGCGGCGAGCAGGACAAGGCCAGCGAGATCGGCCGTTTCCCGCGCCTGTTCCGCAACGTCGAGTCGGTGCCGGCCGGCCTCACCTGGCCCACCATGACCTTCGACGGCACGATGAGCGTGTGGCTCGGCAAAAAGCTCGAAGTGAAGATCGCGCAAGTGGGCCGCGGCCACACCAAGGGCGACACCATCGCTTACCTCGAAGACCAGAAGATCTGCTTCGCGGGCGACCTCGTCGAATACCAGAGCACCGCCTACGCGGGCGACTGCTACTTCCGTGACTGGCCCACCACGCTCGACCGCCTGGCCGGTTTCGGCTTCGAGAAGCTGGTGCCCGGCCGCGGCGCCGCGCTGGAAAACGCCGCCGACGTGCGCAAGGCGATCGCCTCCACGCGCGCCTTCATCTCCGACGTCTACACGCTGGTGAACAACGGCGTGGCAGAAGGCAAATCGCTCAACGTGATCTACAAGGAAACCGTGGCCGCGCTGCGCCCGACCTACGGCCACTGGGTCATCTTCGACCACTGCATGCCCTTCGACGTGACGCGTGCCTACGACGAGGCCACCGGCCACGTGCACCCGCGCATCTGGACGGCCGAGCGCGACATCGAAATGTGGAACGCGCTCGAAAGCTAGCGTGAACCAGCCCGTGCCCACGCACGGCGCCACGCCCGCGTCCGTGCAGGGCTGGATGCTGCTCGCGATGCTGGTGTGGGGCGTGAACGTGTCGGTCGTGAAGGCGCTCACCACGTCCTTCGAGACGCTGCCGCTTTCGGCACTGCGCATGGGCGTGGCGTGCTGCGCGCTCAGCGCCATCGTGCTGTGGCGGCGCGGCGGCGTGCCCAGGCTCACGGCGCGGCAGCTCGCGGTGATGGCGGGCTGCGCGTTCCTCATGGTCTACGGCAACCAGATCCTGTTCGCGCAGGGGCTGCTGCGCTCCACCGCCACCAACGGCGCGCTCATCATGGCGCTGAGCCCTCTGGTGTCGGCGCTGATGGCCGCGCTGGTCTTCGGCGAGCGCTTCACGCCGCGCCGCATGGTGGGCGTGGCGCTGGGCTTCATGGGCGTGGCGGCGGTGGTGCTGAGCCACCCGGGCGCGGGGCTGTCGAGCGCCGGCATCGGCGACCTGATGCTCGCGCTGTCGGTGGTGAGCTTCGCGGTCGGCGGCGTGGGCGTGCAGCGGCTGGCGCGGCAGATCGATCCGCTGTCGATCAGCTGGGTCATCTACCTCATCGGCACGCTCATGCTCGTGGTGCATACGGTGCTCGGGCCCTCGCGGCTGGGCACGGCACAGCTCTTTCCCGGCGCGTGGCCGTGGGCGCTGGTGCTGTTCTCTGGCATCGCGGCCACCGCCGCGGGCAACCTCATCTGGAACCGTGCGATCTCCGTCATCGGCGTGGCGCGCACGGCCGTCTTTCTCTACTGGGTGCCGGTGTTCGGCGTGCTGTTCGCGGCGCTGCTGCTGGGCGAAGTGCTCACGTGGTGGCACCTGTTCGGCTTTGCCGCGGTGATGACCGGCACGTGGCTCGGCACGCGGCCCGTGGCCCCGCCGGTCTCTTGATCTCCTTCCATGCCTGATTCTTCCCTTCCCCTGCTGTTCCAGCCTTTGCAGCTGCGCGAGCTCACGCTCGCCAACCGCGTCGTCATCTCGCCCATGTGCCAGCACGCCGCCGAGCGCGGCCATGCCACGCCGTGGCACCTCGTGCACCTGGGCAAGTTCGCGCTCGGCGGCGCGGGCCTGATCCTCACCGAGAGCACCGCCGTCGATCCCCGCGGGCGCATCGGCACCGCGGACCTCGGGCTGTGGAACGACAGCCAGATCGCACCGCTGAAGGCCGTGGTCGATTTCGTCCACGCGCAAGGCAGCGCCATCGGCGTGCAGCTCGCGCACGCGGGCCGCAAGGCCGGCAGCGAGCCGCTGTGGGAGGGCGGTGCCGCCATCGACCCGGCGCGTATGGCGGCGGACGACGAGCCCTGGGAGCGCCTGGGCCCGAGTGCGCTCGCGGCCGGTCCCGGCTGGTCGGCGCCGCGCGCGCTCGATGCGGCGGACATGGCCGAGGTCGTGCAACGCTTTGTCGATGCCACCGTGCGCGCCGACCAGGCCGGCTTCGACGTGGTCGAGCTGCACTTCGGCCACGGCTACCTCGTGGCGAGCTTCCTGTCGCCCAACGCCAACCACCGCGACGACGCGCTCGGCGGCAGCCGCGAGAACCGCATGTCGCTCGCCTTGGAAATCGCGCAGCGCGTGCGCGCCGCATGGCCCGCCGGCAAGCCGCTGTTCTGCCGTCTCTCGGCCGTGGACGGCACGCTCGACGGCTGGAACCTCGACGACTCGGTGGTGCTCGCGCGCGAACTGAATCGTTGCGGCGTCGACGTGATCGACTGCTCGTCGGGCGGCCTCACCGAAGAGACGCGCGCACTGCCCGTGCCGCGCGGCCTGGGCTTCCAGGTGCCGTTCTCGGAGCGCATCCGGCGCGAAGCCGGCGTGGTCACGCAGGCCGTCGGAATGATCGTCGACGCGCAGCAGGCTGAAGCCGTGCTCGCCGCAGGGCAGGCCGACCTCGTCGCACTCGGCCGCGAAGCCCTGTTCGACCCCTACTGGCCGCATCACGCAGCCGCCGCACTCGGCGCCGACCCGCAGTACCAGCGCTGGCCCGTGCGCCACGGTGTGTGGCTCGCCAAGCGCGCGCCCGGCCTTGCGCGTGCGCGCGCCGAGGCAGAGATGCCATCCAACAAGGAGACCGACCGATGACCGAACCGACCACGACGACCCTTCGCATGGGCCTGATCCGCAAGCAGCCCGGCTGGACCGACGAGGCCTTCAGCCGTCACTGGCGCGAACGCCACGGCGCGCTGGTCGCGCGTTTGCCCACGCTGCGCGGCTACTGCCAGAACCGTGTGACCGATCGCTTGCAGCGCGGCATCGACTTCGCGCGCGGACCGTGGGATTTCGATGGCTTCTCGCAGCTGCAGTTCGATGCGGCGGCGCAGGCCGATGCCGCCTTCAACATCGGCGAGCTCGCTGCGGAGATCCGCGCCGACGAGCAACACTTTCTGGGCGGGCTGCACATCGTGACGGTCGAGCAGACCGAGGTCATCGTGCCGCCGCCGCCCGCATCATCGGCGGGGCCGGCGATGCTCAAGCGCATCTCGACCCTGCGCCGCCCGGCCGCGCAGTCGCAGGCCGACTTCCGCCGTGAATGGAAGGTGCACGCCGACCACGTGCGCCGCATGCCCGGCGTGGCAGGCTACCGCCAGAACGTGGTCGTTGCGCGCGAGTTCGAAAAGGGCACGCCCTGCGGCTATGCCGAGCTGCCGATCGACGGCATCGTCGAGCTGTGGTTCGAGAACACCGAGACGCTGAACGCCGCGTTTGCTTCACCCGAAGGCCAGCGCACGATGGCGCACGCCAAGACCTTCCTGGCCGAGATCACGGCCTTTGTGGTGGAGGAGCATCGGGTGGTGTGAACCCGGTCGCGATCCCGTAGTGCACCGACGTGCTCAGCGCCGGAATCGCCGGGTGTTGCGACGCCGGGTGCGATGCCCGTGCCGGCACCGTGCCGATGGGCGCGATCTCGTGGGGTCGGTGCTCCGGCGCATCGCCGCGTCCCGACGGTTCGGGCAGGAACAGCCCCCGCCGCAAGGACCAGATGCAGGCGCCGAGGCGCAGCAGCTTTTCGACATTGGCGTCATGCGCCGGATCGTCCGGTGACTCTTGCGCGATCAGTTCGCCCAAGTGCTTGAGTGCGTCGGCGGGCGTCATGCCACGCCCGATCCGAGCCACTTCCACCATGGCCGCCAAGGCCTCGGTCTTGTTCATCGCTTGCCCCCTGCTGTGTTGTGTCTGCTATGAGGGGCAGCATGCCGTTACGCGGTGCATCCAAAAGTAGTCCGCCGCGCCGTCGGGTCGTGGAGGGAAGGCGCGTCACCGCGCGGGGCGGCACGCACACCGAAGCGAGGCCCCCCGTCGACGCAGTGAAGCGCGACACGCAGTGTGATCATCATTGACAATTCGACGCCATGCATCCTGCCGGCACGCACCTCGAGGAGTTGGGTTTGACGAACGACATCGGGACATCGCCGCGCCAGGCCGACCCTGCATCGACCCTTCCGGAAGCAGCGGGCGTCGCGGCGGCTTCCCGGACGGAGCGCGTGTTGTTCCTGCACGAAAACCTGCGCCAGGTCGGCAATGGCATCGAGATCGCAGGCATCCGCCGCGCCCATCTCTTCCACGGCCAGCTCGGCATCACGCCGTGGATCCTGACCAGCAACTTCGCTCCCCATCTGCGCAGGAACGAAGCGCTCCTGAAGGATTCGGGGGGGCTGCCGCCGCAGACGAAGGTGCTCAACGTGTACGACTGGCTCGTCGACATGAGTGACGCAGGCTTGCTCACCCCGCTTGCCTCATTGCCCTCGGCGTCGGGCTCGCCGCCGGCCCGGGCCAGGCCGAATGCGGCCAGGCCTTCGCTGCGAAAGATCAGCCACCCGGCCGCGTGGGATTCGACGCAGACCGGTTGCGAAGAATTCGAGTTGGCGAACGGCCAGGTCGTGATGCGAAAGACATTCGCATCGGGCCGGGGCGGCGCGAATCTGCAGGCCATCGAGTTGCGCGATGCGCAGGGAACCGTGATCACCTACGCGAGCGAGAGCGATTTTGTCTGCGCGATGATGGGCGCCAATCTGGCGCCAGACGTCACCTGGCACTTTCTCGTCGACAAGAACAAGATGTACCGCAAGCTGCGGCAGAGTGCGGTGTGCCAGCGGCTTCACTGCACGGTCAGTGCCTTCTTGCACAGCACCCATCGGCTGTCCAACGGACAACTGAAGAGCAGCTATCGGCACCTGCTCGAAGATTCAGACGCTTTCGACAGCCTCATCGTTGCCACTGAAGAGCAGCATCAGGACCTGCTCGAGACCGGTGTGCCGGCGGCGAAACTGAAAGTGATTCCGCATGCGTTGCCCCGTGTGCCCGAGACCGTCGAAACGGCGTCTTTGCCGGAAAAGCGGGTGATCTATCTGGCGCGCTACACACCCGAGAAGCAGCATGAGCTGCTGTTCCAGGCGTTCGAACGCGTCCTGAAAAAGGTTCCGGATGCGCAGTTGCACACCCACGGCGTCGGCCCCCTGCAGGCGGCGCTCCAGGCGCGCGTCGACGCCACCGGCCTGGCGGGGAGCATCCACATCCACGGCTATGCGAGCGATGTCGCGACGCTCTTCAGGGAATCGAGCCTGGGCGTGATGGCGTCCAGCGAGGAGGGCTTCTCGCAGTTCGGATTGGAGTGCCTGTCCCACGCGCGTCCGCTGGTGGCGTTTTCGGTGAAGTACGGCCCGAAGGATCTGCTGGAGGGCCGGCATGCCGGCATCCTGGTTCCCCCCGGAGAGATCGGCGCGATGGCCGACGCGATCGTCGCGCTGCTGGAAGACCCCGAGAAAGCGTATGACCTTCGGCGCCCTGGTGTCCGCGGAGCGCTTCACGGCGGACAAGATTGCGCAGCGATGGTCCACATGGTGGGCGGAGGTTCAAGAGATCGCACGCCATCGCGAGTCCCTCACGCTCGCAAGCTGAACCGACATCTTTTTTGAGTTCGAATTGATTTTGGCGTTCAGCTATTGCTGAGCCCATCATTGGTGCCGAGCAATGGGTTCAGGTGAATTGCGTTGCAATACTTTTGTATATGCAAATGGCTGCTGAACGCCGAGGCGAGCCTGCGCAGGCGGCTTTCAATTGAGGTTGATTTCCGACGCCTACTGGTTTCCGTAGAAATTAGCTTGGCCGAGTGACAGCAGATCGGCAAGGAAATAGACTGATTCGACCGGTGAATTGTCACCAGATGACCGTCATGAGTCGAATATCCATTTCACTGTTATTCCTCGCAATCCTGCTGTTTTGTCACGGCTGGGCTGCGGTGATGCAGGACCTTGGGTTTGCGCAAGCAGGCATGACCAATAGCGCCGCAGGGGAAGCGGATGAGATGACAGCATCGGCCGCCCAAGGCAGCAACGGCTTCGGACAATCACACGACAGCGCGTCCGGACAGACGGAGTTCGACGACTTCCCCCTTGTTGTGGGGCGACTCGATGTCCTCTCAACGGCCGCACAGGCGGCTGAGCGCCATGACATCGGCAGTTTCCTGAGTCTTCCGTTCCGATGGCCTGAGTGCCCGATGCGGCCTCCGTGCCCGGCTGCCCTCCTCACGTAGACCCAAGTTGACCGCGACGCTGGATCGCGTCCGGCAGTCACTTGTGAAAGCGGCCTCGCGTCTGACCGGCATAGCGCTCGAGCCGGCCGACGAAGGCCTTCATCTCCCCAATTGTTTCCGTGGCAAGTCCTGCCTCTTTCGACTGCCAAGTGCGCTCGAAGTCGCAACGCCGCTGTAAGGAAGACCCATGAACCAGTCCAAAGATGTCCTGTTCGCACGCTTGAAAAATTTCAAGACGGACCCCGAAGCGCTGCGCGCGCATTTTCTCGGTCATGTCCAGAAAATGCCTTCGACGCCCTACAGAGACAACAGGGTCGATTACGTCGGCTGGGCGGTCACCAGCCGCGACGGAACGCTGGACGATGGCATTCGCCGCATTGCACCTGGCGGATCCAACGTGCGTGGTGTGAATCCCACCGACGCCTGCAGTGGCAGCCTGGCCCAGGTCATCGACGACTTGGGCCGCACAGGCTTGAAGCCTTACCGCGCTCGAATCATGCAACTGGAGAGCGAGGGTGCAGAGATGCCGCTGCACACCGACGCCAAAGTGGAAACATGGCGGCTGCACATTCCCATCATTACCAATCCCAACTGCTTCTTCGAATGGCAGCGTGACGATGGAAGCATCGAGAGTGTTCATCTGCCGGCGGACGGTTCCGCCTGGTTGGTGCGGGTCGACGTGAATCATCGCGCGGTCAATCGCAGCAACGAGCCGTCCCATCGGGTGCATCTGTTGATGGGGCTGAGCGTGAACCCGCCTTTCCAGAAACTCGCCGAGCCCTGGCTGCCAGTCACACGCGAGCGGAGCCCCTTGCACCAGGCAGAAGAACAGGCTGCCGCGCTGAGTCTCTTTGCGCATTCGATGGCGAACTGAGCGTGCACGCGCTACAGGGATGGAGCGAACGGCATCGGAGGCCAGGGCTTGCACGTCGCATCGCGGCATTGCTCTGTCTGGCTTGTGCAGGGTCGGCGACTCAGGCGCAGCAGCCCGCCTCGGGGCCGTGCCGGCCGGGCACCAGCCAGGCATTCCCGATGCTGGAGCGCATCCATGTGCGCGATGAGTTCCGCATCGTGTATTCGTTGGCAGGTCCCCACGCGCTGAAGGACCCGCGTGACCTGAACGGCAACGGCATCCCCGACAAGGTGGAAGACGTCGCAACGCAGCTGGTGGCGGGCCGCCAGCTGTTCAGTGACCTGATGGGCTTCGTGGCGCCTCTGAAGCAGCCGCGCTACGCGCAAGCAACGTCCATCGACGTGTTCTTGCTGAAGCTGGAAAGAGGCAACGGCCTGGCCTACGACGAGGTCAGGAACTACCGTCTCGGGTTCGACGGCGCCACCGGCCAATGCGCATTGCGCATCGATATGCTCAACAGCCACACCAACCAGAACGTGACGCCGGTCCACGAACTCTTTCACCTGTACCAGTACGGGTACACCATGTTCAAGCCCCGCTGGTTTCTCGAAGGCACGGCGCGATGGGCCGAGTACGCACTGCGGCTCGGCAGCGGACCGCAGAAGCCGTTGCCGCTGTCGTCGGCGTCTTTGCAGGAGCAGGTCTTCGGCACGACTTACGCGGCGAGCAATTTCTGGAATCGCCTCGCCCAGCTGCTGGACCCGGCGGGCCGCATGAAACTGCCCGCTGCGGTGGCACACCTGGCTTACGTCGACGGCGGTCGGGTGGTCCATGACGATGAGCTGCACGGCGCTGCCTTCATGAAGGCGGTATTCGAATCGCTGGCGTCGCTCGACCGCGACATCGGAGCGCAAAGAGGCTGGCCTGCCTACCAATGGAAAGAGGCGGACCAGCGCTCCGCTCAATTTGACGCGGACATCTTCGGAAGCATCCAGAGCGTGGTCCGCCTCGAGGCCCGCCGTGCGGGTCTGGCGAACTCGCCCGAACTCGACGCATTTCTGGCGTTGACCCCTTCATTGCAAAAAGACCCGATCCATGAGCCTGAGTGAATTGCTGGCCAAGGCACGCCCTGCGGGCTCCGAACTGTGGGATGAGTGCCGCGCGGCCTCCTCGGGCCCCGCCGGGAAACCCGGCGTGCTCTTCATGTCGGCCTGCACCGGCCAGGAACGCGCACATGTCGTCGTGGCGCGTGGCAAGGACTTCGGTGCCACGTGGCAGCGTGGTGCGCAATTGCTGAGCGCATGGCAACGCAAGCAGGCCGCCCTGCAGATCCTCTGGGTGCGCGTCGACGTGGTCCACACCGTGCACGCAATGAACTGGGCGACCTTGACCCAGGGCCTCACAGTCACCAAGCGCAATTACTTCCGCTTCGGCATTGCCTTCGACGAAGAATTCACAGTGGCGATGCTCGAGCCCGAGATCGCCGCGAATGCGGTGCTCTACGACAGCACCGTGGACAACGCAACGCCGAACGAGGCCAACCTCAAGCGCTATGGTCAACGCCGCTTTGGCCATGAATTGACTTGGCCGTTGCAGCCGACGGACCGGGTGTGGTTGTTCGAGACCCGCGCCGTCTTCACCGACGGCAAGGCGCTGCATCGTGTCGAGCACCAGGGGCGCAACCGGGGCCATCGCGTCTTGCCAGGTTGGAACCCGGCGTACGTTCAAGAAGTGATCGCCACGGGCACCAACTATCTTGCGCGGCAGGTCGCGCCTTCGGGCAAGTACCAGTACGGCTGGTTCCCGTGCTTCGACCGTCCCATTCCCACCTACAACACCTTGCGGCATGCCAGCTCCACCTATGCCTTGCTGGAAGGCTGGGAGCTCACGGGCGATCCGCGGCACAAGGTGGCGATCGACAAGGCGCTCGCGCACCTGATCGGCAACTTCATCCACCACGCGACGCTGCCGTCCGGCGCGCAGGCCGCGTTCCTCGTGGACGAAGGCGACGAGATCAAGCTCGGCGGCAATGCCGTCTGCCTGCTGGCGCTTTCGAAATACACCGAGCTGACCGGCGACACGCAATACCTCCCGTTGCTCGAGGCGCTGGCGCTCGGCATCGTCCATATGCAGGACGCTTCGACGGGGCGCTTCGTGCACGTGCTTCACCACCCGGACCTGACGGTGAAGCAGGAGAGCCGCATCATCTATTACGACGGCGAGGCCGCCTTCGGTCTGATGCGGCTTTACGGCCTGACCCGCGACCCGCGATGGCTACGCAGTGCCGAGCTGGCCTTCAACTACTTCATCGAGGCCGAGCACTGGCGGGCACACGACCATTGGCTGGGCTACTGCGTCAACGAAATCACGCTGTACAAGCCCGAGGCGCGGTATTACCGCTTCGGCCTGGACAACGTGCGTGACCATTTGGACTTCGTGCTCGAACGCATCACCACCTTCCCCACCTTGCTGGAACTGATGATGGCGGCCGAAAAGATGATCGTGCGCCTGCAATCCACGCCCGAGTTGTCGCATCTGCTGGAAGGCTTCGATCTCGACAAGTTCCACCTGGCGTTGGAACAACGGGCCAGGTACTTGATGACGGGGCATTTCTTCCCCGAGCTGGCGATGTTCTTCAAGAACCCGGGGCGGGTCGTGGGGAGCTTCTTTATCCGGCACCACAGCTTCCGGGTCCGGATCGATGACGTGGAGCACTACCTTTCCGGCTACGTTGCGTATCGGAAGTACTTGCAGCGTGTTGGGTCGGTGGTTAGACAGGAATCGAAAATCAAGCTGTAGGGCGCATGGATGCTGTTCCCGCACGCCGTGCGACGGGTCATGTGCCTTGCTCGAGCGGCGCAGCCGGAAGCGCAAGGCGGAATGTCGAGCCGCTGGTGCCTGTTTCGTGCAATATCACGTCGCCGCCATGGCGCACCGCGATCTCGCGCGACAGGTGAAGCCCCAGCCCGGTGCCGGCCACTGCACTCGCGGTTTCGGCACGGAAATACTTCTCGAAGATGCGGGCCTTGTCGGCCATTGCGACGCCGGGTCCGCGGTCGATCACGTCGACCTGCACGATGTCGCCCACCTGGCGCAGCACGACATGCACCGGTTGCTCCGGCGGCGAGTACTTCAATGCGTTCTGCATCAGGTTCTGCAGCGCGATCTCGAGCAGCGCCCGATCGCCGCGCACCTTGGACAGGGGTTCGCACACATCGATCAACAGGCGCGAAGCGCCGGGAAAGTGGAAGCTCTCGGACAGGCCCCGCGCGAGCGCCGCCATGTCGAAGACTTCGTGGCGCAGCACCCGGTTCTCGGGCTGGAGGCGGTCGGCCAGCAGGATGTTCTCGATGAGCATGGTCAGGCGCTGCACGGCGCGCCGGATCCGTTCGGTGCGCTGCTTCACCATGGGCTCCGCGCCGAGCTTTGAGATGTCGAGCGATTGCGCCGCGCCGTCGATCACTGTCAACGGCGTGCGGAACTCGTGCGACACCATCGAGACGAACTCGCGCTGCTGCACGATCGCCTGGCGCTCGATCTCGAGCGACTCGCGCAGCCGGGCTTCCAGACGGGCGCGGGCCGCGATCTCCTCATGCAGCGCGGCATTGGTCTGCTGCAGTTCGGCGGTGCGCCGCACGACCGTGCCTTCGAGCGCCTGTTCGGCTTCCAGCCGCACTGCGAGCACGCGCTCACGCTCGGCGCGGTAATCGCGCTCGGCGCGCCGCGTCCGGTCGGCCACGGCCACATTCAGCAGGATGAGGTGGAACATGCTGCCCAGCCAATAGATGCGGTCAGGTGGCACGCCGGGCACGCTGTCGCCCAGCCAGAGCTTCAACAGCCCATAGAGCCCCAGCACCGTTCCCACCGCGAAGGCCGAGGCCGGGAGCAGGTATTGGAACTGCCGCCGCACGACGAGCAGGTAGCAGACGAAGACCGCGCCGAACACCGTGGACGCGGTGCTGCCCGCGCTGACCCAGGTCGCCATGGCGGCGTGATGGCCGGCCAGGACCAGGACGAACGCAACGAAGTTGAACACCACGACCGCATGGAAGAAATATGCCGCAGGTGGCCAATGGCGCCGGAACTGGAAGATGCGCGACATGAACGCGGTACCCACCATGTTGAAGAAGCAATTGACGGCAAGCAGCGTTTGAGCAACGCGTTCGGGGCGAGCGTCGAGAAACCACTGCGCCGCGAACCCCTGGCGGTTGACCGACAGCGCCGCGATGCAGAGCACGTAGAGCGCGTAGTGGGCGTAGAGCCCGTCCCGCAGCCAGGCCCCGAAGATCAGGTTCATGCACACGGCGAGCAGGGCCGCGCCAAGCAGCGCACCCATGATGGTGTAGTCGGCCGTGCGGTCACGCTCGAAGCCCGCAGGCTGCCACAGGTCCAGTTCGGCCCGCAGCGACGGCCCGTCGTTGCGCACCCTCAGGAAATAGACCGCGGGCTCGGTCGAAATGTCGAGCGGGAAGACGAAGTTATGGTCGGGGATCTCGCGCGCCGCGAACGGGCGGGCGTCGCCGAGTGGCGTCTCGACGAATCCGCCGCGCCCGTCCGGCGCATACAAGGTGGCTTCGTGGATGCGCGGCGGTCGCACGCGCAGCAGCCATCGTGCGGGCGCGTCGACCGTGCGCGCGAGCGAGAAGCGCAGCCACACGGCGTCGCGGCTGAAGCCTTCCTGCACCGGCCCTTCGAGCGGCGCGAAGCCGCTTTGCTGCGCACCGCGCGCGACGTCGGCGATACGCCACCCACCCGAGGGGTCGCGCTGGATCTCGAGGCTCCCGGAGAGCTGGACGCCGCCGCTGAGGCCATCGGAAGCCGACAGTGCCAGCGCCCTGGCGGGCATTGCAAAGCACCACAGCAGCAGGAGCAGGAGAGCGAGCAGACGGCCCGGACCTGCCCGGGTGGTTTCGACGTCGAGGCGCATTGGGACGCGACTTTATACTTTCCGCGCCATGCCATCCCCGAGCCAGCGTACCGGTTTTCGCATCCATGTGATCGAGGACGACGAAGACATCCGTGCTGAAAC
>Ga0307405_10000808_pt1 | contig 12312 bp, 10 predicted proteins | sample 322Cmetagenome_2_FD_203311 | JGI IMG/M metagenome (GOLD analysis project Ga0307405, IMG submission 203311) | Maize rhizosphere microbial communities from greenhouse at UC Davis, California, United States - 322HYB-C-1 | ecosystem: Host-associated > Plants > Roots > Rhizosphere > Soil | place...
TTGCCAATCGCCGCAAGATGCCCGACTAGCGCGCCCGCGATGATCGTATTCGACCTTTCCTGCGCCGCAGGCCACCGTTTCGAAGGCTGGTTCGGCTCGTCCGACGATTTCGCCGGCCAGCAGGCGCGCGGGCTCGTGACTTGCCCGCAGTGCGGTTCGACCGAGATCGCCAAGGCGCCGATGGCGCCGGCCGTCGGGGTCAAGGGCAATCAGCGACCTGCCGCAGGCGAGCCGAAGAAGCCGATGAGCGGCGGCAAGATACCGCCCGAAGTGCGCAAGGCGATGGAGGCGCTCGCCAAGGCCCAGGCGAAAGCGCTCGAAAGCAGCCGCTGGGTGGGCGACGGCTTCGCCGAGGAATCGCGCGCGATGCACTATGGCGAGAAGGATCTCGAAGCGATCCACGGAAAGGCGACGCTCAAAGAAGCGAAGGAACTGCTGGATGAGGGCATTTCGCTCGCCCCGCTGCCGTTTCCGGTACCGGAGCCCGACGAGCTAAACTGATCACCGCATCCGAATCGCTTCGGGCGGGGACCGTGAACGCTGCTGGTTTCATCTTTTTTACAGTGCATTAACCGGTCCCCACCTAGCGGACCGTAGAAGGCTCCTGGCTACTGCAGGGTGCGATTCACCACGCCTGCGGGCTATCGTCTCATAGGAGCCACTTGGTGGCAGCATCGAAGGCAGTTGCGGCATCGGCTCGCCGCGGAGTTGCGCGGTACGCGGATCGGCACGATGTCTCGGCTCTCGAAGAGCTTTCACCGACGCATCCCGCGAGCAAGATCCTCGACTTCGCGACTGCGTGCGTCTTCGCCGTTGATGAGAACTGGCAATTTACCTACCTGAACAAGCCGGCCTACGACGAGATCGCCGAAGGCCGCGCTCTCCTGCGCAAGTCCCTATGGGCCGAGTTCCCGGCGCTGCTCGGAACCAAAGTTGAGCGGCAGTATCGCGAGGCGATGACGACCCGGCGCGAGGCCCGCCTCGAAGCCTACTACGGCCCTCTCGGCGGCTGGTACGAGATCGCCGTGGCGCCCCTTGCCGAAGGGGGGCTCGCGGTCTGGTTCCGCAGCATCGACGGGCGCAAAAAGGCCGAAGAGGAGCTGCGGCGGGCCGAGGAACGCTACCGGCTCGCAGCATCCGCCGCCACCGATCTGGTTCTCGACTGGAATCTGGAGACGGGTCAGGTCGTGCTCTGGGAATCGCTCCAGTCGGACTTCGGCTTCGGCGACGGCGTCGTCCGGTCGCGCCGGTGGTGCGCCGCGCGGGTGCATCCGGATGATCGGGCGGATGTTTTCGCCGAGATCCGCCGCTGCCTGAAGACAGGCGAGCGTTTCGTATGCGAAATGCGGCTCTGCAAGGCCGACGGGGCGTACGCCGACGTGCGGCAGACCGGGGTGGTGCAGTGCGACACGCGCGGACACCCACTCCGCATGATCGTGGCGATGCGGGACGTTTCCGAACAGAACCGGGCCAACAACGCGATCCGGCGCCGCACCGCTCAGCTCGCCAACATCTTCTCGCAGGCTTTGGTCGGCATTCTCGAGAGCGGCCCGGACGGGCGCGCGCGGTTGGTCAATGCGCGCTTTTGCGAGATACTCGGCCGCACCGAGGACGAGGTGCTCGGGGTCGACGTGATGGCCTTCACACATCCCGACGATCTGCCATGGAACAACGCCTTTCTCGGAAAGCAGCGCAAGGACGGCGAGGCCTTTCAAATCGAGAAGCGATACATTCGCCCCGACGGCACGACCGTCTGGTGCCGCGTTAGCGTGTCGTTCGTCTGCGCGCCGACCGGCGAGGTCGAGAGCTCGATCGTCGTTGCCGAGGACATCACCCAGCAGCGCGAGACGAACGAACGCCTGAAGTGGGCAAGCGAGCACGACGCGCTGACCGGGCTGCCCAATCGCCGCGCGTTCGATGCGCGTCTGCAGGCAGCCACGCTCCGCGCCATGCATACGCGCCGCGCCGTTGGGCTGCTCCTGCTCGACCTCGATCACTTCAAGCACGTGAACGACAGCGCCGGCCACGCCGCCGGCGATCAACTGCTACAGGAAATCGGCGATCGGCTCGGCAAGTGTCTGCGGCGCACCGATCTTGCGGCGCGCCTCGGGGGCGACGAGTTCGCGATCCTGGTCGAGCATTGCTCTGGAAGTGCCGATCTCGCGGCGCTGGGCAACGAGATCCGCAAGCACTTGCGGCGCCCGTTTCGGATCGACGGACGAACGATCAACGTCGACGTGAGCATCGGCGGGGCGGTGTTCCCGGCAGACGCCGAAAGCGCGAACGAGCTGTTCAAGCACGCCGACGTCGCGCTCTACGCCCTCAAGGACAGCGGCCGGGGCGGGACGAGGATGTTCCGCCGGGAGATGCTCGAACAGGCGCTCGTCGTCGCCACGCAGCTCGACTTGGCGCGATCCGCCGTCTCGGACCGTACGGTCGATCCGCACTATCAACCCAAGGTGGACCTCTGCACAGGCCGGATCGTCGGCTTCGAAGCGCTGCTCCGATGGCATCACGAAGGGCGAGGGCTGCAGCCACCCGATTCCGTGCTGGAAGCCTTTCGGGACTACGAGCTGGCCTCGAAGATCGGCGATCTCGTGCAGCGGCGGGTCTTCTCCGATCTGCGCGAATGGCTGCGGCAGGGCCTCCGCGTCGGCCGCATCGCCGTCAATGCCGCGCCCGCGGAATTCCTCCGCGACGACTTTGCCGAACGGCTGCTCGCGCGATTGCATGAGCATGACATTCCCCCTGCGCTCATTGAGGTCGAGGTCACGGAGCACGTATTCCTCGACCGGTGCTCGGGCTTCGTTGGCCGCGCTCTCGAGGTGCTCAGCCGCGCCGGCGTGCACATCGCGCTCGACGACTTCGGCACCGGCTATTCCTCGCTTTCGCATCTGCGGGATTTCCCGGTCGACCTGGTCAAGATCGATCGCTCGTTCGTGGAGAAGGTGGCGACCGATCCCGACATGCGCGCGATCGTCGCGGCTATCGCCGCGCTAGCGCGAAGCCTGCGTCTCTCGGTGGTCGCAGAAGGCATCGAGACCGAGCAGCAGAGACGCATCCTGCTCGAGCAGGGGTGTTCGTTGGGCCAGGGATACTACTTTGGCCGAGCGATCGCGGCGGACCGGGTGCCTGCACTTCTCGATGCCCGCCGGACCGCAGGCTTCCCGAGCATGTGAGCTGCTTGATCGAAGCGTGGTGCGCCCGACAGGATTCGAACCTGTGGCCCCCAGATTAGGAATCTGGTGCTCTATCCGACTGAGCTACGGGCGCCCCGCAGCGCGCTTTAGGGTCGCGGGCGCGGCGCTGCAAGAACTACGCGGAACCGGCCCCAGGCCGGACGATTCTCACGCCGAGAGATGTCAGCCTTTCGCGGCGTGCTCGGCGCGGGCGATCTCGTGCAGCCAGTCGGCGTGGCGGGGGGCCTTCTTGGTCTGCGACCATTCCTCGAGCATCGGCATCGCGACCCGCTTGAGCTCGGCATACTGTTCGTCCGTGCCGATGTCGGCCGCGAGCTCGATGCGGTGACCGTTGGGGTCGAAGAAATAGATCGACTTGAAGATGCCGTGATGCGTCGGGCCGAGCACATCGATACCTAGGCTTTCGATGTGCTTCTTCGCCGCCAGAAGCTCATCCTCCGAACCGACGCGGAAGGCGAGGTGCTGAACCCAGGCCGGCGTGTTCTCGTCGCGGCTCATGTCCTTCTGCTGGGGCAGCTCGAAGAACGCGAGGACGTTGCCGTTACCCGCGTCGAGAAACACGTGCATGTAGGGATCGTATTCGCCGGTCGAGGGCACATGATCTTCGGAGAAGGCGCTGACATATTCCATGCCGAGCACCTTCTCGTACCACTCGACCGTCTCCTTGGCGTCCTTGCAGCGGTAGGCCGCGTGGTGGACCCCGCCGAGCTTGATCGGGTGCATTGCCTGTTCGGTCATCGCTGCCTCCGTATGGCTTACTCCGCCGGTTCCGTCTGGATGGATTGTGCGTCCTCGACCTTGAGAGCGCCGCGCTTGATCTGGTCTCGTTCCATCGATTCGAACAGCGCCTTGAAGTTGCCCTCGCCGAAGCCTTCGTCGCCCTTGCGCTGGATGAATTCGAAGAACACGGGGCCGACCTGCGCCTCCGCGAAGATCTGCAGGAGCAGGCGCGGACGACCGCCCTCGGTCGTGCCGTCGAGCAGGATCCCGCGCGCCTTCAGCGCTTCGACGTCCTCGCCGTGACCGGGCAGGCGCTCGTCGAGCATCTCGTAGTAAGTGGCGGGCGGCGCGGTCATGAAAGGCACGCCGAGCTTCTCGAGCTTGTCCCAGCAGGTGACGAGATCATCGCAGATCAGGGCAATGTGCTGGATGCCTTCGCCGTTGAATTCGCGCAGGTATTCCTCGATCTGGCCTTTGCCGCTTTCGCCTTCCTCGTTGAGGGGGATGCGGACCTTGCCGTCGGGTGCCGTCAGCGCCTTGGAGGTGAGGCCGGTATATTCGCCCTTGATGTCGAAGTAGCGGATTTCCTGGAAATTGAAGAGCGTCTCGTAATAGTCCGCCCAATACTTCATGCGCCCACCGTAGACGTTGTGCGTCAGGTGATCGATCAGCTTGAAGCCGGCGCCGGCCGGGTGCTTCTCGACACCGGGTAGATACTCGAAGTCGATGTCATAGATCGACAGGCCTACGCCGTCCTCGTTCTCATAGCGGTCGACGAGGTAGAGGATCGCGCCGCCGATGCCGCGGATCGCAGGCAGGCGCAGTTCCATCGGTCCGGTCTCGACGTGGACCGGCTCGGCACCCTTGTCCATCAGGTGCTGCCATGCCTTGGCGGCATCCCTCACGCGGAACGCCATGCCGCAGGCGGATGGGCCGTGCTCGCGCGCGAAATACCAGGCCGCGCTTTTCGGCTCGTAATTGGTGACGAGGTTGATCCCGCCCTGGCGCCAGAGGTGCACGTCCTTGCTGCGGTGAGTGGCCACGTGCGTAAAGCCCATGGCTTCGAACACCGGTTCGAGAACCCCCTTTTCCGGCGCGCAGAATTCCACGAACTCGAAGCCATCGAGGCCGGCGGGGTTTTCGAACAGGTCGGGCATGAATGTCGTCTCCTCTATTGGTTTCAAGTGTAACCAATTCGATCCGCTTTCGCAAGGGTGAGGTCATGTCGGAAACGCGCGGAAGGCACGGTAGGGCCCGCACAGGAGCATCGGGTCGTCGCAAATGGGTGATGATCGCGGACAAACCGCTTGAATCGCCGCATTAACTGTGATTCTGTCGCTTTCGTGACGCGAGCAGGGCACAAGATCACTTTGCCGAAGGAGCAATTGACGCAAGGGCTGGCCCTGGCGCTTCTCCTGCTGCTCATGGGCCTGGCCATCGCGGGGCCGAGCGGGCTGCTCGCCTGGGGCGAGAACGAGCAGTTGCTGGGCAAGCACCAAGCGCGCATCGCGAAGCTGACGGAAGAGCGCGATGCGCTCCGCAACCGGGTCAAGCTGCTGGATCCGGCCCATGCCGATCCCGATCTCGTAGGCGAGCAGTTGCGCCGGAACTTCAACGTGGTGCATCCGGACGAGGTCGTCCTGATCCTCGATCCCGAGGGCGAGTAGACCTGCGGGCACTCTTCGCGCCGCCGGGAATTTCGTATTCATCTGCAGTCCGGGGCGTTGCACGTGCGCGCTGCTTGCGCCTATAGGCGCGGCATGCCGCGCGATGCGGCGCACCTCCCCAGGTGATCGCCACAATCGAGGAAAGAGAATTGGCCAGAACCGCCAAGACCCGCAAGACGCCCGCGAAAAGCCAGCAGCAGGGCGGCCCATCAGACAATTCCGATTTCGCGCTGCATAGCCTGCAGGAAGCGTTCGAGAAGGCGAAGGTCTACGACGCCTCGGAAGACGAGATGATGGAATTCTACCAGCAGATGCTGCTCATCCGCCGGTTCGAGGAGAGGGCCGGGCAGCTCTACGGGCTGGGCCTGATCGGCGGCTTCTGCCACCTCTACATCGGGCAGGAAGCGGTCGCGATCGGTCTCCAGAGCGCGCTCGACAACGACAAGGACAGCGTGATCACCGGTTACCGCGATCACGGCCACATGCTCGCGTACGGCATCGATCCGAAGGTCATCATGGCCGAGTTGACGGGACGCCAGGCCGGCATCTCCAAGGGCAAGGGCGGCTCGATGCACATGTTCAGCACCGAGCATAAGTTCTACGGCGGGCACGGGATCGTCGGCGCGCAGGTGGCGCTGGGCGGCGGGCTCGCGCTCGCGCACAAGTACAACGAGGACGGAGGCTTGTGCCTCGCCTATTTCGGCGACGGTGCGGCGAACCAGGGGCAGGTCTACGAGACCTTCAACATGGCCTCGCTGTGGAAGCTGCCGATCGTGTTCGTGATCGAGAACAACCAGTACGCGATGGGCACCAGCACCGCGCGCTCCAGCGCCGAGACCGAGTTCTATCGCCGCGGCACCGCGTTCCGCATTCCCGGGATGGACGTGAACGGGATGGACGTGCTCGAGGTCCGCGCCGCGGCCGAAGTTGCGTTCAAGCACGTGCGCGAAGGCAATGGGCCGGTGCTGATGGAACTCAACACCTATCGCTACCGCGGGCACTCGATGTCCGACCCCGCGAAGTACCGCACGCGCGAGGAAGTTCAGGATGTGCGCGAGCACAAGGACCCGATCGAGGGCCTGAAGAAAGTGCTCGTCGACAAGGGCAAGAGCGAGGACGACCTGAAGGCGATCGACAAGGAGATTCGCAAGATCGTGTCAGAAGCGGCTGATTTCTCGGAGAACTCTCCCGAGCCGGAGCCGGGCGAACTCTACACCGACGTGCTGGTGGAGGAGTATTGAGCCATGGCGATCGAACTCAAGATGCCCGCGCTTTCCCCAACCATGGAGGAAGGCACGATCGCCCGGTGGCTGGTCAAGGAAGGTGACACCGTTTCCAGCGGCGACATCCTCGCCGAGATCGAGACCGACAAGGCGACGATGGAATTCGAGTCTATCGATGAGGGCACGGTCGGCAAGATCCTGATCCCCGAAGGGATCGAGAACGTCAAGGTCGGCACCGTGATCGCCGTGCTGGCAGGTGAGGGCGAGGATCCTTCCAGTCTCCCTGCGAAGGCGGGGACGTCAGGCGAAGGCGAGCAGCAGCCCGAGGCCCCCGCCTCCGCGGGGGACCAGGAAGAGGTTGAGGACGAGCAGGCCTCGATTACCCCGGGCAAACCGAAGTCGGAGCCCAAGTCCGATCCGGCCATTCCCGACGGCACCAACATGGCCAGCGTCACCGTGCGCGAAGCGCTGCGCGACGCTATGGCGGAGGAGATGCGCCGCGACGAGCGCGTCTTCATCATGGGCGAGGAAGTCGCCGAGTATCAGGGCGCCTACAAGGTCACGCAGGGCCTGCTCGAGGAATTCGGGCCCAAGCGCGTGATCGACACCCCGATCACCGAATACGGCTTCGCCGGCATCGGCACCGGTGCGGCGATGGGCGGTCTGCGGCCGATCGTCGAGTTCATGACGTTCAACTTCGCGATGCAGGCGATCGACCACATCGTGAACTCGGCGGCCAAGACCAACTACATGTCGGGCGGGCAGATGCGCTGCCCGGTCGTGTTCCGCGGCCCCAATGGCGCGGCCAGCCGCGTCGGCGCCCAGCACAGCCAGAACTACGGCCCGTGGTACGCCAGCGTGCCGGGCCTGATCGTGATCGCGCCCTACGACAGCTCGGACGCCAAGGGCCTGCTCAAGGCCGCGATCCGCAGCGAGGACCCGGTCGTGTTTCTCGAGAACGAGCTCGTCTATGGGCGCACGTTCGAGCTACCCGAACTCGACGACCACGTCCTGCCGATCGGCAAGGCGCGGATCGTTCGGGAAGGGTCGGACGTCACTATCGTCAGCTACTCGATTGGCGTCGGCTTCGCGCTCCAGGCAGCGGAAAAGCTGGCGGAAGAAGGTATCGAAGCGGAAGTGATCGACCTGCGCACGCTGCGCCCGCTCGACAAGCAGACGATCCTCGAAAGCCTGGCCAAGACCAACCGCCTGGTCGTCGCTGAGGAAGGCTGGCCGACCTGCTCGATCGCATCGGAAGTGATCGCGATCTGCATGGAGGAAGGTTTCGACCACCTCGACGCGCCGGTCCTGCGCGTGTGCAACGAGGACGTTCCGTTGCCTTATGCAGCCAACCTCGAGAAGATGGCGCTGATCGATGCGCCGCGGATCGTCGATGCGGTGAAGAAGGTCTGCTACGTCTGACGTGCGGCGGCGCTCATTCGAGCGTCGCCACCCCGTCATACACGTTGCAGTCGGCGGTCGCGTCGGGGTTCCCAGAGTCGTGCTGATAGACCTGCGACAGATCGCGGTTGTCGCGCACGTTGAAGGCGGCGGTGGCGGTTATCTTGTCCGCGTGGGTGAAGGCGTGTGAGATCAACGGCTGATAGTCGTAGACCACCTCCACGAACATTACCGCCTCCCCGCCGAACGCGATGATCTCCTCGCCGGGTGGCCCCATGCCGGGGATGCCGCTCATCAAGCCGTCGCCGGCCTGTCCGTAGCTCGACGTGTGGACCAGTTCGCCCTTGCAACGCTGCCAGTGGATATACTGTTGGTCCTCGGTTCCCGGCACCACTTCAAGGCTGGAGAGGATCACCCGCCCGTGCTTGTAGAGGTCGAAGGTGCCGGCTTGGACGTGTGCGCCGTAGAGCACGTCGTTGATGTCGGTCTCGTAGAGCCTAGTCTCGCCGAGCAGCGAGTTCTCGCCCACGCGCGAGGCATTGTCGGCGATCAGCACCGCGACTTGGCTGATGCGCATCTGCACGACTGCACGATGGGCCGATTCCACTCCCCAGAGGCCTGCTGTCATCACCAACGGTGCGGCGAGGGCGAATTCGGTAAGCGCGGCGCCCGCTGTCGAGCGGCGCAGCCGCGCGAAGAAGGCGCGGAACGGCGTCATGCGCAGTTCCTGATCAGCGAGGAGACGTCTTGTTCGCCATAGGGTTGATTGCGCAGCACCGTCGTCGCCTGCGTAGTGAACGTGTCCGGCATGCCAACGAAGGCGGTAATGGCGAAAGCGCGCTGGTAGCTTACGGTGACGACGTAAAGCACCGCATCGCGAGCACCGCCGAGGCCGTCTGCGCCGCGATCCTGGTCCCACACGCCATTGCCGTTCACATCCTCGAACGGCTCGCCGCCGTTGCATGCGCCATTGCTATCGACGTCGCTGAAATCTTCGGGCCGCGCGACATCGGAGAAGCGGGCATAGGCCTTCCGCGAGAACGTCACCTCCGCGCTGGGCACGATGGCATGGACGGCGTCGGTCACCCGCGCATCGATCTCGTCCATCCGCGAATGCGCCCCTTCGATGCCGGAATCGCGCGCCGCCTGCTGGATTGCGCCCTGGAGCTGCGACTGGACGTAGTAGTTGTAGCCCATGTCGAACATGCCGAGCAGCATCAGCAGCAGCACAGGCGCGACCAGCGCGAACTCGACCAGGGTGGCGCCGTCACTATCTGTCCGAAGGTTGCGTTGAGGCGTCATCGGCTCACCCGCAAGTCGCTCATGCTCTCGGCGATCGCGGCGAACGAAGCGTTGAGCTCGGCCGCGTCGGCGGCTTCGAAGTAGTGCCCTTCGCCCGCGCAGTTCTTCATCACGTCGGTCAGCATGATGCCGAAGCCGATGACCCAGACGGTGACGTTCTTCCTGCGCACTTCGCCGCAAGCGAAGGCGAAGCGCTTTTCGACCGTTTCAGCCAGCGATAGCGGAGAGTCCGGCGACCATCGCCGCTGATCGAGCGGTTCGAAGCCGTAGCTCGAATAGCTGAGGTCGAGCGGCGCGGTCTCGCCGTCGGTCAGGAAGATCAGGTGGCGGCTCGTAACGGAATTGACGGCGTCCGCATTCTCGGCCGCGAACAGGCCGGTCGGCGAGATCAGGCGGCCGCCCCAGATCATCCCGATGTCATGGTAAGTGCTGCCTTCCGCCCGCAAGGTTTCGAGATAGTCCTGCAACTCGTCCGCCGTCATTTCCGACAGCTTGCGCGAAGGAGCAGGGCACGCGGCGGTTTCGAGGCCCACCGGAGAAACATACTCGTCGCCGGTGATCTTCTCGCTGGTCTGGAATTTTCCCTTACCGTTCCACTGGAGGGCGCGGCCGTAGATGTAGGAGGGGATCATCGGGCGCCACTGCGTCGCCGGGTTGCCGCTGCTCGGGACGCGGTCGAGGTCGAGGTCGAGCGCACGGCCGAGATCAACCGCGCTGTAATTGCTGATCTCGTAGGTATCGCGCTCTTCGATGCAGCCGTTTGCGATATTGCGCCAATCCGACACGTCGTATTCGATCTGCGCGTATCGCCACTCTTTCTTGCTCGACAGAGAGGGTTCCTGAACCCTTTTGTAGGTGTCCACATAGTTGTTGTACGTGTGCTGACGCACGATGCAGGTCGTGTCGTCGAGCACCGTCGAGTAGCTCTGGCCGGTGCGCGTTCGAACGTAGGTCCATTCCTTGCGCACGCCCTCTCTCGGCTCGATGACAGGCGTCTCCTCGTATGCTGTCTGCTCCTCCTTCGTGGTCACATTGCTGCCAGGGCGGGAAGGGCAGTGATAACCGTCGAGCTCGGTGAAGCTCGCCTTGTAGGATTCGTACTCGGTGACCTTGACGTCGCCCGACACTTTCGTCGCACCGGTCGTATAAGCGCGGGTAGACGGGTTCTTTCGATCGGCGACTTCCTCGCGCGATTGGTAGCTCCAGGTGCCGGTCACCCACTCGTCGCGCAGAAGATGGCCCACGCGGACATTGGTCGAATAGGGAACGAAGCCGTAGCGGATGCGCGAACCCGCCTGCGATGCAGCCGCGAGTTGGGCATGAAAGTTCGCGACCGTCTGCTTCATCGCGTCGAGCCGCGACTGCGCCTCGCCCGGATTGTGTTCTGCCATCGAGCCGGTGACGTCGAGCACCATCATCACGTCGGTATTGGCGAAGTCGATCTGTGCCTCGCACTCGACGCGCACCGGGACGACGGTGAAGCCGAAGATCTGCATGATCGTGGTGGGGACGTCCACGGTCGCCACGCCGGAGATCGCGAAATCCTCTTCCAGAGTCATCACGAAATCGCGCTCCTCGGTGCCGTAGGAGCCCGAGCGGAAATTGATATTGAAGAAGCGTTGTCCGGTTTCGGCGACCTCGGGCGATATCTCGCCGGTAACGGCCGCTTGTGCACCCAGCCGCTTGCGTGCTGCGAGCACGCCTGCATCGCATGCCTGCTGCAGCCGGCTCTGGCTGAGGTAGGAACGTCCCATGTCGATCCCGCCGCCGACCATGGCCAGGATCGGCGCGATCGCTGCGGCGATGATCGCCAGCGTGTTGCCCGAGCGATCACGGCCGAGGCGCGTCAGCATTCCGGCGACGGGCCGGCTGGTCGAGGCGAGACGGTTTCCCACCCCTCGCTGTTATAGGCGCGGGGTAAGATTATCGTGAACGACTGGGGTTAATTTATTGAGATCGTTCGTTTCCGCTCAGCAGAGGCTTTGAACCGCCTCGGGAGTGGGATTGAAGATCCCGCTGAGGTCGCGATCGTCGCGAACGTACATCGCGGCTGTCTTGTAGATCGTCTGTTCCGGGATCAGCCCGCGGAACACGATCGGCTGATAGTCATAAAAGACCTCGGCATACATGATCGCGAACCGAGGCTCCGCTTGCACCAGGCGCGTGCCCGTGCCCATGCCGGCGAACGAGGTTCCCGTTTCTCCCTCGCCCTGTTCGCCGTAGCGTGAGGGATAGGACTTGTCGCCGCCACAGCGCTGCCAGTGGATCCACTGGCCGTCGTCCTCATTCACCTCGAGGCTGGAAAGAATGACCCGGCCATTCGCCTTCAAGTCTAGATTGCCGCCCTGCAACTGCGCGGCGCGGATTGACTCGTTTGCGTCGAGTTCACGGAAGCGGGGATTGCTGCCGACCACTTCCTGCTTGGCGCGGGAAGCGTTGTCGGCGAGCGAGATCGCGATCTGGTTCACTCGCAGATGCGCGGTCGTATAGTTGACGAGCTCGAGGCCACCGAGGCCGAGCGTGACCATGATTGGCAGCGAGTAGGCGAACTCGATCAACGCGACACCATCGCGCGCGCGGGCGAGAGCGCGAAGCTCGCGCACCAAACCGGAGGTTAACCGCATCACGGGCATATGCGCACCGACTTGCGAGCCGCCTGCTCACCGAACGGTTGGCTGCGCATGACGGTGGTCGCCTGCGCCGTCGCCCGCTGAGATAGGCCGATCATCGACCAGAGTGGGAAGAGCCGGTCGTATCCGACGGTCACTTCGTAGTAGACGACATCATCCGCGCCGCCGA
>Ga0307405_10000810_pt1 | contig 12300 bp, 12 predicted proteins | sample 322Cmetagenome_2_FD_203311 | JGI IMG/M metagenome (GOLD analysis project Ga0307405, IMG submission 203311) | Maize rhizosphere microbial communities from greenhouse at UC Davis, California, United States - 322HYB-C-1 | ecosystem: Host-associated > Plants > Roots > Rhizosphere > Soil | place...
TGCTCGATATCCTGCGAACAGCGCCGCACCTGGTCCATCGCAGCGGCGAAGCCGGTCACGTGCTGGGTGAGCGTGTCGACCAGCTCGAGCAGGTCGGTGATCTGGCCGAGCGAGGACTGGATCAGATCGGTGCCCTGCCCGAGTCGGTCGATCGCGCGCTCGGAGAGCATGCGCGCCTCGTCGCTCGCCTGCGAAACTTTGCGCTGGTCGGCCTCGAGTTCCTCGACTGTGCCGCGCAGAGCGGTGTGCTCGGCGCGCAGAATCTCGGAGGACTTGATCACCGCCTCGACAATGCCCGCAACGTCGGTGCAGCCGACGGTGACCTCGCCGCAGCTTTCCGGAATGCGGTCGATCGGCTCGTTCCCGCCGGTGCCGATCTTGAGCTCTTCCATGGAAACCTTTCTCCCTCACGCCTGGTCGCGCAGGACATACAGCGCCGTGGTTAGCGAACGTTTAAACGCCGTGCCTTACGCAACGTCACACTGGCGGCGGGACCGTGGAGGCGATAGGACACACCAATGTTCTTCAACTTCGTCGACGAGCTGCGCGCCGCGGGCATTCCCGCGAGCTTCAAGGAGCACCTCACCCTGCTCGAGGCGCTCGACCGCAATGTGATCGAGCAGACGCCCGAGGCGTTCTACTACCTTTCACGGGCGACATTCGTGAAGGACGAGGGGCTGCTCGACCGGTTCGACCAGGTGTTCCAGAAGGTCTTCAAGGGCATCCTGACCGACTATGGCCAGAACCCGGTCGATATTCCGGAGGACTGGCTGAAAGCCGTCGCCGAGAAATTCCTCACGCCGGAGGAGATGGCGAAGATCAAATCTCTCGGTGACTGGGACGAGATCATGGAGACGCTCAAGAAGCGGGTCCAGGAACAGGAAAAGCGCCATCAAGGCGGCAACAAGTGGATCGGCACCGGCGGTACCTCGCCGTTCGGCAACTCGGGCTATAACCCCGAAGGCGTGCGGATCGGCGGTGAGAGCAAGCACAAGCGCGCGATCAAGGTCTGGGACAAGCGCGAGTTCCGCAATCTCGACAACACCAAGGAACTCGGCACCCGCAACATCAAGATGGCGCTACGCCGCCTGCGCCGCTTCGCGCGGGAAGGCGCGGCAGACGAGCTCGATCTGGATGCGACGATAGAGGGCACCGCGAAGCAGGGTTGGCTCGACATCCATATGCGGCCGGAGCGGCATAACGCGGTGAAGCTGCTGCTCTTCCTCGACGTCGGCGGGTCGATGGACCCGTTCATCAAGCTGTGCGAGGAGCTGTTCAGCGCAGCGACGAGCGAGTTCAAAAACCTCGAGTTCTTCTACTTCCACAACTGCCTCTACGAAGGCGTGTGGAAGGATAACCGCCGCCGCTGGCAGGAGCGGACGAAGACCTGGGACGTGCTTCACAAGTACGGGCATGACTACAAGGTCATCTTCGTCGGTGACGCGGCGATGAGCCCCTACGAGGTCACCCACCCCGGCGGCAGCGTCGAGCACATGAACGAGGAAGCCGGCGCGGTGTGGATGCAGCGGGTGACCAACACTTACCCCGCGACCGTGTGGCTCAATCCGGTGCCGGAGAAGCAATGGGGCTACTCGCAGTCGACCAAGCTGATGAAGCAGCTCGTGAACGACCGCATGTACCCGCTCACGCTCGACGGGCTCGACGATGCCATGCGCGAGCTGAGCCGCAAGCAGGGGTAGGCGCTTGAGGCACACCCGCTTCGAGGCGGTCCGCCGCCGTCTCGAGACGTTCGATCCGGGGACCGGCTGGCGGCTCTGGCTCTACGAGTTCCTGCTGTTCGGCTTCAAACAGGCGTGGGCCTGCCTGTTCGGCGCGCTCCTGCTCGCCTTGCTGCTGGGGACCCATCTCTTCTATCCCGACGATGCGCCGCTGCATCGCTACGACTTCCTGACGCTCGCGGCGATCGCGATCCAGGGGGCGCTGCTCACCTTCCGCCTGGAAACGCCGCGCGAGGCGTCGGTGATCCTGATCTTCCACGTCGTCGGCACGGTGATGGAACTGTTCAAGACCGCGGCGGGATCGTGGGTCTATCCCGAAGCCAGCGTGCTGCATATCGGCGCGGTGCCGCTGTTCTCGGGCTTCATGTACGCCGCTGTCGGCAGCTACATCGCGCGCGTGTGGCGGATATTCGACTTCCGCTTCAGCCACTATCCGCCGCGATGGGCGACCTGGCTGCTGGCGGCGGCGATCTACGTCAATTTCTTCGCGCACCACTGGACGATCGACATCCGCTATTTCCTGTTCGCGGCGACTGCGGTGCTCTTCTGGCGGACGCGAATTCATTTCCGCAACTGGCAGGCGCACCGTTGGATGCCCCTGCTGCTCGGCTTCGGACTGGTCGCGCTGTTCATCTGGTTTGCCGAGAACATCGCGACTTTCGCCAATGCCTGGCACTACCCGGGACAGGAAGACGGGTGGGAAATGGTCTCGCCCGCGAAGCTCGGAAGCTGGTATCTGCTGATGCTGATCAGTTTCGTGCTGGTGGCCCTGGTGCAACGGGTTCGCGAGCCGGGCGCGGACCGAATTGAGTTCGGGGCCGATTTGCGATAGCCTCACCGGTGGAGGAAAGCCCATGCACTGGATATCGCTTCCCCTCGCCGCGACCGCGCTCGCAATCCCGCCGTCGGGTGGCGCGGCCGACACGGCCACCGAGTCGACGTTGCCCCCGACATATCTTCCCTGCGAGGGCAGCGTGCCCGTCTTCAATCCGCAAGGTTGCCCGCCGCCCGGCATGACGGTGGAAGAGCCGAGCGAGCCTGCCGAATCTGCATGCCGCGATCGCATCGCGCTCGTGCGCGAAGCACAAGGCCAACCGCGACTGGAGAGGCAACTGGTGAATCCCGAGCGTCCGCACCTGATCGCCGCGGTCGACAAGCGGATCGACGGATGCGCGGTCATGCAAATGCACCACGATGTAGACGACCTGCGGCCGCTTCCCGCGCGACCCGACGGTCCTGCGAAGGTCTACCGCGGCGGCTAACCCTTACGGTCGAGTTCCTCGTCGAGCCGCCGGCTGCAGCGCCAGAAGAAGAACGCCGGCACAAGGCCTAGGAAAGCCGCGCCGTAGAGCACGTAGCGCACGCTTTCTTCGCCGTAAGCCGGGGCAAGCATGTCGGACAGCATTCCGAAGAACAGCGGGCCGAGCCCCAGTCCGATGAGGTTCTGGAAGAACAGCACCATCGCAGCCGCGATCGCCCGCGTGCGCAGCGGCACGAGGCCCTGCGCGGCCGAATATGTCGGGCCGTAGTAAAGCGAGTTGCAGACGGTCGGGACGATCAGCAACAGAAGCGCCACGAACCAGTTGGCCGATTGATAGGCGAAGAATGCGAACGGGACCGCCACCGCCATTCCGATCGCAGGCGCGGTCAGCACGTGGCGCCTGCTTTTCGCACCGAACCTGTCGGCGAGGTAGCCGCCGAACCAGGTCCCGAAGATGCCGGCCGCCCCGTTGACCACGCCGAACCAGAACCCGACCTCGCCCGGCGAAAGCTCGTGCGTGCGCTGGAAAAAGATCGTCGTCCACGTCACCTTGCCGTAGGCGAGGAAGGCCGCGGTGGAGCTTGCCGCGAGCAGCAGAACGAAGGCGCGCGAGCTCATCACGGTGCGCACTGCCGCCCAGATCGACATGCCCGCATCGCTCGCCGCCTGTGCCCGCGCCGCCTCGGTCAGATGCCGCCGCGGCTCGCGCAGCGCGAAGTGCACCAGCAGGGCGAGGAGGACACCGGGCAGTCCGACGACCAGAAACGCTGTTCGCCACCCGACCCAGTCGGCCAGGAAGCCGCCGATCATCATGCCCAGCAACGTGCCGACCGGAATGCCCAGCGCGTAAAACGCCAACGCCGAGCTGCGCCGCTCGGGTGGAACGATATCGCTGATCAGCGAATGCGCCGGCGGCGTGCACCCCGCCTCCCCCACGCCCACGCCGATCCGCGCTAGCAGGAGCTGGACGAAATTGTTGGCCAGACCGCAGAGTGCGGTCATCGCCGACCAGGTTGCCAGCGCCACCGCGATCAGTCGGGGGCGATTGGTCGTCGGCCGGTCGGCGTAGCGCGCGATCGGGAGCCCGAGCGCGGTGTAGAACAACGCGAACGCGAGCCCCGTCATCAGGCCGATCTGCGTATCGCTGAGGCCGAGATCGTTCGCGATCGGCTCCGCCAGAATGTTGACGATCTGCCGATCGATGAAATTGAAGATGTAGACGATCAGCAGGATCCAGAGCGTCACACGCACCGAGCGTGACGTGTTTTCAGCCTGTGCTGCTGATGCCATTTTCGACCTCTCCGAAGCGCGGGTATGCCCGTCGCAGATGCCGAACGTTCTCTATCTGTGGCGCTTCGTCAAGCGCCAATCATGAATATAGAAGAATGGGTGCGATCTCTTCCCGCCATTGCGCCTCGTCGGCGCTGGCCCGCCGGTCGAGGTCCTCAGGGCGTGCCGACGGATCGTCGACCCACTCGCGCAAGGCAGGGCCGCCGTTGATCACGTCTATCGCGAGGCGCTCCAGTTCGTACTCATAGGGAAAATCGCGCCAGAGTTCGTAATCGGGATAGAGACGGCGGATTGCCTTGAAGGCGAGGGCCTGCAGGCGCCACGGTCGGAAAGCGTCGTGTCCGTAGAATAGCCCTTCGGCGTGGATCATCAGCGCGTTGCAAAGCTTGCCCGCATGCTTGTGGAAGGTCGGTTCGAACCAGCATTCGCGCAGGGCGCAGCCCGCGAGCCAGTCGGGGGCAAGCCGCTCCATTTCGGCAAGCACGACGCCCGCCTCGATATCGGGCGCGCCGAACAACACTTCGAGCGGGCGCGTCGTCCCCCTGCCCTCGCTCAGCGTGGTGCCTTCGAGCATGACCGTGCCGGCATAGGCGCGCGCCATGTTGACGTTCGCGGCATTGGGGCTGGGATTGATCCAGACCCGTTCTGGCGACCAGCCATGCCCTGGGCCGTGGGGCTGCCAGCCTTCCATCTCGATCACACGATAATCGACATCGAGGCCGAAATGCCGCACGAACCAGTGCCCCATTTCGCCCAGCGACAGCCCATGGCGCATCGGCATGGGGGCGGCGCCGACGAAGCTCTCCTGCCCCGGCACCAGCAGCGTGCCCTCGACTGGGCGCCCCGCCGGATTGGGCCGGTCGAGCACCCACACGCTCTTGCCGTGGCGCGCTGCTTCTTCAAGCAGGTAGAGCAGCGTAGTGACGAAGGTGTAGATGCGGCAGCCGAGATCCTGCAGGTCGAACAGGAATATATCCGCACTCGTCATCATCGCGTCAGTCGGCCGGCGCACTTCGCCGTAGAGGCTGAACACGGGAATGCCGTAGCGCGGATCTAGTTCGTCCGCGGTTTCGACCATGTTGTCCTGCTTGTCGCCTTTGAGCCCGTGCTGGGGGCCGAAGGCGCTGGTGACGTTGACGCCCGCGGCGATCAGCGCATCGAGACTGTGCGTCAGGTTCTCCGTGACGGACGCCGGATGCGCGACCAGCGCGACGCGCCGCCCTTCCAGCGGCTTCCTGAGGTCGGGGTCGGCGAGCAGCCGGTCGATGCCGAATTTCATGCCGTCGCGGGTGCCGCAAGCCTCGCCGCGAAGCAAGAGTCGTCGTGAAAGTCGGGTCCGCGTTCGGGGTGAACAATAGCCCAGTAGCTCTTCACCCCGCCCTGTTCCTCGATCACTGCGGAGAGGCCCGCGGCGCACTCGGCGTGCGGAAGACCTGCACGCGGAACGGTCGCGTCGAAGATCGCCATCGCGCTTCCGAGGCGCATGGTGCAATCGGGCTCGCGCGGGAACGGGCGCTCGCTCATACCCTCGCGGTAGTTGGTGAAATCGTAGGCTGCCCAGCGTTCGGACGGCGAGAGGTTGATCTCGCAGTAAGCCGCGCCGCCCTCGGGCCTGAGGAACAGCTCGAAGCAGGTCGTGCGCCAGAGTTCGTCGGCCCGCCCGCGGCCCGCGAAAGGGGGGACGACGAGTTTGCCGATCCCCTCGATCCGCCAGCGCAGACGCAGCCACTCGCTGTCGGATGTGAGAATGCGCGCCTCGACCCGCGTCACCGCTAGCGGCGGATGGTCGGGATGAGCGGTGAGTTCATGCGTTTGCAAGCGGGAATCCTCGTGCTACGCGCCGCCCCCGCATCAGAGGGCCCCATGACGACTTACGAATCCGAACTGCTGCGCGTGCTCGACGAACGCGGCTATGTCCATCAGGCGACCGACGCGAAGGGGCTGGACGCCCTCGCCGCGCGGCAGGTCGTGCCGGGCTATATCGGGTTCGACGCCACGGCGCCCTCGCTCCACGTCGGCAGCCTGGTGCAGATCATGATGCTGCGGCGACTGCAGCAGACCGGCCACAAGCCGATCGTGCTGATGGGCGGAGGCACGACCCGGATCGGCGACCCCACCGGGCGCGACGAGAGCCGCAAGATGCTGACCGACCAGGCGATCGCCGAGAACATCGCGGGCATCCGCAAGGTGTTCGAGAAGCTGCTCGCGTTCGGCGACGGCCCGACCGACGCGGTGATGGTCGACAACCAGGACTGGCTCGGCGAGCTCGGCTATATCGAGATGCTGCAGAAGGTCGGCACGCACTTCACCGTCAACCGGATGCTGACGTTCGATTCGGTGCGCCTGCGGCTAGAGCGCGAGCAGCCGATGACGTTCCTCGAATTCAACTACATGATCCTGCAAGGGTACGATTTCCGGCACCTGGCACAGGAAATAGGCGCGCGGCTGCAGATGGGCGGCAGCGACCAGTGGGGTAATATCGTCAACGGGGTTGAGCTCGGCCGGCGGATGGACGGGACGGAGCTCTTCGGCCTCACCACACCGCTGCTGACCACGGCGGACGGCGCGAAGATGGGCAAGACCGCGGGCGGCGCGGTGTGGCTCAACGAGGAGCAACTGCCCGCCTACGATTTCTGGCAGTACTGGCGTAACGTCGACGACCGGGACGTGGGCCGCTTCCTCCGGCTCTTCACGGACCTGCCGCTCGACGAGATCGTGCGCCTCGAAGCGCTCGAGGGGAGCGAAATCAACGCCGCGAAGATCACGCTCGCGAACGAGGTTACGAAGCTCGTACGCGGCGAGGATGCCGCACGCTCGGCCGAAGCGACGGCTACGGAAACCTTCGCCGGCGGTGCAGGCGACGACCTGCCCACGCTCGCGCTGGGAAGCGAAGGCATGCGGATCGGCGCTGTGCTGACCGTCATCGGCTTCACCGCTTCCAATGGCGAGGCGAAGCGTAAGATCGCCGAAGGGGCGGTGAAGCTCGACGGCGAAGCGGTGACCGATCCGGCGCAGCTCGTGCTGCCCGGCGAGGGCCAGGAGATGCGGCTTAGCCTGGGCAAGAAGAAGCACGGCGTCCTGACCCGTTGATCGCGACGCACCGTTCCGGTTTCGGTATAGATTGAAGGCCCGGCGACTTTACCAATTGTAAGACTTTTGAGAACACTAGGGACGGCCGCACCATAAAGGAAAAAAGGGTTGTCGTCAGTGTCTGCCGGAGCGAATCTCAGCGTTACCGATATGCGCCGTGCAGCGCGTCATCCGGTGGATCATTCGGTGATCGCCGAACACCACGTTCGCGGCGACATGCCGCTCCATATCTGCAACATTTCGGCGCATGGTTTCATGGTCGACAATGCCGAGGATCTTGCGCGCGGCGACCGCCTGATGATTCGCTTGCCGGTGATCGGACTGATCGAAGCTTACGTTATCTGGACTCGCGACACGCGTGCCGGCTTCCAGTTCGAGCGGATCATCCGGCTGGACGACTTCGTGAGCCTGATCGACACGCTCCAGCCCAATCCGCGCCTGCGCCGTCGGCGCTGAGCACACGCGGCAAGGGCCGCTTCTCACGCTGCTTGATCAGATTGCTTGGCTTGCATCGCGGGCGATGCCATGAGCTCGCCCGTGAGCGAACCACGGTCCCCCTTCCGCATCGCCAACTTCCGCGCTTACTGGGTCTCGCGCCTGACGATGACGCTGGCGCAGTACGCGATGATGCTCATCATCGGGTGGCAGACCTACAACATCGCGCGCGACGCGGGAATGAGCGTCGCCGGCGCCTCGGGCCAGCTTGCGCTGATCGGGCTGCTGCAGTTCGTCCCGCTGTTTCTGCTGACGCCCTTCTCCGGTCTGGCGGCCGACCGGTTCGACAGGCGCAATCTCGCGCGGCTGACGATCGTGCTCCAGCTTGCCTGCGCCGCGACCCTAGCGCTGCTGACGTGGCACGAGGCGATAGAGCTGCACTGGCTCTTCTCCGTTGCCGTGGTGCTTGGCGTGGTGCGCGCCTTCAACGGCCCCGCGCTTTCCGCGCTCGCGCCGAACCTCGTGCCCAAAGCCATTCTGCCCAACGCGATCGCGCTGAGCTCGATTGCGTGGCAGTCGGGAATGATCGTCGGCCCCGCGATCGGTGGATATTTCTACGCCATCATTCCGGCCCTCCCCTACGCCGTTGCTGCCGGGCTCCTCACGATCTCGATCATTGCGCTCAGCACCATCGGCAAAGTGCCGCAGCCGCCGATCCCGGGCGCCACGCGTCCGATCGGACAAATGATCGACGGGCTGCACTACGTCGTGTGCAACAAGATGGTGCTCGGCGCCATCACGCTCGACCTGTTCGCGGTGTTCTTGGCCGGAGCGACCGCGCTGTTCCCGGTCTACGCACGCGACATTCTGAAAGTCGGCGAGACCGGGCTGGCGCAGCTCGCCATGGCGCCGGCGACGGGCGCCGCACTTACCGCGCTGTGGTTCTCGTTCCGCCCGCTCAAGAGCAATGTCGGGCCCAAGATGCTCGTGTCGGTTGCCGTGTTCGGTTTCGCCACCGTGATCTTCGGCCTCTCCACCTGGATGCCGCTCAGCCTCGCGATGCTGTTCATCGTCGGCGCGGCGGACATGTTCTCGGTCTACATCCGCCAGTCGCTGATCCAGCTTCACACGCCCGACGACAAGCGCGGCCGGGTATCGTCCGTTTCGCTGCTGACGATCTCCGCTTCCAACGAATTCGGCGACTTCTTTTCCGGCACACTCGCGTGGCTGATCGGTCCGGTGCTCGCGGTGGTGAGCGGCGGGATCGGCGCCATCATTACCGTTGCACTGTGGGCGAAGATTTTCCCCGTCCTGCGCACGACCCGGACCTTTGACCCGCCGGAAGAATTGGACGATCATACACCGGAAGAAAAGTTGCAGGAGCACATCCCATGAAAGCTGCCAGCGTCCTCGAAACGATCGGCCGCACGCCGCACATCCGCCTCGCGCGCATGTTCCCCGACCATGAAGTCTGGGTGAAGAGCGAACGGGCCAATCCCGGCGGCTCGATCAAGGACCGCATCGCCCTCGCCATGGTCGAAGATGCGGAGAAGTCGGGCGCGCTCAAGCCCGGCGGCACGATCATCGAGCCGACCAGCGGCAACACCGGCATCGGCCTCGCCATGGTTGCCGCGGTCAAGGGCTATAAGCTGATCCTCGTCATGCCGGAAAGCATGAGCATCGAGCGCCGCCGCCTGATGCTGGCCTATGGCGCAAAGTTCGACCTCACGCCCAAGGAAAAGGGCATGAAAGGCGCGATCGAGCGTGCCGCCGAACTGGTCCAGAAGACCGAGGGAGGTTGGACTCCGGCGCAGTTCGACAACGAAGCCAACTGGAAGATCCATCTCGAGACCACCGCGAAGGAAATCTTCGAGGACTTCCGCGATTCGCCCATCGACGTGCTGATCACCGGCGTCGGCACCGGCGGCCATCTCACCGGCTGCGCGGAAGAGCTGAAGCACCACTGGAGCGGAATGAAGGCCTATGCCGTGGAACCCGACCTCTCGCCGGTAATCGGCGGCGGCCAGCCCGGCCCTCACCCGATCCAGGGTCTCGGCGCGGGCTTCATCCCTGGCAACCTGCACACGCAAGCGATCGACGGCGCGATCGAGGTCTCGGGCGACGACGCCAAGGAAATGGCCCGTCGCTGCGCGCGTGAAGAGGGGCTGCTGGTCGGCATTTCAAGCGGCGCCACGCTGGCTGCGATCGCCCAGAAGCTGCCCGAACTGGATGCGGGCGCCCGCATCCTGGGCTTCAACTACGACACGGGCGAGCGTTACCTCTCGGTGCCGGATTTCCTGCCGGAGGAGTAAACCTCTCCGGTCGCGCCACTCCCTTCTGCCGTTCGCTCCGCGCTTGTCGAGCGGCCGCTTTTCCTTCTAGCGTGGCGCTTGAGGAAAGTGCGGTGCTCTCACGAGCGCGGCGCGAACAGGTTTCGGGAGGTCACTGAATGCATGTCCGGCGTCGCACTGTACTGATCGGAGGCGCCGCCACCCTCCTCGCCGGCTGTACGCAGACGGGCACACGGCTAGCCTCGGTGCCCGCCGACCCCCGCATCGCGCCGCTTCGTCTCGATTCCGGCGAACTTATGAAGATCACCGTGTGCCTACGCCCGTTCCGCCCCGCCGGGCCTCGCCTCGAAGCAGAGCGATTCGGCGAAAAGACCGTGATTCACAACTACGGCCACGGCGGCGCGGGGTGGTCGCTCGGATGGGGTTGCGCCGCAGAGGCCGCGGCGCTTGCCCGGTCCGGTGGGGCGGCCGAATTCGCGGTGATCGGCGCAGGCGTGATCGGGCTCACGGCCGCCCTGCGCCTGATCGAGACGGGCGCAAAGGTGACGATCTACGCCGAAGAGTTTCCCGCGGAGACCCGCTCGGCGCGTGCGACCGGGGTCTGGTCACCGAGCAGCCGGATCGCGCTTGCCGACGCTGTGCCGTCTGGCTTTGCGGAGCGTTGGGAAGGCTGGGCGCGCGCCTCCTACGCCACACACCTGCGGATGGTCGGCCTCCTCGGCGATCCGGTCGAGTTCCTCCCGCAGTACGAGGTTAGCGGAGGCGCGCCGGAGGCCGAAGCGCCCCCCGCGACGCACGATTTCCTCCACATCCACCGTCGGGTACGCGACCTGCAGCCGTCCTGGCGTCAGATGGCCCCGGAGGAGAACCCCTTCGCGCCGCGCAAAACCGCAACGGGAAACGGAATGGTGTTCAACGTCGCCAGCTACGCGGACCGGCTCGCGCGCCTCTTCATGCTGCGCGGCGGACGAATGATCCGCCGTAGCTTTCCTGACCGTGCCGCAGCACTCGCATTGCCGGAACCGGTAATAGTGAACTGCATGGGTTACGGCGCAAAGGCGATCTGGGGCGATGCCAACATGGTGCCGGTTCGCGGCCAGATCGGATGGCTGATCCCGCAGCCGGAGGCGCGCTACTCGCTCTACTACGGCGGGGTTAACGCGATCTCGCGGCGCGATGGCGTCGTGATCCAGTATTACGGACCGAACGAGGACTTCGGCTACGGCGACGCGAACGAAGCGGTCGACCGCGCGGAAACCGAACGTGCGCTCGCGATCCTGCGGCAGGCTTACGCCGCCCCGGCGGAGTAGCGAGCATGGCGAACTTCGAAGCAATCTCTTACACCGATGGCGACCTTGCGCTCACTGGTCATCTGATCCGGCCCGCTGGTAAGCCCCGTGCGGCGCTCGCCGTCTTCCCGACGATCATGAACCCCACGCCGGCCGTCGAGGCAAAAGCCCGCGCCTTGGCCGATGCGGGCTATCTGGCGATGATCTGCGACTTCTACGGCGGAGATCCGCAAGACTTCCCCCAAGCGAACGTGTGGGCGAATGACCTGCGCGCCGATCCGTGCGCCTACCGCGCCCGGCTTCATGCAGCACTCGCCGCCTTGCGCGAGGCTGCGCCGGGCCTCCGGCAGGCGGCGATCGGCTTCTGCATGGGTGGGCAGGCCGTGCTCGAACTCGCGCGGGATGGCGCAGACCTGACGCTGGTGACGAGCTTTCACGGTTTGCTGGACACCAAGGCTCCTGCCGAGCCGGGCACCATCGGGACGCGCATTCTGGTCTGCCATGGCGATGCCGACCCTCTCGTCCCGCGCGAACAAGTGCTGGCTTTCTGGGAGGAAATGGACCGTGCCGGCGCGAACTGGCATTTTCACAGCTACAGCGGTGTGAAGCACGGTTTCACCAATCCCGATCCGCCGCCCGGCAGCGCCGCCGTGGACTACGATGTCAGCGCCGATCGACAAAGCTGGGCCGCAATGCTGGAAATGCTGGACGAAGTGCTGACGTAAGCGCCCGCCGGCGCCAGCGCCTGCCTCCCTTGGTGAAAGTTCTCGAAACACTTTTTCTCTTGGCACTCACGCTATCCCGATGGCACCTTAACAAAGGTGGAGAACAATGAGAGGGAGGAGCGAACATGGTCCGTAAGTTAGGGGCCGAGTTTTTCGGCACGTTCTGGCTCGTTTTCGGGG
>Ga0307405_10000811_pt1 | contig 12271 bp, 8 predicted proteins | sample 322Cmetagenome_2_FD_203311 | JGI IMG/M metagenome (GOLD analysis project Ga0307405, IMG submission 203311) | Maize rhizosphere microbial communities from greenhouse at UC Davis, California, United States - 322HYB-C-1 | ecosystem: Host-associated > Plants > Roots > Rhizosphere > Soil | place...
CGCCAAAGACGTATAAATTGCACTCTTCGGAACCAGCCCCCCCGACCCGAAGACCGGGAGGGGGGTTATCAAGCATTTATAATCCAATCAACCATCAAAAAACGCTAATCGGATAATCCACAAACACCCGCAGCTCATTACCGCTGACGTTGTACTCACTGGATTTCTGCGACACGCGCAAAACCGAGCTGCGCAAGCGTACGCTCAGATCCTTGGCCGGGCCGCTCTGGACCACGTATTTGAACTGGTTGAAGATCTCGCGTTCGGTGCCGCCTTCGCTGGTGGAGGTGGTGATGTTGTCGCCACGCACATAAGCCACGTTGTAGGTCAGGCCCGGTACGCCGAAGGTGGTGAAGTCCAGGCCATAGCCCAGTTGCCAGCTGCGCTCGTCTTCGGCGTTGAAGTCGGACCAGTAGGAGTTGGCCAGGTAGATGGTGTTGCCGCCGTCGCCGACACGACTCTGGTCACGTTGGTAACCGCCGTAGGCGTAGCCCAGGTTGCTGTCGCCGGTGCTGCGCTGATGGGCGAGCGTGAAGCTGTGCGGGCCGGTGGCGAAAGTTGCCGCCAGGCTCCAGATTTTGTTGTCGTCACCAGTGACGCCGTTTTCGCGAACATAGCTGTCGTCCAGCTTGGTGCGATAGCCGTTGAAGTCCAGGGTCAGGGATTGGTCCTTGGCCAACGGGAACACGTAATTGGCGTTCACGTATTGCTTCTTCAATACGTCCTCGACATCCGAGGCGTAGAGCGAAGCCTTGAACTGCTCGGTGAACTGGTAGCTGCCGCCCAGTACGTTTATCGATTTCAAGCCACCGCTGTCACGGCCTTCGGCGCTCTTACGGGATTCGGCGGTGAAACGGCCGGCGTTCAGTTCGAGCCCTTTGATCTCCTTGGAGGTGATCAGCGTGCCGGTGTAGCTTTCTGGCAGCAGGCGCGAGTTGTCGTAGTTCAACACCGGCAGGGCGGGCATCTGGTCGCCGTAGGCCAGCACTGTGTTGGAGACACGGAATTTCACCGCGGCGCCAAATTTGGAGAGATCATCGGCCGCGTTGCCGCTGTCGCCTTTCTTGAAGAAATCGATGCCTTGGGCACCGGTGCGCCCCTTGCCGCCGTCCAGACGCAATGCATACAAGCCGAACGCATCCACGCCTACGCCCACGGTGCCTTGGGTGAAGCCGGACGAGAATGTACCGATGGCGGCCTGGCCCCATTCGGCCTTGTCCTTGTTGCCGTCCTTGTAGTCGCGGTTGATGTAGGCGTTGCGCAACAGGACTTTCAGGCTGCTGTCTTCGACGACCCCCTTGGACTCAGACTGATCGCTGGCCATGGCGTTTGTTGTGCTCAGGATCCCCAGTGCTATCAAAGTAAAGCGCTTGTTCAACATGATTATTTTCCTTGTACGGGTTGATACGCACTGCACCCGGCAACCGAAACGGCGCTTTTCGCGCTCTTTTCAGACTCTTGCTCCTGGAAATAATGAAAAGGCCCGGCCACGGAATGATCGTGTCGGGCCTTTTTATTATTTAAGAGTCATGGCTGTTGGCCACAGGCGTGGGGCGAATCCTAGTCGCGCCCTGAAGTCCGTGTCAATTTCGTGAATCTTCGGTAATCAGGCGAAAAGCACACCCATAAAAAAAGCGCCAGCCTTTCGGCCAGCGCTTTTTATCAATCCTTCGAATTCTATCCCTGCATGACATCCCACAACGCTTCCAGCTCCGCCTCGCTGAACAGGCCAACGGGGTAGCGCTCGATGATCATCCGGCGCGGATCAGGTTCTCTGATCTGACGCGTGCCATTGGACTTCAACCACTGCGCCAACGCTTGAAGCGACTCACCATTTACGGCCAAGGGATGGCATGTGCGCTCGCTTGTCATATTCATTCCAGCGCCCTCTCCTGGTTGATGAGCGGCCAATTTATCCAAGGTTCATGACAAAACAACGCAGCTCCATTCCCCGGAACTGCAAGGATGCCAATACAAGAGCTATGCCAAGGTAATCGGCTCGCCGACGAACCGCGCACAAAAAAGCCCGCGCCCCAATGGGAGCGCGGGCTTGCCAGGATGGATCCAAAAGCACCGGTGTAGAGCCGCTGCGACTGATGTCACCAGGCTGTTACATCCCCACTCATTTTATGTGCGCGGCGGGTTGCTGTTGGGTAAGGCAATGGATATTCCCGCCCCCCAGTAACAGCTCTCGCCCAGGCACCATGACGATTTCGTGCTGGGGGAACAGGTCCTGCAGGATTTGCCTGGCCGTGCTGTCCAGCGGGTCGCCGAAACTCGGGGCGATGATGCCGCCATTGACGATCAGGAAGTTCACATAAGAGCCGGCCAGGCGCTCGCCAGGTTTGCGCTCCTGTGAGCCTTGCACCGTGTCCACACCGGCGCATTCTTCTTCGGTGGCATACAGCGGCCCGGGAATCGGCATTTTATGCACCGTGAACGAGCGGCCCTTGGCGTCGGTGCTGTTCTGCAGCACATTCATCGCCGCGTGGCAGCGGGCATAGTTCGGGTCTTGCGGGTCATCGGTCCAGGCCAGCAACACTTCCCCGGGACGTACGTAGCAGCAGAAGTTATCCACATGGCCGTCGGTTTCGTCATTGAACAGGCCGTCTGGCAACCAGATGATCTTGTCCACCGCCAATTGGGCACTGAGCACCGCCTCGATTTCCTGGCGATTGAGGTGCGGGTTGCGATTGTGGTTGAGCAGACACTCCTCGGTGGTGATCAGGGTGCCTTCGCCATCGACATGAATCGAACCGCCTTCGAGGACAAAACCTTCGGTGCGGTAACGCGGGCTGCGCTCGATTTCGAGAATCTTGCCGGCCACCAGTGAGTCCCGGTTCCATGGGGAATACAGCCCACCTTCGAAACCGCCCCAGGAATTGAAGTCCCAATCGACACCGCGCACTTCGCCGTTGTCATTGATCACGAACGTCGGACCTGTGTCCCGGACCCAAGCGTCGTCGCTGGACATTTCCACCAGGCGGATATTCGGCACATCGAGTCGCGCCCGGGCGTTTTCGTACTGGGTGGCAGACACCGCTACGGTGACCGGCTCGAAACGGGCGATGGCCTTGGCCACCGCCACATGGGCGGCCTGCGCGGGCTTGCCGCCCAGGCGCCAGTTATCCGGGCGCTCGGGCCAGATCATCCAGACCTGAGTCTGGAGCGCCCACTCGGCAGGCATGTAAAAACCGTCCGCGCGCGGAGTGCTGTGCAAAGTTGTCATATTCAGGACTCCAGTGAGCCGTCGAGGGTTTTGATCGCACCGTACAGGTTCGGGCGTCGATCACGGAAAGTGCCCCAGGCACTGCGAATGTGTTCCAGTTCGTCGAGGTCGAAGCTGTGTACCAGCACGCCCTCTTCGGTCTCGTTCAATTCCTGGACTTTTTCACCGAACTGATTGGCGATGAACGAGGAGCCGTAGAACGTGATGTCATAGCCATCCTGCTCTTCATTGCCGATGCGATTGCTGGCGATCAGCGGCATCAGGTTGGCGCCGGCATGGCCCTGTTGTACACGCTGCCAATGATCGCGCGATGAAATGGTCTCGTCGTGCGGCTCGCTGCCGATGGCGGTCGGGTAAAACAGAATCTCCGCGCCTTGCAGCGCCATGCTGCGGGCGCATTCCGGAAACCATTGGTCCCAGCAGATGCCTACGCCGATTTTCGCGTAGCGGGTATTCCAAACTTTGAAGCCGGTATCGCCAGGATTGAAATAATACTTTTCATGATAGCCAGGACCGTCCGGGATGTGGCTCTTGCGGTACATGCCCAAGTTGCGACCGTCGGCGTCGATGATTGCAATGCTGTTGAAACGCGCACGCCCGGCCCGTTCAAAAAAACTGATCGGCAACACGACCTGCAGTTCTTCGGCAATTTTTTGAAAGTGCTTGATGGCCACGTTCTCGTCAACCGGAGTCGCCAGTTGCAGATAGTCCGGGTTCGGCTTCTGGCAGAAGTACGGCGTCTCGAACAATTCCTGGATGAGAATGACCTGAGCGCCTTGGGCAGCGGCCTGGCGGACCAGCTTTTCAGCGGTCTCGATGTTCGCTTCGAGATCCCAGGAACAGGCCATTTGCGTGGCGGCTACGGTAACGATACGGCTCATGAATCATCTCCCAGGCGATGGACAGTAGCGCCTTTATAGCCGATAAAAATCGGCTTTTAAAGCGTAAAAAACCATAAATATAGGAAACACTCATAAAAATACCGACAAAAATCGAACTAGCACCCAATAAACCTGTGGGAGCGAGCCTGCTCGCGAAGACGGGCGAACATTCAACATTGACGTTGACTGATCCACCGCTTTCGCGAGCAGGCTCGCTCCCAGAGGGGGACACCGTTAGGCATGCCAGGGAGACTACAACCCCTCCTCCAGCGCTTTCGCCAGCATGTCGACGAAGAAGTCCACGCTCTGGCGACTGGTGACCATCGGTGGCTTGATCTTGAGGATGTTCAGGTAATCACCAGTCGGCTGCATGAAGATGCCCAACTCCCGCAGGCGATTGCACAGCGTGGTGGTTTCCTCGGTGGCCGGTTCGAGGGTGTCGCGATTGCGGATCAGCTCCACCCCAGGTAGAACCCGGAGCCATGCACTGCGCCGACCAATGGATACTGGTCGATCAGCGCTTCCAGACGGGCCTTGAAATGTCCGCCAACAACCCGGGCGTTTTCCCACAGATTTTCTTCCTCCATGACGTCCAGCACGGCCATGCCGATCTGGCAACTGACCGGACTGCCACCGGCAGAAGAGAAAAAGTACCCCTCGGCTTCCAACGCCTCGGCGATTTCCCGGCGGGTGATGACGGCTCCCAGCGGCTGACCGTTGCCCATGCCCTTGGCCATGGTGATGATGTCCGGCACCACACCTTGCTCCTCGAAGCCCCAGAAAAACTCGCCCATGCGCCCGTAGCCGACTTGCACCTCGTCGGCGATGCAGACGCCACCGCGCTCGCGCACCAAGGCATAGACCTGCTTCAGGTATCCCGGCGGCAGCGCGATGCCGCCGGCATTGCCGTACACCGGTTCACAGATGAAGCCAGCGAGCTGACGTTTCCGTTCGGCGATTTTAGCCAGGTTGTGCTCGACGCTGCGCACGTAGTCCGGCGCACTGTCGACACCGCGGAATTCACCACGATAGGTGTTCGGCGCCGTCACCGGATGCACCCAGTCCGGACGGCTGCTGAGGGCCTGGGGATTGTCGGCAATGGACGTCGAGACCGCATCGGCCGCCACCGACCAGCCGTGATAGGCCTCCAGCACGCTGAGCATGTCGCGCCCGCCGCTGTAGGCCCAGGCCAGGCGGATCGCCAGGTCGTTGGCTTCGGTGCCGCTGTTGACCAGGAACACCCGGTCCATGTTCGACGGCGCCAGTGCCAGCAGGCGTTCGGAAAACTCGGCGATCGCCGCGTAGTGGAAACGCGAGTTGGTATTAAGCAGCGACCACTGCCTGGCCGCGACCGCCGCCATGCGCGGATGGCCATGGCCCAGCACCGCGACATTGTTGAGCATGTCGAGGTACGAGCGGCCCTGCATGTCGATCAGGTGGTTGCGCCAGCCACGCTCGATGCGCGGCGGGTCGACGTAGTAGTGCTTCTGCGAACGGGCAAAACTGGCATCGCGACGGGCCAGCAGCGCCTGCGGATCGATTTCCGGCTCGGCATCGCAAGCCAGCCCCAACAGCACCGCGGGTGATGGGCAGAGCGCTTGCCAGGCCTGCGCCCGGGACGGTGTGCAGAACAATGGCGGGGCCAGATGCGCGCCCCGGCACAGCTGGACCAGCAATGGCCCAGCCACCTCGCCCACTACCTGACCCTTTTCCAGCGCGGCCCCGGGTTGCAGCGACGAGGAAACGCCCCACAAACGCACGCTCAACTGCGGGCCATCGAGCCGCAGCAAGCCGTCAGCATCCCTGTGCAACACCCCGGCGAAGGGCGATTCCAGCGGCGTACCGTGAGGAATGTGCAGTTCCACATGGAGCGGAAAAGTATCGGGCTCTTCGGCACTGTCCGCACGGGTGCGGGACAACCGATACTGCCCGTAACGGCTGGCCGCCAATCCATGCACGGCGGCGGCTTCGCTCAGCAGGCGCTGGTCGATCCCCGGCTGCTCCCAATTGCCCGCCTCGAAATGCGGGCTGAGCACACCCAGGTCGATCAGGGCGAAATCACGTCCCACCAAAGTCGGCAACAGCGGTGCGAAACCCTCGTTGGCAAGGGGCGGCAGGCTATGGCCCACGGCGGCAAGGATCGCCGCTTCCATCAACTCAAGCGGCACGGAATGGGCAACGTTGAAGATTTCCCATTCATGCTTGAGGTTGTCGCGAGCATATTGGTTATCCGGATCGACAGCGACCTGTTGCTCTCCGCTAAGTACCAGCACAGCGGCGCGGGCCACGATCAACGGCCAAAGCACCTGGAGCTCTTCACGCTGCAATGGATTGACCGCGTGATAGGCCTTGATCGCCGGCAGGATGAAAAACGGATCTGCATCGGCATGATGCAGCAGCGCCGCGCAGGTGACCGACAGATCGGTGACACGCCAGGTGCGGATCAGGTCGCCGAAATCGATGACGCCCTGCAGTTGCCATTGGCGCTGCGCATCGCGTTGCCAGACCACGTTGTCATCGGTGATGTCCATGTGGATCGCCTGCATCGGCAGGCTGGCCTTGAGCGGCTGCAAGCGCCGTTCGGCCTGCTGTGCGACCTCGACAATCAACTGGCGCCGTTGGTCGTTATCGATGACGGGCAACAGGTGATCGATCAAGGCTGGCGCGTGGCGCGCGTCCCATTGCAGGGTTCGCTCCAGGCCCGGGTGGTCGAACGTGGCCAGGGCCACATCCATGTCGGCGCACAGGCGGCCCAGCCCGGTCACCAAGTCGGGGGTGAGGTGCTTGAGCTGGGTGAGGGACTGGCCGTCGATGTACTCCAGCAAGCGCATGTGCAGCACTTGCCCATCGACTTCAAGCGTCAGCAGATCCTGGCCATTGGCGGCCTCGATCACCCGCGGCACCTTCACCGCGCCGTGCCCGGCCAACTGCTTGAGCGCGGCATGTTGGGCCTGGAGCTCCTGGACGGCGTAGTCGCCATGGCAGATTTTCAGCACGAACCGCCCGCGTTCGCTATCGACGCGGTAGTTGAGGTCCTGATGACTGCCAAGGGGTCGCAGGTCACCGCTGAGTCCGTAATTCGAGCGCAGCAGCACCAGCGCCTGCTCGGTGCTGATCTGTGGGCTTGGCAAACTGGCACGGTGAACCAACGTGGCGAGTGGCATACAACGACCCCTGGGGTGGTTTTGTCTGGATGCCTATCTCGCCACTGAGTCGATGGATAAGCAACCCCCCTCGACTCAGGGCTCGCGCCGCTCGCCGCTTTGGGCAAGAATGGTCACCTTTGCATCCGCCACTGCTCACGGAGACACACAATGAATGTAATCGCCACCGACCTGCCCGGTGTCCTGATCATCGAACCCAAGGTATTTGGTGACGAGCGCGGTTTTTTTTATGAAAGCTTCAACGCCAAGGCATTCAAGGACGCGACCGGCATCGACACTCAATTCGTGCAGGACAATCATTCCCGCTCGCAGAAAGGCGTGTTGCGTGGCCTGCATTATCAATTGCAGAACACCCAGGGCAAACTCGTGCGTGTCACCGCCGGTGAAGTGCTCGATGTGGCCGTGGATATCCGCCGCAGCTCGGCGAATTTCGGCAAATGGGTCGCGGTGCGCCTCAGCGCCGATAACCACCGTCAACTCTGGGTACCGGAAGGATTCGCCCACGGCTTTGTGGTCCTGAGTGAATTCGCCGAGTTCCTGTACAAGACCACCAACTACTACGACCCGACATCCGAACGCAGCCTGCTGTGGAACGACCCTGCGCTAGACATCGACTGGCAGTTGGGGGATATCCAGCCGCAACTGTCCGGCAAGGACCTGGCGGCTTCGACCCTGGAGCATGCGGACGTCTTCGCCTGATCGAAGACGCTGGCGTGCGTCCTAGGCATAATGCGCCTGTCCCCACAGGCGCATCATGCTCATGAATTCCACTCTCCCCCGCAGACCCCGTTGGCGCAGCCTGGCACTGCTGGCCCTGTGCCTGGCGCCGTTGCTGTGGCCGCTGGAGCACCTGGCGGAGCGTTACTACCGCAGCGAGCTGGCCGGGCAGAATCGCCAGACGCTCGATCTCTACGTCGCCAACCTGTTGGGCACCCTGCACCGCTATGAAGTGCTGCCGCAGATTCTTGGCGAGCTGCCGCCCCTGCGCGCAGTCCTGTCGGCGCCAGATGATGGCGTTACCCAGGGCAATGCCAATCGATTGCTGAAGAACATCAGCGCCCAGACTGGCGCTGAAGTCATGTACTTGATGGACGCCACTGGCAAGACCCTGGCGGCATCGAACTGGGACAAGCACGACAGTTTCGTCGGGCGCAATTTTGCTTTCCGCCCGTACTACATCGAAGCCATGGCCGGGCGCCTCGGGCGCTTCTTCGGGCTGGGCACCACGTCGGGCAAGCGTGGTTACTTCTTCGCCGCCGCAGTACGTGATCGCGAAAAAGTCATTGGCGTACTGGTGGTCAAGGTCGACCTGGACCACACCGAAAGCCTGTGGGGCAAGACCCCTGAGCAATTGCTGGTGACCGACCATAATGGCGTGGTCATTCTTACTTCACGCCAGGAATGGCGGTTTCGCGCAACCCGCCCTCTGAGCACCGAAGAGAGCAAGGCAATCAGTGCGGTCCAACCCTACCCGACCCGCGATCCGAAGCCGCTTCATCTGGACGCCAATGCCTGGCTGACCCAGACCCAGGTCATCGAAGAGACTGGCTGGAACGTGAGCATCCTGGCCCCGCGAACCCTGATCGATCGTCCGGTGCGCACGGTGGTGGTCATTGGCGGCTCGGCGTTGCTGGTCTTGATGCTGTTGCTCGGGCTGATGATGCAGCGCCGGCGCCATTACCTGGAACGCATCGCCTTCGAAGCCAAGGCCCGACAAGAGCTGGAAGGCCGGGTGGCGGAACGCACCAGCGACCTGGAAGGTCTCAACCGGCGCCTGCGCCAGGAAGTGCTGGAGCGCGAGCAGGCCCAGCAGGAACTGGTCCGCGCCCAGGATGACCTGGTGCAGGCCGGCAAGCTGTCGGCCCTGGGCACCATGTCGGCGAGCATCAGCCATGAACTTAACCAGCCGCTGGCGGCCATTCGAAGCTACGCGGAAAACGCCGAGATCCTGCTCGACCACCAGCGCACCGAAGACGCCCGGGGCAATCTGAAGCTGATCAGCGAACTGACCGGGCGCATGGCGTCGATCATCGCCCATTTGCGCGCTTTTGCCCGCCGCGACCGTCACGCTCCGGAAAGCGTCGCCCTGCAACCGGCGCTGGACGATGCCTTGGCGCTGCTCGCCAAACGTCGGCGCAGCATGGAAGTGGAACTGATCCGTGACCTGCCGGCCGCCACCTTGTGGGTCGAGGCCGGCGAAACACGCTTGCGCCAGGTGCTGGGCAACCTGTTGGCGAACGCCCTTGATGCCCTGACCGAAAAGGGCCCGCCGCGCAGACTCTGGCTCAGTGCCCAGGCAACGGAAACCGGCGTCAACCTGTACATACGCGACAATGGCCCGGGTTTTTGCATGGAAGCCCTGGGCCGGGCCGGCGAGCCTTTCTATACCACCAAGACCCGCACCCAGGGCCTTGGCCTGGGGCTGGCGATCTGCGACACCCTGATGCGCGCCTTCGGCGGCGAGCTGTTGTTCGCCAATCACAAGGAAGGTGGCGCCCTGATTACCCTGAAGCTGCGCGCGGGCGCGCCCGGGGTGAGCCTGCAACCGTCCGAGGACCGTAGTGTATGACCATCGATAACCAGATTGAGGTGGTGCTGATCGACGACGATCCCCACCTGCGTCAGGCCTTGAGCCAGACCCTCGACCTGGCCGGCCTGAAGATCCTGCCCCTGGGCGAGGCCAATGGCCTGGCTGGGCAATTGCCGCGAGACTGGCCCGGCGTGGTTGTCAGCGACATTCGCATGCCCGGCATGGACGGCCTTGAACTGCTGAACCAGCTGCACGCCCAGGATCCGGAGCTGCCGGTCCTGTTGATCACCGGCCACGGCGATGTACCGCTGGCGGTCCAGGCAATGCGCGCCGGGGCCTATGACTTCCTGGAAAAACCCTTCGCCAGCGATCATCTGCTCGACAGCGTCCGTCGCGCCCTGGCCTTGCGTCGCCTGGTTCTGGACAACCGCAGCCTGCGCCTGGCCCTCAGTGACCGGCATGAACTCAGCGCCCGCCTGGTTGGCCAATCGACGCCCATGCTGCGCTTGCGCGAGCAGATCGGCGCCTTGGCGGCGACTCGCGCCGATGTGTTGATCCTCGGTGAAACCGGGGCCGGCAAGGAAGTGGTCGCCCGCGCACTGCACGACCTTTCAAGCCGGCGCAACGGGCCGTTCGTGGCGATCAACGCCGGCGCCCTGGCTGAGTCAGTGGTGGAAAGCGAACTGTTCGGCCACGAGCCCGGCGCCTTCACCGGCGCGCAAAAACGCCGCATCGGCAAGTTTGAATTCGCCAATGGCGGCACATTGTTCCTCGATGAAATCGAAAGCATGAGCCTGGACGTACAGGTCAAACTGCTGCGCCTGCTGCAAGAGCGCGTGGTGGAACGACTGGGGGGCAACCAGCAGATCCCGCTGGATATCCGCGTCATCGCCGCGACCAAGGAAGACCTGCGCCAGGCCGCCGATCAGGGCCGTTTTCGCGCCGACCTGTATTACCGCCTGAACGTCGCGCCGCTGCGCATTCCGCCGTTGCGCGAACGCGGCGAAGATGTGCTGATGCTGTTCCAGCACTTTGCCAACGAAGCCAGCACCCGCCATGGCCTGCCGCCGCATGAACTGCAGCCGCCCCACCGGGCGCTGCTGTTGCGCCACAGCTGGCCGGGTAACGTGCGCGAATTGCAGAACGCCGCCGAACGTTTTGCCCTGGGCCTGGAACTGGCGCTGGACAACAGCGCGCCGGACGGGGGTCCCGCTGCGGTGGATGTGATCAGTGGCGGCCTGAGCGAGCAGGTGGAGAACTTTGAAAAAACCCTGATCGCCGCCGAACTGGCCCGTTCCCACAGCTCCGTACGCAGCCTCGCCGAAGCCTTGGGCATTCCGCGCAAGACGCTGCACGACAAGTTGCGCAAACACGGGCTGAACTTCGGCGACAGCAGCCATGGCCCGACCGAAGAGTCGGATTGAGCTCCACCCTTTCACTTTCAGCCAAGAGGGCCTGCATGAACCGCGACAGCCACTACCTGGAAACGATCCTGCACCGGGACATCCCGCTGACGCAGGACATGGGCCTGAAGGTGCTCGGCTGGCAAGCCCGGCAGCTACGCTTGTTCCTGCCGATCGCAGCCAACGTCAACCACAAGAGCACCATGTTCGGCGGCAGCCTGTATTGCGGCGCCGTGCTCGGTGGCTGGGGCTGGCTGCACCTGGCGCTGCGCGAGGAAGGCATCGAAGACGGGCACATCGTGATCCAGGAAGGGCAGATCAGTTATCCGCTACCGGTTACCCGCGACGCGACCGTCATCTGTGAAGCGCCCGATGAAAAGACCTGGACGCGTTTTCTGGCCACTTATCGTCGCTACGGACGGGCAAGGCTGGCCTTGCAGACGCAGGTGGTGAATTTGGATAGCGAGGACGTGGCGGTGCAGTTTGAAGGGCAGTACGTTTTGCACCGTTGATAGAGGGCGCATCGAAATTCTGTGGTGAGGGGATTTATCCCCTCGCCAAAGGATCCAGCCGGGATCAAGAACGAGCCAGCTCCAGCAACTTCCCACGCCACGGCGCTTTCGCCGGAAGCGCCAGGAAAGACGTATTCAATAACGACTCCCGTGCCGGATAGCAGAACGTCTGGCCCTGCAGGTCGAGTACCTCGCCACCCGCGCCCTCCAGCACGCCCTGGGCAGCGGCGGTGTCCCACTGCGACGTCGGCGCCAGACGCGGGTAGCAATCCGCCGCACCTTCGGCCACCAGGCAGAACTTCAGCGAACTGCCGATACTGGTCAATTGCAGCGCCCCCAGGCTTTCGCTCAAACCGGCCAACAGGCGTTCCTGCTCCGGGCTGGTATGACGGCGGCTCGCGACCACCGTAAAGGTTTCACCGGGCGCCAGCACGTTACGCACCGCGTTGGCCTCAGGCTCGGCATCCCTGTCGCCGCGCCACGCACCCAGGCCCGCACCGCCGGCATAATAACGACCGTTGGTGGGCATCGACACCACACCGAACACCACTC
>Ga0307405_10000812_pt1 | contig 12262 bp, 8 predicted proteins | sample 322Cmetagenome_2_FD_203311 | JGI IMG/M metagenome (GOLD analysis project Ga0307405, IMG submission 203311) | Maize rhizosphere microbial communities from greenhouse at UC Davis, California, United States - 322HYB-C-1 | ecosystem: Host-associated > Plants > Roots > Rhizosphere > Soil | place...
CCTTTGTATAAAGGAGAGACTCACCCCATGTGGTTCAAGAACCTGCTTATCTATCGCCTGACCCAAGATCTGCCTGTTGATGCCGAGGCGTTGGAAACTGCACTGGCGAGCAAACTGGCGCGCCCCTGTGCAAGCCAGGAGTTGACCACTTACGGTTTCGTCGCGCCATTTGGCAAAGGCGAAGACGCGCCCCTGGTGCACGTCAGCCAGGATTTCCTGTTGATTGCGGCACGCAAGGAAGAGCGCATCCTGCCGGGCAGCGTCGTGCGTGACGCGGTCAAGGAAAAAGTCGAAGAGATCGAAGCCGAGCAAATGCGCAAGGTCTACAAAAAGGAACGGGACCAGATCAAGGATGAAATCATCCAGGCCTTCCTGCCTCGCGCGTTTATCCGTCGCTCGTCCACCTTCGCTGCCATCGCGCCGAAACAGGGCCTGATCCTGGTCAACTCCGCCAGCCCGAAACGCGCTGAAGACCTGCTCTCCACCCTTCGCGAAGTCATCGGCACGCTGCCGGTGCGCCCGCTGACGGTCAAGACGGCCCCGACCGCAATCATGACCGACTGGGTCAAGACCCAGAAAGCCGCGGACGATTTCTACGTGCTGGACGAATGTGAACTGCGCGATACCCATGAAGACGGTGGCATCGTCCGCTGCAAGCGCCAGGACCTGACCAGTGACGAGATCCAGCTGCACCTGAACACCGGCAAGGTGGTGACGCAACTGTCGTTGGCCTGGCAGGACAAGTTGTCCTTCGTGCTCGATGACAAGATGGTGGTCAAGCGCCTGAAGTTCGAAGACCTGCTGCAGGACCAGGCGGAGCAGGATGGCGGCGACGAAGCCCTCGGCCAGTTGGACGCCAGCTTCACCTTGATGATGCTGACGTTCGGCGAATTCCTGCCGGCGCTGGTGGAAGCCTTGGGTGGTGAAGAAATTCCGCAGGGGATCTAATCCCCTGCAGTTACTACCCTGTGGGAGCGAACTTGCTCGCGACGGCGGAACTCCAGTCGACATCTCAGTGATTGTCACTCCGCTATCGCGAGCAAGTCCGCTCCCACATTAGTATTCGGTGTTTTCAAATAATAAGGATCAGGTCATGCGTGCACTGGCTGCATTGAGTCGCTTTGTCGGCAATACGTTCGCTTACTGGGTGCTGTTTTTTGCCGTGCTGGCATTCATGCAACCGCAGTGGTTCGTCGATTTGAAGGTCGCCATCGTGCCCTTGCTGGGCCTGGTGATGTTCGGCATGGGCCTGGCACTCAAGCTGGAGGACTTCGCCGAAGTGGCGCGTCGTCCGGGACGCGTGGCCTTGGGCGTGATTGCCCAGTTCGTGATCATGCCGGGTACGGCGTGGCTGCTCTGCCAGGCGTTCAGCCTGCCGCCTGAGATTGCCGTCGGCGTGATTCTGGTGGGATGCTGCCCTAGCGGTACCTCCTCCAATGTCATGACCTGGCTGGCACGCGGCGACCTGGCCCTGGCCGTGGCAATTTCCGCCATCACCACGTTGCTCGCCCCTTTGCTGACCCCGGCGCTGATCTGGCTGCTGGCTTCGGCCTGGCTGCCGGTGTCGTTCTCCGCCTTGTTCTGGTCGATCCTGCAAATCGTGTTGCTGCCCATCGCGTTGGGCATCGTCGCCCAGCGCCTGTTGGGCGCGCGCGTTCGTCATGCTGTCGAAGTACTGCCCCTGGTGTCGGTGGTCAGCATCGTGATCATCGTCGCCGCCGTGGTCGCGGCCAGTCAGGCGAAAATTGCCGAATCCGGCTTGCTGATCATGGCCATCGTGGTCCTGCACAACAGCTTTGGTTACCTGCTGGGCTACTTCACCGGCCGGCTGTTTGGCCTGCCGCTGGCCCAGCGCAAGACTTTGTCGCTGGAAGTGGGCATGCAGAACTCCGGCCTCGGCGCGGCATTGGCAAGTGCGCATTTTTCGCCCCTGGCGGCGGTGCCCAGCGCGTTGTTCAGCGTCTGGCACAACATCTCCGGCGCCCTGCTCTCGACCTGGTTCCGCCGCATGAGCGAAAAGCAGGACCGCGCGGAACTCGCCCGGCAGACGGCGGACTGATAGGCGGACTTGACCGAATAGTCAGCATTGGGCATTCTGGCGCCCGATGCGGGGACGACCCTGCACTCCAGCGTTTTTTGTCCGGGGACGACCCCATCCATCGATGAGGTGTGTGATGTCCTGGATCATTCTGTTTTTTGCCGGTCTGTTCGAAGTCGGCTGGGCTGTCGGTTTGAAGTACACCGACGGTTTCAGCCGCCCGCTCCCTACCGCATTGACCATCGCGGCCATGGCGATCAGCCTTGGCCTGCTGGGCCTTGCCATGAAGGAGCTGCCACTGGGTACGGCCTATGCGATCTGGACCGGGGTCGGTGCCGTGGGCACGGTGATCGCCGGGATCATTTTGTTTGGTGAGTCGATGGCGCTGGTTCGATTGGCCAGCGTCGCGCTGATCATTGCCGGGTTGATCGGGCTCAAGGTCAGCGCCTAGATCCGGTTCTGTCGAAGCGAGTTTTCTCGCGATGGCAATCTGTCTGCCAGCGTTGATCTCACTGGCAGACCGCGATCGCGAGCAGGCTCGCTCCCACAGGATTTCGGCTTATCTGACAGCCCCACGCAACTCCCCCACCAGCGCTTGCAACTTCGCAGGCTCCGCCGCCTCGACCGCTACCGCCGCCCCCGCCACCAGGGTCACTCGCGACCAAAAACGACGAAACATGCCTTTACTTGGATCGCGACTGAAAAAACTGCCCCACAAGCCCTGCAACGCCAGCGGAATGACCGGCACGGGCGTTTCCTGGAGGATGCGCGTCAAGCCACTCTTGAACTCATTGATCTCACCGTCCGCGGTCAGTTTTCCTTCAGGAAAAATGCACACCAGCTCGCCGTTCTTCAGATATTGGGCGATACGGCTGAAGGCCTTTTCGTAGATATGGATATCTTCCTGGCGTCCGGCAATCGGAATTGTCCCGGCGGTGCGAAAGATAAAGTTCAGGACCGGCAGGTTGTAGATCTTGTAGTACATCACGAAGCGAATCGGCCGACGCACCGCGCCGCCAATCAGCAAGGCATCGACAAACGACACGTGGTTGCAGACCAGCAGCGCGGCACCCTCATCGGGAATCGCCTCCAGGTTGCGATGCTCCACGCGGTACATGGAATGGCTGAGCAGCCAGATCATGAAACGCATGCTGAACTCGGGCACGATCTTGAAGATGTAGGCGTTGACGCCAATGTTCAGCAGCGACACCACGAGGAACAACTGAGGAATCGACAGTTCGGCCAGGCTCAGCAGGACGATGGAAACGATCGCCGAAACCACCATGAACAGGGCATTGAGGATATTGTTGGCGGCGATCACCCGCGCCCGCTCGTTTTCGACCGTACGTGACTGGATCAGCGCGTACAGCGGCACGATATAGAAGCCGCCGAAAACACCCAGGCCGAGGATATCGATCAGCACCAGCCAGGCGTGGCCAAACCCGAGAATCTGCAACCAGCCGTGGCCATCGACGCTGTCGGGAATCCCCCCGGAATGCCACCACAGCAGCAGCCCGAACACCGTCAGCCCGAACGAACCAAACGGCACCAGGCCGATCTCGACCTTACGCCCCGACAGCCTTTCGCAGAGCATCGAACCCATGGCGATCCCCACCGAGAATACGGTGAGGATCAGCGTCACCACGGTTTCGTCGCCGTGCATCCATTCCTTCGCGTAGGCGGGAATCTGCGTCAGGTAAATCGCCCCGACGAACCAGAACCAGGAGTTGCCGACAATCGAACGGGACACCGCCGGGGTCTGCCCGAGACCCAGCTTCAAGGTCGCCCAGGACTGACTGAAGATGTTCCAGTTCAAGCGCATCTGTGGCGAGGCGGCGGCCGCCCGGGGGATGCTGCGACTGGCCAGGTAACCGGCCACGGCGATGCCGACTATCGCCGCTGACACCACCGGCGCGTAGTGTGCCGAAGACATCATGATGCCTGCGCCGATGGTGCCGGCGAGAATCGCCAGAAACGTCCCCATCTCCACCAGGCCGTTGCCGCCGACCAGCTCATCCTCGCGTAAAGCCTGCGGCAGGATCGAATACTTCACCGGCCCGAACAACGCCGAATGGGTGCCCATCGCAAACAACGCCACCAGCATCAGCCATAGATGATCGAACAGGAACCCCACCGCACCGACCGCCATGATGGCGATTTCGCCGAGCTTGATCAGGCGAATCAACGCGTCTTTGGCGAACTTTTCCCCAAACTGCCCTGCCAGCGCCGAGAACAGGAAGAACGGCAGGATGAACAACAGGGCGCAGAGGTTGACCCAGATCGAGCGGTCGCCCTCGATGGTCAGTTTGTAGAGGATGGCAAGGATCAACGATTGCTTGAAGACGTTATCGTTGAACGCGCCGAGGGATTGCGTAATGAAGAACGGCAGGAAGCGCCGCGTGCGAAGCAAGGTGAACTGTGAAGGGTGACTCATCTTCCATGTTCCTGAGTGGCGTGGACGCTTATTGGAATGAAGCTTTTTCGATCCAGGCCACACATTACCTGTCTTTGACGATTATTTCGCCACCAGGCATGGCGACACAAACAACTCACCGTGCCAGGCGCCGACCAGCGTGCGCCAGCCAACGATCAGCCACATCACCATCAGCAGCACCACCAACACGCAGCCCAACACGTTGAAAAAAGCCAGGCCCAGCAGGCCTGCCAGCTTCAACGTCGTCAGCGCGTACACGCCCAGGGGAAAGGTGAAGCCCCACCAGCCAAGGTTGAACGGGATGCCTTCGCGCAAATAGCGCGCGGTGATCAGCAGCGCCATCAACATCCACCAGAAGCCGAAGCCCCATAGGGTGATGCCGGCGACCAATCCCAAGCCTGAGGCAACCTCACCCACGCCCGGCAGGCCATTGGCAGCAAAAATCATTGGCGCCTCCCCGCCCAGCAGCAACATACCCAAGGCACCGGTTCCGATCGGGCCGAGGGCCAGCCAGCTCGAAGCGGCCATACTCTCGTGGGGCAGCTTGTGCAAGGCCATGCGCAACAGCAGGATCGTCAGAATGCTGAACGCCACGGGCAGGGAAAATGCCCACAGTATGTAGCTGGTGACCAACATGATCAGTTGCGAATGCGCATCGGCGAGGTGCGGCGCCAGCAGCCCGCCGCTGGCCGCCGCGACTTCGGCGGCCACCACCGGCAACAGCCACACGGCAGTCATTTGGTCGATGCGGTGCTCCTGGCGGGTAAACATCAGGAACGGAATCAGCACGCCACAGGCCAGCGACATCGCTACGTCGAGCCACCATAACGCTTCTACCAGCGGGAACACGCCCTCCCCCCAGCGCGGTAGCCCAAAGACCAGAAAGCCATTGATAATGGTCGCCAGCCCCATGGGAATGGTGCCGAAAAACATCGACACCGTCGAATGGCCGAAAATCCGTCGCGCTTCGTCAAAGAACAGCACCCAACGGGCCGTATACATCAGGGTAAACACCACGAACAACAGCGCGTTGAACACCCACAATCCTTCGCCCAACACGCGCAGGCTCGGAATCTGCGCCGACCATTGCGCCAAGGCCAGCGCGAGTACTCCGGTCCCCATGGTCACGGCGAACCAGTTAGGTGTGAATTGACGAATGGCCTCCAGCGGCCTGGGCAAAAGGCTCAATGGGCGCAAGCGTTTTTTTGCGGCACAACATGTCATGGCGAACTCCGGGCCTCGGAAAAGTCCCTTCATGCTAGAGCCGGATCGAATATCTATATAACGGGTAATTTATCTATATGTTATCTGTTTTATAGATAACAGTCAGACGCTGCCCCCGGTTTCGATCTCACCCACCGCCAGCAAGGCCTGCATGCCTGGCTCCAGGGCCGAACACCCTCGTTGCATAACAAAACGGAAATCATCTTCGCGCGACACCCCGCCACGCCTCGACCTTGGTCGACACTGACGAACCCGAGCGGGCATGCGAGACTGTCTTGCCGGGCCCGAGCCCGGGTGTATCTTGTCTGGGAGTTTCCATGTCGCTGTCCAGCGGGCTGATCGCTGTTGTCGCCCTGGCCTATATGGCCATCATGTTTGCCATCGCCTTCTATGGCGACCGCCGCAGCACGCCGCTGCCGCCACGCGTGCGGGCGTGGGTCTATAGCCTTTCGCTGGCGGTCTATTGCACCAGTTGGACGTTCTTCGGTGCGGTGGGCCAGGCCGCCGAACAGCTCTGGTCATTCCTGCCGATCTACCTCGGGCCGATCCTGCTGCTGGTGCTGGCGCCGTGGGTCCTGCAGAAGATGGTGATGATCAGCAAGCAGGAAAACATCACCTCCATCGCCGACTTCATCGCCGCCCGCTATGGCAAATCGCAATCCCTGGCGGTGGTGGTCGCGCTGATCTGCCTGGTCGGCGTGCTGCCCTACATTGCACTGCAGCTCAAGGGCATCGTGCTCGGGGTAAACCTGTTGATCGGCGCCGGCGCGGACGCCATGGGCACCCGCGCCCAGGACACCGCGCTGATCGTCTCGCTGATCCTGGCGTTGTTCACCATCGTCTTCGGCACGCGCAACCTCGACGCCACCGAACACCACCGCGGCATGGTGCTGGCGATTGCTTTCGAATCCTTGGTCAAGCTGTTCGCCTTCCTCGCGGTCGGTGCGTTCGTCACGTTTGGCCTCTATGACGGCTTCGACGACCTGTTCAACCAGGCGATGCTCGCGCCACGATTGGAGCAGTACTGGAAGGAAACCATCAACTGGCCATCGATGGTGGTGCAAACCGGTGTCGCGATGATGGCAATCATCTGCCTGCCACGGCAGTTCCACGTCACCGTGGTCGAGAACATCGAACCCCAGGACCTGCGCCTGGCCAAGTGGGTGTTCCCCGCGTACCTGGCCCTGGCCGCCCTGTTCGTCGTGCCGATCGCCCTTGCCGGGCAAATGATGCTGCCCAGCTCGGTATTGCCGGACTCGTTCGTCATCAGCCTGCCGCTCGCCCAGGCCCATCCTGCGCTGGCTGTACTGGCCTTCATCGGCGGAGCCTCGGCCGCTACGGGCATGGTCATCGTGGCGAGCGTCGCGCTGTCGACCATGGTGTCCAACGACATGCTGTTGCCGTGGCTATTGCGCCGCAACAACGCCGAGCGGCCCTTCGAGGTGTTCCGCCAGTGGATGCTGTCGGTACGCCGGGTGAGCATCGTCGCGATTCTTCTGCTGGCTTACGTCAGCTATCGACTACTGGGTTCGACCGCGAGCCTGGCCACCATCGGCCAGATCGCCTTCGCCGCCGTGACGCAACTGGCGCCTGCCATGCTCGGCGCGCTGTACTGGAAGCAGGCGAATCGACGCGGCGTGTTTGCCGGCCTCGCCATGGGCATATTCCTGTGGTTCTACACCTTGGTGCTACCAATCGCCGCCCATAGCCTGGGTTGGTCGCTGAGCAGTTTTCCCGGCCTGGCCTGGTTGCATGGCAACCCGCTGGACTTGCCGATCACCCCGCTGACCCAGGGCGTCGTCTTGTCCCTGGCGGGCAATTTCATATTGTTCGCCTGGGTCTCGGTACTGTCGCGCACCCGCGTGTCGGAGCACTGGCAAGCTGGACGCTTCATCGGCCAGGAAATCAGCGCCCGGCCCAACCCGCGCTCGATGCTGGCGGTCCAGATCGAGGACTTGCTTCAGCTCGCGGCCCGCTTCGTTGGTGAAGAACGGGCGCGCCAAAGCTTCATTCGCTTTGCCTATCGCCAAGGCAAGGGCTTCAACCCGAGCCAGAACGCCGACAGCGAATGGATCGCCCACACCGAGCGCCTGCTGGCCGGTGTGCTGGGTGCCTCGTCGACGCGGGCCGTGGTGAAAGCGGCCATTGAAGGCCGGGAGATGCAACTGGAAGACGTCGTGCGGATCGCCGACGAAGCGTCCGAGGTTTTGCAGTTCAACCGTGCGCTGTTGCAAGGCGCCATCGAAAACATCACCCAGGGCATCAGCGTGGTTGACCAGTCACTCAGGCTGGTGGCGTGGAATCGTCGGTACCTGGAACTGTTCAATTATCCCGACGGCTTGATCAGCGTCGGCAGGCCGATCGCCGACATCATCCGCTACAACGCCGAGCGCGGTCTGTGCGGGCCGGGCGAGGCCGAAGTCCATGTCGCCCGGCGCCTGCACTGGATGCGCCAGGGCCGTGCGCACACCTCGGAACGATTGTTCCCCAACGGCCGGGTGATCGAGCTGATCGGCAACCCGATGCCCGGCGGCGGTTTTGTCATGAGTTTCACCGACATCACTGCCTACCGTGAAGCCGAACAAGCCTTGACCGAAGCCAACGAAGGACTGGAACAACGGGTGGCCGAACGCACCCGCGAACTGTCGCAACTGAACCTGGCGCTGACCGAAGCCAAGAGCACCGCCGAATCGGCGTATCAATCGAAGACCCGCTTCCTGGCCGCCGTCAGTCATGACCTGATGCAACCCCTCAACGCTGCACGCCTGTTCTCCGCCGCGCTGTCCCACCAGCACGACGGTTTGCCAAGCGAAGCCCAGCAGTTGGTGCAGCATCTGGACAGTTCATTGCGCTCGGCCGAAGACTTGATCACTGACCTGCTGGACATTTCCCGCCTGGAAAACGGCAAGATCAACCCCGACCGCAAGCCATTCGTCCTCAATGATCTGTTCGATACCCTCGGCGCCGAATTTACCGTGCTGGCTCGGGAGCAAGGCTTGAAATTCCGGGTTCGCGGTTCGCGGTTGCGGGTCGACAGCGACATCAAGCTGCTGCGCCGGGTCTTGCAGAATTTCCTCACCAACGCCTTCCGCTACGCCAAGGGTCCGGTGCTGCTAGGCGTGCGCCGCCGCAACGGGGAGCTGTGCCTGGAGGTGTGGGACCGCGGACCGGGCATCGCCGAAGACAAACAACAGGTGATCTTCGAAGAATTCAAGCGCCTCGACAGCCATCAGACCCGCGCCGAAAAAGGCCTTGGCCTGGGCCTGGCAATCGCCGATGGGTTGTGCCGCGTGCTTGGCCATCCGTTGCGCGTGCGCTCCTGGCCTGGGCGCGGCAGCGTGTTTAGTGTCACCGTGCCATTGGCCAGCAGCAAAGCCGTCGAAGCCAATGTCGTAATCGAGGCCAACGGCCATCTGCCCAGCGGCGCACTAGTGCTGTGTGTCGATAATGAAGACAGCATCCTGATTGGCATGGATAGCTTGCTGACACGCTGGGGATGCCGCGTATGGACGGCACGCAACCGTGAGGAATGCGAGCGCTGGCTCGCCCAGGGCGGCCGACCGCAACTGGCGTTGGTGGATTTTCATCTGGACGACGGCGAAACCGGGACTGAACTGATGGCCTGGTTGCGCACCCGCATGGGCGAACCGGTGCCCGGGGTGGTGATCAGCGCCGACGGCCGACCCGAGACCGTGGCCCAAGTGCATGCGGCGGGCCTGGACTACCTGGCCAAGCCGGTGAAACCAGCGGCGTTGCGGGCGTTGTTGAGTCGACACTTGCCGTTGTAGCGCGGAACGCAATCCAGCGGTCAACCAACCTGTGACGAGGGGATTTACCCCTCGCCACAGGGGGCAACCTAGGCGCTCGCATCAACCTTGAGAGGGGCTGGCTTCTTCCGGCAACTCCGGCAGCCCATCCGCATCGGTCATTGCCCGTTCGAGCAATTCGCTGGGCAAGCTCTTGCTCGCGCGGGCGCCGAGCAGTTTCAGTTGTTCGCTGCGGCTGACGAGGTTGCCGCGGCCTTCCGTCAGTTTGTTGCGTGCAGCGGCGTAGGCTTTGTCCAACTGCTGCAAGCGACTGCCGATTTCGTCCAGGTCCTGGATGAACAACACAAATTTGTCATACAGCCACCCCGCCCTCTCGGCAATTTCCCGGGCGTTCTGGCTTTGACGTTCCTGTTTCCACAAGCTGTCGATCACCCGCAGCGTTGCCAGGAGCGTGGTCGGGCTGACAATCACGATGTTGCGGTCGAAAGCCTCCTGGAACAGATTCGGCTCGGCTTGCAGGGCAGCGGAAAATGCCGCTTCGATCGGCACGAACAGCAAGACGAAATCCAGGCTGTGCAAACCGTCCAGGCGTTTGTAATCCTTGCCGGCCAAGCCTTTGACGTGGGCGCGCAATGACACGACGTGCTGCTTGAGGGCGAGCTGGCCGATGGCATTGTCTTCAGCCGCCACGTATTGCTGATAGGCGGTGAGGCTGACCTTCGAATCCACCACCACCTGCTTGTCCCCCGGCAGGTAAATCAACACGTCTGGCTGGAAGCGTTCGCCATCCGGGCCCTTGAGGCTGACCTGGGTCTGGTATTCCCGGCCCTTTTCCAGGCCGGCGTGCTCCAGGACCCGCTCAAGAATCAATTCGCCCCAGTTGCCCTGGGTCTTCTGGCCCTTGAGCGCGCGCGTAAGGTTAGTGGCTTCGTCGCTCAAGCGCAGGTTCAACTGTTGCAGGCGTTCCAGCTCCTTGCCCAGGGAAAATCGCTCCCGCGCCTCGGCCTGATAGCTTTCTTCGACGCGTTTCTCAAAGGACTGGATGCGCTCCTTCAGCGGATCGAGCAATTGCCCCAGGCGCTGCTGGCTGGTTTCGGCGAACCGCTGTTCACGCTCATCGAAGATCTTCCCAGCCAGCTCGGCGAACTGGGCTCGCAATGCATCGCGCGAGCCTTGCAGGTCGTCCAGGCGTTGCTGGTGGCTTTCCTGTTGCTCGCGCAATTCAGCGTGCAACGAAGCCGCCTGGGCATCGAGGCGTCGCAGCTCCGCTTCTTTATTAGCACGCTCCAGGCTCCAGGCGTGAGCCGCGTCCCTGGCATTGTCGCGCTCGATCTGCAGCAGCTCGACCTCGCGACGCGCGGCCGCGAGGTCGGCTTGCTTGGCGGCGTTGGCCTGGCTCAGGTCACTGATTTCGTCGCGGCAGGCATCAAGTTGGGCATTCAATCCATCGTGGGCCATGTGGGCGGTGGCCAGGCGCTCTTCAAGCAGCGCCAGTTCGGTCTGTGCCGCACTTGCCTGGCGTTGCAGGTGCCAGGCCAGCGCCAACAGCGGCACCGCAGCGCCCGCCAGGCCAAGCAACAGGCTGGTCAAATCCATCGCCATGACGATTCCCACGCAAGAGATAAAGCTCGAAGGTTAACCAAGCAACCCGGCGATGCCCAGCTCAGTCTTCGATTTCGCCCAATGCCTGGCGGGCACGGTGATCACCAGCGCGGGCGGCCTGGCGCAGCAAGTCCTGGCCGATACGGCGGTCTCGTGCATTGCCACACTCGCGGCACATCAGCTGGCCGAGGCGACTTTGCGCAGCCACCACGCCTTCACGAGCCGGTTGCTTGAGCAAACGGCCGGCCAGGTGCTTGACGCTCGGACGTTCTCCCAGGCTCGGGCTGTCCAGCAGCCACTCGGCTACACGCATGGAAATGCGCTTGGGCGGGGTAACACCGGAGGGTACGGAGGTAACAGGATTTGATACTGAGCGAAACTTCATAGCGCACTACGGGACAGATCGGAAGGCGCGCCACTCTACTCCTTTTTTCGTACGGGTAAAGTCGAAAAAAACCGGCACGCCCGTCCTAGAGCAAGCGCTTGGGACAATCCACAGAAGCTGTGGATAACTCAGTGGACAACCTACCTTGAACCCGCCGCAAGCCCTATGGAACGGGGCCTGCGCTCAAACTGTCGATTTTTTCACCAGTAAAAAAAAGCGATGTTTTTCATTGACTTAAATTTTGGATACAGGCACCCACTCTCGATTGCCCCAACATGACAATACGGTGACAGCCGTCGCCAGGAGTGTGTACAAGTAACAGCTGAAGTGGTTATATCGCTGCGTTTTTTTGACGCATCCGGCGCTCAGGACCCTGTGGACAACCTCGGTAAAGCAGCCATCCACACGTTGACCGCGTCGCGCAACAGCAGCGGGCCGGGTTCTTTCTGACCAATGGTCTTCCCTTTCCCGATCCAACCCGATAGTATCCGCGGCGTTAGTACCAAGCTGAAAGTCAATTCAGGGTCGGAAACATCTCCACGGTCAGCCATCCCCACGGGAAGCCTCACCGAAGAAAGAGACCGCCCCCCTCGATGGTTTCCAGGTAATCCTTACGCTGCGCACTTCGAACGAATCCGAAGCTGCGGCCAGGCTCATTACTCTGACCGAACCAACCTGCAAAATTGATCAGGATCTTCACCCCGGGCCCAGAACCTTTGCCCTCGATGTGTTGCCTGCCCTCCTAAGTACCTACCTGCCAGCCCAAGCGCGCCCTATATATAGCGCTCAAACTGGCTGCTTTGTTCCAGTCG
>Ga0307405_10000815_pt1 | contig 12258 bp, 10 predicted proteins | sample 322Cmetagenome_2_FD_203311 | JGI IMG/M metagenome (GOLD analysis project Ga0307405, IMG submission 203311) | Maize rhizosphere microbial communities from greenhouse at UC Davis, California, United States - 322HYB-C-1 | ecosystem: Host-associated > Plants > Roots > Rhizosphere > Soil | place...
ATGGTTCTGGCCACGCGTTGCTGCCTGGATTTATCGATACTCATCGGCACGCTTGGCAGGGTGCCTTGCGCGGCCTCGATCCATCCTGGACATACGCGCAATATCGCAACCACGTGCAGATCGGTCTCGGTCCCCACCTGGATCCAGAGGATGTCCGGATCGGCAATCTTGCCGCAGACTTGATGTCACTGGAAGCGGGCGTAACGACGGTTCGCGACGAATCTCACATCATGAACAGCCCCGCTCATGCGGACGCAGCGATAGCCGCGCACTGGGAGTCTGGAATTCGATCAGTTTTCGCATACGGGTGGCCATCTACGGAAGCGGAGTCCTGGCAGTTCGGCAGTGTAAGACCGCACCCTGCTGACATTCGGCGCATAAGAGAAACGGTCCTGTCGGATGATACGGCGCGCGTAACTTTGGCGGCAATGATACGTGGACCCGAATTATCGACCATGGAAATTGCCACACAGGATATCCGCCTCGCACGGGATCTTGACTTACAGATGAGCATGCATGTTGGGCTAGGCGAGTGGGGAATCCAGCAGGCGGCTATCAGTCGCCTGAATGAGAGTGGCCTGCTGCAGTCGGACATGTTGTTCATCCATGCCTGCACCTCAACAGACGAAGAATTACGAATGCTTGCGCACCACGGAGCCCAGGTATCAGTCGCGTCTTCGATCGAGGCATTCATGCCGGGTCTAGGTCAGCCGGCCACGAACAGAATGCTAGCCGCTGGGTTGCAGCCGAGCTTGAGTCTCGATGTGGAGACCTCAGCTGCGGGCGATCTCTTCGGAGCTATGCGGGCAGCTCTCGTGTACCAGCAACTCACACGAGCGGGGGCCGGAGGTGTGATGGAGCGAGGCCTGTCTTCGCTGCCCATCTTCGACTCACGTGATCTCTTGGCCTTTGCAACGATCAACGGTGCCCGCGCATGCGGTATTGGGCACAAGACTGGGAGCATCACGCCAGGTAAAGCCGCGGACCTGATCATGATCCGCCTTACTGACACTAATCTACAACCTGCAACGGACGTTGCCGCCACCATCGTAACTGCGGCTCATTCCGGTAACGTGACCTACGTTATGGTTGACGGAAAGGTTGTAAAGTCTGGCGGCGTGCTTCTTCAGGATCACGCTATTTCTGAGCTTGCCGCAGAATCACGAGACCGCATTTATCGTCGTGCGGGTTTGTCCAAACCCGGGCGTCACGACCCGACCGTGCCGTTTTTCCTAAAATCTGGAAACTGAGATGACCGATCCAGTCATTCATAAACGGTCGCGCAGACTGCGCGGCCGAACGGCGGCTGTTGCTATTGCCGGCGCCTTTTTCATTACGATGATCGGACCAACGCTGCCGACGCCCCTCTATCCCATCTATCAAGCAGCAATGGGATTTGACGGGCTTATGGTCACATTGATTTTCGCTACCTATGCAGCGGGTATCGGCGGTGCATTGATTGTCTTTGGCAAACTTTCCGACCAGGTCGGGCGACGACGACTTCTGATACCTGGCCTTTTGTTGGCCTTCTCAAGCAGCGCTGTCTTCATGGTCTCTGATTCAGTCGCAGATCTCTTTCTTGGCCGGATTCTCTCTGGACTTTCGGTCGGCATGACCACTGGTACGGCGACTGCCGCCTTATTAGATCTGGCACCGCGAGAACACCGGAGAAGGTACAGTCTAGTCGCGGCTTTAGTGAACATGCTCGGATTGGGGCTAGGTCCCGTCCTGGCGGGCACAATTGCGGAATTCACCTCAGAGCCCCTAACGCTACCATACTTGATTCACATGGCTCTAATTGTGGTGGCGCTAGCAGGGGTTATGATGGTCTCGGAGCCAATGGCTCATATCGACAAGCCGTTCAGGTGGGAATTTCAAAAGCTGAGGCTCCCGCCTGGAGTTCGTGGGACATTCTTTCGAGCTGCAACTGCGGGCTTTGCCGGTTTCTCAACTCTTGGGCTATTTGCGTCTGTCGCTCCAGCGCTGCTGCTCCATGTCCTGGGTATAAAGAGTCATCTTGTCTGCGGACTTGTTGTGTTTGTTCAGCTCGCATTCTCCGCAATTGGGCAGGTTAGCAGCACAGGCATGCGGGATCGACAGGCAATGCTGTTCGGCACCGCAATGCTCACCATTGGCATCCTTCTGATTGGTGTAGGCATTGTTCTCAGCTCACTGCCGCTACTTATACTTGGTGCTACCATAGCTGGCGCAGGCCAAGGCATGAGCTTTAGAGCCTCACTCAGCGTGCTGGCCGATCAAGCTCCGGCTAACCAACGTGGTGAGGTGGCGTCAACGTTCTTCCTTGTGCTCTATCTGGCCCAGGCCATACCGGTAATGGGTGTTGGAGTCGCAGCAGGAGTTTTCGGGTTGGCGACGGCGGGGGCCGGCTTCGCCCTCTTCATTGCAATTACCGCTGGTCTAGCTTTCGTCAGTCTGCTTATCCATTCCCAAAGCGGCCTCTAAACGAAGGCGCGTGTTCAGTGTGTCGACTGTCCGGCTCGGACCGATGGCATCTCTCAGAAGCAAGTAGGTGAGCGTAAGGTCTACGCCAACACTCCTCCAGTCGTTGTCATTGCAAGAGCCCGGGCTTCTTCAAATGGAATCAAGCTGTTTCCCGCACTGTAAGTTCTCCCGCTAGCAGTCGGGTAATGCCTTCATCAGTAGGTTTGATGTCGGGGTTGTCGATAAGGTTAAGTGCCTCCTGCACCATTCGCTCCACCGGTTGCCGAATAGTTGTTAGTCGATAAGAGTTCCAGCTAGCCATGGGGATGTCGTCGAACCCGACAACCGCGACGTCTCGCGGGATACTCACCGCGTGCTCCCGGGCAGCGTCGATAACGGCGAGCGCCATAATGTCGTTGCAGCAAAAAATCGCGTCCGGCCGATCTTTCCCGCCGAGAAGCTTCATCCCTGCCGCATAGCCGTCTTGGTAGTTGAAGTTTCCGTGGATTTGGGAGTGTATCGAGCGTCCCGCTTCCCTCAAAACGTCTCGGAAGCCTCGTGCTCGCTCCGCATGTGTAGAAGTGTTGGCAATGCCGCCAACAAAGGCAATTCTCTGGCAGCCGCGTTCGAGCAGCAGATGCGCGACGTCTCGTCCGCCTTGATAATTGTCACAGGCGACGGCGTTGATGCGTATATCCCGCTGGATACGATTGAGTAGAACAACTTTGATCCGATGCTGGCGGCATGCGCGGGCCATGTTTGAAGTGAGGTACGCGGAAGTAACGATGATTGCTGAAGGCCGCGCTGCAAGGATTTGATCGGTGACAGAATCGACCGTGTCTGAAGCGGCAAGCGCATACACCAACAGCTGGCGCCCGCTGCCCTGCAATTGCCGGGCAAGACTGTCGAGCACCGTTGGATAAAACGGGTTCAGTAGGTCACCTGAAACAAGTGTCACGGCTCCCGCCGCGATGGCTTCAGCCGTGCGTCGCGCCGGGCTGATGTATCCAAGTTCCTCGGCGACGGCCAGAATACGGCGGCGCTTTCCCGGGTCGATCGGTGCGCCCGGTGTGAATGCTCTCGACACGGCTGCAATGGAGACTTCGGCGGCGTGCGCAACTTGCTTTGCCGTTGGCTTCACGATGTCCTCGACTGAAAATTTTTCACATTGTCTTTGAAAACTTGCATTGCCTGCTTACCACCGTATCGTCGATCGCGAAAGGGAGATCACTATGAGCATTACCTATCTTAAACGCGGGAAGCCCGAAGCAGAGCGTTCAGCAGATGACAGTAAGGTTCGCAGCACAGTTGAAGACATTTTGAAGGACATCGAGGCACGCGGTGACGCGGCCGTGCGCGAGCTTTCAGAAAAGTTTGACAAGTACTCGCCTCCTTCGTTTAAGCTGTCGCCCGGTGATATCGAGGCGCTGATGAACAAGGTCGCGCCCCGCGACATGGAGGACATGAAGTTCGCACAGGCGCAGGTGCGCAATTTTGCCCAGGCGCAGCGCGATTCCATGCGCGACATAGAGGTCGAGACGCTGCCAGGGGTCATACTTGGCCACAAGAACATCCCTGTCCAGTCGGTCGGATGCTATATTCCGGGCGGCAAGTTCCCGATGGTCGCCTCTGCTCATATGTCGGTCGCGACTGCATCGGTTGCCGGCGTGCCGCGCATCGCGGCTGCGACTCCGGCTTTCAAGGGCGAGCCAAACCCTGCTGTCATCGCCGCCATGCATCTCGGCGGCGCGCATGAGATCTATGTACTCGGCGGGATCCAAGCGATCGGTGCGCTGGCGATTGGCACCGAAACGATCGAGCCAGTTCACATGCTGGTCGGCCCGGGCAATGCGTTCGTCGCGGAAGCGAAACGCCAGCTTTATGGTCGTGTCGGCATCGATCTCTTTGCCGGACCGACGGAGACCATGGTGATCGCCGACGAAACCGTCGACGCCGAAATATGCGCGACCGATCTACTCGGTCAGGCTGAACACGGCTACAATTCGCCAGCCGTGCTGATCACAAATTCCCGCAAGCTGGCTGAGGGCACACTCGCCGAAATTGATCGCCTGCTGACCATCCTGCCAACGGCGGATACTGCCTCGAAGAGTTGGGCTGATTACGGCGAGGTCATTCTCTGCGATACCTACGAGGAAATGCTCGAAGTGGCCAACGAGATCGCGTCGGAGCACGTTCAAGTGATGACCGATCGCGACGATTGGTTCCTGGAGAACATGCATTCCTATGGTGCGCTGTTTCTCGGACCTCGGACAAACGTCGCTAACGGCGACAAGGTTATTGGCACCAACCACACTCTGCCGACCAAGAAGGCCGGTCGCTACACAGGCGGTCTCTGGGTGGGTAAATTCCTGAAAACGCACTCCTACCAGAAGGTGCTGACCGACGAGGCCGCGGCCCGCATCGGCGAATACTGCTCGCGCCTGTGTATCTTGGAAGGCTTCGTCGGCCACGCCGAGCAAGCCAATGTTCGCGTCCGTCGCTATGGTGGCAAAAATGTCGCCTATGGCTCGGCAGCCGAATAACGGCTGGAGGGAGGAACAATGTCGGCAATCTTGCCAAAAACGCCATCGTTTCGTCTTGACGGTAGGGCTGCACTCGTTGCAGGGGCCTCCTCTGGGATCGGCCAGGCCGCGGCCGTCGCTCTAGCCGAAGCCGGGGCAAGGGTGACACTCGTCGCCCGCTCGGCTGATAAACTTCAGCAGACGGCCGAGGGACTGCACGGAAGAGGACTTTTAGCAGAAACGCTTGTCGTCGACGTGCAGGATATCGAGGCGACCGAACGGGCAATTGCTGCCCGCCCGCCGTTCGATATTCTCGTGAACAGCGCTGGTATGGCTCGCCACGGTCCGGCGTTGGAGACGGCGCTTGCCGATTTTGACGCCGTCGTGGGACTCAATCTGCGCGGCGCCTACTTCCTCACCCGCGCGGTTGCCAAGGCCCTGATTGCAGCGGCCCGGCTCGCTGATCAACATCTCCTCGCAGATGGCCCATGTCGGCGGCATCGATCGCGCCGTGTATGCCGCTACCAAGCATGCTGTAGAGGGCTTCACGAAATCCATGGCGATTGAATGGGGAAAACATGGCGTTCGCGTCAACACGATTTGCCCGACGTTCATTCTAACGCCGCTGGCAGAGCAGACCTTCTCCAATCCCGAGCGGCTGAACTGGGTCAAGGACAAAATCAAACTCGGCCGCATTGGTGAGGTCGAGGACATCATGGGCCCAGTTGTTTTTCTGGCATCAGACGCAGCGGCGATGATTACCGGGGCGGCGCTGATGGTCGATGGCGGCTGGACCGCCGACTGAGGAAGAATTTATCATGAAAATTGGATCACCGCGCGAGCTTTATCCGCACGAGGCGCGTGTCGCCTTGACGCCTGACTCAGCGCTGGCGTTGCAAAAGCTTGGGCATTCATGTCTCATCGAGGCTGGCGCAGGAAAAGCAGCTGGCTTCTCTGATGAGGCTTATAGGGCAGCGGGCGTCATTGTCGTGGATGGTGCTGAGGCGCTGTTTGCTGAAGCTGACGTTGTGGCCAAGGTGCGGCCTCCGGAGCCATCAGAGGTAAGCTTGCTGCAGCCTGGCAAGACGCTCATCTCCTTCTTCTATCCGGGCCAAAACGCCGCTCTGCTGGAGCAGGCAAAGGCAACCGGTGTCAATGTCATCGCCATGGACATGGTGCCGCGCATTTCGCGTGCTCAGAAGATGGACGCCCTGTCGTCGATGGCCAACATCGCCGGCTACCGCGCCGTCATCGAGGCCGGCAACAATTTCGGCCGCTTCTTTACCGGCCAGGTCACGGCCGCCGGCAAGGTTCCGCCGGCCAAGGTGCTCGTCATCGGCGCCGGCGTTGCCGGTCTTGCCGCGATCGGCACCGCCACCTCGCTCGGCGCCATCACCTATGCCTTCGACGTTCGCCCCGAAGTGGCCGAGCAGATCGAGAGCATGGGGGCAGAGTTCGTGTTCCTCGATTTTAACGAGAGCCAGCAGGATGGCGCCGCCACCGGTGGCTATGCAGCCCCGTCGTCTCCGGAGTTTCGCGAAAAGCAGCTGGAGAAGTTCCGCGAACTAGCGCCGGAGATCGACATCGTCATCACCACGGCGCTGATCCCGGGGCGTGATGCGCCAAAGCTGTGGCTGGCCGGCATGGTCGCCGCGATGAAGCCGGGTTCGGTCATCATCGACCTCGCGGCCGAACGCGGTGGCAACTGTGACCTCACCGTCGCCGACCAGAAAATCGTCTCCGACAATGGCGTGACCGTCGTCGGCTATACCGATTTCCCGAGCCGCATGGCCGCGCAGTCGTCGACGCTCTATTCGACCAACATTCGCCACATGATGACGGATCTGACGCCGGCCAAGGATGGCAAGCTCGTCCACAACATGGAAGACGACGTCATCCGCGGCGCGACGGTCGCCTTCGAAGGCGCCGTCACTTATCCCCCGCCGCCGCCGAAGATCCAGGCGATCGCCGCCCAGAAGCCAAAGGAGAAGGCCAAGGAGCCGACGCCTGCGGAAAAGCGCGCACGCGAGACAGCGGCCTTCAAGGCGCAGACCAAGAGCCAGGGCTTCCTGCTTCTGATCGGCACCGCGCTGCTGCTTCTGGTCGGCGCTTACGCCCCGGCAAGCTTCATGAACCATTTCGTGGTCTTCATGCTCGCCTGCTTCATCGGCTTTCAGGTGATCTGGAACGTCTCGCACTCGCTGCATACGCCGCTGATGGCGGTGACAAACGCGATCTCGGGCATCGTCATTCTCGGCGCGCTGCTGCAGATCGGCTCCGGCAACTGGCTCGTCGTCATTCTGGCCGCGCTGTCGGTTCTGGTCGCTACGATCAACATCGTCGGCGGCTTTCTTGTCACGCGGCGCATGCTCGCCATGTTCCAGAAGTCCTGATCGGGCCAGGGATATCAAGGGATTTTCAATATGACGATTGGTATCGTTTCGGCCGCCTACATCTCCGCGGCTGTGCTTTTCATACTCTCGCTGGGCGGGCTCTCCGGTCAGGAAAGCGCCAAACGCGCCGCCTGGTACGGCATTGTCGGCATGGCGCTCGCCATTGTCGCGACCATCTTCGGCCCCGGCGTGGCCAACTGGATCATCATTCTTCCGATGATCCTGGCCGGCTCGATCGCCGGCTACTACGTGGCAAACCGCGTGCAGATGACGGAGATGCCGCAGCTGGTGGCGGCACTTCACTCTTTCGTCGGCCTAGCCGCCGTCTTCATCGGCTACAACGCCCACATCGAAGCATGGCGCGTTGCCGGCATGGATGAGGCGGCACGCGCTGCAATCGATGGCTTCGCCGGTATTCTCGCGCACAAGACTCCGGTCGAGCTCGCGATCATGAAGGTCGAGGTCTTCCTCGGCGTCTTCATCGGTGCGATCACCTTCACCGGCTCGGTCGTCGCCTTCGGCAAGCTGGCCGGCAAGGTCGACGGCAAGGCGAAGAAGCTGCCGGGCGGACATTTACTGAACGCCGGTGCCGCCATCCTGTCGCTGATCCTGCTCCTCATGTATGTCAACGGCGGTGGTGTCTGGACGTTGATGCTGATGACGTTGCTCGCCTTCTTCATCGGCTACCATCTGATCATGGGCATCGGCGGCGCCGACATGCCGGTCGTGGTGTCGATGCTGAACAGCTATTCCGGCTGGGCGGCGGCCGCCATCGGCTTCACGCTCGGCAACGATCTCCTGATCGTCACCGGCGCGCTGGTCGGCTCATCAGGTGCGATCCTCTCCTACATCATGTGCAAGGCAATGAACCGCTCCTTCGTGTCCGTCATCCTCGGCGGCTTCGGCGGCACCACGGGTCCAGCCATGGAAATCGAAGGCGAGCAGATCGCCATCGACGCCGACGGCGTGGCGTCCGCGCTCAACGATGCCGACAGCGTCGTCATCGTGCCCGGATACGGCATGGCGGTGGCGCAGGCGCAGCAGGCAGTCTCCGAACTCACCCGCAAGCTGCGCGCCGCCGGCAAGACCGTGCGTTTCGCGATCCATCCCGTCGCCGGCCGTCTGCCCGGTCACATGAACGTGCTGCTCGCCGAAGCGAAGGTGCCCTACGACATCGTGCTCGAAATGGACGAGATCAACGAGGACTTCCCTGAAACCGACGTCGTCATCGTCATCGGCTCCAACGACATCGTCAATCCGGCTGCCCAGGAAGACCCGAACTCGCCGATCGCCGGCATGCCGGTTCTCGAAGTCTGGAAGGCCAAGCAGGTCTTCGTCTCCAAGCGTGGACAGGGCACCGGTTATTCCGGCATCGAGAACCCGCTGTTCTACAAGGAAAACACGCGGATGTTCTACGGCGACGCGAAAAAAAGTGTCTCGGATCTGTTGCCTGCCCTTGCCTGAGGCTGACGCGCTGAGAACGGTGAAGATCAGCTTACGAGCTTACGCAGAAAATCGCTCGCGGATTCACTGATAATTCTGCGGGCCCCGCGGCAAAACATCCATCAACGTCAAAAGGCGGATAACCAGTTCTTCCTGATATAGCCGGCAAGCTCGTCAATGAATGCCCGGGTTTTCGCTGGTACCAGCCGGTCAGGGGGAAGGACGACTGAGATGTCGTAGTCGTCCCCTCCGGCCCAGCCGGGAAGGACTTCGACCAAGGCACCACTTTCGATATCGTGTCGTACAAGCCAATCTGCCGCAAGGACAATACCGCGATCTTGAAGCGCGGCTACATGAAGTAACTCGGAACTATCGCTCACAAGGGGCCCTTGTGGCTTGAACGTGACATATGAGCCATCCCATGCGAGTGGCCAGTCCGGCCAAAACGAGTGTCCCAGGAAACCCAGGCATGCATGGAACTGTAGGTCAGTCGGCGCTTTCGGTGTGCCATGTTGCTTGAGATACCCTGGCGAAGCGGCGAGGACGTGTCTGTAGGTCGCAAGCCTTACCGCCTTCAGCGTGCTGTCCGTCTTTACGCCCAAGCGAAGTGTTGCATCATATCCTTCTGCAACAAGGTCGACGTAACGATCAGAGAAGCGCACATCGAGGCGGATCTCCGGATTATTGGACAGAAACTTCGGCAATATAGGCACAACGCAACGACGACCGAACGTGTTCGGGAGCGAGATCTTGAGAGTGCCGCGGGGCGTGGCGGCAAGATCAGCGACACTGCGGTTGGCATCTCGCAGTTCCTCCAAAACGGATCTGACACGCGCCAAATACATTTCTCCGGCCTCTGTTAGCGAAACGTGTCGGGTTGTGCGGGAGAGAAGCGAAACCTGCAGCCGTTCTTCAAGCTGTTTCACACGCTTTGATATAATTGAGGGGTCCCGCTCGAGAGCGCGACCTGCGCTCCGAAAATTGCCTTCAGTAGCCACGGCGACAAAGGCTTCCAGTTCTTCGAACGGCGGAGTTTGCTGCATTTTATGCATTTATGTTCTGACCGGGAGGCTGATTGATGTCTGAAAGGCAAACTGTAACTTGCAGACATCACTAACTCAAGGAGACAAAATTGAAGACGTTTCTTAGCATCGGCACCGGACCAGGCATTGGGTTTGAAACTGCAAAGAGGTTTGCAGGGGAGGGGTTTCGGACCGTTGTCAGCTCTCGGAGTGCTGCAAACGGCGAGGTTCTGACGCGAGCTCTTGGTGATAATGCGCACTTTCGCCAGGTAGATGCGTCTGACCCCACCGCGGTTTTCGACTTGGTCGCGGATACAGAGCGGCATTTCGGAGGCATAGACGTTGTGCACTATAATGCTGGCAATGTCCGCAACCAGACACTTGAAGAGCAGCCGACAGATACCTTGGTTCGCGATTTGGCAATCAATCTCGCTGGGGCCATGGCAGCAATCAAGTCCGCGACACGCGAGATGAAAAGTCGCCAGCAGGGTACGATCCTGCTAACTGGTGGAGGGCTCGCTCTTCATCCACACCCGGACTACATTTCGCTGAGCGCAGGAAAGGCGGGCCTGCGTGCACTCGGCTTGGGGCTGTTTGACTCCCTCAAGTCGAGTGGAATTCATCTTGGCATGGTTACCGTCTACGTTGGTGTCAGCCCAGGATCGCAACAGGTAAAGGAAATTGCCGATCGGATGTGGGACTTGCATGCTCAGGAGCGCCATGATTGGGCTGCCGAGATCTCGTTCAACCCCGGTAGCTGAAACGGTCACACGACCCTACAGCTGACAAGCGACACGGATTTTAACAAAGCGAATGGAAGCCGGCGACCCTACGTTTTTCTTCTTCTGGCGAATCTCCTACTCAGCCGTTAGCAGGTGAAACTGAAACAACCTGTTCAAAAGTGAACGGAGACACTGCAGCATTGTCAATTGCTATGAGAGGTGCAACGGGAGAAACACCTAGAGCAGTGAACTAGGAACACACAAATGTCTCACGTTGCGCAAGGTGATCAATCAAGTTTGATGACCGCTCCTTTGACCTTCGCCATGGCTTTGGCGACGGGAGCGGCTGTAGCCAATATCTACTATAACCAGCCGATGCTTAAGATCATGGAAGCCGACTTGCCAGGGGCGGCTCCCATGATCGTTCCTGCGACTCAACTTGCCTACGCCGCAGGCCTGTTCGCATTAGTGCCGCTAGGCGACATGGTAGATCGGCGCCGACTGATCGTTGGCCAATTTGTTATCCTTGCCATGGCACTTACTTTGATGGCGTTCGCACATGGCACCGCGATGGTGATCGCGGCCTCAGTGGCTGTGGGATTTACAGCGACCGTAGCCCAGCAAATCATACCGTTCGCCGCACATCTGGCCGCTCCATCGCGTCGTGGCGCGACGGTGGGAACGCTCATGTCGGGTCTGCTAGGTGGAGTACTGCTTAGCCGAACGGTTGCGGGCTTCGTTGCAACCGAGTTTGGATGGCGTGCCATGTATATGATCGCTGCGCCAATCGCTTTGGCCACGGCTGGAGCCATGTGGGCCAGTCTTCCAAGCATCGCTCCAGCCGCCAATCTCCGTTACTCGGAGGTGTTCCCGTCTATGTGGCGGCTCTGGAGAAGCTTCAGCGAATTGCGCCGTGCGACGCTAACCCAAGCTCTTCTATTTGCTGGCTTCGCAGCGTTCTGGGCCGTGCTGCCATTTCGGTTGGCCGAGCCGCGCTTCGGCCTTGGAGCCGACGTTGCCGGACTTTTCGGCGTGGTGGCTGCGTTGGGCTTGGTTGTGGCCCCAATCACCGGTCGTATTGCTGATGCTCGAGGTCCGCATCTTGTCATCAAGCTTGGAACGATCATCGCGCTCTCGTCTTGGGTGCTTTTCGCTATATCGCCGTCTTTGACGGGGTTGATGGTCGGCGTGGTTTTGCTTGACCTTGGTCTGCACAGCGCACTGGTTTCCAATCAGGCAATTATTTATGCACTTCGTCCGGAAGCACGCGCCCGGCTGAATACGATCTTCATGGGATCAATGTTTCTAGGTAGTGCGATCGGTTCCGCAATTGCTTCTGTAGCTTGGCAATGGGCAGGTTGGGAAGCGGTTGCCTGCATCGCTGGCCTTGCCAGCGCGACAGCCGTTTCGCTCCAGTTCGTGTCGCGCAAAAGCTAACTTGGGCTCTCGACCTCTCCTACCGTCTAGGCAACTCCTCCCCACCCTCCGGGGTCGAACGGCCGATCTGGAACCCAGATCGGCCTCTAGGCATATTAGCGGCAACCAACCCTGGCGTCCTTGACGTCGTCGGACCACTTACCAAGCGGTCGCGTTAACAAGATGATCCGATACGGTCGAGATAAAAGCACGAAGTCTCTGAAGGCGTCGTAGGTCCCGGTGATACCCCATCCAAATATCTCGCGCAGGCGGCGGCATTGGCAATTCGAGCCGTCGG
>Ga0307405_10000819_pt1 | contig 12227 bp, 12 predicted proteins | sample 322Cmetagenome_2_FD_203311 | JGI IMG/M metagenome (GOLD analysis project Ga0307405, IMG submission 203311) | Maize rhizosphere microbial communities from greenhouse at UC Davis, California, United States - 322HYB-C-1 | ecosystem: Host-associated > Plants > Roots > Rhizosphere > Soil | place...
CCGAATCCTATGCCAAGGACGTGGTCCGCGCGGATTTTGAGGAAGCGGGCGATGAGGACGTCATTCGCAAGGTCCTGGGCGACCTGACCGCCGCTGGCGTCGATTGTGACGAGTCCCGCATCCGCGAGGCGCTCGGCCACAAGCAGGTCGAGGCTCGCCGGCAACTTATTGAATCGCTGGGTTAACCCCCATGGCGATGGCAGCGGACGAGATTGAAGCGCTGATCCGCGCCGCGCTGCCCGATGCCGTGGTGGAAATCCGCGACCTGGCCGGCGACGGCGACCATTATGCCGCGCGGGTCATCTCGCCGAGCTTTGCCGGAATGAGCCGCGTTCGCCAGCACCAGCTGGTGTACAAGGCGCTTGGGGGACGAATGGGGGGCGAGCTTCATGCGCTGCAGCTCGAGACTTCCGTACCCAGTGGAGATCATGAATGACTGACGCAAAAGAGCGTATCGACGCGCTCGTGAAGAGCAATGACGTGGTGCTGTTCATGAAGGGCAGCGCGCTGTTTCCCCAATGCGGCTTTTCCAGCCGGGCGGTGGCGATCCTAGACCATCTCGGCGTGCCGTTCGAGACGGTCGATGTGCTGCAGGACCAGGAGATCCGCGCGGGTATCAAGGATTATTCGGACTGGCCCACTATCCCCCAGCTTTACGTGAAGGGCGAGTTCGTCGGTGGTTCGGACATCATGATGGAAATGTTCGAAAGCGGCGAGTTGCAGCAGCTGATCAAGGCGGAAGCCTGATCCGGCTGCGGCTCCCTCCCCGACAGGGGGTCATAAGAAGGGAGCCGCCCCCGAAAACGAAAAGGGGCGGTAGGCGGGACCAGAAAACCGCGCTTACCGCCCCTTTGGTTTGGTGTGGAACCAAGTGGACGTCATATAATTAGCAATGGGCGTGCCAAATGGATTTTTCGGCTGATTTCTGGGAAATTTCCCGTCCAACTACTCTGCTCCCCGCGACGAAGCGTAAAAAATACCGACGATTTCGGCCGCCCATGATAATCGCCGCGAAATTTCTATGTTTACAGTTGTAGTCGAATCGATTACGTCTGTAATCGAAAGGACGGCAGATGGATAAGCGGATCAGCGACGCGGAGCTGGAAGTGATGGAGGCTCTCTGGGCCTCCGAGGCCCCGCAGACCGCGGCCGACGTCGCCGACCGGATCGGCAAGGACCGAGGTTGGTCGCTGGCGACGATCAAGACGATGCTCTCGCGCCTCGCGGCCAAGGGCGCCGTCTCGCACCGCGAGGATGGCCGCCGCTTCCATTATTCCCCGGCAATCCTGCGCGAAGCCTATCTGGGCCATGAATCGAAGCGGTTCGTCGAGCGGCTGTTCGGCGGCCGTCTATCCCCACTGGTCGCGCGTCTCGCCGAAGAAGATGCGCTGGACGACGAAGACATCGCTGCGATCGAAGCGCTCTTGAAGGAGCTCAAGTCATGATCGACTGGCTGCTCGGCACGCTGCTCGCCACTTCCGCCCTCATTGTAATGGTGCTTCTGATCCGCGAGCCGGTGCGCCGCCATTTCGGGGCTCGCGTGGCCTATGGCCTGTGGTTGATCCCCGCGGCGCGGCTCCTGATGCCGACCATGACGCAGACGATCGAGCGTCCGTTGCCCGAAGCGACGCCGATCCAGCCGTTCGTCCCGTCCGTACTCGCCGAGCCCAAGCTGCTGGCGACGGTCGCGGCGCCCGATCCGTCGCTGGTCGACCAGCTTGGCGGCTGGCCGTTGCTCCTGACGACGCTATGGCTGGTCGTTGCGCTGGGGCTGTTCCTCAAAGGAATGACGGCCTTCCGCCGCGACCGCAACGCCATCCTGGCCGCCTCGGTCGGTCTCGCTCGCATCGGTTCGATCCGCATCGTCCGATCGTCCCTGGTCAACGGGCCGCTCGCCTTCGGGATTTTCGACCGGGTCATCGCGGTACCCGCCGACTTCGATCGGCGCTTCGGCGATGCCGAACGCCGGCTCGCCCTCGACCATGAACTTGCCCACCACCGTTCCGGCGACTTGATCGCCAACTTCATCGCCTTTGTCCTCCTCTGCCTCCAGTGGTTCAACCCGCTCGCCTGGGTCGCTCACGCCGCTTTTCGCTTCGATCAGGAAGCGGCGTGCGATGCCCGGGTGCTGGACAAGGCCAATGCCGACGATCGGCTCGATTACGGTCGAGCGATCGCCAAGGCCGCTTCGGGAAGGGCGCTGCTGTTCGCATCGGCGCTCGATCGACGCCACACATTGAAAAGGAGGCTTAGTTCCATGCTTACCAACCCCACCGCCGGCCGCCGCCTGGCGGGCCGCGCGATGCTATTCGTCGCCGTCGCCGTGACCCTGCCGCTGACCGCGACACGCGCCATCAGCTACATTGATCAACCCAGGGTGCCGGCGTCGACGCCGGTCGTCCCCGCAGTGCCGGCGGTCCCGGCCGTCGCCGCGGTTCCGGCACCGGCACCGATTGCCGCCATTGCCCCGGTTGCGCCGATCGCCCCAGTGGCTCCCGGACACCCAAACAGGTCGATCGACATCCATGACGGCATGATCGTCATCGATGGGAAGGCAAAAAGATACAGCGAACTGACGCCCGCCGAGAAAGCCGAAGTCCGCCATTCGATTTCCGAGGCAAGGCGAGCGATTGCCAATATCGACCGCGACAAGATCCGTCGCGATGTCGAGAAGGCAGTGCAGGCGGCTCGGATTGACAAGGGTGAGCTTCGCCGCAAGCTGGCCGGGGCTCAAGCCAGTATCGCGGAGGCGATGCGTAACGTCGACAGCCAAGCCGCCGAGCTTCGCCGGACCGGCCAGGACCCCGAAGCGATCAAGCAGACGATCCGCTCCGCGATGAAGTCGGTCGAGGACATCGACGTCGAGCGCATTACCCGCGAAGCGCTCGCGTCGGTCGATCATGCGCAAATCGAGGCGAGCATCTCTGCCGCGCAGCAATCCATCCGCAAAGCGGAAGCGGAGCTGGACCGGCTCGAAGCGCTGGACCGCAACGACTGACAGGCTCGAAGCGGGGCGCCATTCGTCAAGAAAGGCGCTCGGCAGGGGGCGTTCATGACGGGGAGGCCGTTGTGAACGCCGCCAACCTTTGCCAATGGCACCAAACCGCCGCACAGGGGTTGGACGAGCCATGGCATTGCACGATCCCCATCTCGAACCCCCCGGCGGCAGGCTCTATGCCGACGTGACCCAAAGCTGGTCCGACGTCGGGGGCGGGGTCGGCACCTATTTGCGCCACAAGCGCGCTCATATTCTCGAGAACACCCCTCACCGGCACCTGATGGTCGTTCCGGGGCCGCGCGACGCGGTCGAGGTCGAGGAGGGCGGCCGGGCCGTTACGCACTATGTCGCCTCGCCGAAGGTTCCAGGCAGCCCGCACTATCGCCTGATGGTCCGCAACCGGGCGGTGCGCCATCTCCTCGACCTGCATCGGCCGGACCTCATCGAGTGCCAGGACGCTTACAATCTGCCCTGGGCAGCGATCGGCCACGCGAAACGGCATCCGGGCACTGCGCTGGTCGCCGCTTACTGCACCGATTTTCCTACCGTCTATGTCGATCGGCCATTTTCGAAATGGCTGGGGCGCCCGCTCGGCGGGGCCGCGTCGCGCTTGTGCTACCACTATTGCGGCCGCCTCTACCGCCGGTTCGACGCCGTCTATGCGATGAGCGAAAACGGTGGGGCGTCGAAGCTTCGCTCGCTAGGTGTCGAGGAGGTCGACGTCGTGCCGCTCGGCGTGGAGCTCGGCCAGTTCTCGCCGGCCAAGCGCGACCCGCGCCTTCGTCGGCGACTGGGCCTGGACGATGCCCAGCCGCTGCTGATCTACGCAGGCCGCCTCGACGGGGAGAAGCGCCCCGACGTTGTCGTCGAAGCCTTCCGCCAGCTTCCGCAATCGTTGGACGCCGCGCTCCTCCTCCTCGGCGACGGACCCTATCGCGAGCAATTCGCGGGCCGCACCGGCGAGCGAATCTTCGCCCCCGGCTATTGCCGCGACCGGAGCGACCTCGCCGCCTGGCTGGCCAGCGCCGATCTCTATGTCTCGGCGATGGCTGACGAGACGTTCGGGATTTCGATCATCGAAGCCCAGGCGTCGGGCCTGCCGGTCGTCGGCGTTGCGGCCGGAGCGATGATCGACCGCGTGCCCTACGGCCTTGGCCTGGTCGGCACGGTAGGGGACGCGGAGGCGATGGCCGCGAACATCCTCGCCGTGCTGGGCGGGAATATGCAGGCGATGGGCGAACAGGCCCGCGCCCATGCGCTCCAGTTCAGCTGGGACCAGAGCATGGAGCGGCTGTTCGGCCGGGTCTATGCCCGCGCCCGGCTCCGCGCCGCCGAGCGGGCAAGCGCGGTCGCGGCCAAGGGCGCCGGAGCGCTGGTCGGCGCCTGAATTTGCTCATTAGGGATGCGCATGGCAGGAGCGGCCTTGTGGACGCGCCTTACGCCTATCCTGAGCAGCTTGAGGCTGGCGTGGCGCGGTTGCTGGCGCGCAACCCGTCCCCGTTCACCTATTTCGGGACCCAGACCTATCTCGTGGGCGACGAGGAAGTGGTGGTCATCGACCCCGGCCCCGACCTGCCCGAGCATGTCGACGCGATCCTCGCGGCCCTGGAGGGCCGGAGCCTGGCGGCGATCGCCTGCACCCACACCCACCGCGACCATTCCCCGGCCAGCCGCCCGCTCCAGGCCGCGACCGGCGCTCCGATTATCGGTTGCACACCGCTCACCCTGGAAAGCATCGGGCCGCGCGCGGACGCCAGTTTCGACAAGCAATATGCGCCCGACAAGGTACTGAAGGACGGCGAGGCGATCGAGTTCGACGAGGGCCAGCGCCTGATCGCGGTGGCGACGCCGGGACACACCAGCAACCATCTCTGCTTCGCCTTCGGCGACGCGCTGTTCACCGGCGATCATGTCATGGGCTGGTCGACCACGGTGGTGGTGCCGCCCGACGGCGACATGGCCGCCTATATGCAAAGCCTCGACAAGCTCCGGCAGCGCGAGGACCGCATCTACTATCCCGCACACGGCCCGGCCGTCACCAGGCCCAATCAGCTCGTGCGCGGCATGATCGGCCATCGGATGCAGCGGGAACGGCAAATCCTCAAGCTGCTTGGCGAGCGGTCCCGCGACATTCCGGACATCGTCGCCAATGCCTATCCGGGCCTTGACCAGCGTCTCGTGCCCGCGGCTGGCGGGTCGGTGCTAGCGCACCTGGTGGACCTTGAACGGCGCGGGCTCGTTGAGGCTGGGGAGGGTGAGACATGGACGAAACGAGCCGCATCAAGCTGAACAAGCCGCTGGCCGTCGCGGCGGTCGTCGTCGCGCTCATCCTCGGCCTATTCGTCGGCGGGGCGCTCGACATCGGCAAGCGGCTGTTCGGCGGGCCCGATCCGGAGTCCGTCGCTTCATCAGCGCTTCAATCGATGCGGGCGCAGAACCGCTTGGTGCCCTTCGTCGCCCGCTACGTCTCGGTGGTCAGCAGCCGTCAGGAACGGTTCGGCGGGCTGGTCAGCTCGGAGCGGACGCTGATCCTGCCCGGCGACGTCCGCTACGAGCTCGATCTCGCCCAGCTCGGCCCCGAAGATGTGCAATGGGACGCGGGCAGCAGCACGCTCAGCGTCACCCTGCCGGAAATCGAGATCGCCGGTCCCGAAGTCGATCTCGCCGCCGCCCGCGAATATGGCGAGAATGGCGTGCTGTCGGTGATAACCGACGCCGACCAGGCGCTCGATCGCAACAATCGCGCCCGCGCCGTCGCCGATCTTCGCAAGCAGGCGGGAGGCTCCGTGCCGATGCGCCTGGCGCGAGAGGCTGGCCGGCAGGCGGTCGAGCGGAGCTTCGCCCTTCCCCTGCAGGCGGCCGGCTTCGACAATGCCAAGGTTGTCGCGCGCTATCCGACGGAGGGCTCTCCGGTGACCAAGCCCCTTGACCGGAGCCGAAGCTATAACGATGTGCTTGGGGAAGCGGCGCGCCGCTGATCGAAGGAAGTCACGATGTCCGCCCCGACCAAGAGCCTCAAGGGCCTCGACCTGCTGGCCGAGATCAAGCGCCTGAAGGAAGAGCGCAACGCGGTCATCCTCGCCCATTATTACCAGAAGCCGGAAATCCAGGACCTCGCCGATTTCGTCGGCGACAGCCTCGACCTGTCGCGCAAAGCGGCGGCGACCGATGCCAAGGTCATCGCCTTCTGCGGCGTTCGATTCATGGCGGAGACGGCGAAAATCCTGTCGCCGGAGAAGATCGTCATCCTGCCCGACATGGACGCCGGCTGCAGTCTCGAGGACTCATGCCCGCCCGACCAGTTCGCGGCCTTCCGCGCGGCGCACCCCGACCATATCGCGCTGACCTACATCAACTGCTCGGCGGCGGTGAAGGCGCTGAGCGATATCATCGTCACCAGTTCCTCGGCGGACATCATCCTGAAGCAAATCCCCAAGGAGCAGAAGATCATCTTCGGCCCCGACCGGCACCTCGGCGGCTATCTTGCCCGCAAGACCGGCCGCGAGATGCTGCTGTGGCCCGGCATCTGCATCGTCCACCAGGCGTTCAGCGAGACCGAGCTGTTGAAGCTCAAGGCCGAGCATCCTGGCGCCCCGGTCGCGGCGCATCCCGAATGTCCGCCGCATATCATCGACCATGCCGACCATGTCGGAAGCACCAAGTCGATCCTCGACTTCGCGATCAACTCGCCGAGCGACACCATCTTGGTCGCGACCGAGCCCCACATCATCCACCAGATGGAAAAGGCGGCGCCGCACAAGACCTTCATCGGCACGCCCGGCGGCGACGGCAACTGCAACTGCAACATGTGCCCCTACATGGCGCTCAACACGCTGGAGAAGCTCTACGTCGCCCTTCGCGACCTGGAGCCGCGCATCGAGCTTAGTCCCGAGGTCATGGAAAAGGCCCGCGTGCCGCTCGAGCGGATGCTGGAGATGGCCGGTCGCACGGTGGGGCAGGGGGATGTCGGAATGCCGATCATCGACCGCCCCGAAGACATCGATCCGAAAATCAGCGGGGACTAGATCCCGCCTCGATCGTCTTCGTATGCGGATGATGCTTGTCGAGGTGGCGCTTGACGATGCGCAAATTCCGCGTGTTGGAACGGAAGAAGAAGTCGGGAATGGCGCCGATCCAGGGGATCAGGCCCAACAGCATATCGAAGCCGATGTTCCCGCCCATCCGCACCATCGTCCATTTGGACATGCCGAGATTGCGCGCTTCCCAGGCAATGTAACTGCCCAGCGCCGCCGCCGACACGGTGCCGATGCCCGGGACCAGGTCGAGCAGCACGTCGAGCCCGATCGGCTTGTTGATGCCGGGGATGACGAACATCCGCTCGAGGATTTTCTCCATCCCCTCGATCCGCTGGCGAACGGACGCCGGGTCACTGGCGAGGCTGGGAAATTCCCGTCGCATCTTTGGGGTCGGTTGTTCGATCGGCTCCAACATATTCCCTCACATAGACATTGATCTGGCGCCTTCCAACGAAGGGCAGGCCAGAAAGATTCATTAACCACGAAGTAACCCATCGCCGATACTTCGGTGCCTGATGGGGGAGCCGGGGCTATGAAGGTCGCGTTGCGTTACTGGTTGGTGGGTTTTCAGGCCCTGTTCGTGATGACGCTGGCCCTCGTCAGCTCGCACCCGATCCCGTTCGAATTCTCGCGGCCGATGGGCGCGGCGATGATGATCTGGTCGGTCGGCATCCTCTTCCTGATCGCCCGCACCATGTTCGCGGCCTTTCGCACCGACCATCCCAACGAGGCCTTTTTCGAGGGCATCAAGTCCGAGATCGGGACGATCCGCGCGGCCCTGATCTACGCGGTCCTGCTGGGCCTCTCGATCGCCCTGCACGGCTGGGGCAAGTCGATGATCCCCCATGTTACCAGCTATTGGGCCGACCCCTATCTCGCCGACCTCGACGCGGCGATTTTCGGGCAGGATCCCTGGCATTGGTTCCGCAGCGAGCTGCTCCGCCCGCTCTACTCGCAGGCCTATGTCAGCTGGTTCCTCATCACTTTCGGGACGATGGGCTTCCTCGCGTTCAGCAAGCGCGACCATAGCGCCATCCTGACCTCCTATCTCGCCATCCTGATCATCGGCGGCACCGTCGGCCAGTATCTGCTGCCCTCTGCCGGGCCGATCTTCTACGAGCGGGTCGGGCATGGGGCGCGGTTCGCCGAATTGGTCGCGACCAACGATCCGACCTATGGCCTGTTCGCCGACTATCTCTGGAAACATTACCAGGCCGGGGGAGCCAACCTCGGCACCGGGATCAGCGCCATGCCGTCGATGCATGTGACGCTGGCGGTGTGGACCGTCATCGCCGCACGCGCCCTGTGGCGCCCGCTGATGTTTCCCGCGATCATCTACGCGCTGGTCATCTGGGCGGCCTCCATCGCTTCGGGCTGGCACTATGCGCTTGACGGGATCGTTGGCGCGGCGCTCGCGATCGGCGTCGTCCGGCTGCTCACGCGTCGCTCGGAAGCGGATGCCATGCCTGCCGTGGAGCTGGAAACGCTGGAGCCCGAGCCCGCGCCGGCCGCCTAGGGCGTATCCGCGCTGATCCGGGGATCGGCCAACCCGACGAGCGTGTGGCGAGCGAAGGGGTTTTCGGCAAAGCCCGGTGCTCGGCCGGAGACCAGCGACCAGCGGACCGGCGCCGCAATCGGCATGAACAGCTGACCATCGTCCATCATGCGCGCCGCCTCGATGAACAGCGCCGCGCGCTGGTCGGCGATGGGCGCGGCCCGCGCCGCCGCCAGCAACTCCTCGGCATCCTCGACGCAAACCGGCGCGGCGCCGCAGCGGAAGCGGCGGAGGAACCAGGCCGGGGAAGACGAAGGCGCGACCTCGTCAATCCACACCAGGTCCGCGGAGGCCGGCGAGGGCGCACGCTCGACCTTGATGCCCAGATAGGCCCAGTCATAACGGATTCGGCCGAACAGGAAATCGCCGCCCGGCCCCTCGGGCGTGGCGATCCGCAGCGTCGGCCGCTCCACGTTGCCCATCAGCCGATTGGCGTCGGCGACCAGCGCGGCGCGGCGCTCGTCCATTGGCTGCCCGAGCCATTGCGGCTGTGCCGGTTGGCCGATTCCTTCGAGGCCGGCCTGGAGCAAGGTCGCGCGCGGCGTTAGCCCGTCGACGTTCAGGCCCGCCACCATTGCCTGGCGGTCGATCGCCCGGCTGAGCAGCCGCCGCACTTCCTTGTCCTTCAGGAATTCACTGCGCTTGGTCGGCGCAAGGCCGAACAGGCCGGCGACGGGATCGAAGCGCAGCGCGCCGCGCGGCACCTTGGCGCGCATCGCGTAAGGCAGGTCGCCGACGGTCCCGCCGAGGACGAGGTCGAGGTCGCCCTTGGCGAAGGCAGCCACTAGTGCCTTCGCGTCGCCGCCCTCGATCTGCACGCGCTCGACTGGGTCTTCCGCGTCGGGAATCCGGATTCGGTGGGTGATGAACAGCGCCTTTTCGTCGATCTCGCCCTTGGCCGACGCCAACTGCTCGTCGGTCGGCCTGCCGAACGGGCCGGTGCCGACACTGGCCCTGACCAGGCCGAACTCCGGCTGGGCGAGGAGCTGGAGCAGGTTGGGGCGGGGCGCGTTGAGGCGGATTTCAATGACCCGGTCGGTCATCGCCACCACCTCGCTCACCGCGCCCAGCGTATCCTTGAGCGGGTTGGCGCTGGCCGGGCGAAGCTGGCGGGCGAGGATTCGGGCGATGTCGTCGGCCCGGATCTTGCGCCCATCGGGCCAGTCGCCGGTCTGGAGCCGGAAGATGTAGCTGAGGCCGTCGTCGCTGACGTTCCAGCGCTCGGCGAGGCCCGGCACGACCTGGCCTCGCTCGTCGAAGCGGACGAGGCCCTGGGCCATGTTCGACCGGATGAGGGCCTCGCCCGGAGTCAGCGGGGCGGCAACGGTCTCGACCAGCTTCGGGTCCGATCCGATGGTCCCGACCTTGGTCACGCCGTGCGGATCCTTGCCGCAGCCGGCGGTCGCAATGGCGGCCGCGGCCATCGCGATGGTCAGGAAGCGGCGAAGGGTAAGCAAGGCCATGCGGCTCACGGTTTAGCTTTAAACGGGGGTTCATCAACCACTGGATATTTGGCCGCGACTGTTTTACTCATGTAAGTCAGTGCGGCCGCTCGGCGGTGGCCGGAAAGGGAGCGATGGCGGACGATCACGGCCTGGGGCAAGGCATCTGGCAGCGCGGTGGCGCGGACGTCGAGAACCTGCCCGATCCATTCTCCCGGGCTGCCCCGGCCGGCGGGGCCGTTCCACCGGTCGAGCCTCCCAGGAAATCGCGGTGGCGATGGCTTCGCTGGGGCTTCAACGCCTTTGCCGCCCTGCTGCTCGTCACGATCATCTGGCTGATCGTCACCGCGCCGCTCGGCCGCGCGCTGGAGCCGCTGCAGGATCCGGCGATGCTGTTGCTGAGCGAGGAGGGGCGTCCGATCGCCCGGCGCGGCGCGGTCAAGGACGAGCCGGTCGATGTGACCAGGCTCGACCCGATGACCCCGGCCGCCTTCATCGCGATCGAAGACCGGCGATTCCGCACCCATTGGGGTATCGACCCGCGCGCGATCGGCCGGGCGATGGTCGCTAACGCCCGGGCCGGCGGCGTCAGGCAGGGCGGATCGACGCTGACCCAGCAGCTCGCCAAGACCAGTTTCCTTTCATCCGACCGTTCGTTCAAGCGCAAGGCGCAGGAAGTGATCATCGCCTTCTGGCTCGAGGGCTGGCTGACCAAGGATGAAATTCTCTCGCGTTACCTCTCCAGCGTCTATTTCGGCGACGGCGTTTATGGGCTCCGCGCCGCTTCGCGCCATTATTTCGATCGGGAGCCCGAGCGATTGACGCTGGCGCAATCGGCGATGCTGGCAGGAATGGTCCAGGCACCCTCGCGGCTCGCCCCGACCCGCAACCTCGCCCTGGCGCAGAAGCGCAGCCGGCTGGTGCTCCAGGCGATGGCCGACACCGGCGTCATCACGCAGGCGCGGGCGCGCGCGACGACGTCGGCGCGTCCGATTGGCAATGTCAGCGACGTCCCTACCGGCACCTATTTCGCGGATTGGGTCGCGCCGCAGGCGACGCAGGCGTTCGATGCCGACTATGGCGAGGTGAAAGTCGAAACGACGCTGGACGCCGACCTTCAGCGTCTCGCCGTCCGTGCCATCGGCGGCGCGAACATCGGCGATGCCCAGGCGGCGCTGGTGGCGATGCGGCCCGACGGGCGCGTCGTCGCCATGGTCGGCGGCCGCAACTATGCGAAAAGCCCGTTCAATCGCGCGACGCAGGCCCGCCGCCAGCCGGGCAGCGCATTCAAGCTGTTCGTCTATTTGGCCGCGATGCGCGCCGGCTACAGGCCGGACAGCCTGATCGAAGACCGGCCGGTCACGGTCGACGGCTGGTCGCCGGGCAACAATGACGGCGTCTATCGCGGCAAGATCACGCTTCGCGAAGCCTTCCTTCGATCGAGCAACGCGGCGACGGTCCGGCTGGCCGAGCAGGTCGGACGGCAGAATGTCATTCGTGCAGCCCGCGATCTCGGCATCGACTCGCCGCTGACCGACCGGCCGAGCCTGTCGCTCGGAACGTCGGGGGTGAGCCTGCTGGAGCTGACCTCCGCCTATGCCGCGCTGGCGGGAGGCCGATATCCGGTCGAGCCGCGCGGGCTTCCGCTGGCCGACGAAGAGGAGGGCGGCCTCGCCTCATTTTTCGCGCGGGGCGGGCGTCTTGACGACCGGCGCGACCGGGCGCCGATGCTCGACCTGCTCTGGGCCGCCGCCAATGAGGGAACCGGCCGGCGCGCCGCGCTTGCGACTCCGACCTTCGGCAAGACCGGGACGACTCAGAACAATCGCGACGCGCTGTTCATCGGCTTTGCCGGCAACCTCGTGGTCGGTGTCTGGGTCGGCCGGGATGACAACGGCTCGCTCGGCAAGATCACCGGCGGAAGCGCCCCCGCGCAAATATGGCGCCGCTTCATGGCTCCGGCGATCGCCGTCGATGGCCGCCGCGGTCCGCCGCTTCCCTCTCAATTCAAGGTGCCGCAGCGTCGCCAGCCGGAGCACAAGAGCCCGCTTCCCGACGAATGGAGCGAGGGCGGCGAGACGATCCGCGAAATCATCGACCTGGTCGAGAGGCTGATTGACGAGAATTGACCGTTCCGGCGCGATTTTAAGGTTAATCTTCGGAAACCGGCGCCTTTAAAGCTTTCTCAACCCTTC
>Ga0307405_10000822_pt1 | contig 12192 bp, 14 predicted proteins | sample 322Cmetagenome_2_FD_203311 | JGI IMG/M metagenome (GOLD analysis project Ga0307405, IMG submission 203311) | Maize rhizosphere microbial communities from greenhouse at UC Davis, California, United States - 322HYB-C-1 | ecosystem: Host-associated > Plants > Roots > Rhizosphere > Soil | place...
CTGCGCTCGCCTCCCCCAAAAAGTGACCCCCCCTACAAAATCGCCTTGTGGCCCAAAGTAGCGATAATATTGGAGATAACCCGGGGGTAGCACCCCTCGGAGACCGGCTGAAGGACCCCAAGAGGCAGGGTCCGAGGCCTCGTGCCAAGCCCCAGGATCTGTCCTTGCTCGAGCGGCTCAAGGCCGACGGCTTCGACCCTGGGCCGCCTCCTACCGACGTGACGGAGCTCCCCAGCTACACCGCGCTACTGCTCGGCGCGATGATGCACCAGGTGCTGGGCGATCGAGCCCTCAAGCCCGAGGTGCAGCTCCGGCTGCTGGTGCAGATCGGCGACCGCATTGAGAAGCTGCAGGACGCGGCGAAGGCGCAGGCGACGATCCGCGCCTTGCGGGCCGAGCTCGCGCAGGTCCGCGCCGAGGCTGGCCGCACCGGTCCGCGGACGGTGGAGATGCCGGCGCCGAGCTCGGCTGACAAGCCGTGGCCGGCGGCGCGGCGCGGGCGGCCGCCGTCAAGAGCTCTGTGAGCTACGTCGACCTGGCGCTCGGCTTCGTCCGCTACAAGAGCGGCACGCCGGTCGCGCTCTTCGGCGGGCGCTGGTGCACGACCACGAACACGTGGGCGGGCGACGCCGAGCGCATCCGGCTGATCGAGGTGCACGACAACCAGATCGAGGCGGTGCAGCTGCTCGATCGCTGGCTCGTCGACCACAAGCGCGGCGCGCGCAACGACATCAGCGATCAGCTGCGCGAGCAGCTCGTGAACATGATCGAGGGGCGCATCGAGGTCGACGCGAGCAATGCGCACCTCATCGGCCTCTCGGAGGTGTTCGTCACCGGCGGCCGGCGCTCGGGCAAGACCGTGATCATGGAGGCGATGCTGACCGGCATCGCGATCTCTGTCGAGGGCTCCATCGTCTGGACGATGACGCCGGCGGAGCCCAAGCACGTCGAGCCCGTCGAGGTGCTGATGGAGCTGATGCCGGTCGACTGGTACACCTACAACGGCTGGCCGCAGTTCACCTTCTACATGGTGAACGGCAGTAAGCACCGGATGATGTCGGGGCACCACGCGGGCAACCTGAAGCAGGGCAAGGCGCTCGCCGTCGGCGCGAACGAGGCGCAGCAAATCAAGCTCGCGAGCTACATGACCGCGCGCGGCGCCACCATCGACCAGGGCGGCTTCTCGATCGTCGCGGCAAACCCGCCCATCGGCGGCGACGTAGGAACGTGGGTGCTCGATGCTGTCGAGGGCTGCGAGAACGATGAGCGGTATGGCGCACAGCACTACTTCTTCGACCCGCTGAAGAACCCGCACGTCGACATCTCGAAATTCCTCGCGCTCAAGAGTTCGATGACGGCGCACGACTGGGAGACGCAGGTACGCGGCCGCATGCTGCAGCTCCCCGACCGTGTGCTCTACGAGTGGAGCCGGAGCGAGAACGAGCGCCCGCCGCCCGACATCGGGCGCTGCACTCGCGAGTTCCTCACCGCTCACGAGGGCGACCGCGCGAAGTGGGAGCACCTTGCGGTGATGGACGTGCAGAGTTACCCCTTCGTCGCGCTGCTGCTGTTCGACATCTACCGCGATCCGCTGGCGCCGCGAGACCCGAAGGCGGGGCTGCTGTGGGGGATCGACGAGGTGGCGCTGATTCAGGGCGATGAGGTCGACGCCTGCGACGCGCTCAAAGCGAAGGGCGTGATCGCCGAGCGCACGTTGATGATCATGGACGCCAGCTGCGCCTGGCAGCAGGCGCAGCGCGAGAGGGTCAACCAACGGCCTCAATTCGTCGGCAAGGGATCGATGGACATCGTGAGAAGGTGCGGCTTCAAGCACGTTGTGCCGCCAGATCGCATGATGAAGGCGAACCCCGACGTATTCGACCGGATCCGGTGCACGAACGCGATGGTGAAGCCAGCGGACGGACAGCGCTCGTTCTTCGTCGACCCGGCGAAGTGTCCGACCGCGGCGGAGAGCGCTCGGAAGTGGACGATGAAAAAGGGCAAGGCCGACCGCCGCGGCGATGCCGCGCACTTCGGCGACGTCTTCGGCTACGCCTGCTGGCGCTTCTTCCCGCGCCGCGGCACCGCGAGCAAGCTGCTTGACCAGCTGCTGCCGCCGGCTGCGGGATAGCCCCCTCCTCACCGCCGCCACCGCGCCCCAAGCTGGGCCGGCATGGGCCTCTGGCACACCCTCACCGCGCCGCTTCGTCGATCGAGCAACACCGCGATCGCCGGCTACCTGCCCGAGCCAGGACAACCATCCGTCCAAGAGCCGCCGGCGCCCTCGCCGCCGCAGACCATCCGGATCGAGATGGTCACGAAGGCCTCGGTGGCGCTCGACTACGGCGAGACGCTGGCCGGCTACCGGCTCACGCCGGAACGCCTGTTCCAGTTCTTCCGTCAGGCGGACGCGGGCTCTCCGGGCATGATGCTCGATGCGTTCGAGTCGATCGTGATCGGCGACGGCCACACGCGCGGTCAGTACGAGTCGCGCATGGACGACGTCTGCCTACAGGACTGGCACTTTTTCGCGCCCGAGGAGGATGAGCGCCCGTTCTCGATCGATGTCGCGAAGATGCTCTCGGACGCGATGCACCAGCTCGATACGCCCGCGGCGATCGAGCATCTCGGCACCGCGGTGTTCCACGGCGCCGCCTACGTCGAGGTGCCCTGGCAGCAGCGCGCGAAGGATGGCGTGGTGGTTCCCGTCGACCTGGTGCGGCCGCCGCATCGCCGTTTTCGCTACGACACCGATAGCTTTCGCCCGCGCATCATGCACGAGACGAATATGTACCCGGGCGAGCCGCTGGTCACCACGCGCGGCACCAGCTGGATCATCGCGGAGCCGGTGCGCTGGCGGAAGCCGACGCAGGCCGGTCTCTTCCGCAGCGTGGCCCCCTGGTGCGTCTTCAAGCGTATGAGCGTGCGAGACCTGATCCTTTTCGGCGAGCGCTTCGGCATCCCGATGATCATCGGCAAGTACGGCGAGGAGTCGAGCGAGTCGTCGAGAGCAGCTCTGGTGAAGGCGCTCGAGATCCTCGGAACCGAGGGACGCGCTGTGATCGACGAGAAATCGATCATCGAGGTCACAGATGCGCATGTGCGCGGCGGAAAGAACGAAATCCATCCGACGATCGTGGCGCTGTGCAACGCCGAGATCTCAAAGATCATGTCCGGCGGCACGCTGACGTCGGACGCCGCGGGGCCGGGCTCGTATGGTCTCGGCACTGTGCATGCGGCGCAGAAGCACAAGCTGAGCTTGGCCGACGCCGGACGCATCACCCGCGCGATGGATGGGCTGGCGCGCGAGTTCGTGCGCCGCAACGGCTGGTGGGACAAGGCGGCGGTGCCGCGGCTGCACATCGAGGTGGAGCAAGACCAGCTGATCGCCGCGCAGACGATCAAGACGCTCGGCGAAGCGGGGCTCGACATGAGCAAGCGGCGCCAGCGCCGCAAATTCAACCAGCCCCCGCCGCGCGACACCGAAGACAAGCTCGCGCCTCCCGCGCCGAACCCGTCACGAGGGAACCAAGATGAAGCGAATCAAAAAAGCGCCGCAGCTTCTGCGGCTTGATGGGGGCGGGCTCGGCCTGCTGCTGGCGCCGTCGAGCCTCATCGTGTCGCGCGACGAGGCCGACCGCTTGCTTGCGCTCGCTGATGCCGAGGATGGCGAGACGCCGTCGGCGTCGGCAGCCACCGCCGGCGACAGCGCGCCCGTCAGCATCGATGTCCTGGGCTATCGGCAGACGAAGCTGCCGGCCGCCGACGGTGGCCGGGCAAACGCGAACGGCTTCCGGATCCGTCACGGCGCCATGCGGCGGTTCGCGAGGACCTTCGCCGGCCGCCCCTTCATCACCGGCCACGACTGGGGCGATGTGCGCAGCCGAGGCGGGACGGTAACGAAGGCCTGGGCGTCGCCGCCGCCGGACGCCGAGGACGAGCTCGGCACCTACCAGCGCTGTGAGCTGACCGCCAGCTGGGCCATCGAGGCCTACAACCAGAAGCAGATCGAGCTCTTCTCGATCGGCGCGCGCGGGCTCGGCGAGGTGCGCTGTACCGTCCACGACTGCCCGCCCTGGACGGGCGATTGTTGGTGCTGGCCGGGCAGCGACTGCGGCGACGGCCGCATCGCCGAGCTCGAGTACGAGGATGCGCTGGCGCTCGAGCTCAGCATGGTCAACGTGCCCGCGGTCGACGGCACCGGCTACGAGGAGACGGCCGAGCTGCTCGCGCAGATGCTCGGCCGCCCGGTGCCGCAGCGGCTCGCCGCCGAGCTGCGTGCGGGGGGTGGCGAGCGCGGCCCCTCCGCGCCGCCGCGGGCGCGCAGCACCATGGCCGTGACCGCTACCCCTTCACCGGAGAGAGAAATGGACCCCCGCGAACGACAGGCCCGCAAGCTCGGACTAGCCCCCGAGGCGACATGGGAGCAGATCGAGGCTGAGCAGGACCGCCGCGGTGCGGCCGCTCTCCAGCTGCAGAGCGAGAATGATGCCTCGTTCTTCGATCAGCAGATTGCGTCGCTGCGCACCACCCACGAGGTGAGCGACGCCGCCGTGACGAAGCTCCGCGCCGCCGTCTTCCCGCCGGGCGCCGGCGGTGCCGCAACCACCCTCAACCGCGCCCAGCTGGCGAGCTCGCTGGATCTCATCCGCGACACCGCGCCGGCGCGTGTCGCCGAGCCGACGGCCGCGCCGGTCCACCTCGGCGCCCGCCCGGCGCTGCTGTCCGAGCGACCGATGCTCGCGCAGCCCGCCGGCGGCGATCTCCCCGAGACGGATGATCGCCTGCAGCAGTGGCAGGGCAATCCCGAACTCGCGCGCACCATGCGCCTCGCCGGCGTTCGGGCCGACGACATCCGCAAACACGGTCCGCGCCGCGTCGCCACCGTCCCCGAAGCCATCATCAACGCGCAGGGAGCCTGATCCATGGCCGCCACCACCATCGACATCAACACGCAACGGAAGTACGTCGAGCGCCTCGTGTGCGACGACGTCAAGATCGCCGCCGCCACCACCATTCCGCTCGGCGCCATGGTCGGGCTCAACGCCGCCGGCGAGATGATCAACGCGGCGGACGTGGTCGGCTGCACCGTGGTCGGCCGGGCGCCGCGCCGCTTCGTCAACGCCGGCGCCGCAGCGAAGGTGACGCCTGGCGCCTTCGCCGAGGCGGGCGTGTTCCGCTGGATCACCAGCGGCGGGAGCGCGGTGACCGCGGCCGACATCGGGAAAACCGTCTACGTCCTCGACAATCAGACCGTCGTGAAGACGGCCGGCACCGTGAACACAATCCCGGCGGGCACCCTCGACGCGCTCGACGCGGACGGTGGCTGCTGGGTCAAGTCTCCCAACTGCTAGCCGTGATTTCGGCAGCTCGCGAAAGGTAATCACGATGGCAGGATCGTTTATCGACAGAAACAAGGTGGAGGCGGCCTACGTGGTCTTCTCCACCATCTTCGACATGGCGCTTAGCGCGGCGACGACGCTCTACAAGGAAGTCGCCTGGGTAATGCCCGGCGTCTCTGAGCGCGTCGAATTCAAGTGGTTCGGCACGTATCCGACGATGAAGCGTTGGATCGGAGACCGCGCGCTGCAGAAGCTGCGCGGCGAATCGCAGACGCTGACCACCGAGTGGTGGGCCAACGGCCTCGAGGTCGATCTCGATGATCTCAAGTCGGACTCGAAGTTCGGCATGATTCCGGCGCGCGTGCGCATGCTCGCGGACGCCGCCGAGGGGCGCATGGACGAGCGCGTGGCGACGTTCTACACCTCCGGATTCGGCGGCACGCAGGGCGTGACCTACGATGGGCAGTTTCTCTTCGACTCCGACCACACCGCGGCTGGAAACGGCACGGGCGTGTCGCAGAGCAATCTGCAAACGGGCGCGCTGAATAGCGCGAACTTCAACGCGGCGCTGCAGAAGTCGCAGCAGTTCGTCGACGACGAGGGCGAGCCCATCTCGCAGCCGCTGGACTTTCTCGTAGCCGGATCGGCGAACCAGCTGGCGGCGCGCCAGCTGCTGAAAGCCGAGTTTCAGGCGGGCGGCGCGACCAACATCGACGCCGGCATGATGGACTGGAAGATCTGGCCTCGGCTCGGCACATCCACGGCGTGGTGGATCCAGAGCAAAAGCGAGGCGCGCGCGGTGATCCTCGGCATCGAGGTGCCGCCGGAGTTCGCCGCCGTCGAGTCGCCGGATTCGGTTGAGGTGTTCATGCGCCGGAACAATCTCTACGGCGCGCACATGAAGATCGGCCTCTGCTACGGCTTCTGGCAGGCCGTGGTCGGCTCGACCGGCTGATCGTCTGCTGGTCGGGCTTCGGCGGCGGCGCTGCTGCCGAGGCCTAGCGAACAGACGAAACCATCCTTGAGGAGAACCACCATGCCGCCCGCCGAAAAGACCCGCGCCACCACGCCCGAATTTCTACAAGTCCGCTCCGTCTCGCAGTTCCGGAAGGACGGGCATTTCCGCCGCGCCGGCATCCGCTTCGATCACAGCTGGAAGACGCTGCGCGTCGACAACGCTGCGCACTCGGCCGCGGCGAAGGCCGGCGCGGGCATCAGCGATCCGGAAACGGCAGAGAAGGCGGTGAAGGCGGCGACGCAGACGCTGCTTGACAACGGCATCATCAGCGGCGCGATCTACAGCATCCTGGACAAGGAATCTTTCCTTGCGGTGAAGCCGGCGAGCGCCGCCGACATCCGCGATTACGAGGACGCGCGCGCACACGCCACCTCGGATCCGTCGAGCATGGCCGCGCAGCTGGTCGAGCAGAGCCGGCGCATCGCCGACCTCGAGGCGATGGTCGTCAAGAGCCACACCGCGCCCGGCGCCAAGGAGTAGCTCGAGATCGTGAGGCACTTGGGGCAAATCGAGGCGACGCTGACGCGCGGGCGAGTGCTCTGCCCGCACGTGGGCCACGTCGTGCCCCCGTATCCCCCGCTCGCCGACGGGCCGGGCGGTGACCAACTGCTCTCGCCGACCCGCGCCGAGCATTGGGCCGCCATCGTGCGCGGGTTGCCGATCCCGACGCTCTGGGTGCCCGGCGACGAGGCGAGCGGGGCGCTGATCGACCGCGGGCTCGGGGCGCTGAGCCTCGCCGCCACCGGCGTGCTCACCTACCAGCAGGCCGTCACCGGCAGCGCCCTGCCCTGGATCGGCGTGCCGCAGACCGCCGGCGCGGGCGCGCGCTTCGACACCAGCACGGTCGGCCCCGATCCGGGAATGCCGATGTTCGTGGTGTTCGATTTCGCCGCCACGGCCACCGGCGGTGCGCGGACGCTCTTCACGTTCAGCCCGAACGCGCTCATGCAGCTCACCACCGGCGGTTTGATCTCGCACGTCGTGAGCGGCTCGACGACGGTCAACGGTGCGGTGGATCTGCGCAGCGCGACGGCGCGGCACCGCATCTGCGCGTACTGGGAGCCCGGCGACACCGCGCGCGGCGGGCCGATCATGCGAACATGGACGCGGCATGAGACCGTCGCTGTGACGGCCGGCACCGGCCCCGGCGGCGTGCTCTCGTTCGCCGGTGCCGGAACGTGGGGCGTCGGCGGCGCGCTGACGCCGCCGGCGATGAAGTGGCGCGGTCTCGCCGGTTGGTTCGGCGGCGCCGCGCGCATAGCGGCGAACCTCGGTGGCGTGCGCCAGGGCGGCCGCACCGTCTTGCTCGCCTCGGGCGCGACGGTGCTCTACTGATGTGGGCCGGGCGGACATACGCGGGGCTTCCGACGACGTTTGGCACGGCGTGGGGCCGTCCCGTCTCGCTCGCCGGCGACGTCGGCGGGATCTGGGACATGCCCGACGGGGCTCGTCCGGATCAGGCGATGGGGATCATCGTCTATCTCCATGGCTTCGGCGGCACGATGGTCGACGGCACATCGAGGCTCGCCGGCACGCCGCGGCGAGCAGCGCGGCGAGGCAACGGCTTCTATCGATTCTCGCTGCAGGGGACGCACACCTTCGGCGGAACCAACCGCACTTGGAACGGCCCGAACAGCCTCTTGCCGCTCAACACCAGCTTCCCTTGGCTGCAAAGCACCGCTTACATCGTCGGGGATCGGCGGACCTGCAACGGCAATCAGTACATTTGCATGATCGCTGGCACGTCGGCGGCGAGTGGCACCGGCCCGAGCGGTACGGGCGCAGCCATCGCCGACGGCGCCGGTGCGCTGGTGTGGCGCTGCATCTGGGCGGGGCGCGTGCATGACGACGCCATCCCCGACGTCGACTTCATCGCCGGCGTGGGCCGCACCGTCGGCGGCGTCTTTCTGCCGATGGGCGTGATCCGCGAGTTCGCGCTGACGAGCGGCCGCGCGATCGACTTCTCGCAGATTTGGGTAGGTGGCTACTCGACGGGCGGCGGCGAGGCCTACGTTTTGCTGCGCCAGCATGCGGACCTGTTCTGCGGCGCGTTCGTGCTCTCCGGCGTCGACTGCACCGGGCCGACGGGCGACCACAACTACGCGCCGCCGACGCGCGGCTGCATCATCGTGCACGCGCACGGCACGGCTGACGGCCAGGTCAACGACGAGGACGTGCCGCCGAACGCCTCTACAGCCGCGGTGGGCTCCCATCCTGGCCAGCAGACGTCGGTGCAACAGCTGATTCGCGAGATGGGTTGGTCGGGCGCCGAGGTGGTGGTCGACACCGGCGCCGTCATCGACATCACCGCAACGGCTGGCAGCGAAACGAAGGTCTGGGCGCCGACCGCTGATATCGTCGACGTCAAGGGCAACAACATCCGCGCGCGCATGCTGCAGATGGTTGGCGACGGGCACACCGCGTCGCTCAACAATGAGGCCTATCGCTACGTCACCAACATGTTCGACGACAACCCGAGGACCCCCTGATCATGCCCGTACAAGGCCAGTCGTACACGTTCCAGTTTCCCGCGGTCTCGTCGGGCTCGCCGGGCGTGAAGATCTCGCCGGTGTGGGCCTCCGGCGACGCGAAGATCACCAAGCCGGGCGCCGCCCCGGTCAACATGACGAACCTGCCGACAAACAACGGCGGCGGCAACAGCCAGGTGGTGCTCACCGCCGCGGAAATGTCGATCGGACTCACTGACGGCCAGGTCGGTGAGATCTTGATCGAGTTCACCAACGGCATCATGGTGCCGCTTCTCGGCGTCACCATCGAGATCGCGTTCAACGGTCCGGGCACGTTGACCGCCGCCGAGAGAGCGCTGCAGTCCGCGGCGATTGATGCTGCCGTCGCCGACAACTTCGCCGCGGTGCTCGCCGCCATCGCGGCGCTGCCAGCGGCACCGAGCGCTGCCGCCAACGCGGCCGCCGTCGATACTGCCGTCGCCGACAACTTCGCCGCGGTGCTGGCGGCGGTGGCCGCAGTGCCCGCGTCGCCGAGCGCCGGCGACGTCGCCACCGCTGTCGATTCCGCGGTGGCGGACAACTTCGCTGCGGTGCTCGCCGCCGTCGCCGCAGTCCCCGCCGCGCCCACGACCAGCGCGATCGCCGTCGCCGTGCGCGATGTTTCCGTCGACGGCGATCGGACGCTCGGCGAAGCCGCCGCGCTAGCCGCCGCGATGCCGGCCAACGCCGGCGAGGTGCCCATCACCGCCGCCGGCGGAGTGATCAAGTTCCGGAACGCCGCCAACACCGCCGATCTGATCGTCGGCGCGATCAGCTCCACCGGCGTGCGCACCTTCACGGTGCCAGCGCCGTGAGCGCGGTCGGGTTCTCGGTCGGGTTCTCGGCGGGCAGCTCGCTCGGCGCGCTCGCCGCCGCCGACGTCCCCGGCGTCCACTACGGCACCGTCGCGCAGCTGGTGATCGTCTGCGGCGGGCAGAAGCGCTTCACCGAGCTCTTCGACGCCGACAACGACGGCGTGGCCGACTTCGATTTCGTCGAGCTCGCCCTGTCCACCGCCGATACCGAGATCGACCAGTACGCCGCCAAGCGCTTTCACGTCCCGTTCTCGCCGGTGACATCGACGATCGCCAACAAGGCGGTGGAGATCGCGCGGCTGCAGGCCGAGCGGTGGCGCGGCGTCTACCACGACGAGCACGCGAGCCGATGGGACGCGATCTACAGCGCTGACAAATTCAAGCCGGGGTGGCTGCTGCAGCTCGCCGGCGGCATGGTCACCCCAGGCAGCGATCCGATGCCTCTCAAGCACACCACGATGGCCGTCGACCAGGCCATCGAGGGCTTGCCCGCCGACCGCGAGAACAGCCGGCGCAAAATGGAGGGATTCTGGTGATCGCGATGCGCGCGCACTTCCAGATGGGCGAGGTCGACAAGGCGCTGCACGACGTCTACGAGCGCTCGAAGCGTCTGCGCCCGGCGTTCCGCGCGTTGCAGCCGCACATGAAGAAAGACCAGCGCGACCACGCGCGCGCGAAAGAAGGCCCCGATGGCTCCTGGGCGCCGCGCGCGGCGGCTACCGAGGCGCGGCGCCGATCGTCGAACCGCAAGCTCCGCGTGACGAAGGCGATGCGGGCGGTGATGCTGCGCCCGCTCACTCGCCGCCGGCCGACGCCGGCGAAGGTGCTCGGCCGACTACCGCAGGCGACGAAATACTCTGTCGGTGCGCTGTACGTGCGCGCGAGCTCGCGCTCCGTCTACCCCGGCGGCGCCAACCAGCACGGCGGCCAGGTGGGGCACAAACGGCGCGTGAAGCTGCCGGCGCGCCCGTTCCTCTGGATCAGCGCCGCGCTGCTCGAGGAGAGCCGGAAGCTCCTCGCGAAATTCGTGGTCGCCGGCTGGCCCGGAGCGAAGCGCCCGTGACCCTGCCGTACGACAGCGGCCTCGTCGTCTCGCAGCGCGAGGCAGCGCAGGACGCGATCATTGCCCGGCTCGTGGGGGCGCTCGGCGGCACCACCGGCTTCCTCGAGGCTGTGATCCCGCTGAGCTTCCGCGTCCATGATGACGAGAGTTGGGACCTCGCCCACAAGGAGCTCCGCGGCCGCTTCCCAGCGATCATGGTGGGAATTCTCGACCGTGACGCCTCGTCCGCGGGCGGCCCCGGGCGCTCGCTCGGCGAGCTCGAGGTGCAGATCATCCACTGCAGCAAGCACATGCGCGGCACCGTCGAGGGGCGCGCCACCACCGATCACGTTGGCGCCACCTCGCCGCGCGGCGATGTCGGGTTGTGGGGACAGATGGAGTTGACCGATGCGCTGCTCTTCGACTGGAAGATCGGCATCAAGACGATCCACCAGCTGCGGATGGTCAAGGAGAGCGAGATCATCACGATGCCGGAGTACTCGGCCTGGCAGCAGGTCTTCAAGCTGCCCGTCGAGCGCAGCGTGGATTGGGCGCGCGGCGTGGTCGTGAAGCTAGAGCGCATCGTGTCGACGCTCAAGGAGACCACGGTGCCGGCGGCGCACGATCTGACGTTCGATAGCGACGTCCCGCCCGCCCCCTGACGGCGTCCCCGCCCCCTGCCCGGGCCCGGCCCGCCCGCGCATCGTGGCGCATGGCCGAAAAAATCCTGTTCACCGCGGCGCTCGGCCGTGTCGTGCCGATCGACCAGGCGCTTGCCAGCGGGCTCGGCGCTCGGCAGCTGCTCCTGCGCGCCGGCGAAGAGCTCGAGCTCGACCCGACCGATGGCCGCGTCGTGCGCATGGTCGCGGATGGCGACATCGTGGCCATGAAGCCGCCGGCCGAGGTGGCACCGCCGTTGCCGCCCGCGCCGCCGTCTCCCGCCGCCAGTTCCCCGCCCGACGACACCGCAAAGAAGGCTCGATAGGCCCCCCATGATCAACACCGGAATAAGCCCTCTCGATGTGGCGCCCGGAACGCGCCACCGATTCATCTACCAGCAGGGCGGCCGCGGGCTGATCCCGTTGCCGCGCCGGCTCGCCATCGTCGGCACCGCCAAGGGAACGGCCGTCGCCGGTACCGTCTACCAGCCCGCGGACACCACCGAGAGCGATACGCTCTTCGCCGCGGGCACGCCGCTCGCGCTGCTCATGCGCAAGGCGTTCGAGACGGGCGCGCGCCTCGGGCTCGGCCCGCAGATCTACGCCATCCCGGTCGCCGAGCCTGGCGCCGGCGCCGCGCGGACGCACACCTATACCGTGACCGGCACCGCCACTGCGGCCGGAAACATTCCCTTCGCGATCAAGGGCGTGAACATGACGGTGGGCGTGTCGGTGGGCAACACCCCGACCAACATCGCCAGCGCGATCGCTGACGTGGTGAACACCAACCGCGCGTTGCTGCCGGTGAC
>Ga0307405_10000824_pt1 | contig 12190 bp, 8 predicted proteins | sample 322Cmetagenome_2_FD_203311 | JGI IMG/M metagenome (GOLD analysis project Ga0307405, IMG submission 203311) | Maize rhizosphere microbial communities from greenhouse at UC Davis, California, United States - 322HYB-C-1 | ecosystem: Host-associated > Plants > Roots > Rhizosphere > Soil | place...
GGTCCGGGTGACGCGGTTCTGCACTTGCACCTGGGCGTTATCCAGGTCGGTGCCGAGGGCGAAGGTGATGGTCAGGGTGATCTTGCCGTCAGCGGTGGACTGCGAGGACATGTACAGCATGTTCTCGACGCCGGTGATGGCTTGTTCCAGGGGCGCGGCCACGGTTTCGCCGATGACCTTGGGGTTGGCGCCCGGGAAGTTGGCCCGCACGACCACGGTCGGAGGCACGACTTCCGGGTATTCGCTGATCGGCAGCTGGAACAGCGAGATGGCGCCGGCGATCAGGATCAACAGCGAGAGCACCGCTGCGAAGATCGGTCGCGAAATGAAGAACTGGGAGAATTTCATCTTGAGTACAGTCCCTTAGCCGCGTGGGGACGCAGAGGCCAGTTTGCCTGCCGATCCGGACGCTGCCTTGGAGGGCGCGACTTGGGGCAGGTTGCTGGCTTCGAGCGCTTTACGTTGTTGTGCCAGGGCGGCGAGGGTTTGCTCGCTGGCCATCGGCACGGTTTCAGGCGTAACCGGCGAACCCGGACGGGCCCGTTGCAGCCCCTTGACGATGATGGTGTCGTCCTTGCTCAAGCCGTTGCGCACGATGCGCAGGCCTTCGATCTTCGGACCCAGCTCGACGGCGCGGTACGCAGGCTTGTTCTCGGCGTCCATCACCAGGACGAATTTCTTGCCCAGGTCGGTGCCCACGGCTTCGTCGTTGATCAACACGGCGGAGTAGGTGCCGCTGCCCACCAGCTTCAGTCGGGCATAGAGACCTGGCGTGAAGGCGCCGTCCTTGTTGTCGAACACCGCACGACCACGGATGGTGCCGGTCTGCGGGTTGACCTGGTTGTCGACGAAGTTCATCTGGCCCAGGTGGGGGTTGCCGTCTTCGTTGGACAGGCCCATGTACACGGGCGTGGCCTGGCCGCGCTGGCCCTGGCGGGCGAGTTGGGTGTACTTGAGGAAGACGCGTTCGTCGGCATCGAAGTAGGCGTAGACCTTGTCGGTGGACACCACGCTGGTCAACGGCGTGACATCGGCGGTCACCAGGTTGCCGGCGGTGATTTCCGCCCGGCTGACACGACCGTTGATGGGCGAGGTGACTCGGGTAAAGCTCAGGTTCAACTTGGCCAGGTCCAACTGCGCCTGGATGCCCGCCACGGCGGCGCGGGCTTCCTGGGCAGCGGTGGTGCGCGAGTCCGCCAATTCAGCGGAAATCGCGTTGCTCAGGCGCAGGCGTTCACCACGCTGGGCCTCGTTCTCGCTGCGGGTCGCGGTGGCGCGGGCCTGGGCCAGTTGCGCTTCGAGGCGACGCACTTCGGCCTGGAAGGGGCGGGGGTCGATCTGGAACAGCAGGTCGCCTTTCTTGACCAGTGCACCTTCGGTGAAGGCGACTTCATCGATCTGCCCCGAGACCCGCGGTCGGATCTCGACGGTTTCCGGCGCCTCCAGGCGCCCAGTGAATTCATCCCATTCGTTGACGGGTTGCTCCAGTACCTTGGCCACGCTGACTTTGGCCGCCGGCATGGAAGCTGCCGTGTCGGGGGTCTTGCCGCAAGCGCTGATCACCAGCACTGCCAACAGTGCGAGGGGAAAGCGCAATTTAGAAAGTGAATGTTCCATGGATAGCATCCGCCAAGTGTATTGAGATGGGCGGATGATGCGTGTGGAGGCGCAGAGGAACGAATCGAATGAAACAAAGGTAACTATCATTCGGAATGATATAAGGCATCGACGGGGCCTCTATCGCGGGGGGCTCCGTTAGTTGGCTATCAATCCCCTTGATATCCCTTCAGGTGGGACTGTCGCCCGCGTGCCATGGCCCGTTCAAGGCCGTCATGGCAGATAAACGTCATGGATACGCTCGATCGCGCCCTCCTTGCGCAACGCTTCCACGGCTTCGCGCAAATCCTCGACGAGTTTCGCCGAGCATTGCCGGGAGCATGCCAGGTAGAGGTCGGCAGTGCTGCCAACAGAACTCATGAGCAATTTGCGCTTGGACACTTTCGGCCAGATATAACGGCTCTCGGGGACGCCGTTGAACCAGGCGTCGATACGTCCCATCAGCAGCAATTGGGCAGGGTTGTCGCCGATGGCCAGGGGATAGATCTGGTCATCCCTGAAGCCCTCGGTGCGCAGGATTTCCTCCTGTGCGCTGCCTAAGCCGACGCCTACTTTGCGAAAGCGCTCTTTCGCTTGGGTGAAGCTGTCTACCTTATGGTCGAGGCTGAAGAACGCGCGTTCCATGGGCATGATCGAAGAGATCCAGGTGAAGCGGGTTTCTCGGCCCGGGATGCGCGACAGTGGCGCTATCAGAAAGTCATGTTCTTCGCTGACGTGTTTCTGTGCCCTGGCCCAGGGAAGCAGGTGGATCTTCACTGTGTATCCGGCCCGGGTGATTGCCTTCACAGCGACATCACCGACGATGCCGTGGCCCCTGGGGTCGTTGGTGAACGTCAGCGGGGGGGCGTCGAGGATGTGCAGTTCAACGACCTGGGGCTCGCCCCATGCGCTGTCGACAGCCAGCAACAGGCAGAGCAGCCACAACGCTTTGGTACGGTCCTTCAATACGCGGGTGATCCGGCTCATGATCGTTACTTCAGGCATTGAAAGGGGGGCGCCATTGTACGGGGGAGGGCGGCGCCGGAGACAGCGTCCTTCAGGCCAATTCTTATGTAATGAAGCGCATCCCAGCAGACCGACTGCTCGTTCGCGCCAAACACGTCAGTCCGTTGCATTGGCCTGACTGCGTGTACTGGAAGGTATAGATCATTTAATCGATAAAAGCCTGAACCTCTCGCGGTGCGAACTGCTCTCACAACGCAGGCTGCTGACACAGGCAGTAGCCAGCCCCTTCTCCTTCCTCACTTGTAGTTTTCACGGCAAATACACGTTTCGATCGTGCCGTCCAGCAGCCCCAACTTACGGTTGTAAGTCTCTACTGTAGGAATTCTGCTGACCGCTTGTGGGGCTCTTCTTTTCCGTATCAGCGAGCCTGTTTTAGCGCTGTGCGGCCTTGGGTTTCGTCGCTTACATTATTGCTAACACAGGGAAAGCCGGATGGATGGCGGCAACGATGATCAATTCTGACGATAAATTCCAAAGTTGAGAGGAAAAAATATGGCTTCATATAGCTTTCAAAATGAAGTACCCAAGAGCAGGGTCAATATAAAGCTCGATCTGCATACTGGTGGCGCACGAAAGAATATTGAATTGCCCCTAAAGTTGATGGTGGTCGGGGACTACAGCAAGGGTGCAGAGCAGCGTCCGTTATCCGAAAGGCATAAGATCAATATCAACAAGCAGAACATCGACAGCGTCCTGGTTGAATTTGGCCCGCGTCTGAAATTCATTGCGCGCAACACGCTGATGGACGGTGAAAGCGATATTCCGGTCGAGCTAAAGTTTCAGCGCATGAAAGATTTCGAACCGGAACAAGTGGCGCGCCAGATCCCCCAGCTGCGCGCCTTGTTGGCCATGCGCAATTTGCTGCGCGACCTGAAGTCGAACTTGCTGGACAACATGACTTTCCGTCACGAGTTGGAACACATCCTCCAGGATGATGCACTCAGTGATGAACTCCGAGCTGAATTGGCAGCATTGACGCCAAAAGAAGTGCGCTAATTCATTTTCGCCGGCAGGCAAAAAGAGTAAACCATCCATGTCTACTGAACATGTAAACGTGCAATCGCGCGGTGCCACAGTGTTGGCTAAAGAAAACAGTGTTTATGCTGCGCTGTTCAACAAGATCAACCTGAGTCCCGTCGCTGAGCTGGGCAGTATCGAAACGTTCCAACATGCCGAGGCGTTGTCCGAGGCTTCGGTTGATGAACGAGTGACTGCCGCTGTCAGCGTGTTCTTGAAATTGCTCAAGGAATCGCCGCAGAAAATAGAGCGATTGGACAAAGTACTTCTTGACGAGCATATCGCTTCGCTGGACATGCAGATCAGCCGTCAACTTGATGCGGTCATGCACCATCCTGAATTTCAACAAGTCGAATCAACCTGGCGCGGCGTCAAGTCCCTCGTCGACCAGACGGATTTTCGCCAGAACGTGCGCATTGAATTGCTGGATATCAGCAAGGCTGACCTGGTACGGGATTTCGAGGATGCCCCGGAAATCGCCCAGAGCGGTTTGTACCTGCATACCTATACCCGCGAATACGATACGCCGGGCGGGGAGCCGATCGCAGCCACCATCTCCAACTATGAATTCGACCGCAGCCCGCAGGACATTGCGTTGCTGCGCAATATCTCGAAAGTGGCTGCGGCCGCCCACATGCCCTTTATCGGCTCGGTGGGCCCCGCATTCTTTGGTAAACAAACCATGGAGGAAGTGGCTGCCATCAAGGACATCGGCAACTACTTCGATCGGGCCGAGTACATCAAGTGGAAGGCGTTCCGCGACAGTGACGATGCGCGTTACATCGGCCTGACCATGCCACGGGTCCTGGGGCGCTTGCCCTACGGACCGGACACGATCCCCGTGCGCAGCTTCAACTACATCGAAAACGTCAAGGGGCCGGATCACGACAAGTATTTGTGGACGAATGCGTCCTTTGCCTTTGCTGCCAATATGGTCAAGAGCTTTATCGCCAATGGTTGGTGCGTGCAGATTCGCGGGCCTCAATCGGGAGGCGCGGTCACGGACCTGCCAATCCACTTGTATGACCTGGGTACCGGCAATCAAGTCAAGATTCCTTCCGAAGTGATGATTCCGGAAACCCGTGAGTTCGAATTCGCCAATCTCGGCTTCATTCCCTTGTCGTATTACAAGAACCGCGACTACGCCTGCTTCTTCTCCGCCAGTTCGGCCCAGAAACCAGCGCTGTACGACACGCCGGACGCCACCGCCAACAGCCGCATCAATGCGCGCCTGCCCTATATTTTCCTGCTTTCGCGCATTGCTCATTACTTGAAGTTGATCCAGCGCGAAAACATCGGGACGACCAAGGATCGTCGCTTGCTGGAGCTGGAGCTCAATAAATGGATCGGCGGGCTTGTCACCGAAATGACCGATCCGGGCGATGCCTTGCAGGCCTCGCATCCGCTGCGTGATGCCAAGGTCACGGTGGAAGACATCGAGGACAACCCGGGTTTCTTCCGGGTCAAGTTGTATGCCGTGCCGCATTTTCAGGTCGAGGGCATGGACGTCAACCTGTCCCTGGTTTCGCAAATGCCCAAGGCGAAAGCCTGACTCAATCCCAAGGAAACGACGCCATGAAAATCGATCGTCCCTTGTGGACGTCCGGCACCCTATTGTCTGCGCAACAGTTTCAACAACAGGCGCGCTGGGAAGCGTGGGCCAACGAACAGCTCGCCAGCCTGGCCTTGGCCCATCCTTGGGGCGTGAAGGCCGTTGAGTTCGACACGCACGCATTGCGCCTGGGCAAGCTCAAGGCAACCCGCCTGAGCGTGCGCATGCCCGACGGCAGCCCACTCGACAGTCAACGATTGGATCGGCTGCCGCCGGGGCTGGAGTTGTCGCGGTTGAGGAGCGAAGACGCGCGTCAGATGCTCGTCCTGCTGGCATTGCCCCTCGAGCAGGCCAACGGCAACAACTGCCTGATGGAGGAAGGCCCGGCGGACCGCCCGACCCGCTATCGCCAGGACTGGCGCCCCGTACAGGATCTCTATACAGACGAAGTGCAGTCGATCGCCGTGCTGGAACACATGCTGACGCTGCGCCTGGATAACGACGACAACGGCGATTACCTGACGTGCCCCATTGCGCGCCTGGTTCGCGAAGGGCAGGGCAATTGGAGCCTCGATCCAGAGTACGTGCCGCCATTGCTCAGTTTTTCTGCTCACCCAGGATTGCTGGCCCAACTGGACAACCTGCTGACCCAACTGTCGGCCAAGCGCCAGCGTCTGATGGGCATGCGTCGGGAAAGCAACCAGCGCATGGCGGACTTCGCCGTCGCCGATGTGTCGGTGTTCTGGTTGCTCAACGCCTTGAACACCTATCAGCCAGTGCTGGCTGATCTCAAGGCCTATCCGCAACGGCACCCCGAGCAAGTCTACCTGGAGCTGGCCAAGCTGGCCGGCAGCCTGCTGACGTTCTCGCTGGAACACGATATCGACAAGATTCCAGCGTATCGGCATGAGCAATTGGAAACGGTATTCCCACCGCTGATGCGCTGTATCTCAACCTTGCTGGAAGCGAGCCTGCCGTCGCGCGTCATTGCCCTGGCGCTGGAGAACAGCGCCAATCGCTGGCAAGTGAAACTCAACGATGCTCGGCTCCGTGAGCCTGAAGGGGCGGACTTCTACCTGTCGGTACGCTGCCGATTACCGGCTGCGCAGTTGCAGGATCAATTCCCGCGCCTGTGCAAGGTCGGGGCGCCGGCGGATGTCGATGAACTGATCAATGCCGCGCTCGATGGCGTCCCGCTGAAACCCCTCAGCCAAGTACCCGCGGCCATCCCGCTGCGCCTGGAAAACCAATACTTCGCCCTCGATCTTGGCCATCCCAAGGGCCAGGCCATGCTGGCTGAGGGAACTTTCGCTTGCTACGTGCCCAGCACGTTGGAGCAAGTCCAACTTGAATTGTTTGCGGTGCTACGCACATGAACCTGAACTTCTTGAAAAAACCAGGCGCGCTGGCAGTGGATATCGATGCCTTGCTCCATGACAGTTACTTGCTGGTGGTCGAGTTACGCCAGGGTGCTTCGGTGCACGACACCGCAGCGCTGCAGCGGCTCTGCCTGGACCAGGTCGAGCAGGTCCGACAGCAACTCGAACAGATCGCAATGGAGCCGCGCAACATCGAGCACATCAGCCATGCCCAATGCGCGCTGCTCGACGAAGCCATACTCGTCTGCACCGAGGGCCCGGTACGGGATGAATGGACCCGGGAGCCGCTCCAGGCCCGGTTGTTCAATCGGCATCAGGCCGGGGAGTTTCTCTACGAGGAAATGCAACGGGTGTTGCGCGAACCGTCGCCGGACCCGCGAGTGCTGACGGTGTTTCATCGGGTCCTGATGCTCGGTTTCAAAGGTCGCTACACGGACCCTGACGACCCTGCCCGCGAGCAAATGCTGGCTGCCCTCGATGCACAGGTTGCGCCCCTGAAAATCGGCCAGAACCTTATCACTCAAAAGGGCGGTCGCCTGGCCCGGTACCCATCCACCTGGAGCCACGTAACAGCGGTAGCGCTACTGCTTACCGGCGTTTGGTGGGCAATGGATCAATGGCTGGCCGGCGTGGTTGCTTCCCTCATGCCCGGCCAGGCGTGAGGGGCCTATGACGTTTCGATTGCAACGAGTCCTTTGGCTATGGGCCGGGACGCTGGTGCTGGCATTGCTGCTTATCCTCCCGCTCGCCACATGGATACGCGTGGTCCTGGCGCTGGGCGCCCTGGGCATTGCGGCGACAGGTTGGGTCATGGCCGGTCGTCGAGCTGCCCGTTTGCGTCAGTCGGTGAAACTCGCCGCCAATGTTTCCATGCCCCCAGCCTCGTTCCGCCACCCGGTGGTGCTGGTTTGTGGAGATGGCTTGGATGGTCTGTTCGGCACCATTCCCGATCACCGGTTGGCCGTGCGGGCCACCCATCAGGGCTGCTATGTCCGAGTGCCTGCTCTCGATCAATTGCCGAGCGTGACCGAGCGCATCCTGGCCTTGCGTCCGGGCTGGGACGCTCAACTCAGCGTGATGTTTGTCATCAACCCTGCGGCACACGGCGATCGCGCTGAACTGGCCGGGCGGATGCGAGCGTTTCGTCACCAAGCGACGCTGGCCGGCAGTCACGGTGCGGCGTTGCCGCTGATGCTGGTGAGTTATGTCCGGTCGGCGCGGGGCGAGTCTCCGTGGTTCTGCTGGACCGATGGTCAACCGGACCCTCGGGTTCGAGATGCCGGAGCCTGCTCCAGTGTCGCCGACTGGCTGCGGCAGCCCCTCGACTCATCATCGCGAGCGATGCGAGTGCATACCGGTGTGCAGTTGAACAACGCAGCAGCCTGGTTGCAAGAAGCGGTGCTGCCGCACTTCGATGCACGTGCTGACGGCCCCGATCGAGGCTTGACGGTGTGCTGGGCGATCAAGCCAGTGCCAGCCGTGCCTCACGCGGTGAAAGGGAACCTTTGGGAACAATGGCTACGTGACAAGGTGGCGCTGGTCGACACCAGGCCGACTGTCATGAAGACAGCGTTGCCATTTCCAGATCCCTTGCTGAGCCTGATTCCAATGCGTGCCCAGCGCACGTCGGTGCAGCGTGCATGCATCGTCGCGGTGTGGATGTTCGGGCTCGCCGGTTCGATCGCCCTGGGCAGTTCCGCATGGCAGAACACGTTGTTGGTGCGCCAGGTCACTGACGACCTGCGTCGTTATGCGCACCTCTCGACGGCGGGATTTCCAGCACAGGAAACATCTCGCTTGCGCCAGGAAACCGAGGCTGCTCTGCATGAGACCGCACAGCGCCTGGACGCCTACCACCGCCACGGCGAGCCCCTTGCGCTGGGCCTTGGGCTGTATCGCGGCGACCCTCTGCGCGCGCCGTTGCTGGAGGCGCTTTCCGATCCCCATGTGTCATTCGGGCCAATGCCGGTGCAGGCAACCGAACCGGTGAGGTTGGACAGCCTCTCGCTGTTCAGTCCAGGCAGTGCGAGGCTCAAGCCGGACTCAACCAAGGTATTGGTCAATGCCCTGGTCGGCATCAAGGCCCAACCCGGCTGGCTGATCGTCATCGCCGGGCACACCGATGCCACGGGCGATACCGCGCAGAACCTGCGGTTGTCCCGCGCCCGTGCCGCCGCCGTACACGAATGGATGCTGCATATCGGCGGTATTCCTGCCAGCTGTTTTGCCGTGCAGGGGTTCGGCGCCAGCCAACCGATTGCCAGCAACGACACCGAGGCGGGGCGGGCAGCCAACCGTCGAGTCGATATCCGTCTGGTACCTGAAGTGGGCGCTTGTGCACTCCCCACGACAGGAGCGGACAGTCAACCCCAGTCGCAATCTCGCGACATTCAATCTTGAAAAGGAGCTTCACATGGCAATTCCCGTTTACCTCTGGCTGCAAGATGACGGCGGCGCGGAGATCAAGGGTTCGGTGGACGTGCAAAAGCGCGAGGGCAGCATCGAAGTCGTCGCCCAGGACCACAGCCTGTACATCCCGACCGATAACAACACCGGCAAGTTGACGGGTGCGCGGGTCCACACGCCGTTCCTGTTTTCCAAGGAAATCGACGCTTCCAGCCCCTACCTCTACAAGGCCGTGACCAAAGGCCAGACCCTCAAGAGCGCCGAGTTCAAGTGGTATCGCATCGATGATGCCGGGCAGGAAGTCGAGTATTTCATCACCAAGCTGGAGAACGTCAAGGTGGTGAAGGTCGCGCCAAAAATGCACGACATCAAGGACCCGACCAAGGAGAAGTACAACCATCTGGAGCAGGTTGAGTTGCGCTACGAAAAGATCACGTGGACCTACAAGGACGGCAACATCATCCATTCCGATTCCTGGAGCGAACGCCAAAGCGCCTGACGCGCGGGCATCGACAGGCCGCCTGGCCTGTCGACTGCCGGTGTGTTGGGTCGAGCGTCCGTTCGCGGGCGCTCAGCCAAGCACATCCGCTTTTTGTCCGGCGCTTGCCCGACCACCACCGAAACCTGCACAAGGATGCCACCCATGGTACAGAGCCCCACGCGTCTGCTTCGTCGTCTGAATCCCTATTGCGCCCAAGCCCTGAGCGACGCGGCGTCGCTGTGCCAGAGCCGTGCCCATGCGCAGATCACCATCGAGCACTGGTTGCTCAAGTTGCTGGGGCAGGGCGAGGGCGACCTGACCGTTATCGCACGTCGTCACGAATTGGACCTGGAGGCGCTTTGGTGTGGCTTGCTCAACCACCTCGACACCTTGCCGCGTTGCGTCCAGGCCAAGCCACAGCTGTCGGAACCGTTGCAGCAACTGATCAAGAATGCCTGGCTGCGCGCCTCTCTGGACGATGACGGTGACCGGCTGCGCTCCGCCCATCTGCTGGGAGCACTGATGGAAACGCCCAGGCTACTGGCCTGCGAAGCGGCCTGGCCATTGCTCAGCCTTGGCGAGTCGCAATTGCAGCGGTTGTCCGGGTTGCTGGATCAACTCTCCGATGAGCGTCCCGGCGAACAAGAGCTCCTTGTCGTGGGCAGGACGGATGTGACATTGAGCGAGCCTGCCGCCGGTAGCGCCAGGCCTGATGCACGGCAGGCGCTGCTGGACCGGTTCACCCAGGATCTCACTGTCCGGGCAGGGGAAGGACTGATCGATCCGGTGTTCGGTCGCGACGATGAAATACGCCAGGTCATCGACATCTTGAGTCGCCGACGCAAGAACAATCCGATCCTGGTCGGCGAGCCCGGCGTGGGCAAGACCGCGCTGGTCGAAGGGCTGGCGCTGCGCATTGCCCAGGGCGACGTGCCCGACAGCCTCAAGTCGGTCAGCGTGCGCGCGCTGGACTTGGGCTTGTTGCAGGCCGGCGCCGGGGTCAAGGGCGAATTCGAGCAGCGCCTCAAGCGCGTGATCGACGCGGTGCAGCAATCCGAAACACCGATCCTGCTGTTCGTCGACGAAGCCCACACGTTGATCGGCGCTGGCAACCAGGCCGGGGGCGCCGACGCGGCAAACCTGCTCAAGCCCGCCCTGGCCCGTGGCGAGTTGCGCACCATCGCCGCCACCACCTGGAGCGAGTACAAGCAATACTTCGAGCGCGATGCGGCATTGGAGCGACGCTTCCAACAGGTCAAGGTCGACGAGCCTGATGATGATCGCGCCTGCCTCATGTTGCGCGGGCTCAAGGCCCGTTACGCCAGCCACCACGGCGTGCACATCCAGGATGCGGCGGTGCAGGCCGCCGTCAGCCTGTCGCGGCGTTACCTTACGGGCCGTCAGTTGCCGGACAAAGCCGTCGACCTGCTGGATACGGCCAGCGCCCGGGTGCGCATGAGTGTCGATTGCGAGCCCCACGCGTTGGTCCGCGTCAAGGCGCGGCAAATCGCCCTGGAACTGGAACGCGAGGCGCTGGAAGCGGACCAGGTCCTGGGCGGTAGTGTCGACACCGAACGGCTGATGCAGATCGCCGTGCAGCACGCCGAGTTAAAGCACACTCGGGTCGCGCTGGAGCGTCAATACTGCCACGCGCTCGATGTGTCCCAGCAATTGCTCGACGCCCGCGAGGCCGAGCCGATGCGATGGGCTGATTGTGCGCGGTTGCAGCGACAGCTGGATGCCATCCAGGGCGACCAACCCTTGTTGCTGCTGGACGTCGACGCCCGCAGCGTGGCCGAAGTCGTCGCCGATTGGACCGGCGTCCCCCTTGGCAGCCTGCTCAAGGACGAACAAGCCAGCTTGCTGGATCTGGAACAGCAATTGGCCGAGCGCGTCATCGGCCAGGCCCCGGCACTCGATGCCCTGGCCCAGCGCCTGCGGGCGGCCAAGACAGGGCTCAGCGATGACAAGGGGCCGCTGGGGGTCTTTTTGTTGGTGGGCACCAGCGGGGTTGGCAAGACCGAAACCGCCTTGGCCCTGGCCGACAGCCTGTTCGGCGGAGAAAAAGCGCTCATCACCCTCAACCTTTCCGAATATCAGGAAGCCCACACCGTCAGCCAGCTCAAGGGCTCGCCGCCCGGTTACGTGGGTTACGGGCAGGGCGGGGTGCTGACCGAAGCCGTGCGCCAGCGACCCTATAGCGTCGTGCTGCTCGACGAGGTGGAAAAAGCCCACCGTGATGTGCTCAACCTGTTCTACCAGGTTTTCGACCGCGGCTTCATGCGCGATGGGGAAGGGCGCGAGATCGACTTTCGCAACACCGTCATTCTCATGACCTCCAACCTGGGCAGCGACGCGTTGCAGGCCTGTCTGCTGGATCAACCCGATGCAGCTGACAGCACGCTGCACGAGCTCATGCGGCCGATCCTGCGCGAACACTTCCAACCGGCCCTGTTGGCACGCTTCCAGACCCTTATCTATCGACCGCTGCAAGTCGATGCCCTGCAATGCATCGCCGCTATCAAGCTGGCCCAGGTGGCCAGTCGCTTGCAGCGTCACTATGGCTTGGACTGCAAGATCGATGACGCCCTGAACGAGGCCATTGTTGCCGCTTGCCTGCTGCCCGACACCGGGGCCCGCAACATCGACAGCCTGCTCAACGAACAGATCCTGCCGGTGCTCAGCCAACAGCTGCTGCAGCGTCGGGCAGCACAGTTGCGCACACGCGGGGTG
>Ga0307405_10000827_pt1 | contig 12169 bp, 9 predicted proteins | sample 322Cmetagenome_2_FD_203311 | JGI IMG/M metagenome (GOLD analysis project Ga0307405, IMG submission 203311) | Maize rhizosphere microbial communities from greenhouse at UC Davis, California, United States - 322HYB-C-1 | ecosystem: Host-associated > Plants > Roots > Rhizosphere > Soil | place...
CCTTGATCTGCGCGGGCCAGACGTCGGCCAGCCCGTACGTCCAGCCCTCGACGTATCGATGGTCGCCGCCGATGTCGACGATCTTCACGTCCTTCGGGACGCGCGCCAGCGCATCGGCCGAGGTGCCGGTCGGCAGCGACGCGAACAGCACGTCGAGCCGCGGCAGGGCGGTGGGGTTCCACTTCTCGATCACGAGGTCTGCCAGCTTTGCCGGCGCACCGGGAAACCGGTCGATGAGCCGGCTGCCGGCGCTGCCTTCACCGGCAGCGTAGACAAGCTCGAAGGACGGGTGGCCGGCGATGAGGCGCATCGCCTCGCCGCCCCCGTAACCGCTGATCCCGATGATGCCGACGCGAATGCTCATGCTGCTGTCCTGTCGCTTCGTGTGGGCGGACGAGTCTAGCGAAACCCGGTGACCCGCAGCACGGTCCATGACTTCGAGCCGGCGCGGGGAACCATCTCAGGACGTCCGCTGCTGCCGGTTGCGGTCCTTCGAGCCGTCCGGGACCGGACAGTGATTCACGGATCGCGCTGCGCCGCCGCGACGCGAGCGCGCTCGGTCTCGTCGAACAGCCACGTGCGCAGGGCGCTCAGCGGCGGCCAGTCGCGCAGCTGCGGCGGATAGACGAGGTGATAGCTGTAGGCGTCCTCTAGCACGATGGTGCGCGGCGACAGGCGTACCAGGCGCTTGTCGGCCAGTGCGTCGGCCGCCAGCAGTTCTCGCGCCAGCGCGATGCCCAGGCCCTGCTCGGCGGCCTGCAGCATCAGCCCCGCGTCGTTGAAGCTGGCCACCGGCACCAGCCGGCGGCGGATAGCCAGCGCCGCGAACCACCGCATCCAGATGTCGACGTCGCCGAGCAGCGGCTCGTCGGCCAGTGCCGCTTCGGGCAGGCCGGCGAGCCGCCGGGCCGTCGCGGGCGCTCCCACCACGCAGAACGGGGCGTGAGAGAGCACTTCGTTGACCAGCCCCGGCCAAGGGCCGCGGCCCTGGCGCACGGCAGCGTGGAAGCCGTCGCGTTGCAGGTCGACGACCTCGGGCGTGGCGTGCAGCTCCAGCGCGATGCCGGGGAAGCGCTCGTGCCATCGGGCGATGCGCGGCATCAGCCAGCGTTGCGCGAACGACGGCAGCGTGGTCAGGCGCAGCCGCTCCTCGTTGCCGCCGCCGTGCGCCGCCACGGCGCAATGCACCGCTTCGTCCAGTTCGACCATCGCGCGCTCCACGCCCGCCAGCAATGCCTCGCCGGCGGGGTTGAGCCGGATGCGACGGCCATGGCGATGGAACAGCGGAAGGCCCAGTTGCTCTTCGAGACCGCGGATCTGCTGACTGATGGCGCTGTGCGTGAGGCTCAGCGCATGGGCCGCAGCGCGCAGGTTCTGCAGGCGCGCGGCGGCGCGGAAGGCCGGCAGGTTCTGCAGCGGGAGTCGCGGAAGGCGGGGCATGCTGGTAAGCATAGCCGACCAGGATGGGAAGAATTGATCGATTCCATGGGCAAGCTTGGGCAACTATTCTTACCAATACGAAAGAAGCTTGGAGATCGCCTTGAACCACTCAGTCACCGTCCCCCTCCGGCGCCCGCTCCCAGGGCGGTGGGCGCAAGACGTCGTCAGGTTCATCGTCCGCGCCTGGCAACAACACAGGGCCACGCGCGATCACGATCGGCGCATCGAGGCGATGGCCGACCTCAGCGTGGCCGTGCTGCGCGACATCGGCGGGTCCGAGGATCTGCTGAACCAGGCCGCTGCGCGCCACCAGTCGCATGCCCAATGCCTCGAGGAGTTGCGCATCCTCGCCAACTATCGGGGCGTGGATTCGCGCTTCTGGTGAGGAGCGTCAGACGCGGTCGAGCGACATTCCACGTAGGCGCGAACGATCCGATCGGCGCCGGACAACCGCCGCAGCGCGCAGCATTCCCAAGGGCCCGGAACTCGGGACATCGAGATGGTCTCGCAATCGATCCGGAGGTGAGGGCGCGGGTTGCTCCCTGCGGTGCTCTGGTCGCCGCAACCCGATGGGGGTGCAGGTCGAGAGGGCTGCTGGCCCCGAGTGCTCGACTCTCGAATGTGCGTCAGGCGTCGAAAAGATAGGCGCGCACCGTTTCTCCGACACGCCGGACGATGACCCCGCGTTGAAGATTGACGACGGGCGGTAGCTTGAGCACATAGCGCACCAGCGCGAGGCCGAGGATCTGCGAGGCGACCAGTCCGGCACGCCCCGCGGCGATCGAGCGAGGTTCGCCGCAGAGCTTGGCCACGACCGGCGTGAGCTGCGTGGCAAAGATGCTGCGCATCCGGTCGGCCGCCATCTCGTTGGTGACCGATGTGCGCATCAGCGCCAGCAGCGTCTCGTCGCCATCCCAGCGATCGAGGAAGTGCTCCACGAGTGCGACGCCGACCTTGGCGCGCGGCACGCTGCCGAGATCCGGCAATCGCAGGTCGAAATTCGCGGCGGCCACAAAGAGCGCCTCCTTGTTGCCGAAATAGCGCATCACGAGCGCGGCGTCGATGCCGGCCGTCGACGCGATGGCCCGGATCGTCGCGCCCTGATATCCGCTCGCCGCGAACTGCTCCCGGGCGGCCACCAGGATCGCGGCCTTGGTCGCATCCGAACGGCGTGGCGCGGGGGTCTCGGAAGTCATGTCCGAAGTGTATATCAACAGTTGTTGACATTTGCCGTTCCGGCTTCTAAAGTCAACACGCGTTGACAAACGATCCAGGAGCCGACATGACCCCAGAAGCCCATTCGCAGACACCCATCGCTTCCGACCGTTTCGACACCGACGTCCTCATCGTCGGGGCCGGCCCGAGCGGGCTGACGCTCGCAGCTTCACTGGCGACGAAGCAGATCCGGACGATCGTGATCGACCGGCTCGTCGAAGGGGCCAACACGTCGCGCGCTGCGGTCGTGCACGCCCGCACGCTCGAGGTGCTGGAGCCTCTCGACGTCTCCGGTCGGCTCGTCGCACGCGGGCTGCAGGCGCGGCGCTTCACGATCCGCGATCGCGACCGCGTGCTGATGCCGATCGGCTTCGATCGGCTGCCGACGCGGTACCCCTACACGCTGATGGTCTCGCAAGCCGTGACCGAGGAGGTTCTGCTGCAGCGCTTCGTCGAACTCGGCGGCACCGTGCTTCGCCCTCGCACGCTGCTCCAGCTGGCGCAGGACGATGCGGGCGCGACCGCGACACTCGACGACGGCAGGCGGATCCGGGCCCGTTTCGTCGTCGGTGCGGACGGCATGCACAGCACGGTCCGCGATGCCGTGCGAATCGGCTTTTCAGGGGGCAGCTACGGCGAGTCCTTCGTGCTGGCCGACGTTCGGCTCGCCGGCGGCGTGCCGAGCGACGAGGTGATCCTGTATTTCTCGCCGGCGGGCATGGTCGTGGTGGCGCCGATGCCCGGCGGCGTGCACCGGATCGTCGCGACGGTGGACGACGCGCCCGAGCAGCCGAACGCGGCCTATGTCCAGGCTCTGCTCGACACGCGCGGCCCCCAACGCGAACGCGCGACTGTCGACGAGGTCTTGTGGGGCTCGCGCTTTCGCGTGCACCACCGGGTGGCCGATGTGTACCGGGCCGGGCGTGTGCTGCTGGCCGGCGACGCCGCGCATGTGCACAGCCCGGCGGGCGGGCAGGGCATGAATGCCGGCATCCTGGACGCGGTTCGCTTGACCGATGCGCTGGTCGACGCTCTCGCCGGGAACATGGCCGCCCTCGACGTCTATGGGGCAGAACGGCGGCCCGTCGCGCGTCAGGTGGTTGTGCTGGCCGATCGCCTCACGCGCCTTGCCACGGTACGGCCGGCGCTTCGCAGCTTGCGCAACCTCGTGCTGTCCACGCTGGCCCGGCTGCCGCGGTTTCGCAATCAGCTGGCCTGGCGTCTCTCGGGGCTCGTGTATCGCTAGAGACGCCACCCGACACACTCGTGCCGAGTTCGCGGACCGCGTCCCCGCGGCGAGAGGAGGGCGAAGGCGGCCGTGCATGACTGACGTGGGAATGCGCCTTGCCGACCACCACCTCGAGGTGACGTGTGTGGAGTCAAGTCATGCAGCCATTGCCGTCGTCGGAATCGCAGCGTCTGGTCTTGCTGTGTGGTGGCTGATGCGCCGGAGCACGCGGAATGACGCAAGGCGCGATCGGGCGGTCCCCGAGGACTCGGTGCACACGGAGGCCCCTTCCGTGGCGGAGGTCAGTGACACTCACCACGTGCTCGAGTCACTGCGACAGCAGTTGCGCGAGGGCGACATCGCCGCGCAGGACAGCGCTGACGATTCGATTTCTCTTCCGTTTCTCGAAACGGAACCGCGTCATCACGAAGTGGACGATGTCCCAGCAGGTGGCGAGGACCCCTTCGAGGACACGGTTCCGACCTTCTCATGGGCGCGCGATGAGGATTGAGTTGCCGTCGCGGTGCGGCTGCGCTTCCCGACCCTGGCATCATGCCGCCTGAACACGCGAACCCCGTGGCTGCATCCAGGCGGCGCTTGCGCGCACTCGATGGGTACGACGCCCTTCGTTCATACCGTCGCGGGGCGTTTCTTCGAATCCGACGGTCGTGTGGGTCGAGTCCTACACGGCATCCGATCGGCATCGAGGAAGATTCGCGCGGCGTCGGGGGCGCGTGCCTTCCGCGTTTCGGAGAAGCGATCATCGAAGGCGAGCCCCCACACCGACCCACCTCATCCGCATGGCGCCAGATCGTCGACAGCGCTGTCGACACGGCGATCGTCAGCGTCGGCAAGACAGGGCACGTGGAGACCTGGAGTGCCGGCGCCGAGCGCCTGCTCGGCTGGTCCGAGGCCGAGATGCTGGGCCGGAGTCTCGACCGCCTGTTCGTGGCGGAAGATCGGCACGGCGGCCGGCTCGCGCGGGAAATGGCCGATGCCCTCGAGCATGGCCGCGGCGGCGGCGAGGAGGGCTGGCGCGTCAGGAAGGATGGCAGCACGTTCTGGGCGGTCGGCGAGTTGAGCCCGATCCGGGATGCCGACGGCGCGCACATCGGATTCGTCAAGGTCCTTCGCGACCGCACGGCGCAGCGGGCGTCGGAGGAAGCGCTGCGCGAGGAGACGCGCGCCCTCGAGATCCTGAACCGAACAGGGTCGGCGCTCGCCACCCATTCGGACCTGCACGAGGTCGTGCAGATCGCGACCGATGCGGGCGTGCAGCTGACCGGTGCCCGGTTCGGGGCGTTCTTCTACAACGTGCTGGACGACAAGGGCGAGAGCTACATGCTCTGTACGCTGTCGGGCGTGTCCCGTGAGCACTTCTCCAACTTTCCGATGCCGCGCAACACCCAGGTGTTCGCCCCGACCTTCAAGGGGGAGGGCATCGTGCGTTCCGACGACATCACGCGCGATCCGCGCTACGGTCACAACGCGCCGCATCACGGCATGCCGGCGGGACACTTGCCGGTGCGCAGCTACCTCGCCTTGCCGGTGCGGTCTCGAAACGGTGAAGTGATCGGCGGTCTGTTCTTCGGCCATGAGCGCGTCGGCGTGTTCGATGCGCGCGCGGAACGCCTCTTGAACGGGCTGGCGGGCGAAGCCGCCGTCGCAATCGACAACGCGCGGCTCACTTCCAACGTGCAGCGCGAGCTCATGGTGCGTCGGCAGGCCGAGGAGGCGCTGCGCGAGCTGAACGCGACGCTCGAGCGCCAGGTCGAAGACCGCACGCGGCAGATGGAGTCGCAGGCCGAGGCGCTGCGCCAGGCCCAGAAGATGGAAGCGGTCGGCCAGCTGACCGGCGGTGTCGCGCACGACTTCAACAACCTGCTGCAGGTGATCGTCGGCAACCTCGAGATCATCCGGCGCTCGCTTCCGCCGGACGCCCATCGGGCGCTGCACGCCCTCAGCTCCGCGACGAACGGTGCCAAGGGTGCTGCCGCGCTTACCCAGCGGCTGCTTGCCTTCGCGCGGCGGCAGCCGCTCGATCCGCGTCCGCTGAACGCGAACGTGCTCGTCAACGGGATGACGGACCTCCTGCAGCGTTCACTCGGCGAGACGATCTCGATGCAGACCGTGCTCGGGGCCGGGCTGTGGTCGATCGAGGCGGATGCGAACCAGCTCGAGAACACCATCCTCAACCTGGCGGTCAACGCCCGCGACGCGATGCCGGACGGCGGCCGCCTCACGATCGAGACGGCGAATGTCCACATCGACGAGACCTATGCGGCTTCCGCGGTCGACGTGACACCGGGCCACTACGCGATGATCTCGGTCTCGGACACCGGCTCCGGCATGGACCGGGCGACCGTCGAGCATGCGTTCGAGCCGTTCTTCACCACCAAGCCCGTCGGCAAGGGGACGGGCCTCGGACTCAGCCAGGTCTACGGGTTCGTCAAGCAGTCCGGCGGGCACGTCAAGATCTACTCGGAGGTGGGCGTGGGCACGACGGTCCGCATCTACCTTCCGCGTCTGATGGCGGCCGTCGAGGCGGACGCTGCGGCCGCGCCGCCGCCGGCGCCGCGCGGCGTCGGCCAGGAGAAGATCCTCGTTTTGGAGGATCACGACGACGTGCGGGCCCATTCGGTGGAAGTGCTGCGCGAGCTCGGCTACCTGGTGCTCGAGGCCGGCGACGGGCCGACCGCGCTGAGCCTCATGGCTTCGCACGGGGACTTCGATCTGCTGTTCACCGATGTCGTGCTGCCCGGCGGCATGAGCGGTGCCCAGGTCGCGGCCGAGGCCAAGGCGCGCTGGCCCGGGCTGAAGGTGCTGTTCACGACCGGCTACGCGCGCAACGCGATCGTTCACCACGGACGGCTCGACATCGGCGTGCACCTGCTGACGAAACCCTTCGGCTACGACGCGCTCGCCAACAAGGTGCGGCAGGTCCTCGACGCGGCTTAGGCCTTTCGTTGCCGCCTTCGCGGCGGACTCAGGATGCGGTCAGTTGCCGCGCGACCAGCCTGCCGATGTCGCCCGCCGCAAGCAGGCGCCTTCATCTGTTCCTGCACGGGTGCCGAGGTCTCCTTGCCGATGAACCCGACTACGCGGCCAGACGATGCTCGTAATAGAGATCGGCACGGTCCTCGAGGATCCGGCGCTGCACCGCGAGGTTCGCCGCATCGGGCTGCAGCCACGCATCGATGTGCTCGGGCCGGATCGGGATGACGCAGCGGTCGTGCCCTGCCTTCGCGATCTCCGGCGGCGGGTCGTCGGTGATCGCCGCGAACGACAACAGATCCGGCTCGCCCGGTGCGCGCCAGCGCGACCAGAGACAGGCCACCAGCATCTCCTCGCCGGAGTCGGGCTTGAACTCGAGGATGACGTTGCTCACCTTCTCGTCGCGATGAAGGTCGCGCCCTTCGGCGCGGTGCCGGGCGACGTTCTCGTAGAAGGCGCTCATCGCGACGAGCCCGTGCGACACGCCGAAGACACCGTTCCAGAAGCCGCCGAGGTTGTCCCGGCGCGCGTTGTAGGTGCCCGGAAACCGGGTGTCGTGGTTCGCCGGCTTGCCGGCGACCCGGCAGCCGTAGCGCATCGGCTTGATCGTGCGCCGCCCGTTCTCGAAGATCATGACCGGCGCGTAGTGCATCGGGAAGATGCGGGAGTCCTCCTCGATCGGTTCATGCCGGCGCAGGTCCGCCAATTTGCCGAGGGCCCACTCGACCTTCGAACTCGCGATGCGTTCGCTCTCGAGCGCGCCTTTCGAAGGCTTCGACCGCAGGCTGCGCTGCGCGTCGGCCAGGCGCTTGCGCTGACGGAAGAGCTCTTCCTCGAGCTTCGCGGCCTGCTCGGTGTCGTAGCGATCGATCAGGCCCTTGATCTCGGCCTCTTCCGGCGTGCGCGGATCGGCGAACGCCAGCTCCATCGCCTTCGGAATCTTCACCTTCGGATCAGCGGCACGTCGCCAGAACAGATCGACGAACTCCTTCAGGCTCATCTCGGCGCCGAAGTCGCGCAGGTAGCGGCGGTAGTCGGCGAGGATTCGGGCGGAGTAGCACATCGACGCCATTTTCAGGCCACGGCGCAAGTCGACGACCACGCTCGACATGCCGCAGCCGCTAGGCCAGCCGGCGCAGCGCGTCCTCGAGCGCATCGGCGCTTTGCAGCAGTCCGGCGCCGCGCGCTTCGCTCGCCAGCCTCGCGATGTCCGAGCGGAGCGCGTCGCGCCGGCCGGCGGGCAGCGCGTCCGGCGTCTCGATCGCTCGTTCGGCCGCCAGCAATGCGCGCGCTGCCCCGGCGTGGTGGGTGACCCACAGCGTCGGCTCGCCCCGCCCGAAGGCCTCGAGGCTGTCTGCCAGGCGCAGCACCTCGTCGTGGCGGCCCTGCGCCAGGCGCAGCCGCATCAGGTCGGGGTAGCCGAAGAAGTGGTTGTGCGCCACCGCGCCCTGCGCGAGCAGGGCCTCGGCCTGTTGCAGCATCGCCTCGGCCTCGTCGGGATCGGGCGTGTTGGCGGCGATCTCGATCAGCACCAGCGGTCCGGCGAAGGCCTCGCCGCCGACCTCGACGCACAGGCGCCAGGCATGGCGTGCCATCGCGAGCGCCGGCTCCGTCTCGCCGGCGCGCCGCAGCGCGTTCGCCAGGCCCGCCCGGCTGACCATCTCGAAGCGCTTCATGCCGACCGCGTGCGACAGGTCCACCGCGCGCTCGAGCGTCGCGCGCGCATCCGGATCGCCCATCCAGTTCAGCATCAGCCCGAGCGATTCGGTGACCATCGCTTCGGCATTGCGGTGCGAGAGCGCCACCGCGGCCTCGCCCGCGGTCTGCAGATGGCGACGGCAATCGTCGGCCCGACCGTGCCAGTAGCAGCACCAGCCCAGCATCGCGCGGTTCATCACCGCGAAGCGCAGCGCGCCGGAGCGCTCGCAGGCCGCGACGCAGCGCTCGAACGCGTCCAGCGCCGATCGCATCCGGCCGGCCGCGTAGTGCGCATCGCCGAGACCCGAGAGCGCCTGCGCTTCGGCGAGCGCGTCGCCGCACTGCACGGCCAGGGCGAGGGCCTGCCCATGGTGCCGGGCGCAGCCGGCGTGGTCGCCGCGCGCGAAGCACAGGTTGCCGCGCACGTAATGGATGCCGGCGAGCCAGCGCGTGGCATCGAGCCTTTGCGCCACCGGTTCGGCGAGGTCGAGGGCCTGCCAGGCCGCCTCGACCTGGGAGAGCAGGCGCAGCACGGTCGCCTGCTCGTAGCTCGCGAGCGCCGCGCCGGCGTCGTCGGTCGCGGCGGCGCGCGCCGCCGAGAACGCATCGAGTGCCTCGGTGTTGCGGCCCAGTTCGCGCAGCATTTCCCCTCTCAGCATCGCCAGCGCATGGCGCTCGGCGGCGGCCTCTGCGCATCGCGATCCGCGCTCGGCGTACGCCAGCGCCTCGGCATAGCGGAAGCGCAGCGCTTCGGTCCGCGCGGCCTGCGCGAACGCATCGGCGGCCAACGGACTTTCGGCCAGCGCCAGGTGCTCGGCGTGCAGACCGGCGTCGCCCGTCGCGTACCACGCCGCCGCACGCCCGTGGAGCTCGCGTCGTCGTGCCTTCAGCAGCGAGGCATAGGCGCCGTCGCGGATCAGGGCGTGCACGAACACGGCGGCGTCGTCCTCCGGTCGCAAGAGCCCCGCGTCGACCAGCGGCTCGAGGCGCGGGTTCTCCACCAGGGCGCGCCAGGCAGCGAGCTCCACCCGCTGACCGAGCACCGAGGCGGCCTGCACCGCCGTCTTGTCGGTGGGGGCCAGTCGATCGAGTCGCGCCAGCACGAGCGCCTGGATCGAACCGGGCAGCGCATCGCGCAAGGCTTCGCCCGCCGAACGAAGCAGCTGCTCGAGGAACAGCGGGTTGCCGCCGGCGCGTGCGACGCAGCGTCGCGCCAGCTCCGGGTCGCCGGGGGAGAGCTGTTCGGCCAGGTCCGACGCGGCCTGCTCGGCGAGCGGATTCAGGTCCAGCGTCAGAGCAGGGAGGGCGGGGGCATTGGCCCGGCGTGCGGCCTCGAAGGCTTCGCTCTGCGGTCGCGTGGTCAGCACGAAGAGGATCGGCCGGTCCGCGCAGCCTGCGGCGACCCGGGTCAGCAGTGTCAGCACCGGCCCTTCGGCCCAATGCAGGTCCTCGATGGCGACCACGAGCGGCGTCGCAACGGCACGTTGTCGGAACAGCGCTGCCAGGGCTTCCGCATGCCCGCGCTCGCGCGTCGCGTTGTCCAACGCCGCATAGGCCGCGCGTGCGGCCGGGGCCATCTCGCGGCCCAGCAACGCGCAAAGGTGGGCGCGCTGCCGATCCGGCAGGCCGGTGTCGGCAAGGCATTGTTCGAAGGTCGCTGGATCGGCAGCAGGCGGAACTTGCAGCAGCCCGTGGATCAGGGCGCGCAGCGCGATCTCGCCGCGCGCCGGCCCGAAGTCCGGCACGGCCGCTGCGACATGCGCAGCGCCGGCAGTGCCGGCGAGCGTGCGGATCTCCTGCAGCAGGCGCGACTTTCCGATCCCCGGCTCGCCGCGCACGATCACCCATCGTGCCGCGCGCGCATCGATGCACGACTGCAGCGCGGAGCGCGCATGGCGCAGCTCCTCCGCACGCCCGATCAGCGGCGCCGCGGGCGCCATCTCGATCTCGCGGACGACCCGCCAGGGCTGCACCGCGGTCGACTTGCCGCGCACCGGGGTGGACGGCAGCCGCTCGGCCTCGAACTGCGACGAGACCATGCGCCACAGGTCTTCGCCGACGACGATGTCGCCCGGGCCGGCCAGCTTCAGCAGGCGCGCGGCCACGTTCACGGCGTCGCCGGTCAGGCCGTGGCGTCCCTGGTGCGGCGCGCACGGGCGCACGACGACCATGCCGCTGTTGATGCCGGTGTGCAGGTCGATGCGGACACCGAGACGCTGCGCATGGCGATCGGCCAGCTCGCGCACCGCGCGATGCAGTTCCAGCGCGGCGCGCAGCGCGCGCACCGCATCGTCGCGGCCGGCTTGCGGCACGCCGAACAGCGCCATGATCTCGTCGCCGACGAACTGATTGATCACGCCGCCGTGCGATTCGACGACGCGCGTGGCGAGCTCGCGCAGCTCGCTCATCAGCAGGCTCACGTCCTCCGGATCGACGCGCTCGTTGAGCGCCGTGTACCCGCTTAGATCGCTGAAGACGATCGTGGCATGGCGCCGTTCGCCCTCTGCATCGGGGTCGCTGCGAGGCGGGGCGACGGCAGCGGGCGGCGCCTCCGCATCGGTCGACCGGCCGCATTGGGTGCAGAAGTGCTGGCCCATCGCGAGGACGGCGCCGCAACCCCTGCAGCGCTCCGGCAGCTTCGCGCCGCACTGTCCGCAGTAGCGAGCCGCGTCGTCATGGCTGCTTCCGCACGAAGGACAGTGCATGCCTGCTTCCTCTGCGCCCTCAGGATGGATGCGCCGCGATGGCGACCTGGCCGCGAACGACCCGTCGCTTCAGTCGCGAACGCAGGCAGATTCTTGCACGCAAGGGGCCAGGCTTCCGTCGATGGCGGGCCGATGACACCCGGGCGAACTCACGGTCCGGCCTGTGTGCCGGCCCTCCGCCGGCGCCGCCTACCAACGCCCGCGGTCAGGCGCGTCGCACGCGGGATCGGGAGCCGTGCCGGCGTCCTTGACGATGCCGTTCGGGAGGACGCTGACCTGGTAGATCAGGCACGAGCCATAGCGCATTCGATAGTTCCAGATCGTGGCGTTGTCCTGTCGCACACCGAACTGGTAGTAGGGATGACCGAGTCGCTGGATGACTTCGGCGCTCGTCATGCCCGGCTGGATGACCTGCTCGCCTTCGCTGACGATGTAGGGTGGCTGACCTCCGTATCCGCCGATCGGCGCGCTCACGCCGACGCCGACGCCGCCACCTCGTCCGCCGCCGAAGCCGCCGACGCCGATGGTCCCTCCCGCACAGCCCGCGAGCACGACGGGTAACAGAAGCGATGCGACCTTCAACATGAGCTCCTTCTTCGCCACCGAACGCGACCATGATGAGATGGAACGCGTTGGGTGACGATGCAACGGCGACCGGCTTTCGGCGGTGGCGATGAATTGTCTCGCTCTGCCTTCATCCCTTGCGGGCAATCGGCATTCCGATCTCGAAAGGCATCTCCCGGTCGACTATTCATATTGGCACAGGTCAAGGCGCCGCAAGAGTCGGCCGGGGCGGGGTTGAGGAGCCGCCACAATCCCCGTCCCATGAGCATGCCCGACAAGAATCTCGACCCCGTCCTCGTCGCCGGCGGCGGCATCGGCGGGATGG
>Ga0307405_10000830_pt1 | contig 12158 bp, 12 predicted proteins | sample 322Cmetagenome_2_FD_203311 | JGI IMG/M metagenome (GOLD analysis project Ga0307405, IMG submission 203311) | Maize rhizosphere microbial communities from greenhouse at UC Davis, California, United States - 322HYB-C-1 | ecosystem: Host-associated > Plants > Roots > Rhizosphere > Soil | place...
GGTACCGGTTCAAGTCCGGTCCCCGCCACGACACGCACCGACGCACAGGATGACGATGAGAGATGAGCGCGACCGCGGCACCGACCGTCCACGTAACCCACCTCGCCGATCCCGCCGGCCCGGTCCCCGCCGGCCCGCCGACGGACCGTGAGCTGCTCGCCGTTCCCGGCGGCGCCTACGCGGTCCTCGCGAGGATCCGCGACGCCGTCGACCCACACCGTGCTGTGCGGTCGGCCCCTCCGCGCGATCCCTGGGCGCGACCGGACTGGGACACACCGACGATCTACCTCCCGGCGCTTGCCCCGGACTCCATAACCTTTTGGTAACACCGCAACGAGTTAGTCACGGATATGGTACGATCATCTTAGCAGGTGCTAGGACGACCGGCTCTGCTCGCCGAGGGAGGCCGGGGCCGGTCGTGTAGTGAGGATCCGTAGCCAAGCGGTAGGCGCCTACGCGCCGGTCCCGACCGTTACCACCGCCACAACTCGGTCTGGGACCGGACCGGGAGATCCGGGTTCGAGCCCCGGCGGGTCCCCGAGCCTCGGGAACGCATGAGGACAGCGATGAGAGATGGGAGCACGGCGTGACACGTTCCGAGAAGAAGTTTCGCGTGACCGACGACATGATCGTTCCGTACGCTCAGCGACCCCAGTCGTTCGCCGGCGTGACGGTGATCATGCGGCAGCCGGCGTTGGTGCCTCACCCCCACCCGAGCCAGGGTGGCCGGTTCGTGCCGACCCGCGGCGTCACGCAGGTGCTGCTGGAGAACGGGCACGAGATGTTCGAGTGTGACATCTGCCTGGCCACGCGCGACAACGGGCGCTCGGTGGTCTCTCACCTAGTGTCGCACAGTCCCGCGTCCCAGACGCCCGAGTACCCGATGGAGACGATCAAGCTAGTGCTGCGCGTGTGCGTCGAGGAGCGCGCCCAGGGCTTCCGGAACTACGCCGTCCGCGTGGCCGAGCGACTCAACGCGGGTGCCGTGGTTCGGTCCGACGGACTGCCGTGGTCCCCGAGCCAGGTGTCCGCCCTGTGGCGCTCGTGGTCCCAGAAGTTTCCCGAGCTGGCTCGGCCATCACGCGCGCGACGGGCCACCGCCGTCGTACCCACACGCACGCCCGCACCTACGCCTACGCCTACGCCTACGCCCACGCGATCACAGGCCGCCGCGCGGCGGGTGACCAGGTCGCGTCCGACGCAGGACGGCGCCGACACGTTGACGCACGTCTCACAGCTCATCACCCGGATCGAGGTCGACCTGACGACGCTGCGCGACGTCATCACAAACCTGGTCGAGTCGGCACGTGATGACCGCGAGAAGGCCGCCCGGTACGACACGATCATGTCGCACGCTCGTCGGGTCGCCGGGGCGTAGCTCCGTCACAACTGGGAGGACGAGACACCTCGTGTCGGTGATAGGATGTTGACGCCGGCGCGAGGTGTTCTCATCTCTCGTGTCGTCACTAGTGAGGAGTGATGTCTTGCTGATCATACTGGAGGGACCCGACGGGGCGGGCAAGTCGACGCTCGCCCGGCGGCTCGGCGATGAGCTGCTTCGGCGACATCCGAGCGATAAGCTGTGGATACTTCACAAGGGACCGCCGGGTGACACTCACCCACTCGACGAGTACGAGCGGCCGCTGTACCCGTACCGTCCCGGCCGCGGCCATCACGTCATCTGCGACCGCTGGCACGTAGGCGAGGCGGTCTATCCCCGGGTGCTCGGCCGGTCATCGCGCGCCGACGAGGCCGTCACCCGGCACCTAGACGCCTTTCTCACCGCACGAGGTGCCCTGCTGGTCTACGTCTGCCCCAGCCTCGACGTCAACCTGCGTCGGCTCCGTGACCGTGGTGACGACCTGATCACCACCGGCCAGGTCGCCGAGCTCCGCAAGCTCTACGCGGACTACCTCCGTCGTACGATCATGCCGTCACGGTCGGTCACGGCCACGGACGTCAGCTCGGAGACCGTGAACGCGCTTCTCGACCGGGCCGCACTCCTGGACGCCCAGACGCGATCGTTGAACCGGTTCGTCACGTACGTCGGCCCACGGTTTCCCTCGGCGCTGCTGCTCGGCGACGTTCGTCACGGGCTACGTGACATACCGCGCGACACGTTGCTCACGCTGGCGGGGCAGACGATTCGCAACGGACCGGCGTTCGGCCCATACCCCGCGACGTCCGGGCACTACCTGCTGACGCACGTACCCGGCGGGCTGTGGGACCAGGGGCTGGGACTCGCGAACGCGTGTGACGTGGACGACGTCCGTGAGCTCGTAGCGACGTTGACGCCGGTCGGCGACCCGTACCACGCGCGGCCACCTCTCATCTGCACGCTGGGTCGACGCGCCTGGGCCTGCGCACGTGCCGCCCTGGCCACGACACAGCTGGGCGCGGCCGCCCACCCACAGTACGTCAGGCGGTTCTACCACCGGGACGGGTTCGCCTACGGAGCTGTGCTCATGGAGGCCACGACCCTGTCCCGGGACAAGAGAGACTGGAGACCACGGTGACATACATCGAGATCCTCAACGGCGTTAGCGGCTACTGGCGTGTGCTGGGTCACGTTCTGTCCCACGGGCAGAAGCGCTCGCCGCGCGGTCGTGACACCCTGGACGCCGGGCAGCTGAGCGTCGTCATGCACGACACACGCGGCGCCCTCCCGCTGGGCGTCGGACGCAACCTCAGTCGTTCCATCGCAGCCGCGGAGGCGGTCCAGCTGGTAGGCGCGTTCTCCGATCCGGCTCTACTAACACGGGCGTCGGCCAACTTCGCCAAGTTCCTCGAGCCGGACACGGGCCGGTTTCACGGCGCCTACGGCGAGCGGATCGGCAACCAGCTGTCACAGGCCGTGACGAAGTTGCGCCGTGACCGTGACACCCGGCAGGCCACCATCACGCTGTGGGACCCGTGGCGCGACAACCAGCCGGACAGGCGCGACTACCCGTGCACGGTCGCGCTGGTCTTTGGTGTCGGCGGCGACAGGCTCGACCTGAGCGTGTTTATGCGGTCACAGGACGTCTGGTGGGGTGCGCCCTACGACTGGTTCCAGTTCTCGCAGCTCCAGCGGACCGTCGCCCAGACGCTGGGCGTCCAGCCCGGGCGGTACATTCACACCAGCGTGTCGACGCACATCTACCTGGAGTTCACCGAGGCCGCCGAAGCTGTCATCGCGACTGATCCGCCGCTGCCCACCGATCGTACGTTCCAGCCGGACTGCATCGGGCGACCGGGCGATGATCTCGGCGTGACACAGGCCCGTGCCCGCACTCTCGGCTACGGCCACGAGCCGGCCGAGCTGACCGACTCAGAGAGGTGGTACCAGGATGCCCTCGCGTCCGTCGTGGGCTGAGTTTCAGGCGTCACTGTCGAAGGATGAGCGCTGGAGCCACTGTGGCCGTAAGTCGCCACACACACCACACCGTCACACGTTTAGCATGAATGAGGGGCCGTATACCGTTCCGTGTGTCGGTACGCCCCGTCTACGCGCGGACAACGATGCCGTGTCACCATCACCCTCAGCTTCGCGAGCCCCGACACCTCGTCCCAGTTGGGACGAGTACTTCCTGTCACTGGTGGACGCAGCCGCGGCGCGCGCCTCCTGCGACCGTGGCCGGTCCGGGGCCGTGTTCGTGCGCGACAGGGACGTTCTCGCGACCGGGTACGTAGGCGCACCTCCTGGTTTATCGGACTGCTACGAGGTCGGTCACCAGCTTCAGACCGTGGTAGGCGTCGACTCGGCCGGTCGACCGTATCGCACTGAGAAAACTCACTGTGTGCGCACCATCCACGCGGAGCAGAACGGCATCATTCGCGCGGCGCGTAACGGGGTGTCACTACGCGGTGCGACGATCTACTGCACAATGGAACCGTGCGTGAGTTGCGCGATGTCACTGATCGGCCTCGAGGTCCCGCGCGTCGTGGCTAAGAACGCGTACCACGGCGCCCAGAGGTCACGTGACATGTTTGCCCAGGTGGGTGTCACGCTGGAGGTGTTGTCCGGCGCGCGGTTGTATGATGCAAGCCTGCCGCCACCACCGTCTTCACCACCCACGCCCGAGGCGACGTGCTGCTCGGCGTACCTCCGGACGGGCAGTGTTCACACGAACACGTGTTACTCCCTACGAACGCCCAAAGAGAGGAAGAGTTGAGCGCTCTCGATGACGTCGAACTGACACTAATCACGGGTCTGGATGACATCTTCGCGTTCAGGGAGTGGCTCGGTCGTCGCCGTCCGATCGACGGCATCGGCTTCGACACGGAGACGGACGGCTTCGACCGGTACCGCGGCAAGGTGCGACTGATCCAGTTTGGTGATGACGTCCACGGCTGGGCGATGGATCGTGATGACTGGTTGGGACTCGCCCGCTGGACGTTCGACAACTTCACCGGTGACTTCATCGGCCACAACGCGCCGTTCGACTGCGACTTCCTCGAGAGCTCGTGTGGCATCAGCGTGCCACGTCACCGTGTCCAGGACTCGATGGTCCGGTCGGCGCTGCTCGAGCCACACATGTCCAAGGCGCTTAAGAACCAGGCGGGTCGTCACGTGGATCCCGCGGCGGCCGGGCTGCAGGAGGTTCTCAGGGGAACCAACTTCACGTGGGGAACCGTGCCGACGGGCTACGGACCGTACTGGCAGTACGGCGCGCTGGATCCCGTCCTGACGTACCACGTCGAGATGCGTCACCGACCACTCGTCGAGGCTGAGTGTCCGCGCGCCTACCAGATCGAGATGGCCGTCCTCTGGGTGGTCTCGAAGATGTCACGCAACGGCACGTTCATCGACCGGCCGTTCGCCCAGCGGTACCTGGAGGAGTTCGAACGGTACTGCGAGAGTGTCGAGGCCTGGTGTCAGCAGACCTACGGCGTCAGGCCGGGCAGCAACGCGGCCATCGTGGCCATCCTGCAGGAGGCCGGCTACTCCTTCTCGAAGGCAACCGCCAGCGGAGCCGTCGCGCTCGACAGGGAGGTCCTGGAGGGCATCAACCACGAGCTGGCGCAGGCTGTGCTCGGTCGACGGCGCGCGCAGAAGATGGCCTCGACATACCTCACGCACTACGTGACCGAGGCCGACGAGAGCTCGCTGATTCACCCAACGTTCAACACGCTGGGCGCCCGGACCGGTCGCATGTCGTGTTCCGAACCCAACCTGCAGAACCTGCCTCGCCTCGGCACCACGACGTTTGGTGACGTCGTACGCAACGCGATCAAGACACGACACGGCACCTGGGATGACGACCTAACGCCGTCACAGAACGCACACAAGTACGGCGCACTGGTCATGTGCGACTTCGACCAGATCGAGATGCGGATCCTGGCGCACATGGCCCAGGAGCAGGCGATGATCGACGCCTTCCGGAGCGAGGATGACTTCTTCGTCACACTCGCCCGGCAGGTGTTCCAGGATCCTACCATCGTGAAGAAGGACAGGCGCCGGCAGATCGTCAAGAACGCCGGCTACGCTAAGATCTACTTCGCGGGCGTCAGGAAGTTCGCCCAGACGGCCGGGATCCCGGTCGACCAGGCTCGGCAGTTCCTGGGTCGGTTCGACACGCTGTATCCCAACGTGCCTCGGTTCTCCCAGCGGGTCATCGACACCGCGATGTCTCGCCGTGCGCAGGAGGGACTCGCCTACGTCCGGTCGCCGTTGACCAACCGGATCCACGTCGGCGACCCGCACAAGGAGTACGCTCTCATCAACTACCTGATCCAGGGGTTCGCCGCCGAGATCAACAAGTTGAAGCTGATCGAGCTGGACGCCGCCGGACTCGGCGACTGGATGTTCGCCACCGTGCACGATGAGGTCCTGCTGGATCTTCCGGGCGAGCACATCGCGGACGGGGTGAGCACGCTCCGGCGCGTCATGAACGATGATCAGCTGCTGAGCGTACCGATCACCGCCGGCATCTCGTTCGGCGAGCGGTGGGGTCGTAAGCAGGACTACGCGGAGGTGACGTAGTGAGTCTGGACTGGAACGTCACGCGGGACCGACTCAACCGTCGAATGCGTGAGACGTCCGGCGGCTGTGAGGTGACGGTGACGCTGCGCGGCTCGGGTAAGACGTTGACCGGACGAGTCACACGCGATGAGCCTCCCACCTCGTGGGTCTTTGGTGAGGTCATCATTTGCTCGACCACGCGGGGGGCGGAGACGGTGGAGGTGATCGATCACGACGAGATCGCGGCGATCAAGGTGGTGACTCGGTGACCGGCAGACTTCACGACACCGTCATCGTAGGTGTCGATCCCGGACTCACGTGTGGCTTCGCCACGCTTCTTCACGGCACCGAGTTTGAGTCCGTCGACCTGTCGTACGACGTCGCGCTGGACAGACTGTACGGACTGGTGACCACGGCCGAGCGTCGCGCCGTCATCAGCGTGGAGCGGTTCACGCCGAACGGTCGCGCGGCCATGACACGGCAGACCCACGCGCTGAGGTTCATCGGCGCGGCGCAGTTCATCGCACGACGCTTCCACGCGCTCAGCTTCAACGTGATCGGCGCGTCCGACGCGCAGGGCGTGGCCCCGCCTCAGGTGCTGCGACGTCTCGGCTGGTGGCAGCCCGGCAGGGACCACCTCAACCGTGCCGCGTCACAGGTGGGCTACGCGCTCGCGACGGTGTTGCCCGATGAGTTCGAGCGGCTGACCGCCGAGTGATATATTTTCCACGTCGGAGCTAGGTTCCGCGAGACAGGAGTGATGAGTGATGACACAGACACGAGGTACGATCGCCGACACCGAGTGGGTGTTCACGTTCGGACCGGACCACCGCCACCCGGTGACGGGAGAGTCGCTGGAGCGACGGTACACGGTGATCTCGGCCGCCACGGCCATGCAGGCCCGTGACAAGATGATGGCGTCGTACGGCGTCAACTGGGCGTTCCAGTACCGCAGCGCTCTCGACGCGGGAGTGGACCAACACGGCCTGGTCCGGGTCCCCTTCATGACCCCGGAGGAGATCCACGACGCGCGGGTCACGCACCTCACCCGGCTCGTGATGGACGAGCTGTCCCGGCCACTGTGGGTCTTCCGCAGCGCGGACGCTCTCGTACCGCGGGAGCTCGGTGGACGAGGTGATGTCCCACTCAACCCCCGCAAGCTGGGACAAGTCCGCGGCGCGCTGACCCGACGTAGGCGCGCGGGTCAGGAGATCCTGAACATCATCACCCGCCACGCCGCGACCCTGGTCACGGTGACCGGAGGCAGCCGCTAGTGGCGCACGCCGACATCGCCGTGAGATCGGACGGCTCCCGCATCAACGTGGTCACACAGTGGACCGAGAAGGAGCTGGTTCGCGCGGTTCCGTCATCCCGCTGGGATCCCGACGACCGTGTCTGGACGGTTCCGCTGTCCTGGGCGGCCTGTCTTCAGCTACGTGGCCTGTTCGGGGACACCCTGTCCGTGGGCCACGACCTGGCCGTCTGGTCCCAGCGGGAGCTGGCCGAGCGGATCAACCCGGCGCTGGCGCTGCGGGAGCGGATCGACCGGGTGGACTCGTCGGACCTGTGGTCGTGGCTGCTCGACTTCCAGACCGCCGGCGCCGAGTGGCTACTGGCGGCCGGCGACGCGGCGCTGCTGGCGGACGACATGGGTCTCGGTAAGACGATCCAGATCCTGGCGGCGCTGGAGGCGCTGCTCGGCCGGCTGTCGCCCGAGGACGCGCTGCCCGCGCTCGTGATCTGCCCCAACGGCGTCAAGTCCGGCTGGGCACGTGAGGTACGTGACCGACGGTCATCGGCGGTTCCGTACGTCGTGGAGGGCGGTGCGGTCGAGCGCCGTAAGATCCTGGAGCGGGCGCGGACGGACCCACACGCCCTGGTCATCGTGAACATCGAGTCGGTGCGTCTGTTCTCGCGACTGGCGCCGTACGGCTCGGTCCGGCTGGCCCGGTGCCGCGAGTGTTCCACGCACGGTGAGCAGACCTTGACTCCCTCGCGCTGTGAGGTCCACACCAAGGAGTTCAACCGGTTCGCGTTCAAGACCGTGATCGTTGACGAGGCACACGCGCTGAAGGACCCGAAGTCTAAGCAGACGCGGGCGGTCTGGGCCGTGGCGCACCAGACCGGTGTGTGCCGTCGCTGGGCGTTGACCGGAACACCTGTGGCCAATCACGTCGGTGACCTGTGGGGCATCATGCACGCCGTGGCGCCTCACGAGTATCCCGTGAAGTCCAAGTTCGTCGACCGGTACGCGCTACAGTCGTGGAACGCGTTCGGCGGCATGGACATCGTGGGTGTCAACCCCGCCACGCGTGAGGAGTTCTACCGCATCCTCGACCCGCGGTTTCGACGCACGCCGAAGCACCTGGTCCTGACCCAGCTGCCGACCGTCGTGCGTCCGACCCGCTGGGTGCGCATGAGCGCCAAGCAGGAGCGCGCCTACCGTGAGTTGGAGAAACGACTTGTCACCCGGCTGGACACCGGCGAGGTGCTGCTCGCACCGAACCAGCTCGTCAAGGGACTTCGGCTGCTCCAGCTGGCCTCATCATACGGAGACGTGAAGTGGGTCCCACAGCCTCTCACCGTGCTCTCCAGGTGTCCCTGCTACGGCGCGGGACTGAGCGCACACGACCCGGCGTGCGGACTTGCGTTCAAGATCCAGGTCAAGCTCGCCGAGCCGTCGCCGAAGCTGGACGCCGTGATGGCCGACCTGGAGGTGCTCGGCACGCGGCAGGTCGTCATCGCGGCCGAGTCACGACAGCTGATCGAGCTGCTCGCTCGTCGACTGGATAAGAGCAAGACGTCGTACGGGATGCTGACCGGCGCCGTACCGGACTACGAGCGTGAGGCTCACCGTCGTGCGTTCGTCAGCGGCGACGTGCGACTGATGCTGCTGACCATCGGCGCCGGTGGCACCGGTGTTGACGGACTGCAGGTCGCCGACACGATGCTGGTCCTCCAGCGGTCGTACAACATGCTCACCAACCTCCAGCTCGACGGACGTGTGCACCGGATCGGCTCGGAGAAGCACAACTCGGTGACGATCGTGGACTACGTCACCGAGGACACCATCGAGGAGACCACGCTCTACCCACGATTGCGAGACAAGTGGGAGCGCCTCGAGGAGATCAACCGTGATCGTGCCCGGTTGACCGCGGCCGGACTGTCACCCGAGCAGCGGTTCGAGCTCGACCGGCGCGAGAACGCGCTGCAGAACGCCTGGCTCGGTGAGCCGTGAGACGATGGCGACGTGTCGCTCGGGTGCTCATCGTCTACACCGCGATCATCTTTGGTGCGGCTACGATTGCCACGGTCGTAGGTCTGCTTGGGAACTGGCGCTGGAGGTAACACGTGATCGAGATCGCGACGGTGACGGTGACACCGAACACGGGTACCGCGGGTAAGCCGTGGGCTGAGCTGCGCACTCGGCTGAGGCTGTCACGTGAGAACTTCGCCCAGCGGGCCGGGTTGACCCCCGGCGCCGTGTGGCGCATCGAGGCCAAGGGCCGGTTCAAGCCGGGCGAGCTGGAGAAGCTGCACGCGGTCTTCGGCGATCAGCTCGCCGCGGGCGGCCAGACCCACGACGCCCCGCAGACTCCGGCCCCGGCGTCGGTAGCCGTACCGGTGCCTGACGCCTCTCCCCAGGATGAGCTCGTGGACCCGGACACCGCCGTGTTCGGCCCCGCGCCGTCGCCCGGCGACATCATCGTGATGAGTGTCGGCGTCGCCGATCCGACCGTCAAGATCGTCGGCGACCTCCCGCCTGTGGTCATACCCGAGCCCGTGCCGCTCAACCTGCCCGAGCTGTCACCCTACGAGCTGTCGCTGCGAGACGGCGTCCGGCGCTACTCGAACAGCGAGATCCAGACGTTCAAGCGCTGCCTGCTCAAGTGGTACATGGGGTACTACCTTCGGTACACGCCACGGTTCCAGTCACCCGTCGGCGCCCGTGCGATCGGCGACCGGCTGCACCGTGCTCTCCGCTGGCACTACCACCCAGACCTCACCCAGCGGCGGGACGTGCGGGACGCCCTGGAGCAGATCATTAAGATTGACACCCACGCGCTGACCGAGCACCACGCCCCCGACATCGTGCCCCTCTCGCTCGAGACGAAGTTTAGGCAGGAGGCGGACCTCGAGCGTGTGATGGTGGCCGGGTACGTCGAGTGGCTGGCCGAGACCGGCGCCGACGCCGAGTTCATCGTGACGGGCGCCGAGGAGTATGTCGAGGTTCCGCTCGAGCTTCCCGACGGCACCGTCGTCAGGCTGGTGGGTCGCCTGGACGCGCGTATGCGGCGGATCGGCGACGGTGCCCTGCTGTTCATGGACCACAAGTCGGTCGGCGGCTTTGACGGGCCCACCCGCGTGCTGACTCTCAACGAGCAGATGAAGACCTACCTGGTCATCGAGACGCTGCTGAACCACGATCCAGATGTGCGTGTGGACGGCGCGATCTTCAACATGCTGCGACGATCTAAGCGGACACCCACGGCTCGGCCGCCGTTCTACATGCGCGTTGAGGTTCGTCACAACGTCGTGTCGATCGGCAACTTCACGCGCCAGCTACAGACGGTGATCACACGAATCGAGGAGGTGCGTCGCGCGCTGGACGAGGGCACGCACTTCCGCCAGGTGATCTACCCCACACCGGCGCAGGACTGCACGTGGTCGTGTGACTTCCTCCCGCTCGACACGCTCATCGACGACGGTTCTCACTGGGAGGCCATGGCACAGACCTTCTTCCAGGTCGGTGACCCAACGGGGTACTATGTGAGGAACAACGAGATTCCGTCGTTACAATGACTACTAGACAATCGAACACGCCGCACGTGAGGAGAACACCACGCTCACAACGAATGAGACGCTGTCACTGCTCGTTCACGCCGCGAGTAAGACCGGAAAGTCGACGCTGTCCTCCACTGCCCCGCTGCCACTCTGCGTCCTGGATGCGGAGGGTGGCTGGCGGTTCATCAGCGAGGTCGGGTACAAGAGTGGTGTTCCGCTTCGGAAGATCGTGTGGAACCCCGTGGAGGGACCACCTCCACGTCACGACGATACCTGGGACGTCGTCGTCGTACCGGTCAACCAGTGGGTGACGCTGACGCAGGCTTACACGTGGCTGCTGACCGCGCCGCACGACTTCAGGACGCTCATCTTCGACTCGATCACCGAGGCGCAGCGACGACTGAAGAAGGCGCTGGTCGGTACGGAGCAGATGAAGATCCAGCACTGGGGGCTGCTACTCACCCAGATGGACGACCTCATCCGCGGCATGCGTGACCTGGTGCTCGCGCCCGGGACGTCGCTGCAGGTGGTCATGTTCATCGCCGAGACCGCGATGCGGGACGGTAAGTGGCGACCGCACATGCAGGGTCAGATCCGGGACGCACTGCCGTACTTCATGGACATCGTCGGCTACCTCTACCGGGTCGCCGAGGACGTGACGGGACCCAACGGCCAGCCAACGGGCGAGAGTCGTAAATCAACTCGTCTTCTGATCAGTCAGGACGTCGCGCCGAACATCGAGGCCGGCGAGCGGGTCCAGGGACGACTCGGCGACACCGTCGTCGAACCAAACATCACCCAGATGCTCGCGGACATCTTCGGCGAGCACATCACCAACCAGCAGAGGGAGTATACGAGTGCAGCCAGGTAGCGTCAGCTGGGGATCGCTTCGCAAGGGTGCCGAGGAGGCGATGCGTCCGCTTCCTCAGGACACCAAGGTGCCCGTTCAGGTCGCGGAGGCCAAACACGCCAAGGCGTCGACGGGCTCGAACATGATCGTCGCGAAGCTCGCCGTCATCGAGGGCGATCACGCCAACCGCAAGATCTTCAACAACTTCGTGCTCTCACCGGACAACGCGTTCGCCGTGACGATGTTCTTTCAGACCATGGCGGCGTTCGGGGTCGATGACAAGGTGTTCGAGGCGCTGGAGCGTAAGTCCGGTGACATCGAGTACCACATGGGAGTCATTGCCGACCTGCTGGTCGGTCGCAAGGCGTGGCTCACCATGGCCGAGCCCCGCGTCTACCAGGGTGTCGCACGTGACAACGCGGGTCGCTTCGAGCCCTACCCGGGTCAGCCGCCGATCAACCTCAACGTGCTCGGTATGACGCCCGGTGGTGGCGGCACCGACACCGGCGCCGCGCCCACGCCCGGCACGGCGCCCGTACCTGCCGCGAGCGCGCCGCCGACCCCCGGGGCCACGTTGGG
>Ga0307405_10000831_pt1 | contig 12149 bp, 9 predicted proteins | sample 322Cmetagenome_2_FD_203311 | JGI IMG/M metagenome (GOLD analysis project Ga0307405, IMG submission 203311) | Maize rhizosphere microbial communities from greenhouse at UC Davis, California, United States - 322HYB-C-1 | ecosystem: Host-associated > Plants > Roots > Rhizosphere > Soil | place...
CGCATGCGCAAGCGCGTATGAGGCCGACCGGCCTCACTCCGGTGAAGCCGTCCGCGCCCTACGTCACGCCGGCCGAGGGCCGCGGCGCCGCCCCGGCGGCGGAGTGCGACGTGTCGGTGCTCGTCCCCGCGAAGGACGAGGCCGAGAACCTCCCGCTTTTCATGGAGCTGACCGAAGCCGCGTTCCGCGACTCCGGGCTCCGCTTCGAGGTGGTCGTCGTAGACGACGGGTCGGTGGACGCTACGTGGCAGGTGCTCGCCGAGCTGGCCGCGCGCTACTCGTTCCTGCACCCCGTCCGCCACCGCGCCCAGCGCGGCATCGCCGAGGCCCTTCGCACGGGCTACGTGCACTCGCGCGGGCGCGTGCTCGTCTTCTACCCGGCCGACCTGCAGTTCATGCCCGAGGACATCCCGCGTCTCGTCGCGCCGGTACTCTCGGGCGAGTCGGACATGGTCACCGGTTTCAAGCAGGGCGCCTACGACAAAGCGTTCGTCTCCGGCATCTACAATCGGCTCAGTCGCCGTCTCTTCCACGTGCCGGTGCGCGACCTCAACAGCGTCAAGGCGTACCGCCGCGAGGTGATGGAGCAGCTGCCGGCGCGTCCCGACTGGCACCGCTACATGATCGTGATCGCCGCCTCGGAAGGGTTCACGGTCAGCGAGATCCCGGTGCCGCTCTACCCGCGACACGCGGGCCGGTCGAAGTTCGGCCTCGGCCGCATCCCGGTCGGCGTGCTCGACATGCTGTCCGTGTGGTTCGAGCTGCGATTCGGCAAGAAGCCGCTGCTGCTTTTCGGCATGACGGGGGCGGCGTTGTTCCTGCTCGGCTTCGTCGTCGGTATCGCCGCCATCATTATCCGCGTCGTGGCTGACATCGGCTTCCGCCCGCTACTCAATCTCGTCGAGACGTGCGTGATCGTCGGTAGCGTCCTGCTCGTCGGTGGCCTGCTCGGCGAGCAAATAGCGGGGCAGCGTGCCGAGGTTCGCGAGCTACGCCGCCAGCTCGACCAGCTTCGAGCCGGCGAAATCGCTCCCGCCGGCACCCCGCCAGACAGCGGCCATAGGGGGCGCTGACGTAACGTGTCCCAAACCCCCGCGCGGGGTGAGCGCGGGACCGCCACGAGCCGCACTCGCGTCACCCTTCAAGTCGTACTTACGGCGGTCGTCGTCGCGTTCGCGGCCCGTGAGCTCTGGCGGCAGTGGAGTCAGATTGAACGCACCCCGACCGCGTGGGACATCCATCCGGGATGGGTCGCCGCATCCTGCGCGCTCGTACTGGCCACCTACGCACTGCTGATCGAGACTTGGCGCCGAACATTGGCAACCTGGGGAGCCCAGGTGCCATTCGTCGAGGCGGCGCGCGTGTGGAGCGTGTCCAACCTGGGCAAGTATGTCCCGGGTAAGGTCTGGCAGATCAGCGCCATGGCGGTGATGATGCAGCGCCTCGGAGTCGCCCTGCCGGTTTCGGCCACGGCTGCCCTTCTGATTACGATCGCGAACCTCGCCGCCGGCTTCGCGGCTGTGTGCCTCTTCGGCGCGGCGACCGGCGTATCGTCCCAGTCGACCTACTTTCTGACGCTGGCCATCCTCGCGCTTACGTTGTCTGCTCTTGCGGCTGCTCCGCCTCTGGCGTCTCGTTTGGCTAGCGTCGCCGGACGCGTTAGTGGGCGCCGCCTGACGCACGCGGCTGTTCCCCGCGCGGCACCCTGGATAGGCGCCGTCGGGTGCTTCGTGGCCTGGATTGGCTATGGCATCGCCTTTCGCCTGTTCGCACTCGGCGTGGTGGGCAGGACGCCGGGAGGCATGGGCGCGTACATCGCAGTCTTCACTGCCTCCTACTTGCTCGGCTACCTGGCGCTGTTCGCGCCCGGAGGCATCGGGGTGCGTGAGCTGGCGCTGACCACTGCGCTCCCGGCCATGGGGCTCGCGAGTCCGGCCGAGGCCGCGCTGCTAACGGTCACCTCCCGGCTCTGGCTCACAGTGCTCGAGGTGTTGCCCGGCCTCTACTTTCTGACCCTCGGACGACGCGGGCCACGATGACGCTGGGGCTCGCGGCCGCGCCCGTCCTGTGCAACCCGCGACTTCCCCCACGGGCACTCGCAGTGCCACGCCGTCGGGCATGAAGCTGCTCGTCGTCACCCACAATTATCCTCGCTTTGTCGGCGACCCGGCGGGGGCCTTCGTGGCACGTCTTGCGAGAGAGGCCGCAGCAGCGGGGCACGCAGTGCGGGTAATCGCACCGCACGCACCCGGGCTAGCGCGGGCCGAGCGACGCGACGGCGTGGACCTGAGGCGCTTTCGCTACGCACCCGAGCGGTGGGAGCGCATAGGCTATACGGGAGACCTTCACCGCCGGTCGGCGCTCAGCCCGATCATGACGCTGGGCGTCCCCGCATTCCTCAGCTGCTTCGCGGCCGCGATCGCGCGATCCCTTCGAGAGTTTCGCCCCGAGGTCGTCCACGCGCACTGGTGGTTTCCCGGAGGAACGCTGGCGGCCGCGGTTCCGTTGCCGCTCGTCGTCACGTGTCACGGCAGCGACGTGCGACTCCTCGATCGCATTCCGCCGGCCCGCCCTCTGGCGCGCTGGGTCTTCGACCGGGCCGCCGTAGTGACCACGGTCTCGCGATTCCTGGCCGAAGACGTTCGGCGGGTCGCGCCCAAAGTCGCGTCGCGCGTTCGCGTCGCCCCGATGCCGCTCGACGTTCAGCTCTTCGCCCAGGGGCTGTCCGTGGCGAAGTCGCAGCCGCCGCGTATCCTCTACGCCGGGAACCTGATACCGTCGAAGGGTGTGTCTGATCTCGTACGTGCGATCGGCATCCTGAACCGGCGCGGCGTGAAGTGCGTCCTGCGCATTCTTGGCGAAGGGCCGGAGCTCGAGGGTCTGCGTAAGCTCGTCGCCATGGAAGGTCTGACTGGCCTCGTCGAAGTATCGCCCTTCGTGCCTCAGGCGGCGATGCCCGCGGAATACGGCGCCGCGACGGTGACCGTGCTCCCGACGCGCGGGCGAGAGGAGGGACTCGGCCTGACGTTGGTTGAAGCTCTCCTCGCGGGAAGCGCCGTCGTAGGCACGGACGCAGGCGGGATCCCCGAGGTCGCCGTCCACGGTGAAACGGGGTTGATTGCGCGGGGGGACGACCCCGAAGACCTGGCGCAGAAGGTGGGGACGCTGCTCACCGACAGCGAGCTGCGGCGCCGCTTGAGCGACGAGGGCCGACGCAGGGTGGCGACCACCTTCGACTCCCGCACGGCGAGCCGTATCTTCCTGGAAATTTACGATGACGTGCTACGAAGTGACCGTCCAGCGTGACCCGCCGGCGGGCTATGACTCGATCGTGGGAGCCTCAGGCAGCTTTTATCACCACCCTGCGTGGATCGAAGGGCTCGCTCGATGCTTCCGCTTCGACAGCGTGTTCGTCACGGCGGCGAGGGGAGGCGTCCTGGTCGGCGCCCTCCCGCTGGCCCTGGTACCGCCGCTGCTGGCTGGTCGACGCCTCGTCAGTCTCCCCTTCAGCTACGCCGCGGGGCCTGTCGGTCGTGATGCAAACACCCGAGCGGTGCTGTACGACGCCGCCAGGAGTTACGCCGTGGAGCGCGGGATCCGCCGCCTCGAGATCAAGTCGATCGGTGACTCTCTACCAACACCCGACGGCTTCGTAAGAACGACGCGCTACTCGACCTACAGAGTCTCGACCAAGGCAGGCATCGACGACGTCTGGCAGCGGCTGCACGCGGGCAGCACTCGGCGCGGCATAAAGAAGTCGCAGCGTGAGGGCGTGATCGTGGAGCGATCAGCCGGGGCGGAGGGCTGGGCGTTGATGGCACAGCTACAGCACGTCACGTCCCACCGCTTGGGGCTTCCCGCGCCCCCGACGCGGTTTTTCACTGACGTGGCTCATGGTCTGGAGCAACTCGGCCTCGCACAGCTGTACTTGGCCCGCCTCCCCTCCGGGCAGCTCGCAGCCGCCATCGTCTGTTGGAAAAGCCCGCGGGAGTGGATCTACGGCTTCGGAGCATCGCTGCGGCAGCACTCGGACGCGCGACCAACCCACGCCCTGCTCTGGGCCGCGATCAACGACGCGACTACGGCCGGCGCGGACTTCGACCTCGGGAGAGCGGCGCCAGAGCAGGCCGGCCTCGTCGAATTCAAGCGCCGATGGGGCGGGGAACCCATCCCGCTCAGCTACGATCACTGGCCTTCGGCCGCCGGACTCAATACGCGGCCACGTGATCGCGGCGGCCTTGCAGTACTCAATAGAATGTGGTCCGCCCTTCCGGCCGCTGTCGCGCGCCGCGGCTCGTTCCTCTACCGATACCTCGGCTGACTCGTGCACTCCTTCGCCCGTCGGCTCCGTAAGAAGATCCTCAAGCGCTACGTGGCGACGACGTTCTTCCCGCGGTGGCGCCCGCAGCTCCTCCGTTGGTGCGGCTTCACGGTGGGCGACGACGTCTACATCGCAGACGGGCTCGTGGTTGTCGAGGAGCTGTCCGATGAGAATAACCTGACGATCGGAGACCGGGTGAGTATCGCTCCCCGAGTCACATTGGTGACCTCGTCTCATCCGAACAACTCGCGGATCCGATCCGAGCACACTGTCCGCAAAGGCGCGATCGTGATCGACGCCGACGCGTGGCTCGGCACCGGTGCCGTGATACTTCCGGGTGTACACATCGGGCGAGGCGCCGTAGTTGGCGCCGTCTCGGTGGTCACGCGCGACGTCCCTCCACTCACGATCGTTGTCGGCCAACCGGCATCGCCGGTTCGGGTTCTTCCCGAGCCGGACGGGTGGCGATGATCCGCGCCCCCGGCGAACAGCAGCCCCGGGATCTGGCCTTCGCCACCTCGCTCCTCATCGACCTCTCCCGCCTCGTCCCGGTGGACGACCAGTCCGCTCCCGTAGTGGAGTTGGAGATCGTCGACGGGGGTGCGCCGGAGCGTCCAAGCATCCGCGAATGCACAACGAACGGATGGTTCCTCACCGTGACCGAGGGTCGTGTCTTCCTGCCCCGCAGCGTTCTGGAGTTGATCGCACGCGTCGGCGGGGGCGTAGCGGAGCAGGGCAGCGAGGCGCGCGACAAGTACGGCAGGGTACCCGCATCAGAGAATGCGCTGGTCGCGGAGCGCCTCGAGAGGTCGCCTGTGCTCTCGCAAGCTGCGATGCTCCTGAGCGCGGCGGCGCGCCGGGCCGCCGCGCGCCGGCCACTGCGATTCGTTCGCCCGTGGCCGGGAACACGGCGGTGGGCGATCGCGATCACCCACGACTTGGACGTCGTAGCGTTCTGGCCCATCTTCAGCGCGTTGCGGTTCGCTGAGCTCGCCGCGAAGAGACAGTACCGCAGAGTCCTCCAGAGCGCGCGGGCGGCCGTCGCAGCAGCATTCGGTGATCCGGTGCTCGACGGAGTGACGTCACTCTTGGCGGCCGAGGGCCGCCACGGTGTGAGGTCGACCTGGTTCCTGCTCTGTGGAACGCCGACGCTCCCGTCGTTCGCGCGGGGGGACATCACCTACCGGGTCGAGGAAGCTCGCCCGCAGCAGGTGGTGCGCGATATCCTCGAATCCGGCGGAGAGGTGGCGCTCCACGGCAGCTTCGAGACGATCCTGAGTACCTCACTCCTTACGCAGCAGCGACGGCGCTTGGAGGCGGCCGTGGGTACCGGCGTAACCGGGGTGCGGCAGCATTTCCTGAGAATGCGTCCGGGTCCCACCCAGCGGGCGATGCGCGAGGCGGGCTTTCGTTATGACGGAACCTTCGGCTTTGCGGATCGGAATGGGTTTCGCTTGGGAGTCGCCGACGTCGTACCGGGGTGGGATGCGGCGATCGGCCGTCCCGCAGGGCTCGACCTCGTCCCACTCGTTTGGATGGACCGCTCGCTGAGTAAGTACGCGGGTGTCGAGGACCCCGACATGTGGGTCCAGGACGCGCTGGAGCTGGCGGGCGAGGCGCGAGCCGTAGAAGGACTGTGGACGGGGCTCTGGCACCCCAATCTCGTACCGGCTCTCGGGTATCCTGGCGCTCCCGACGCCTTCGAAACGCTGCTCTCCGGCCTATGTGGCAAGGAGCCTCACATCGGGACTCTGCAAGAGCTCGCGTCGTGGCGAGCGGCTCGCCGAAGCCTGAGAATTCGCCATTGGGGTCACGACGGCCGAAGTCCCGATCTCGTCCGTCCGTCGGACGTGCGAGTTCCTGTCGAGGACGAGGACGGGCGCCTGGACGAGCGGCTCAGCGCGCCGCTCTGAGGCGGCAGGTGCATCATGGCCCGCATGGTCAACCTGTACCACGAGTGCCGCCTGCCGCGGACGCAAGCGGGGCGCGCCGTTCGCTGAACGGCGCGCCCCGCTCTATCGGACGTCGACCGGCGAGGAGCGATGCCGCGCCAGTGTCAGGCGGATTTACTAACGGACGTAGTCCACCTTGCCAGATTCGTTGGCGACGACTGCGATGCCGCCATGGTAGGTGAACGCGATGCGCCGTGGCTGGCCGCCGACCTGAATAGTGTGGATGATGCTGCGCGAGTGAATGTTGACGACCTGCACGAGGCCGCTGCTCGGAAGCGACACGTACAGGTGAGCCTCATCGGGGCTGAACGCCATCCCGAAGCCACCCCCCGCGAGGGGTATCCGCGCGGCACGCTGACCCGTGGCGAGATCGTAGACATCGATCCAGCCACTCTCGTTTGCGATGTAGAGCTCGTCCCCCTTCTTCGAGACGATCACGTCCTGTGGCATTCCGCCAGTAACGAACGTGCGCAGCACCGCGTCGTTCGCAAGGTCGATCTCTGCCACCGAGCCGCCGCCGAACGAGCTCACGTACAACTTCGTCTCCGACGGATTGACCGCGAAACCATTGGGCGCGTACCCGACGGCGACCGCGTCCGTCACGACGCGCCTGGCGAGGTCGACGACGTGTACCACGTTCGCGTTGCTGCTCACGTACAACTTCGCCCCTGAGGGCGCCACCTTGACGACGAAGGGATCACCGGCCACGGGAATCGTCGCGACCTGCACGCCACTTTCTACGTCGACGACGCCGACGTTCGAGCTGTGCTGGTTGGTGACGTATCCGAACTTCCCCTCGCGGTCGAAAGTGACTCCCGTGGGCGTGGCGCCCACGGCAACGGAGCCGGCGATCACGCGCCTCGCTGCGTCGGCGACAGCGACCGAGCTGGCGTCGAGTTGCGTGACATAAATGGTGCCGCCCCGTGCCACAGCGACGCCGAACGGCCTGGCGCCGAGCTGAGTCGAGCCGAGATAAAGACCGTCGGGATGTCCGAGAACGTCGACCTGGACGCTGTCCTTCTTGTCTCCAGCGGACGCGCGCACCATCGACTGCCCGGGGCCCACGCCGCTCACGACTCCGGTGGCGCTGACGGCGGCCGCAGTATCCGATGTGCTACTGAAGGTGACCGTGGTGTTGGGAACCTCCTTGCCCGACGCGTCGACGTACTTCGCCGAGATCTGGACGGAAGTGCCCTGATTCATCGTGACCAGCGCCTGCGAAAACACGATGCGAGACCCGGCCGGTGGCGGGTTGCTCCCCGCGGGAGGCGGGTCACCTGGCAGAGGCGCCACGGGCGGAGATTCGCCTCCCCCGCCACACCCAGCGAAGCCAGCGATCACGAGCACGGCAGCGGGGAACAGCCTCGGACTCGATAGCTGCATTAAGAGCTCTCCGGGAGGGAAGCGTGAGGAGCGGCGGATAGTGGCCGAGTTCTGACGCACCTCCGAACAGGGGATGCGACGGCGGCCAATATGCGAGTGCCCTGATGAGGTCGCAAGACGCACTCGCCCCCATGAAAAGACTGCTGGCGCTCGACGGAAGTCACCGTGCCGCGGCCGCAACGGTCACTGTGCCAAGTCGCCACGCAGTCTGTGAGCCTTCAGTGATAGCGGCTCACAACCGAAGCCGTTGGGCATGTTCAAAATGCCTGCGGTCAAGCGAAGAGCCCGGTCGTTTTGACCTCAGTCTTCGGCACACCGTTCCTCCGCCATTCGATCGCCTCACCAGTTTCGCCCTCATCCCCAGGGCGACCCTGGTCGTCCGACCGCGCTCGCCGATCGGCACAGACGCATTGGCCGCGGTCGGTAGGGACCCCTTACTTTTCCCTTGGTCAACGACTGCTCTCCAGAGTGGCCACACAGCGTGATCCCGCGAACCCCTCTTCATGCCAGTTTCCCCGACTACGGACGCTCGACCGGACTCACTTCGTCTCGGGTGGTTGTGGAGCGCACTGATTTGCGCGGTGGCCGCACTCACGCTTGCCTATCCGGCCTTGGCCGGCGGCTTTCTGGTCAATCCGTTCAGCGACCAGTACATCGCGGGATATGCCTTTCGCGAGTTTGCCGCTCGCTCACTGCGCGCGGGGGACGGCTTCCCGCTATGGAATCCGTATCTCTTCGCCGGCGTGCCGTTCGTCGCAGGAATGGGGGGGGACATCTTCTACCCGACATTCCTGCTCCGAATGCTGATGCCGACTGACCAAGCCATGACGTGGGGGTTCATCATCCACGTCTGGCTGTGTGGAGTGCTCACCTACGCCTTTCTGCGCGTGATGGGCGTTGGGTTCTTCGGCTCACTGGTGGGGGGGCTAGCCTACATGATGTCTGGCCAGGTCGCGTCCCTGGTCTCCCCAGGACACGACGGAAAGCTCTTCATTAGCGCCCTCTTCCCGCTCGTCCTGCTGTTGATCCACCGAGCCGTTCGCCGCGGTCGCCTCTGGAGCTACGGCGCTCTTGCAGTCACTATCGGACTTGGGGCGTTGAGCCCGCACCCGCAGCTTTTGCAGTACCTGCTCGTGGCCTCCGGCGCGTTCGCGCTTTTCGCCGCATTCGCGGCGCTGCCCGACGGGCGACTGGAGCGTCGGGTGGCGACTCGCAGGCTGGCGGGTCTCCTGGGTGCCGTGGTTCTCGGTGCGATGATCGGCGCGATCCAATTCCTCCCCGTGTTCGAGTATGTGCCCTGGTCACCGCGGGCCGGTGGGCTGCCTAGTTACGAACGGGCGACTTCCTATTCGATGCCGCCCGAAGAGCTTGTGAACACGTACCTCCCGCAGTTTAGCGGAATCCTCGCGGCATATTGGGGACGAAACGCCATCCATCTTCACAGCGAATACTTGGGAGCGACGGTCCTCCTGCTCGCTGGTGCAGGGTTGGGTGCTCGTACGGACCGTCGGCTTCGGCCGTTTCTTTTCTTCTGGGTAGCCACCGGCCTCATAGCCCTCCTCTGGGCACTGGGTGGCTTCACGCCGTTCTACCGGCTGGTGTACGCGATCGTACCGGGCACCAAGTTTTTCAGGGCACCGAGTACGATCTTCTTCATCGTCGCGTTCGTGGTCGCCGTGCTCGCCGCATTTGGTACCGAACGCGCCATCGAGGGCCGACTCGGCACGCGATTCTTGGCCGGCTGGCTGGCCGCCGCGACGGCTGTCGTCCTGTTCGCGATGGCGGGTAGCTTCCAAAGCCTGGCGCTCTCCGTCATCGGCGAGCAACGCTTCGAGGCGATCATGGAGAATTCCGGCGCCGTGACGGCTGGCGCCTGGCGTTCGCTCGGCTTTGTCTTGGCCACGGCGGGGCTCCTTGCCGCCCGGCACCGACGGAGGGTGACGCCCTCGATCGCGGGGTGGGCGCTGGCAGCCATCGTCGTTGCTGACCTGTGGAGTGTGCTTCGTCACTACTGGATGTTCTCGGCACCCGCCGCCCAACTCTACGCGACGGATCCGGTGATTGAGTACCTCAAGAACCGCCCAGAACCCGGGCGCATCCTCGCGCTGGAGTTGGGCCCTCCGGAAGCCGTCCACGACCCGTACTTCAACGGCGATGCCTTCATGATCCACGGCATTCGTGACGCTCGCGGCTATCACGGCAACGAGCTGGGTCGCTACGACATTTTGGGAGGAAAGGAGAGCGGCTGGCGCGTCATGCTGACGAGCCCGCGGTTTTGGGAGTTGATGAACGTGCAGTACTTCCTCACGAACGTGCCCGAACTCCCGATCGAAGGCTCCGTGCGGCTCCTCGGTCCGGTGCGCAACTCCGCCGGGTCCACGGTCTACCTCTTCAGGCTCCCGGGGGAGAACCCGTTCGCGTGGGTGGCGCCAGTGATCGTGAAGGCGAGTGACGAGGTGGTGCTCGCCACCCTATCCGACTCCCGGTTTGACGACGTACGGCGCGCCGCCCTTTTCGACACTTCGGCGGCCGTGACGACGAGCGCGACCAGTCGATCCCTCCCACCGGTTCTGCCGCTCACCGTGGCCACGACGCGGCCAGGCCCCGGGCACATCACACTAGTTCTCAGCGCGCCAGCGCCCTCCGGTGCTGCCCTGGTCGTTTCGGAGAACTATTACCCGGGGTGGCGCGCCACCTCGGCCGGCCGCGAACTGCGCGTCGGCCGAGCGAACTTCACCGTAATGGGCGTGGAACTCCCCGCCGGCGCCACTCGAGTCGATTTGACGTTTCACAGCCCGGCCTACGAGCGCGGCAAGTTGATCACCCTGTGCGCCCTCGGCGCGGCGCTCATACTCGCCGCCGGGGGCCTGCTGGTGGATCGGAGACGTCGTGGCTGAGGGGGGCAACGAGGGTCGGGCGGTCGTCATCGTGCCGACGTACAACGAGCGGGACAACATCGCGCGACTGATCGACGTCGTGCTGCGGCAGGATCCGCGGCTGGACGTGCTGGTGGTGGACGACGGCTCGCCCGACGGCACGGGGCGCATCGTGGACACGCTGGCGTCGGTCGAGCCGAGGGTGAATGTCCTGCACAGGCCCAGCAAGCTGGGGCTCGGCACGGCGTACGTCGCCGGATTCAAGTGGGCCGTTGCGCGCGGCTACGATTTCGTGTTCGAGATGGACGCCGACTTCTCGCACGATCCGACCCACTTGCCACAGTTCCTCCAGGCGGCCGAGGACGCCGACCTCGTCCTCGGGTCGAGGTACCAATACGGTCGGGTCACCGTCGTGAACTGGCCCATCTCGCGACTCATCCTCAGTTATTCGGCGAACCTCTACGCGCGGGCCGTGACCGGCCTGCCGCTGTTCGACGCCACGGGCGGCTTCAAGTGCTTTCGGCGAGTCGTGCTCGAGTCGATCAACCTCGAGGAGGTGCGGTCGAACGGCTACGCGTTCCAGATCGAGATGAGCTTCCGTGCCTGGCGAAAGGGGTTCCGGATCCGTGAGATCCCGATCGTCTTCACGGACCGGACCGAGGGGCACAGCAAGATGTCGAAGCGAATCGTCCGCGAGGCCGTCTGGATGGTCTGGCGCCTCCGATACTGGGCAGTACGAGGGTGGGTGTGAGCGGTACGCCGCGCGGCCGCCGCTTCGTCAAGATGACCGGGTCGGGGAACGACTTCGTCTTCTTCGATGCTCGAGACGAGCCGGCGGGCGAACTCGCGACCGCGGCCCGGATCGCCGCGATCTGCCGACGCGGGACCGGCGTCGGCGCCGATGGAGTGGTCTTCCTGGAGCGGTCTGCGGCGGCCGATTTCGCGATCCGCTACTTCAATGCCGACGGATCGCTTGCTTCGCTGTGTGGGAACGCGTCGCTCTGCAGCACTCGGCTCGCGGTCGAGCTCGGTGTGGCACACGCCGAGGGAATGCGCTTCGAGACCGGCGCCGGGACCCTCTCGGCACGTCTCCGTGAGGAGCTCCCGGAGATCGACCTCGAGGCCGTGAGGGCGGTGGAGGAAGACGCGCGCGAGATCGGACTCGGGCCGGGCGAGCGACGCGTCGGGTTCGCCCTGGCCGGCGTGCCGCATCTCGTGATCGCCTGTGCCGACGTGGTCCGTGTGGACGTCCCGCGGCGCGGGCCACCACTGCGGCGTCACCCCAGCCTGGCGGATGGGGCGAACGTGAACTGGGTCTCGCCGCTGCCTGAAGGCTGGGCGATCCGAACCTTCGAGCGCGGCGTGGAGGGGGAGACGCTGGCCTGCGGCACGGGGGCCGTCGCGGCCGCGGTACTGCTGGCTCGATGGGGCCTCGCGCCGACTGCGGGGACATCGCTCCGTACGGCGTCCGGCCGGTGGCTGCAGGTCAAGCTGGGCGTTCATCCGACGGGGATCGCACCCTCGCTCCGTGGCGAAGGTCGGCTTGTCTTCCGGGGCGAGCTCGAGGAGATCGGCGAGCGCTGACCTTCGCCGAGCTGCCTCCGGCGCTGTCTGCGG
>Ga0307405_10000832_pt1 | contig 12143 bp, 8 predicted proteins | sample 322Cmetagenome_2_FD_203311 | JGI IMG/M metagenome (GOLD analysis project Ga0307405, IMG submission 203311) | Maize rhizosphere microbial communities from greenhouse at UC Davis, California, United States - 322HYB-C-1 | ecosystem: Host-associated > Plants > Roots > Rhizosphere > Soil | place...
CCCAGGTTGTGAAAGGTGCAGACCGTCAGGCCGCGGCCTTCGCCAGCGCGCAACAGGCCACCGACCCGCTCTTTCATTTCCCGGGCGGCCTTGTTGGTGAAGGTCATGGCGACGATGTACTGGGCGCGGATGCCGCAGTTCTGGATCAAATGCGCGATCTTGCGGGTGATCACGCTGGTCTTGCCGGAGCCTGCACCGGCGAGCACCAAAAGAGGGCCGCCGACATAGTTCACGGCTTCTTGCTGCCGGGGATTGAGTCGGGACATGACAGGGTTCAGGGAGTCGTTTGCGAAATGGGCCGGCATTTTAACAGGCTCTGAGAATTGTGCTGGCCTGTCCGACTTGTGACGCGACACATCATTGCAATTGCCGCTTTTGTGACTTTCCCTCAGGATGCGGACAGAATTTAGGTCTAACGTTCGTTTTTGGGTGAATAAACCCTCAAAAGTGGGTGTTTGAGAACCATTGGCATTGGTGATTGACCATTGGCGCGTCATAATGCCCCGCGCCTACCACCTTGCAGAGTCTAGGGAGTCAGCTTGTCTACGCCTGTCGAACCCTTGCGTTTGCTGTTGTTGGCCGAAACGCCTGAGTGGTCAGCGATACTGCGCGAGTGCCTGGCGCCCTTGGGGCCCTCGGTCGTGTTGATCAGTGCCCCGAGCTGGGACTCGGTCAGCAGCCTGTTCGAGGACAACCGCAACGCGGTGCTGCTGACCGTTGCTACCCTGCAGCCGGGGCCGGGACGTTGTCGTCTGCCGACGGTTCTGTTGCTTGAGCACGAGCCTGCGGCGTCCCCGGATGGCGTCAGCGACTGGCTGGTGCGCGACACCCTCGACGAGGCGACGCTGCGCCGTTGCCTGCGCCACGTGCGCGAGCGAGGGGTGCTGGAAAACACCCTGCAACGGCTCGCCGAGCAGGACCCTTTGACCGGCATCGCCAACCGCCAGGGCTTCCAGACCTTGCTGGCGGCGCGCCTGGCTGAAAACGAAGGCCGTGGCCTGGCCCTCGGTCACCTGGATCTCGACAATTTCCGCCACGCCAATGACGCCCTCGGCCACCAGGCCGGCGATCGTTTGATTCTCCAGGTGGTCTCGCGGCTCAAGGGCGCGCTGGAGGCCGGCGATCAGTTGGCCCGGCTGGGGAGCGACGAGTTCGCCCTGTTGATCGACACCCGCCGCGCGCCCCAACGAGCGGAGTGGATGGCCGAACGCATCACCGAAGCCATGGCCGAACCCTACTGGGTGGACGGTGAAAGCCTGTTGATCGGTTGCAGCCTGGGCATTGCCCACGCCCGGGCGCAGGCCGGCGCGGACCCCTTGATGTGGCATGCCCATATTGCCATGCAGCAGGCCAAGAGCACCCAAGGCTGCACCTTTCACATCTTCAATGAGCGCATCAACCGCAATGCCCGCAGCCTCGCCGACCTGGAAAGCGAGCTGCGACGGGCATTGCGTCGTGATGAACTGGAATTGCATTACCAGCCTCGGCTGAACCTGGCCGATGGCACGATTGTCGGCCTCGAAGCCCTGGTACGCTGGCGTCATGGCGAGCGCGGGTTGTTGCCGCCGAGTGAGTTCGTGCCGCTGGCCGAGCAAAGTGGCCTCATCGTGCCGTTGGGCTACTGGGTGATCTCCCGTGCCCTGCGCGATATGCAGGCCCTGCGCGAGCGCGGGCTGGCGCCGCTGCACATGGCGATCAACCTGTCGTTCCGGCAGTTCCAGGACAGCCAACTGCTGCCGACCCTGAGTCGACTGATTGCCGAACGCGGCGTCGAGGCCCAGTGGCTGGAATTCGAACTCACCGAAACTGCCGTCATGCGTCGCAGCGAGCTGGTCAAGCAGACCATGGATGCCCTGGGACGCCTGGGGGTGCGGTTTTCCCTGGACGATTTCGGCACCGGGTTCTCTTCGTTCGTGCACCTCAACAGCCTGCCGATTGCGCTGCTCAAGATCGACAAGAGCTTCGTCGGCGGCATGGAACAGCGTGAGGAGAACCGCAAGCTGGTGCACGCGATGATCAACCTGGCCCATAACCTCAACCTCGAAGTGGTGGCCGAAGGCGTCGAGACCTGCGAGCAGTTGGACTTGCTGCGCGGTTTCGGATGCGATCAGGTGCAGGGGTTTCTGATCAGCAAGCCGTTGCCGCTGGTGGAGTTGGTGGAATACCTGACGTTCGAGGGTGACCAGCAATCGATGCTGGAAATCAGCTGACACAAACCCGGTGGGAGCGAGTTCATTTGGCCTGGATCGCTTCGAAGCTGCGCTGCTCCGGCTCGCTGAGAATCATCCGCTTCATCTTCCACTCAAATGCCAACGTCAGGCTCACCGCCGCGCAGGCCAGCCCCAGCGCCAGGCCCCACCAGACGCCGGTTGGGCCCCAGTGCAATTGGAAAGCCATCCACCACGCCGCCGGCGCGCCGATCAGCCAGTAGCAGCCCAGGCCGACCAGAAAGGTGGTCTTGGCGTCCTTCAGTCCGCGGATGCAGCCCATGGCAATGGTTTGCGTACCGTCGAACAGCTCGAACCACGCCGCCACGGCCAACAGGCTCACCGCCAGCTCGATGACCGGGCGGAACGCCGGGTCTTCATGGTCCAGGAACAGGCCGATCAACTGATTCGGCAGCAGCCAGAACACCATGGCAAACGCCAGCATGGCGGCCGCGCCAAAGCCGATCCCGACCCTCCCGGCCAGGCGCGCCATGAGCAATTGCCCGGCACCGTAATGCTGGCCGATGCGCATGGTGATGGCGTAGGACATGCCCGCCGGAACCATGAAGGCCACCGAGACGATCTGCAGGGCGATCTGGTGCGCCGCCAGCGGCGTGCTGCCCATGGTGCCCATGCACAGGGCAGCGAACGCGAACAGACCGACTTCCACTGCGTAAGTGCCGCCAATCGGCAGGCCCAGGCGCCACAGCTCCTTGAGGTATTGGCGGTTGGGCCGCGACAGCCCGGCAAGCAATGGGTAGGCACGATAGGCCGGGTGCCGATGAATGTGCCAGGCCAGCGCCAGTGCCATGCAGTTGGCGACGATGGCCGTGACCAGGCCGATTCCCATCAGGCCGAGCTTTGGCAGGCCGAACATGCCGGTGATGAGCGCATAGTTGAGCAGGAAGTTGGCCACCGTGCCGCCGAGGCTGATCACCATCACCGGCGTGGCCCGCCCGATGGCGCTGGTAAAGCCACGCAGCGCCATGAAGCTCAAATAACCGGGCAGCGCGAACGGCAGTGCCAGCAGAAACTGCCCGGCGGAAAGCACGTTGGTTTCGGTCTGGCCGAACATCAGCAGCACCGGCTTGAGATTCCACAGCAGCAGGCCGGCCACCAGCGCCATCAACCAGGCCAGCCATAATCCGGCCTGGGTCAGCCGGGTGGCGCCTTCGATGTCGCCGGCGCCCTGGCGGATCGCTACCAAGGTGCCCACCGCCGCGATCACGCCGATGCAGAAAATCGATACGAACGAATAGGTCGCCGCCCCAAGCCCGCCGCCGGCCAAGGCCTCGGGGCTCAGGCGAGCCATCATCAGGGTGTCGGTCAGCACCATCAACATGTGCGCCAACTGCGAAGCAATCAACGGCCCAGCCAGCCGCAGGATGGCCCAGAGTTCGGTACGCGCAGGATGCTGCATGATCATCACGCTCCATGTTCAAACAAGGCAGTAGAGCGACGATTCTCGGCCCTCCCGGCAGATTGCACAAAAGGATAAAAAAGATCGCTGGCATGATTAAAACTCATGCTTGACGGGTTTCTGGTAGGGTTTGCAAACCGCGTCTTGGAGCTTTTGCAATGTCTCGTCGTCTTCCTCCGCTTTATGCGCTACGGGCATTCGAGGCCGCCGCGCGCTACAGCTCGTTCACCCGCGCCGCCGAGGAGCTGTCGATCACCCAGAGCGCCGTCAGCCGGCACATCCGCACGTTGGAAGATCACTTTGCCTGTCGGCTGTTCCAGCGCAGCGGGCGCAACCTGCAACTGACCGAGGCGGCGCGCCTGCTGTTGCCGGGCGTGCGGGAAGGGTTCATGGCGCTGGAGCGGGCCTGCCACACGTTGCATGGCGAGGACGGCATCCTGCGGATGAAGGCGCCGTCGACCCTGACCATGCGCTGGCTGCTGGCGCGCCTGAGCCGCTTCCGTCATTTGCAACCCGGCAACGAAGTGCAACTGACGAGCGCCTGGATGGACGTCGATTCGGTGGATTTCAACACCGAGCCCTTCGACTGCGCGGTCCTGCTGGGCAATGGGCATTTTCCTGCGGATTGGGAGGCCAGCTTGCTGTTCCCCGAGGAATTGATCCCGGTAGGCGCTCCGAATTTGCTCAATGATCAGCCTTGGGATGCGGCGCGATTGGCCAAGGCCGAGCTGTTGCACCCCACTCCGGATCGCCGGGACTGGCGCAATTGGTTGCAGCGCATGGGCTTGTCGGACAAGGTCTCGCTCAGGGGCGGGCAGGTGTTCGATACGTTGGAGCTGGGCATGATCGCGGCCGCGCGTGGCTACGGTGTGTCCATGGGGGATTTGTTGATGGTCGCCGAGGATGTGGCCCAGGGACGCTTGAGCCTGCCGTGGCCGACGGCCGTTGCCAGCGGCGAGCATTATTATTTGGTCTGGCCGAAAACCCGGCCCGGAGGTGAACGTCTGCGCAGGCTCAGCGACTTTCTTCAGGGCGAGGTCAAGGCCATGCAGCTACCCGAGGTCGAGCGCCTGGGCTGAAACGATGAAGGTGCCGTGCTAGCCACTTGTTATTATTCCCTCCAAGGCGCTCAAGTATTCGGCATCCTGGCCGACTCCGTGAACATAGAACCTTCGTTCAGAAAGGGCCCATTCAATCCTCATCGAATCAAAATGCCGAGCGTGCGACGTGATCAGGACGATCCGGTCTCTCGGCCAGGAGCCGTCATGTCTCAACCCCGTGCCCGGATCGCCTCGCAGCTAGGCCTTGCCCTCGCCGTGATATTGGCGGTCGTGATCTCCGGCAGTACCGTCTTTGCCTTGCGTTCGCTGGACGCCGCAAACCTTTCCACCCGTGAAGAGCACTTGGCCAGCGAAGCGCGCCTGATGGCCGACCAGCTCAATACGTTCCACAGTACGTTGCGCGAAAGCACGCAGCGGCTGGCGGGGCTGTTCGAGAAGCGTTTCAGCGCAGGCTTGAGCGTGCACCCGGACCAGCCGGTGACGGTGGCGGGCGTGCAGACTCCTGGCTTGAGCCTGGGCAATGAAGTGCTGAACAACAACTTCAAGGAAGTTGATGAGTTCAAGGCGATGACCGCCGGGGTTGCCACGATATTCGTGCGCAGCGGTGACGATTTCATCCGCGTCAGTACATCGGTCAGCAAGCAGGACGGGACAAGGGCCATCGGCACTGTGCTCGACCGTGCCGGCCCGGCTTATGGCCCGGTGATCAGCGGCCAGAGCTATATCGGCCGAGCCTTGCTTTTCGGACGTTTCTACATGTCGCAGTACACCCCTGTACGCGACACCAGCGGCAAGATCATTGCGGTGCTGTATGTAGGATTCGATTACACCGATGCGCAGAATGCGCAATTCGAAAACCTCAAGCGCTTCCGCATCGGCCAGACCGGTTCGCTGGCGTTGTTGGACGAACAGAACAAATGGCTGGTGCCGCCGGCTGGCGTGCAGGCGCTCGACAACGCTACCGCGGCCATCACGGCGCTGATCAAGAAGCCGGGCAAGGGTGCCTTCTGGGCCGACACCGCGGAAGAATTCTACAGTGTCGCCGTGCCGTTCGAGGGCGGGCCTTGGGCCGTCGTGGCGAGCATGCCGAAAACCGAGATCAACGCAGTGACCTGGAGCGTCGGTACACAACTGGCGATCGGCAGCCTGCTGGCCATGTTGCTGGCGGTAGGCGCGGCGGTGTGGCTGTTGCGCAGCAAACTGGCTCCGCTCGGCGACTTGGTGCGTCAGGCCGAAGCATTGGGTGCCGGCGACCTGAGCGTGCGCCTGAATGTTTCGAGCCACGATGAAATCGGCCAACTGGCCCGTGCGTTCAACCAGATGAGCCAGGCCTTGTCGACCATGGTCGAGCACATCCGCAAAGCTTCGCAAGAGGTCAACAGTCGTGCCCAGGCGCTGTCCGGATTGTCCAGCGGCGCGTACGAAGGGATGGAGCAGCAGTCCGGAGAAATCACCAGCATGGCCGGGGCAGTGGAAGAGTTCAGCGCCACCTCGCTGAACATCGCCGATAACATGGGCAATACTGAACGCCTGGCCCAGGACAATGCCCAGCAAACCCGGATCGGTCGGACCTCGATGGAGGAAGCATCGTCGTCCCTGGAGCAGATTGCTGGTGCCTTGAACAGCACTGCCACGGTCATCAACACACTGGGCCAGCGCTCCCAGGAAATCGGCGGCATCGTCGGTGTGATCACCTCGATTGCCGAGCAAACCAACCTGCTGGCGCTGAACGCCGCCATCGAAGCCGCCCGAGCCGGCGAACAAGGTCGTGGTTTTGCCGTCGTGGCCGACGAGGTTCGTAGCCTGGCCTCGCGCACTCGCCAGGCCACCGACGAAATTTCCGGGATGATCAACAGCATCCAGCAAGAAACCGGCAACGCCATCAGCACGATGGAGAAGGGCAATCTGCTCATGCAGGAAGGCTTGTCGCGTAACGCCAACGTGGCCTCGGCCCTGGCGCGAATCGATGAGCAAAGCCGCTCCGCCGGCCAGCAATTCGCTGCGATCACCACCGCGACCCAGGAACAAAGCAGCACCGCGACCCTGCTGAGCAGCAACTTGCAGAGCATTGCGATGGCCAACAGCGAACAGCGCGAAGTGGTGTCGAACCTGGCGATCACCGCCAAGGAACTTGAAAAACTGGCGCAGGACCTGCGCAAGGAAGTCGATCGGTTCCGCTGAAGTCCCATCCATAGCAAGCCAACCCGACCCCTGTGGTGAGGGGGCTTGCTCCCGCTGGCCTGCGAAGCAGGCCCCCGGGCCTTCTCCCGGCAGCCCCCAACGTCGAGGCTTGCGACCGCTGCGTAGTCGAGCGCAAGCAAGCTCCCTCGCCACGGGGTTTCGGGTTGTCTGGGCGAAAGGTCACCGCGAGCAGGCTCGCCCGCATAGAAACTCTCAAATCCTTACCCGCGGATTTTTTAAGGTGATTGCTGTTTTTCGGCTTGCTGAAACGTTTCTTCAAGTCTATAAAATCCGCACAACTCCAAGAAAAGGCCGTTTCCATGAATTCGCTCAAACTCTTCGTTGCCCTCGGCGCCATGGGCGCTGCTTCCCATGCGATGGCGTGGGATTACGTCCTGCTTGACACCGATAAGGCCGCCCAACCCTGGCAAATCACCAGCCAGCAACTCGGCGTGAAAACCGACAAGCCGTTTTCCGTGACGATGCGTACCCTCCATGGCGGTCGCCAGGAGGGCGTCAGCATCGTCGACATCGACAATGGCACCATGAAGCTCTCAGTCGTCCCCACCCGCGGCATGAACGTGTTGCAGGCTTCGGTCGGCGATGTACGCATGGGCTGGGATTCACCGGTCAAGGAAGTGGTCAATCCATCATTCATCGAACTTAACGGCCGAGGTGGCCTGGGCTGGCTCGAAGGCTTCAATGAACTGGTGACTCGCTGCGGCTACGAATGGGTAGGCCATCCGGGCATGGACAACGGCGAACTGCTCACTTTGCATGGGCGCGCCGCGAACATCCCGGCGAACAAGGTAACGTTGCACATCGATGAAAAACCTCCTTACGCCATCACGCTGCGCGGCGAGTTGAAGGAGCAGGCGTTCAAGAAGGTCGACTTCTCGGTCCAGACCGAGCTGGTCACCGAACCCGGTAGCGTGACCTTTGCCCTCAACGACACGCTGACCAACAATGGCGATTATCCAAAGGAATACCAGGCGCTCTACCACAGCAATTTCAGCACGCCGTTCCTGGAACAGGGGGCTCGCTTCGCAGCGCCGGTCAAACAGGTCTCGCCGTTCAATGACAAGGCCAAGGGTGACCTGAAGGATTGGACCACCTATCGAGCCCCTACCAAGGATTACGATGAAACCGTCTACAACGTCGTGCCTTACGCCGACGCCAAGGGCGATACGCTGACCGTGCTGCACAACAAGGCCGGAAGTCTCGGCGTGGCGGTGGGCTTCAACACCGGTACGCTTCCAGTGTTTTCCCTGTGGAAGAATACCGATACCCAAGGCCAGGGCTATGTGACCGGCCTGGAGCCTGGCACCAGCTTTTCCTATAACCGTCGCTACCAGCGTCCGCTGGGCCTGGTGCCTGGCATTGCACCGAAAGAGCGCAAGCAGTTCCAGATCCACTACAGCCTCCTGGCTGACAAGGGGGCTGTGGACAAGGCTCTGAAGCGCATCGATGACATCCAGGGCGATCGAAAAACCGAAGTGCGCGACACGCCGTTGGTGGACCTGAGCAAGCCGTGACCCTTTTCATGGCGTTGCGGGCCGGTATTGGAGGGCTTCGGCCAGGTGCTCGCGGCTGATTCGTTCCAATTGCTGAAGGTCGGCCAGGGTGCGGGCGACCTTCAGCAGGCGATGGGCGGCCCGTAGCGACAGGGTCAATCGTTCGCAGGCGGTTTCCAGCCATGCTTCGTCGGTCGGGGACAGTTTGCAATGACGGCGCAACCCCGACAGGTCGAGGAAGGCGTTGGCGCAGCCTTGGCGGGTTTGCTGGCGCTCACGGGCTTCGGCCACGCGCTCGGCTGCTGTGGCGGTATCGTCACCGGGTGCGCCCTTGGGATTCAGCGCCGTGACTTCGCGCGCCACGGTCAGGTGCAGGTCGATACGGTCGAGCAGCGGACCGGACAGCTTGTTGCGATACCGCTGCACCATGTCCGGCGTGCAGCAGCAGCGACCGCTGGGTTCGCCAAGATATCCACAGGGGCACGGGTTCATGGCCGCGACCAGTTGGAAGCGCGCTGGAAAGCGCACGCGATCCCGGGCACGCGACACCACGATGTGTCCCGACTCGAGGGGCTCCCTCAAGACTTCCAAGACCTTTCGGTCGAATTCCGGTAACTCATCCAGGAACAGTACGCCGTGGTGGGCGAGGGTGATCTCCCCCGGTTGCGGCTTCGACCCGCCACCCACCAGCGCCGGGCCGGATGCCGAATGATGTGGCTGGCGAAACGGCCGTTGCGGCCAATGGCTTAGCGGCACGCCACTGGCGACGGACTGTATCGCCGCGACTTCCAGGGCTTCGCTTTCGACCAGCGGCGGCAACAATCCCGGTAAACGGCTCGCCAGCAATGTCTTGCCTGTGCCCGGCGGGCCGCTGAACAACAAGTTGTGAGCCCCCGCCGCCGCGATCAGCAATGCGCGCTTGGCCCCAGCCTGGCCTTGCACTTCGCTGAGGTCGGGATAGGGTTTGCTGGCCGAGAGCAGCCCGTTGGACACGAAGGGCTCGACGGGGGTGTGGCCGTTGAAGTGCGCCACCGCTTCGAGCAGGTGGTCCACGGCAATCACTTTCAGCCCCGACGCCAGGCACGCTTCCTCGGCATTGGCCCGGGGCACCATCAGCATGCGTCCAGCCTTGCGCGCCGCCAGCGCTGCGGGGAGCACGCCGCGCACTGGTCGTACGGCACCGGACAAGGCCAGTTCGCCGAGGCACTCCACGTCGTCCAGCATCAAGGTCGGCACCTGCACGCTGGCCGACAGGATCCCCAGGGCAATCGCCAGGTCGAACCGGCCGCCGTCCTTGGGAAGATCTGCCGGCGCGAGATTCAGGGTGATGCGCCGCGCCGGGAAATTGAGTCCCGAATTGATGATCGCGCTGCGCACCCGGTCCTTGCTTTCCTTCACTGCCGCTTCCGGCAAGCCGACCATCGTCAGCGACGGCAAGCCATTTGCGAGATGAACTTCAACGGTAACGGGAGGGGCTTCGACCCCCACTTGGGCGCGGCTATGGACGATGGCGAGCGACATGTAGCGTTCCTTGACTGTTGGAGGGCCGCGTCCTGCGGCCCTTGAAGATTAGTCCGGCGAAACTGAGCCGGGAGCTGGTTTCACGGCGAAATCTTCGCAGGATATTACCGGGGCGATGGCGTCATCCTGGGGCAAACAGTACGGAGGAGGGCTCTGCTACGCTGGATTTGTCCGCACGGCACTTGGCGGGATCACCGGCACAACGAGGAAGTGAAAATGAACGAACTGTTGGCGCTGTTGACCGACAAGCGCTTCATGCCCCACGGGCATTGCTATATGTGGCGTCCCGATCTGTTGTGGACCAACGTGATCGCCGATAGCCTGATCACCCTCAGCTATATCTCGATTCCGTTCACGCTCATCTACTTCATCAACAAGCGCAAGGACGTCCCGTTCGACTGGATGATCGCGGCGTTCGGGGTGTTTATCCTGGCCTGCGGAACCAGCCACATAATGGAAATCCTGACCATCTGGCACCCTTATTATTGGCTGTCGGCGCTGGTCAAGGTGATCACCGCCATTGCTTCGGTGATCACTGCCATCCTGTTGATCCGCCTGATACCCGCGGCCTTGAAAATCCCCAGCCCGCAGCAGTTGGCCAGGGTCAACGACGAGTTGCGCGAGGCGCAGGCTGAGCTGGTTACCACGGCTCGCCGGGCCGGCATGGCGGAAATTGCCACCAATGTGCTGCACAACGTCGGCAATGTGCTCAACAGCGTCAACGTCTCCGCCCAGGTTCTCTACGAGAAGGTGCACACGTCGAAGGGGCCGGGCGTGGCCAAGGTTGCCCAACTGATGAAAGAGCACCCCGACGATCTTGGCGATTTCATCAGCAGCGATCCGAAAGGGCGCGCGCTACCGGACTATCTGGACAAGCTGGCCGATGCGCTGGCAATCGAGCAGCAGGTCATGATCGCCGAGTTGGCGCAGTTGACCCGCCGAATCGATCACATCAAGGAAATCGTCGCCACCCAGCAGTCCTACGCCGGCAATGCCAGCGTCCTGGAGTCGGGCTCGCTACGAGAGCTGGTCGAGGATGTCGTGCGCATTTGCGATGTGTCCCTGGCCCGCCACCACATCACACTGATCAAGGAGTTCAGTGATGTCCCGCAAATGCCGCTGGACAAACATCGAGTGCTGCAGATCCTGGTCAATCTGATCAACAACGCCAAGCAAGCGCTGGAGGCGGGTGCGAACCGGTCGCCGCAGATCATCCTGCGCCTGAGGGTCGTTGACGATGGGCGCGTACGGGTCGAGGTCGAGGACAATGGCGAGGGGATTGCGCAAGACAATCTCGCGCGGGTGTTCGAGCACGGCTTCACCACGCGTGTCGACGGCCACGGCTTTGGTTTGCACGGTTGCATCCTGGCAGCGCACGAGTTGGGCGGCGATCTGACTGTCCGGAGCGCCGGGCCGGGCAGCGGCGCGCTGTTTATCCTGGAGCTGCCGCTGGCACTCACTCCGGACCAGGCTCAGCGGGTGGCGAGTGCTTGAGTGCCCCGCCAAAGCCCGTCACGTGAGCCGGGGGGTTAATCCTGGGCCGGAGCCGGAGCCAGGCGCTCTTCCAGCTCGGCCACCTTCGCTTCCAGGCTCTCCAGCCGCGCCCGAGTGCGGGCCAGCACGACCATCTGGCTGTCGAATTCTTCCCGGCTGACCAGGTCCAGCTTGCTGAACCCGCTTTGCAGCAAGGCCTTGAACTGGCTTTCGATTTCATTCCTGGGGAGTGGCGTGTCGCCGCTCAACAGGCGGGAGGCGTGGCCGCTCAGGGCGTCGAGTAGATCTTTGGGCGCGAGCATGTCAGGTGTCCTGGAAACAATGGCGGCCAGTGTATCACGCAGTGTCTATAGTCAATTCGCGGGTCGGGTTGCACGCTTTTCGCGCACGACCCCGGGCACCGTCGCACCGTTGTTGTGCGTATCGCTCCGGTTCCTGGCGCGGCGCAGGCCGGCGCAACGGGTAAAGGGTTGAAATCAGGGAGGTTGGGTACAGATGGCAAGCTTTCTGCTTAGTGGCTGATGACCCATGCACTGATGCAGTCGCTGTGACGAATGCAGTGCAGCAGGCGGAGCGGGGAGTTTCGTCAGGAGTAGTCAGCTGGCGCCGGTCGGGCAACTTGGGCCGACGACGCGTTACAAAGCCAGGCACTGCGCTTAGACTTGAGTCGGGTTTGTTTTCCTGGGGCAAGTCCACCAATTCGGGAGAGAGTTTCATGAAGCTAGTCACTGCCATCATCAAGCCG
>Ga0307405_10000833_pt1 | contig 12137 bp, 9 predicted proteins | sample 322Cmetagenome_2_FD_203311 | JGI IMG/M metagenome (GOLD analysis project Ga0307405, IMG submission 203311) | Maize rhizosphere microbial communities from greenhouse at UC Davis, California, United States - 322HYB-C-1 | ecosystem: Host-associated > Plants > Roots > Rhizosphere > Soil | place...
GTGGAGGTCCAGCGTCTCGCCGAGGAGGTCCATCGCCATCGCCGAGCACTCGAGGTGCCACCCCGGGCGCCCGCGCCCCCAGGGGGAGTCCCACACGGCGCCCGCGCGCTCGTCCTCCTCCTTTGCCGCCTTCCAGAGCGCGAAGTCTTGCGCGTTCTCCTTCGAGTAGTCGTCCTGCGCGACGCGGGCGCCGGCCTTGATCTCGCGCGTGTCGAGCCGCGACAGACGCCCGTATTGCGGGAAGCGCGCGATCGCGAAGTAGACCGAGCCGTCCTCCGCCTGATAGGCGACGCCGCGCGACATCAGCCGCTCGACGAGGGCGATCATCTGCGGGATGTAGTCGGTCGCCTTGGGATAGTGCTCGGCGGCCTCGATGCGCAGGTACTGGCGGTCGTGGTGGAACACCTCGACGACCGGCTCGGTGACTTCCGCGATCGTCTTCCCTTGCTCGCTCGCCCGGCGGATGATCTTGTCGTCCACGTCGGTGAGGTTCATGACCTGCACCACGTCCCAGCCGCGCAGCCGCAGCGCGCGCCGCAGCAGATCCTCGAACAGGAACGTGCGGAAGTTCCCGAGGTGCGCCGGGTTGTAGACCGTCGGCCCGCAGGTGTACATGCGCACCGTGCGGCCGTCCGCGGGGGCGAACGGCTCGACGGCGCGCGTCATCGTGTTGTAGAGCCGGAACTCGGGCATGCGACGGGGAGGGCGGAGCTGCCGCGGACCACGCCCGACGGCGCGGAGCGGCTTCGCGGCAACCTACCGGCCCCGCGGGGGGGAATCAACGGAACGGCGCGGCACCAGGATCGGTCGTCGGTCGTCGGTGGCCTCCTCGCCGAGCGCGCGTCTCGCCACCCGCTCGGCGACGCGATGGATGCGCGGCTGCTCGTCGGTCCTAACCGCCTCCTCGTCCCTCCACCATGTCAGCCGCCCGTCGCGCAGCGTCGCCACGCGCGTTGCCACGCCGGCCAGATCCGCCGCCTCGCGCGCCGCGAGCAGCGCCGCACCGCCGCGGCGCACGTAGTCGGCGATCGCCTCCGCCGACACCGCCTGCGACCGGTCGAGCGGCGAGTCGAGGAGAAGGATCGGGATCCGCTGCGCGATCGCCCGCGTGACGGCGGCGAGTCGCATTTCGCCGTCGAGGCAGGTCGGGACGAAGGACGCCGGCGGCGGCGCGCCGTCGAGTGGGCGAGGGGCGCGTCCGAGCCAGCGCACCGCGCCGCCGTCGGGGTGCATCAGTCCGGCGGCGCAGAGGAGGAGCGTGGTCTTCCCCGCCCCCTCGCGCCCGACGAGCCCGACCGCCTCGCCCGCGGCGACGCGCAGGTGCACGCACTCGAGCACGCGTGCCGTCGCGAAGCAGCCCGGAACGCCGGCGCGATGGCACCGGGTCACGGCCCGGAGCTCGAGCGCTGCCGTCGTGGGGGACCGTCCGTCGGGGGAGCGCCCAAGATGGGCGCCGGCGCGACGCGGGCGTCGCCGGTCGCGCGCCGCGCGGACCGAAACGCCGCCCGGCTTCAGGCGCGCTTGCGCTCGAGATCGCGCTCGGCGAGGCCGATGACGTCGGGCGACGGGCCGTCGGCGAGGAGGACGCCCCCCGCCGGCGCCGGCACGCGCAGGACGAGCGTCCGGTCGCGCGCCGTGCGGCGGAAGCCCTGCCCCTCGTAGATGCGGTTCACCAGGATCCGTCGCACGACGACCATCAGCACGACGAGCAGCGGGACGGCGACGACGAGGCCGACGCCGCCGAGCAGCTTCCCGACGATGAGCACCGACATGATCGTCAGCACCGGCGGCAGGTGCACGCGGTTCGCCGTGATCAAGGGGATGACGATGTTCGACTCGAGCAGGTGGATGACCGTGCCGAGGAGGATCACGAGCGTCGCGTGCCCGCCGGCCCCGAAGCCCCACACGCCGTTGCCGGCGAGGACGAACAGCGCCGGGAGGACGGTGGAGACCAAGGTCCCGAAGAACGGGACGATGGCGACCGCGCCGGTGAAGATCCCGAACGTCAGCCAGTAGGGGACCTGGAGGATGTAGAGCCCGATCGCCGTCAGCACCGCGAGGACGAGCATCGCCGTGAGCTGGCCGACGATCCAACTGCGGAGCTGGCTCGCCAGGTCGCCCAGCACGTCGCGCACGAGGTCGCGGTGGATCGGCGGGAAGAGCGCGATCAGCCACTCCCGGTAGAGGTCCGGGTAGAGCGTGAGATAGATGGACATCACGCCGACCGAGAAAACGCTGATCGCGGCGTGGACGACCGAGACGACCTTCGGCACGAGCCCGCTGAACTGCTGGCTCACCTCGCTGTAGACCGCCTCCATGACCTTGTGGTCCTCCGGCTTCCAGAACTGCTGGAGCGCCGGAAAGCGAACGACGAAGCGGCCGATCCCCGCTTCCCACTCGGCGAGATACGTGGGGAGGACGGTGACGAGGCCCTGGGTCTGGGCGATGACGGGCGGGACGAGCAGGTAGAGTAGCCCGATGAGCGCGCCGAGGGTGCCGAGGACGGCGACCGGAAAGGCGACCCGCGACGGCAGGCGGAAGCGCCGCTCGAGGTAGTCCCGAACGGCGCCGAGGTAGAGCGAGAGGATGATCGCGAGGAAGAGCAGCAGGAAGACGTCGGCCGCCTTCCCGAAGAGCCAGAGCAGGAGGACCGTGAGGACGGTCCCCGTCAGGATCGGGGCGAAGCGAAAGCGCGACGCGGTGCCCGCGTCGGTCGGCGCGGCTCGCATGCGGCTACTCTCCGGAGGTGGCGAGCGGCAGCGTCACCCGGTCTTCTTCTCTTCCTCGATCTCCTCGAACTCGCCCGACTCCACGCCGTCGTGGGAGGACGCGTTGCCGGCGCCGAGCTGGCCGCGCGTCTGGGGCGCGCCGGCGCCGAGCTGGTTGGCGTTCGGCGACTGGCCGGCGGGGAGCACCCCCATCTTCTGCTTCAGGGCGAGGAGCTGCATGTCGGCGCTCGCCGTGCCGGCGGTGCGCTCGAGGCGCTTGAAGTCGTTCTGGAGCCGGTCGCCGGAGAACTCCTCGTCGATCTCGCTCGAGGCGCGGATCTGCCGCTCGTTCTGCTCGATCTTCTCCTCCATCCGCGCGAAGGCGTCGAAGGCGCTCTTCTCGGAGAGCGACGACATCGTCTCGGAGATCCGCTGCTGCGCCTGGGCGCGGCGCTGGCGCGCGAGGAGCAGGTTCTTCTTGCGCTTCGCCTCCTCGATCTTGTCGTTCAGGTCGCGCAGAGAGGTCTTGAGCTTCTCCGTCTCCTGGCGGTGCGCTTCCCACGTCTGCTCGAGCTGCTGGCCGTGGGCGAGGTGCTCGCCCTGGCGCACGAGGGCCTGCTTCGCGAGGTCGTCGCGCCCCTCCTGCACGGCGAGCATGGCGCGGCGCTCCCAGTCCTCGGCCTGCTTGAACTCGGCGTCGGCCTGGTCGCGCAGCCGCTTCTCGTCGGCGATCGCCGCGGCCACCTGCTGCTTGGCCTTGGCGAGCTGCGACCGCATGTCGACGAGAATCTGATTCAGCATCTTCTCGGGGTTTTCGGCCGAGGAGATGAGGTCGTTGATGTTCGACCGCAGCAGGGTCGAGAGGCGATCGAAGAGGCCCATGCTCAGCGTCCCTCGCGGTGCGTCACGGCGCGAGTCTCCCCGGTGTTCTGCGGGGTGTCGCGGTAGGTGGAGAACTCGCGCAGGTGCGACGCGAGAGTGAGCGTCATGCTCTCGTAGCTCGCCAGGAACTCCTCGTAGTCGAGGTGCGACAGCTCGAGCGCCTCGGTGAGCACGATCGACTCGCCCTCGATCCCGTACGAGCCGTGAATCAGGTCGGAGGCGTTGAGCTCGAGCAGGCGCCGCGCGAGGGTCGCCGAGCGCGTCTCGTCGGACGGCACGTCCATGACCTTGAGGCGGAGCAGGACGACTGGCGGCGAGTAGTGCACCACCACCTCGAAGCCGAGCTCCCCACCCGGACGCACCACCCACAGGCCGCTGTCGATCTCGCTGTAGTCGGCACCGTCGGCGGAAAGGCGGTCGAGGAAGTGCTCGATGTCTTCTCGTGTGACCATGAATGCACCTGGTGGGCTGCGTGTGGTGGCCTTACGCATGGGGCCGGTGCCATTGTTTCAGCCCGCCGCGCGCCCCGCTTTCGCGAAGATAAGGTCGCGGCGAGACGGGCGACAGGCTCGTGGGACGGCGTCGGCGACGCCCGCGCGCCGCCGGAGCCCGGTGGATGGCTCCGGCGGCGCGCGGGCGGCCGGCTATCGTGACGGCTCGGGCGGTCTACGGCCGCCGCGCCGTGGGAAGCTCGAGGGCCGCCGGGGCCGCCCGGCCGGTGGAGGCGCCCTCCGGGAGGATGTTCTGGTTGACCCGGAAGAGGTTGTGTGGATCGTACTTCGCCTTCACCGCCGCGAGGCGGCCGTAGTTCGACCCGTAGGCGACGCGCACGCGGTCCTGCTCGTCCTGCGTCAGGAAGTTCACGTAGGCGCCGGCCGACGCGAACGGCGCCGTCGCCGCGTAAACCTCGCGCGCCCAACCGATGAAGTCGGCGTCGACGCCGCGGTCGTCCCACCGCGCGTGCACGTTCATCACGAACTGCGCGCCGCGGCCGGCGTAGGCGGTGGCGTCCTCCGGCCGGCGGCTCACGGCGCCGCCGAGATGGGCGAGGAAGATCTCGCTCATCGGTCCCGGGAGGCGCCCCACCTGATTCACCACGGCGTCGATCAGTCCGTCGTCGAGCGTGAGGAAATTGTGCGTCTTCCAGTAGTTCCGCGCGCCCGGCGCGAGCAGCGGGTCGAAGGCGGCCTGGAAACCGACGTAGGGCGTCGGGCCGACGACGTCGGCGTGCGGCGTGCCGATCTCGCGCAGCGGGCGCAGCGCCTTCTCCGCGCCGGCCGGATCGCCGGTGTAGCAGACGGCGATGACGACGACTTCCTTCCCGTGCACCGACTGGGCAAGGAAGGGGAGCGGCGGCGCCTTGCGCATCACGACCCACGCGGTGAGCGCGTCGGGGGCGGCAGTCACGACGTCGCGGTAGCGCCGCAGGAGGCCGGCGGCGTCGTCGAACGGGTGCACGATGAGGCCCGCAATCACCTCGGGGCCGACGGGGTGGAGCGCGTACTCGAACGACGTGACGACGCCGAAGTTGCCGCCGCCGCCGCGGAGCGCCCAGAAGAGGTCGGAGTTCTCCTCGTCGGTCGCCTTGACCAGCTCTCCGTCGGCGGTGACGACGTCGGCCGAGCGGAGATTGTCCACGCTCAGGCCGTGGAGGCGCGAGAGCCAGCCGTAGCCGCCGCCGAGCGTGAGCCCGGCGATGCCGGTCGTCGAGTTGATGCCGAGCGGCGTCGCGAGCCCGAACGCCTGGGTGTCGCGGTCGTAGTCGGCGAGGAGCACCCCGGGCTCGGCGCGCGCGGTGCGCGCCGCCGGATCCACGCGCACGCTGCGCATCGGGGAGAGGTCGATGAGCAGCCCGCCGTCCACCAGCGCGTTGCCGGCGATGTTGTGCCCGCCGCCGCGTACGGCGACGAGCAGCTCGCGCTCGGCCGCGAAGCGGACGGCGCGCAGAACGTCGGCGGCGCTGCGACAGCGGACGATGAGCGCCGGCCGCCGCTCGACCATCCCGTTCCAGATGCGTCGCGTGTCCTCGTAGTGGGGCGCGTCCTCGCGTACGAGGTCACCACGCAATGGCGCCGCGAAGCGGCTCAGCTGCTCGTCCGTGAGCGATGCGTCCGCACCACTCCGGGTGCGGATCGTGAGGCCCGGCATGAATCCACCTCGGCGTGTAGCGACCCACGGCCGGCGAGCGTTGGAGGAGGGACCGGCGAGGTCGCGTGACGTGCCCGCGCTCACCACGGCGCCGCCCTGCGGCGGGCGGCGGACCGGACCGGGCGGGGATGCCGCCGGCCGAGCGCGAGGTCCACTCGGCTGGTTTCGCCATTCGCTCCGCCCCGCGCATGGGCGACCAGTAGTGCAGCGCGCGGGGCATCACAGCATCCGAGAGTGCTGCACGATGCGGTGAACGGATGACCTGTCAAGCGGTCCCCGCAGCGGCGGCACCACGCGGGTCAGCCGCCGGCGCGCTTGATCTGGACGATCCGCTCCTTCGCCAGCCGCCGCCCGGTGGGAGTCGCGGCGAGCCCGCCGCCGGCCGTCTCGCGGTAGCGCACGTCCATCGAGCGGCCGATCTCCCCCATCGTGTCGATGACCTCGTCGGCGGGAATGGCGAAGGTGACGCCGGCGAGCGCCATCTCGATCGCCGCCATCGCGATCGCCGCCCCGGTGGCGTTACGGAAGACGCACGGCAGCTCGACGAGTCCACCCAGCGGGTCGCAGACGAGGCCGAGCGTGCCCTGCTGGGCGAGTGCGACGGCGTGGCCGGCCTGGGTCGGAGAGCCGCCGAGCATTTCGGTCGCCGCCCCCGCCGCCATCCCCGCGGCGGCGCCGGTCTCCGCCTGGCACCCGCCCTCGGCGCCAGAGAGCGACGCGCGTTCGGCGACGACGGCGCCGATCAGACCGGCCGTCGCGAGCCCGTCCACGACGCGGTCGTCGGGGATGCCGCGTGCGTGGGCGAGACCGGTGAGGACGGCCGGCAGGACGCCGGCGCCGCCGGCGGTCGGCGCGGCGACGATGACGCCCATCGCGGCGTTGACCTCCTGGACGGCGAGGGCACGGGCGAGGACGTCGCGGAAGGGGGTGCCGGCGAGCGGGCCGGCCGGACCCGTGCGCAGCTTCGCCGCGTCGCCGCCGACGAGCCCCGACGCCGAGTAGAGGTCCCCCGCCATGCCGCGCTCGACGGCACCCCGCATGACGCGCAGCGCGCGCCCGAGCGCCTCGCGGATCTCGGCGACCGGGCGGCCCGAGTCCTTCGCTTCGGCTTCGAGAGCGACCAGCGCGAGCGTCTTCTTCTGCGATTCCGCGTCACGGATCGCGTCGGCGAGAGAGCGATACATGACTGGATAATAGTCAGCGTCCCAGTGTTTCCTGCTTCCTGATTCCTGGGAGCTCGCCCCTCAGAGGGGACCGTCGAAGGAATCAGGAAGCAGGAAACAGGAACGCATGTACGCTCACGCGCTCACCTTATCCAGCCGGAACGCCCACCGCACCCATGGCAGGGCGCGGATGTGGTCGCGCACGTGCTCACCCGGCGGCTCGTCGATCTCGATGACCATGAAGGCGTCGCCGCCGCGCTCCTTTCTCGTCAGGCGGAGCGTCGCGATGTTGAGGCCGTCCTCGGCGAGGACGCCGGCGATCCGCGCGACCGAGCCCTTCACGTCCTCGGCGACGAGCACGATCGTGTGGTAGTTGCCCGTCACTTCCACCGGATAGCCGTCGATTTCGGTGACGAGCACGCGGCCGGCGCCGAGCGAGGAGCCGACCATCACCGACGTCCGCCCGCCGCGCTCGGCCGTGATGCGCACCGTATTCGGGTGCGTGTCGGCGCCGTCGCCGAGCGTCGTCTTCTCGAAGCGGTAGTCGAGGCCCTCCCGCTCGGCGATCTCGAGCGCCGTGCGCAGCCGCTCGTCGTCCGGACGGAAGCCCATCAGCCCGCCGACGATCGCCTTGTCGGTGCCGTGCCCCTCGCCCGTGCGCGCGAACGAGCCGTGCAGCTCGACGCGCGCGCGCTCCGGCGTGCCGCCGACGAGGCAGCGCGCGAGGAGCCCCAGCCGGCACGCCCCCGCCGTGTGCGAGGACGAGGGGCCGACCATGACGGGGCCGATGATGTCGAGGAGAGAAACCATGGAAGGGCGCTCGCGTGGGGATGCCGCTCGGACCGCGGCGGTTGCTAGTTGCTGGTTACTAGTGACTGGTAGCCCCCTCGGGATGCCCCGACCGCGCGAAGCCGTTACCAGGAACTAGTCACCAGTAACCGGTAACCGCCCGCCACGACGGACCGAGCATCACCACGCCTCATCCGGCTTTGCGCCGTCTCAGCTTCTCCAGCAGCGGCTTGAGGTACTGGCCCGTGTAGCTCCGCGGCGTCTCGGCGACGTCCTCCGGCGTGCCGACGGCCACGACCTCGCCGCCGCGCAGGCCGCCGTCGGGGCCGAGGTCCACGATCCAGTCGGCGGTCTTGATGACGTCGAGGTTGTGCTCGATGACGAGCACCGTGTTGCCGCGGTCGGCGAGGCGGTGCAGGACGTCGAGGAGGAGGCGCACGTCCTCGAAGTGGAGCCCCGTCGTCGGCTCGTCGAGGATGTAGAACGTGCGTCCGGTGTCGCGCTTCGAGAGCTCGGTGGCGAGCTTGATCCGCTGCGCCTCGCCGCCGGAGAGCGTCGTCGCGCTCTGCCCGAGGTGGATGTAGCCGAGGCCGACGTCGTTCAGCGTCTGCAGCTTCTGCGCGATGCGCGGCTGGTTCTCGAAGAACGCGAGCGCGTCCTCCACGGTGAGGTCGAGGACCTCGGCGATGCTGAGCCCGCGGAAGCGGACCTCGAGCGTCTCGCGGTTGAAGCGCTTCCCCTTGCACACCTCGCACGGCACGAAGACGTCGGGGAGGAAGTGCATCTCGATCTTCACGAGGCCGTCGCCCTGGCACGCCTCGCACCGCCCGCCCTTCACGTTGAAGGAGAAGCGGCCGGGCCCGTAGCCACGGATCTTCGCCTCCGGCATCTCGGCGAACAGCTCGCGGATCGGGGTGAACAGCCCGGTGTAGGTGGCCGGGTTGGAGCGCGGCGTGCGGCCGATCGGGCTCTGGTCGATGTCGATCACCTTGTCGAGGTGCTCGAGCCCCGTGATCCGGTCGTGCGCTCCCGGGATGACGCGGGCGCGGTAGAAGTGGCGGGCCAGCGCGCGGTGGAGGATGTCCTCGACGAGCGTGGACTTGCCGGAGCCCGAGACGCCGGTGATCGTGACGAAGAGGCCGAGCGGAATCTCGACGTCCACGTTCTTGAGGTTGTGCTCGCGCGCGTTCTCGATGCGCACGACCTTGCGCGGGTCGCGCGGCCGACGCTGGGCGGGGACGCGGATCGCGACCTCCCCCTTGAGGTAGCGGCCGGTGAGGGACTCGGGATTGCCCTCGACCTCCTCGACCGTGCCGGCGGCGATGACGTGCCCGCCGTGCTTGCCGGCGCCCGGCCCGAGGTCGATCAGGTGGTCCGCCATGCGCATCGTCTCGTCGTCGTGCTCGACGACGATGACGGTGTTGCCGAGGTCGCGCAGCTGGCCGAGCGTGGCGAGGAGGCGGCCGTTGTCGCGCTGGTGGAGCCCGATGGACGGCTCGTCGAGGATGTAGAGCACGCCGACGAGCCGCGAGCCGATCTGCGTCGCGAGGCGGATGCGCTGCGCCTCGCCGCCGGAGAGCGACTCGGCCGAGCGGTTGAGCGTCAGGTAGTCGAGCCCGACGTCGACGAGGAAGCGCAGACGCTCGCGGCACTCCTTGAGGATCGGGCCGGCGACGCCGGGGTCCAGCCCGGGCTCGTTACCCGCGCGCACCGGTACGTGCTCGAAGAAGTGCAGCGCCTCGGTGACCGGCATCGCGACGACCTCGCCGATGTTGCGGCCGGCGAGCGTCACGGCGAGCGACTCCGGCTTGAGCCGCGTCCCCGCGCACGTCGTGCACGGGCGCCCGACCATGAACTCCTGCAGCTGGAGCCGCACGGCGTCGGACTCGGTCTCGTCGTGGCGGCGCTGGACGTTGGAGAGAATTCCCTCCCACTTGAGATTCGCGGATCTCGATTCGCCGGATTTCGCGCCGCGTCTCGAGCCACTCTCGGCGTCAGAGGGAGCGTGGAGCGTGGCGCGTGGACCGCCGCTGCCGTTCCCCCTCCCCGCGCCGCGCTCGACGCTCCCCGTCCCGTACAGGAGGGCATCCTGTACCTCCGGCTGCAGCTTTCCCCAGGGCGTGTTGAGATCGAAGCCGATCTCCTTGGCGAGGCCGGGAAGGATGACGCGCTTCAGGTAGCCGTCCGGCTCGCCCCACGGCAGCACGACACCCTCGAGGAGCGAGATGCTGGGGTCGCCGAGCACGAGGTCGGCGCTGACCTCCTTGCGCGTGCCGAGGCCGCCGCAGTCGGGGCAGGCGCCGAACGGCGAGTTGAAGGAGAAGTGGCGCGGCTCGAGCTCGGGGAGCGAGATGCCGCACACCGGGCAGCCGTAGCGCTCGGAGAAGATCTCGGCTGTCTTCGCTTCGGCGTTCTCGACCTCGACCAGTCCCTCGGCGAGCTTGAGCGCGGTCTCGAGCGAGTCGGTGAGCCGACCACGATCCTCGGTGCGGACGACGAGGCGGTCCACGACGACCGAGATCGTGTGGTTCTGCCGCCGGTTGAGCTTCGGCGGGTCGGCGACCTCGACCAACTCGCCGTCCACGTAGGCGCGAATGAAGCCCTGCTTGCGCACCGTCTCGAACAGCTCGCGGAACTCTCCCTTTCGCCCCTGGACGAGCGGGGCGCGCAGCTCGATCCGCGTGCCCTGCGGCCAGGCGAGGATCACCTCGGCGATCTGGCCCGGGCTCTGCCGCTGCACGGGGCGGCCGCAGTTCGGGCAGTGGGGCGTGCCGGCGCGCGCGAACAGGAGGCGCAGGTAGTCGTAGATCTCGGTGACCGTGCCGACGGTCGAGCGGGGGTTGTGGCCGGCCGTCTTCTGCTCGATCGAGATGGCGGGCGACAGCCCTTCGATCGCGTCCACGTCGGGCTTCTCCATGAGCCCGAGGAACTGCCGGGCGTAGGCGGAGAGCGACTCGACGTAGCGGCGCTGCCCCTCGGCGTAGATCGTGTCGAAGGCGAGCGACGACTTCCCGGAGCCCGACAGACCGGTGATGACGGTCAGTCGGTCGCGCGGGATCTCGACGTCGATGTTCTTGAGGTTGTGCTCGCGCGCGCCGCGGACGACGAGGAACTCACGCGGGGCGCCATTGTGCTGGACGTCGGCTGCCATAATCCGGGAAAGGTCGCCGGAAACGGACCCGAATACAAGCCGGAAGGAGCGGGGGAGGCGGGAGTGGGCAATGACGAGCAACGAAAGGCGCGAGGCGTGAGATGGCAGGCCGACCGTCTCACGTCTCGCGCCTTTCGCCCCATTCCCGACTCCCCACTCCCCGCCCGTCCTGGGTTAGATTTCCCCTCCCCTACGCCCCCTCGACGCTCATGCCAAAGACTGACGCCGTCGTCGTCATGACCACGGTCGCCTCGGCGGACGAAGCGGTCGCCCTCGTCCGTGCCCTGCTCGAGCGCCGGCTCGTCGCCTGCGGCACCCTCCTGCCGGCCGCCCGCTCGCTCTACCGCTGGGAGGGCAAGGTGGCCGACGAGCAGGAAGTCGTCGTCCTCCTGAAGACCCGCGCCACCCGCGTCGAGTCGCTCGGCGCCGCCTTTCGCGAACTCCACCCGTACAAGGTGCCCGAGCTCCTCGCGCTGCCCGTCGCGGCAGGCACCGAGAAGTATCTCGGCTGGATCGCGAGCGAGACCACCCTCGCGCTCGCCTGACGCCGGCCGGCCAGTCCCGCCGCCGCGCCTGACCGGCGCGGCCCACCGCAGCTCCCCGGAAGTCCACGACGATGTCCCAGCTCACCGATCGTCCCGACGGCGGCGGCTCGCAGTCGCACGACGACTCCTCCGCTCCCGCCCCCGCCGGCCGCGAGTCCGAAATCCCGCTCTCCACGGCCGCCGGGGTGTCTCCCGCCGACCGTCAGGCGCAGGAGCCGGGCTCGGACGCCGAGCGCGTGGCCACGCTCTACGCGCGGGCGCGCGCCCACAGCGACGCCGGCGAGGACACGGCGGCGGTGATGGCATATCGCCAGCTGCTCAAGCTCGACCCCAAGCACGTGCGGGCGCGCAACAACCTCGCGCTGCTCCTCGAGCGGCAGGGCAACGTGCAGGGCGCGCTCGAGGAGCTGGAGCAGGCGATCGCCGCCGAGCCGGACAACGTCTCGCTCCTCCTCAACCGCGCCGCCGTCCTCAGCGCCCACCTCCGCTTCGAGCAGGCCGAATCAGACCTCCGCCGGGCGCTCCGCTTCGGCGAGAGCGCGGAGATCCTGACGAGCCTCGGCATGGTCGTGAGCAAGGGCGGGCGGGCCAAGGAGGCGCTCGACCCACTACGCCGCGCCGTCGAGCTAGACCCGTCGAACGCCGCCGCGCACTACTACCTGGCCGAGGTCTACAACCGGCTCGACCAGCTCCCGGCGGCGCTCGTCGCCTACGAGCAGGCGGCGACGCTCCAGCCGTCGAACTGGCGCGC
>Ga0307405_10000836_pt1 | contig 12118 bp, 11 predicted proteins | sample 322Cmetagenome_2_FD_203311 | JGI IMG/M metagenome (GOLD analysis project Ga0307405, IMG submission 203311) | Maize rhizosphere microbial communities from greenhouse at UC Davis, California, United States - 322HYB-C-1 | ecosystem: Host-associated > Plants > Roots > Rhizosphere > Soil | place...
GCGAAGGGCAGGTGGTCGGCGTTGTCGGGGTTATCGGGCCGACGCGATTGAACTATGCGCGGGTCGTCCCCATGGTGGATTTCACGGCGCAAGCCCTCACGAGATATATGAGATGATGGACAAGAAAGACCTGCACGAAGAGGCGGAAGCCATCCGCGAGGAAACCGCGGCCGACTCACCCGAAGTCGCTGAGCACGATCGCGTGGCGGAGCTCGAGAAGCTGCTCGAGGAAGCCAATGCCAAGGTGCTCTATGCACATGCCGAGACGCAGAATGTGCGGCGGCGGCTGGAGGCCGAGAAGCAGCAGGCATCCGCCTATGCCGCGACCGGCTTCGCTCGCGATATGCTTACCGTCCGCGACCATCTGGCGCGGGCGCTGGACCATGTGCCCGAAGCGGCTCTGGCCGACGAGAAGACGAAGAGCTTTGTCGACGGCATTCAGGCGACCCTGCGCGAGCTCGACTCGGCGTTCGCCCGCAACGGCATCGTGAAGGTTGAATCGATCGGCCAGCCCCTCGATCCGCATAAGCATCAGGCAATGATCGAGCTTGCGACGAACGAGGCCGAGCCCGGCACGATCGTCGAGGAAATGCAATCGGGCTATATGCTGAAGGACCGGTTGCTGCGGCCGGCATTGGTCGGGGTCGCGAAGGCGGGATAGCCGCATCGGGAGGCACGGTGGGAGGATTTCGCGACGATTTGCTCGACTGGGCAAGCGGCGAAGGAACCGGCTGCAAGTCGGTCCCATTGCTTCTCGACAGCTACTGCCGGTTCCTGAATAGCCAGCATTTCGGGATCCGCCGTTGCAACCTGGCGACGGAGACCGTCCATCCCCTGATGCACAACACGCGGCACGTCTGGTTCGACCGGGCAACCGATCCGGGGCCGATCAATCCCGCGGTGGTGGTCGAGCGGCGGCAGTATGACCTCGCCACCTCGATGATCGACGAGGTCTATTTCAATTCGGGAAGCCAGAGGAATCCGCAATTCCTCGCTTCCCCCTTCTTCGTGATCGAGGAAAAGGGGGAGCTTCATGCCGCGATCCGGCCGCCCGGCGAGCACCAGCCGTTTCCGGTATTCAACGATCTCGCCGACCTTGGCTGCACCGATTATTTCGGCAGCGTTCTCAAGAATTTCTCTGGAATGCTCCAGAAAATCGGTCTCGCCACGGATCGTCTGGGCGGCTTCGGCGGGGGCGGCATCAACGAGCTTCGAGAAAGCCTGCGTGTGCTGACGCTGCTCCTGAACACGGTCGTCGAATCCAACACCAAACATACGCTGGCCCGGGTCTATGTCGGGCGGGATGCTGGCAGGCGTGTGTGCGAAGGTATGATCCATCGGGGCGAGGTGGTCTCGATCGAGGCCGCGATCTGGTTCTCCGACCTTCGCGGTTTCACTGCAACCGGCGAGGGGCTGGAGCCCGAGCAACTGATCGAGCGGCTCAACGACTATTTCGAGATTGTCGCCGGCGCGATTCACGCTGCGGGCGGTGAGGTGCTCAAATATATCGGCGATGCCGTCCTGGCGATATTTCCCGTGTCGGACGAGCGTGGCAGGGTTGAAGCCTGCCGCGCGGCCGTCTCAGCTCTTAGGGACGCCGAAGAAAGACTGGCCGCGCTGAATGAACGGGTGGCGGAAGCGGGCGAAGGTCAGGTCGCCCATGGCGTCGGCTTGCATATTGGAACGGCCAGCTATGGCAACATCGGCGGGCGTCAGCGGCTAGACTTCACCGTGATCGGCCGTGCCGTGAACATCGCATCGAGGATCGAGGGGCAGTGCCGGCCGAACGGCGTCGCGGCCCTCTGCAGCGAGGAGTTTCGAGATCTGGCAGGGCTACCTGAGCAGTCGCTGGGCCCGTTCGACCTGAAGGGTGTCGCGGGCCAGATCGAGCTTCACGCCATCGAACCAGCCGCGACTAAATCACCTCCCGTTTCTGTGCCTTGCCCTTTGTCGCCAGCGTGAAGCGCCGCTCGGATTGCGTTCCGCCCCGCACTAGGTCCGCGGCCAGTCGCCCCACTTCCGGCCCGTGCTTGAAGCCGTGGCCCGACCCACCGCCGACGAGGATGACGTTCGGCATGTCGGGATGGCGGTCGATCAGGAAATCGCCGTTGGAGCTATTCTCATATTGGCAGACGCGTGCCTCGGTCAGCGGGGCATTCTTCAGCATCGGGAAGCGGCGGTCGCGGAAGGCGATGATCTCGTCCAATGCGGCCCTGGTCGGCTGGCGCGATTGGGCGTCGGGATCGACTTCGACTCCGTGGGCGTCATGGGCGAACTTGACCCCGCGCCCTTCAAGATCAGGAAAGCCGTAATAGACGTCGCCACCATTGAAGTCGGCCCATCCGGGCATGGATGCTGGAAGGAAGCGGCGATCGCCGGGTGGCGGGGCGACGAAGAAGATTTCCTGCCGCGTCGCAACGATCCGTCCCTCCAACAATTCAGGGAAAAGCTTCGGAAGCCAGGGGCCAAGCGCAAAGACGAACAAGTCGGCTGAGAGAGGCGACCCATGAGAAAGGCCGACCGAAACGAGCCTCCCGCCCTGATGTTGGAGCGTATGAGCAGCCTCGTGCCGATACTGGCCGCCGCCGGCGACAAAGCGCTGCACCAGCGTCTGAACCGCTCGCCGCGCCATCAGCGCGCCGAACCCCGGCTCGAACATGCCGAGCTCGATGCCGCTGAAGTCGATCATCCGGAAGCGGCGCTGCAACTGTGGCCTGCTCAGCTCTTCGATCGGAAGGCCTAGCCTTCGATTCACCGCGAGGGATTGCGTGAAATAATCGTCGGGCGTGCCGGTGAAGAACAGCACGCCATGGGGGATGAAGATGGGCAGTCCGGAAACTGTGCTGAGCGTTTTCCATTCGGCCAGGCTGTCGCGGGCCATCCGGGAATAGATTTCATCCTTGCCATAGCCGGCTCGGGTCATCCGGCTCTCGCCCCCGGAACTGGCCCGGTTATTTGCCGGTCCCGCCATGTCGACCAGCGTCACCTGGTGGCCGGCGCGCCTAAGATATTCCGCGGTCCAGGCGCCAAACACGCCGGCACCGATTACGGCGATGCGCGAGGCGCTGCTCGGCCTGGCGGCACGCAAAACGGCCGGAGCAATCGCCCCGGCCGTCATGCCGCCGATTATGGAGCGGCGGGTGAAGCGCGGCGAACCCGAGGGAACGCCGCGCTTGGTCGTTACCTGCCGATCATCCACGCTCCGGCTCAGGCGGAGGAGGCGGCGGGGGCGGAGGCGGCGGCGGCGGCGGGCACATATCCGTCGCCAGGATCACCGAGCCGTCCGAGCAGGTCTGCGTCGCCGGAGGAGGTGGTGGCGGCGGAGGCGGCGGAGGCGGCGGTGCCGCGACCTCCGGTGTCGATGCGAACTTGTACCGGAACGTCATCCCGATCGTTCGCGGCGTGCCGATATTGTAACCGAGCCGCGCTCGTCCGCCACGCTCGCGGTCGAAGGACAGCTTGGCGTTCGTGTCGAACAGGTTGTTCACATAGGCCACGACCTCGATGCCGCTGTCCCACTCAATCCCAGCGGACAGGTTGACCAGATTATAGGAAGGCAGCTTCAGGCGATCAGTGAAGTCGAAGTCTGCGCCGGTGCTGAAGTCGCCCGTCTCCGGATCAATGAAGGTCATGTTGCCGAAGTCGCCAATGTCCGGCTCCTGGTCGCCGGGCTGTGTGATGCGATTTCCGACATGCTGGATGCTGCCCGAAACATACCAATCGGCATTATCACCGAACCGTGCCCCGTAGGTTGCCGTGGCGGCCATCTGGAACTTCGGCACAGTCGGCAGACGATTACCGTCGCGGATGCCGGCAACCACAAAGGTCTCGTCACTGCTTAGCAACGTGCTGTCGAACTTGGACTCAATCAGGCTGCCGGCCAAGGAGAGATCAAGGCCCGGAATCGGACTGGCTGCAATCTCCGCCTCTACGCCCAGCGTATGTGCTTTGGGCACATTGAACACGACGCGCGACGAGCAGTCGCCGGCGTCGGCGGTGACCTGCAAATCCTTGATTTTCGTATAGAAGGCGGCCGCGTTGAAGGTGATTCCGCGCTTCGAATATTTGACGCCAGCTTCGTAGTTCCACAGCGTTTCGTCATCATAGCGCGGGCGATTGCCGAAGGTGGTTGCGAAGACGCCGGTCGGGCCGCCCGTGCAAAGGGGAAGGTTCAGGGGATCGTTCACACCGCCGAGCCGGAAACCCTTCGATGCCTGGACGTTCACGCTGAGATTATTGCTTGGCTCCCACGTGACGATGGCGCGTGGCGAGAAGCCGTCTGACTTTGTCTCGTCGCCGAGGCGAGTGTCGACGTTCGAGAAGACGCCGCCGGAAATGAAGTCGCGGGTTTCCTTGAAGTCATAATAACGCAGGCCGCCGGTGACCTTGAACTGGCCGAGGTCATAGCTGGCCTCCCCGAAGACCGCCTTCTGCTTGATGATATATGGAAGGTCGGCGTTGTACGGAGAATCAGGGCCGAAGCCGTTGTAAGCCTGATCCAGGGTAATTGGACTGAGCGGATCGCTTGGTGGGTCGCAGAATACCGAAACGCCGATCAGGCAAAGACTATCGATCGCTTGCTGGGAAGCAATGGCGTCGAAGCCTGGCGTAGGCAGGCGCTGAGCATATTTCCGGTCGACATGCGAATAGAAGCCACCGACCACCCATTGAAACGGACCCGAACCGGTAGACGCAAGCCGAAGCTCCTGGGTCCATTGTTTCAGATCGGTCGTGTCACGCAAATTTGACGGTAATAGCGCAACGGCGGGATCGATATCGCCCGACGCGCCGTCCGGAAATGTGCTGAACGTCAAGCCTACCGATCCCGTCAGCGCCGAAGCATCGCGAGACACGAGGATGTCGCGATTGATGTAGCTGGTGATCGACGTCAGTTCGACGCCGCCAAAATCATAGGAAGCGGTCAGGTCGGCAAGGAGCGTCTTGTCTTTGAACTTCTCCCGGAGCTTCAGATACTGCGTCCGTTTGCCCGGTCCGCCTGGATTGGAGGGATCGGTAAACTGGTTCTCGTAGAGGTTATAGAATTCCTCGCGGTTGAACCCGTCCGCCGTGACCTTTTGATAGACGACGCGCGGCGTTATCTTCAGCTCTTCGACCGGCTGCCAGAGCAACGAAATCCGGCCGCCGACACGCTTGCCGTCGTTGACATCCTTGCCTGCCGCCGGGCCAATCGCATCGATGAAGCCGGCATATTTGGTGAAGTAACCGACTGCGCGGACGGCGAGGGTTTCGCCAATCGGAAGATTGATCGCACCTTTCAGGTGCCCGCCGAAGTCGCCGTCATGAACATGGTTGATGTTTGCTTCGACGGTACCTTCCGTTCGGCCGAGCTTTGGCTGATTGGTGATATAGCGCAAGGTTCCGCCGACGCTTCCGGAGCCGAACAGCGTTCCCTGCGGGCCACGAAGCGTCTCGACCCGGTTCAGGTCAAACAGGTCGAAGTCCGGCGTGAACAGGGACAGCGAGACGACGGATTCGTCAAGATAGACGCCGACCTGCTCCTTGACGCCCGGTTGGTCGCGGACAATCTGGCCGGCCGATACCCCGCGAACCGATACCTGACTCTGCCCCGGGCCGAGGTTCTGGACGGTTAGGCCGGCAACATTCCGGCTGATGTCTTCGATCGTGTTCGCGTTCGCGCGCTGGATGTCCTCTTGCGTCTGCGCATTAATCGAGAAGGGGACATCCTGGACTGTCGAAGCGCGCTTGGTCGCGGTGACGATGACGACGTCGCCCTGGTCCGCCTCTGTCGCCTGATTGGCGGCCTGGGCTTGGGTTTCCTCGGCGGTCTGCGCCCATGCGGGCGTTGCGAGTGCCATTGTTGCGGCACCGATCATAAGGCTGCGCACGGCCTGAGCACGTAAAGTCATGGCAATTCCCCCTGTTGGAATCCTCGACTGACCGCAGACTATGCTTCTTATCAGCGGCGAAAAGGGGGGTGCGCGTTTCGTTTCAAGACTGTTGCGTAACTGTAACAGATTCGGTGAACGGCAGGAAACCCGGGTCGGGTAAATGCGCCACTGACGCGCCCCGGTCAGCCATGAAGCGATGACGGACCAGTTCGGCCTGCTGTTCCAGTCCGTAACGGTCGAACGGACGGCCTTCTTCGAGCCGGTAGGAGTAGCGGCAGAACGGGTGCCGCATCAGCACCAGGTAGAAGCGCCCGCGCGTTTGCGCCTGCCAGACATGGGTCATCTCATGAATGAACAGGCCCTGCAGGGAGAGGCGTTCCTTGGAGAAATCCTCCGACCAGAGATGGGATCCGGGATGGAAATGGATGTTGCCGGTCGGGGCCATGACGATTCCGCGGGGCTGGAACGGCCACCATTTGCGGCGGACGAGCTTTACGCGGCTGTAATCGATTGCGTCGCCGAAGATCGAGCGGGCCAGCTCAATCTCGCCGGGGGTCAGGTCGCGGGAGCCTTTCATCGTCCGCTGAGTTAGGGGCGCACGTGGCGCTTGCCCAGTGCCCCGCGTGCCGCTAGGGCAGCCCAAAATCTAACGGAGGAAAGTCCACATGAGCGAGACCGCCGATCGGGTGAAGAAAATCGTCGTCGAGCATCTCGGCGTCGAAGCCGACAAGGTGACCGAAGAAGCGAGCTTCATCGACGACCTGGGCGCCGACAGCCTCGACATCGTCGAGCTTGTGATGGCTTTCGAGGAAGAATTTGGCGTCGAGATCCCGGATGACGCCGCTGAGAAGATCGCGACCGTCAAGGACGCGATCGATTATATCGACAGCAACAAGGGCTGATCGGGACCGATCGGCTGCCGCCCGCCGATGATGGCGGCACGAACGGCTTCCCGCTAGAAACGGGAGGCCGTTTGCATTTGAGAAGTGATGAAGGGTGAGCGCATGCGCCGTGTGGTCGTAACGGGTCTGGGTCTGGTGACGCCGCTTGGCGGCGACGTCGAAACGACCTGGGCGAACATTCTCGCCGCCAAGTCCGGCGCCGGGCCGATCACCAAGTTCGATGCGAGCGACCAGAAATGCCGCATCGCCTGCGAGGTGAAGCCCGCGGACCATGACTATGGCTTCGACCCTAACAAGCGCGTCGATCACAAGGTCCAGCGCCAGGTCGATCCGTTCATCGTTTACGGTATCGACGCGGCGGGCCAGGCGATCGAGGACGCTGGCCTCACCGACATGGACGAGGCGACGCGTTTTCGCGCGGGTTGCTCGATCGGTTCGGGAATCGGCGGTTTGCCGGGGATCGAGAGCGAATCGCTGGTGCTGGCCGAAAAGGGACCGGGCCGCGTCAGCCCGCACTTCGTCCACGGGCGCCTGATCAACCTCATTTCCGGCCAGGTCAGCATCAAATACGGGCTGATGGGACCCAACCATGCCGTTGTCACCGCCTGCTCGACCGGCGCTCATTCGATCGGCGATGCGGCGCGGATGATCAAGGACGACGACGCCGACATCATGCTGGCGGGCGGCGCGGAAGCGACCATCTGCCCGATCGGCATCGCCGGCTTCGCCCAGGCGCGCGCCTTGTCGACCGCGTTCAACGATGAGCCTAGCAAAGCCAGCCGCCCCTACGACAAGGACCGCGACGGCTTCGTCATGGGCGAGGGCGCGGGCGTGGTCGTGCTCGAGGAATATGAGCACGCCAAGGCTCGCGGTGCCAAAATTTATGCCGAGGTCGTTGGCTACGGCCTGTCCGGCGACGCTTATCACGTCACTGCGCCGCATCCGGAGGGATCGGGCGCGTTCCGGTCGATGGAAATGGCGCTGAAAAAGGCGGGAATGACGCCTGGCGACATCGACTATATCAACGCGCACGGCACTTCGACGCCGCTTGGCGACGAACTTGAGCTAGGCGCGGTTCGCAGGCTGTTCGGCAATGAGGTCGCCAATGTATCGATGAGCTCGACCAAGTCGGCGATCGGCCATCTTCTGGGCGGAGCGGGCGCGGTCGAGACCATCTTCTGCATCCTCGCGATCCGCGACCAGATCGTCCCGCCGACGCTCAATCTCGACAATCCGAGCGATGGCACCGCGGGCGTGGACCTTGTTCCGCACAAATCGAAGAAGCGCGAAGTGCGCGCAGCGCTGAACAACAGCTTCGGCTTTGGCGGCACCAACGCGTCGCTCGTCGTGAAGGCGGTGTGAGGAAGCTTTTCGGCCTCGTCATCGTTGCACTCATCGCCGCGGTCGCCGCGGTCGGGATGCTTTGGTGGAGCGCAGGTCCCAAGCCCGGGCCGCATCGGATTACGGTGGAGGAGGGCTCGACCCTGGCATCGGTTGCTCGTCAGCTGGAGGATCAGGGGGCCATTCCCGGCAATGCGACGACCTTCCGGGGCATGGCCAAAATATTCGGCTCGGGCGACCCGGTCCAGGCGGGCGAGTTCGAGATTCCAGAAGGGGCCAGCGGCGCCAAGGTCCTCGACATCCTGCAGCATGGGCGGCCCGTTGTCCGGCTGCTGACGATCGCGGAGGGCATGCCCTCGATCGTTGTCCAGGAAAAACTGGCCGCCTTGCCCGAGCTGACTGGGCCCGCACCGCTCCCGGCCGAGGGGACGGTGCTTCCCGACAGCTATGATTGGCAGAAGGGCGAGGCCCGTGCCGCGGTGCTCAAGCGCATGACGGATGCAATGGACAAGGAACTGGCATCGCTTTGGGCGAAGAGAAAATGGAATTGCCCGGTCAACAGCAAGCAGGAAGCACTTACGCTTGCGTCGATCGTCGAAAAGGAAACCGGGAAGCCGTCGGAACGGCGGATGGTGGCGGCTGTTTACTGTAACCGCCTCCGGATCGGCATGAAGCTGGATGCCGATCCGACCGTCATCTACCCGATTACCAAGGGCAAACCCCTGGGCCGGCGGATCAAGCGATCGGAGCTTAACGCGATCACGGGCTACAACACCTACCGCGAACCGGGCCTGCCGGAGGGCCCGATCGCCAATCCGGGGCGCGAGAGCATCGCCGCGGTGCTCGACCCGGCGCCGACCAAGGCGCTATATTTCGTGGCGGACGGCACCGGCGGCCATGTGTTCGCGGAGACGCTGGCCGAACACAACGCCAATGTCGCCAAATGGTATGCGATCCGCCGCGCTCGCGGCGAAATGTAGGGCTAAATCCCGACCGCCTCGGCCCGGAGGTACCCGACGCGGCCATCCGGGCCATAGCCCCAGGCCCAGCCCCGGCTGCTGTCGAGCATCCTGATTTCCTCGCCGGCTCGAAGTTGCGCCAGCGGCTCGGCGCAGTCCTCCGGCAAGGCGCAGAATGGCGCGTCAGCGATCAGGTGGCGAACCAGCGGCTCGGCATAGTGCGAGGCAATCACCCGGCCGGCCAACGCCGTGTCCGCCAGATCCTTGCGATAGGCATGGGTCGCCGGGTCGGGCAGGTTCGAAACACCCGAGAGCGCAAAGCCCTCAACGGGCCGCGAAGGCCGGTTCCTTGGCGCGCTGCCCGAGGATGGCTTGCCGGTCGGGGTCGTCCCCGCTCCGGACGTATCGTTTAAACCCTTCAAGGAAATTCGCCCCGTCATTGGTACGGACGACAAACACGTTACGGCGGTCGTCCTGGTCCCGTTCGCGGCGCAGATAGCCGAGGCCGCCCAATGTATTCAAGGCGCGCGTCACAACCGGCTTCGACACGCCAAGCATCCGGGCAAGCCCGCGCACCGTATGGGGCCCGGGGGTAAGGTACACAAGCATCAGCAAGGCCATTTGCCGATTGGTCAGGTCAGGCTCGCCGGACCGGACATATTCGATCAGCGCGCGCATCCACCCCGATAGCGAAGAATCGCTCATTAGACCGAAAACTCCATTGGGTCGCGTGGTTGTCAATGTAACCGCGCAAGCCGCCTTTGGTTGCGTGGCCGCGGCTAAAAGGGGCTAAAAAACCGCTGCTTAGGCCGATCGGTGCGGGCCCGTTACGCGGAAAACCGCGCTTCCAGCATGGCGAAGGCGGCGCGCAGGCCCAAGGCGTCGCCGCCCTTGGGGCGCCCAGGCTTGGCCGAAGGACGCCAGGCGAACGTATCGAAGTGAGCCCAGGGCGTGCCTTCTGGAACGAAGCGCCTGAGGAACAGCGCCGCGGTTACCGAGCCCGCCATTGGCGAATCCGCCGCGTTCGAAAGATCGGCAAGCGAGGATTTGAGCATTTCGTCATACCCATCCCACAACGGCATCCGCCAAAGCGGGTCGGTCACTGCCTTCGAAGCCGACTCAAGCTCCCCTGCAAGCTGGTCATCGTTGGCGAACATGGCGGGCAGGTCCGGGCCAAGCGCAACACGGGCAGCACCGGTCAGCGTGGCGAAGTCAATAATCAGCTCAGGCTGTTCCTCGCCCGCGCGGGCCAGCGCGTCGCCGAGGATCAGGCGCCCCTCGGCGTCGGTGTTGTCGATCTCGACCTTCAGCCCCTTGCGGCTGTCGAGCACGTCGCCGGGCCGCATCGCCGCGGCCGACACGCTGTTTTCGACCGCCGGGATCAACAGGTGAAGCCGGACGGGGAGTTGCGCTGCCATCAGCAGCTTCGCCAGGGCCAGCGCGTGGGCCGCCCCGCCCATGTCCTTCTTCATCAGCCGCATTCCGCTGGCCGGCTTGATGTCCAGGCCGCCGCTGTCGAAGCAAACACCCTTGCCGACGATGGCGACGCGAGGTGCGCTCTCCTTGCCCCAGCGCAATTCGATCAGCCGCGGCGCCCGATCGCCCGCCGCGCCCTGGCCGACAGCGGCGATCATCGGATAACCCTGGCTCAGCGCATCGCCCGACGTCACTTCGACCTTCGCACCATATTGCTTGGCCAGGTCGCGCGCCGCCTCCTCAAGCTCCGCAGGCCCAAGGTCGGCCGCCGGCGTATCGACCAGGTCCCGGACCCAGGCCGTAGCCTCGCCCAGCCGAACCGATTGCTCGATGTCGGCCGCCTCTCGGGTCAGCAGGACCCGCGCGCCCCGATCCGGGTCGGGCTTCGATTTGTAATCGTTGAAGCGGTGCTGGCCGAGGAGCCAGCCGAGCCTGGCAGGGCCCGGGTCGCCTTCGGCGAGCCGATAGCGGCCGGCGGGCAGGCTCTCCGCCAGTTTTGCAAGACACCAGGGGGACAGCGACGCCGCGTTCGCGACCGTCGAAACGACCTCCCACTCATGACCCTGCTCGGCGGGCAGGATGAGGAACTGGAAACCCGTTTTCCCCTCGAAGCGCGCGGCGTCGATCAGCGCCCGCCGCGATGCGCCCTGGCGTTTCAGCCACGCCTCGAAGCTGCCTTTGTCGACGAGGTGAATGTTATGGGCAGGCCCGCCGCGATCGGCCTGAAGCAATGAGGCAAAATCGGTCATCGCCCGCGCCTAGCCCAAGCCGGGCGCGAGCGACAATGGTTTAGCCGAGCTGCCCGCGGATTGCTCCGGCGGTGAACAGGTTGGTGTGAACGTTCACATAAAAGCCCTGCGGGGCCTTGCGGATGGAGTCCGCCAAAGCGCGCGTGACGTCGGTGCAGCCGCTGCTCGTGCCGTTCAGCGTCGCGGTCAGGTTGACCACGATGGGCCCGTTCTGGCCCGCCTGCGCGGAATGGATGTGGGCGCCGACGATGCTTGTCGTCCCGGCGGTAAAGCTGCCGGTTGTGATTTCCCAGCAGACGCGCTGCTGGCCCGGATTGACCGTGATCTTCGCCGTACCAGTGGCGGCCAGGTCGCCCTGGTTGGGAGTGCCCGACGAATTCACTTCGGCTGCGCCGCTTAATTGGGTCGTGAATTTCTTCCCGCCGTCGCTCACGGTTTCGCAGAGGGCGGCTGTGGCGACGAGCATCGATGCGCTCGTCAGCGTCATCGCAATCGATTTGCCTGTCATGATCCGATCTCCTGCAGAGCAGGAGAAACGATTTCGGCGGAGGCCCGTTCCGGGTGCGCTACTAGGCGGGGACCCCGAACAGGTCGTGCTCGTCGCTGTCTTCGACGAGGACTTTGACGATATCGCCCTGCTTCAGGCCGCCCGCGTCGCGGAGGTGGACTTCCCCGTCGATTTCGGGGGCGTCGGCCTTGGAGCGGCCGGTCGCGCCGATGTCGTGGTGGTGCTGGGAATGCGGAGCGTCGAGGTGGCCACGGTCGGGCCCTGCGTCTTCTTGCGGGGAGACATCGTCCACCCGGTCGATGAGGACGTCGAT
>Ga0307405_10000838_pt1 | contig 12100 bp, 11 predicted proteins | sample 322Cmetagenome_2_FD_203311 | JGI IMG/M metagenome (GOLD analysis project Ga0307405, IMG submission 203311) | Maize rhizosphere microbial communities from greenhouse at UC Davis, California, United States - 322HYB-C-1 | ecosystem: Host-associated > Plants > Roots > Rhizosphere > Soil | place...
CGCGAATGAGCAGCCTCGTCGCGCTCGACGTGGCGGTGCTGCCGCCGCCCGACGTTGCGGAGAAGGCGATTGCGATCAGCGCGGCGCTGCCGGCCGAGGAATCCGAAGGGCTGCGGCTCGACGGCGATCACCTGCCGCACATCACGCTCACGCAGATGTTCGCGCGTACCGAGGAGCTCGAGCAGGTGCTCGCGCGCGTCGACGAAGTCGTGCGCGACCACGCGCCGATGACGCTCCGCGTGGCCGGCGCCGGCCAGGGCACCAATTCCGTGTGGATGGAGATCGAGAAGACGCCGCCGCTTGCGACGCTGCACGAGCGGTTGATGGACGCGCTGCGCGGCCTCGAACGGCCTGACGGCGGCACGAGCGCGTTCTTCGACGAAGACGCGCGGCTGCGCGACGTGCTGTGGGTGGCCGGCTATCGCCTCAAATCCAGCTTCCACCACTACACGCCGCACATCACGCTCGGTCACGGCGCGCGGCCGCCGGCGATCGAGCCGTTCTCGTTCGTCGCCGACCGCATCGCCGTGTGCCACCTTGGCAGGTTCTGCACCTGCCGCCACGTGCTCCGAAGCTGGCCGCTTACGGCTGCTTAGTTTCCGCGGCGCACGAGCTGCCCGTCGGCGTCAGCGACTGCACGCGCAGTTTCGTGACCTCGAGCCGGGTTTCGGTTTCCGCGGTGACCTGTGGCTGTGTGCCGCTCTGCGATTGCGTGCCGGTCTGAGACTGCGCGCCGGCCTGCGGCTGCGTGCCACCGGCCTGCGGCTGCTGCCCCGCGGTGCCCGTCGCCCCACCCTGCGCCGCCGGCGGTGTCGATTCACGAACTTCCGCAACCTGCGACGGTTCCGCCTCCCCGTTCACGCGCACCTGCTGGCCGACGTGCTGCCGAAGCTCGTCCTCGTTGCCGATGAGTTGATACGTTTGCGTGGCCGCCTGCTCGGTGCCGCTCTCCGTGCCTCGCTGGAGATCGGTGAGGACGAACTGATCGCCTCTGGCCGTCAGGCACCCGGTCTGCGTGATCGGCGCCGGGCGCGCGTCCGCCGTTTTCTGATCGCTTCCGGCCGTCGCATTGGCGTTGTCTGCGTCCTTGTTGCCGCCGCCACAGGCCGCCGTCAGCCCCAGGCAGATCGCAAGGATTCCCGCCGCACTTGATCGCCTCATGTGTCGATGTCCTCCGCAGACACCGAGAGCAATCAGCGCGCCGAGGCGTCAATCCGTCGAGATGAACCGGTACAACACACGGATCAGGCGATATGCCTCAGGCATCGTTTCTCGCGTGAACGCGACCGTATCCGGCGCGACGAGCTCGACCTCGCGGAACGCGGTCGCAACCTCGGGGATGGTGAAGTTGCGGAACTGCATCTGCACGCGCACCGGGCCGGTGCGCTGCGGCGCCGCCTTGCGCGCGGACGCCACCGCATCGCGTGCCGCCTGCTGAATGTCCTGCCGTGCCTGCGCCAGCGGCTTCAGCTCCACGGCGCGCACGTTGATCGCACGCTTGACGACGACGCCGTGGATCGCCGGCACGATCTGCTTCACTTCCGCGACGGCAGTGTCATCGCCGGTGACCATCACCACCGGCACGCCGTACCAGGCGGCCAGCGCCGCGTTCATGCCGCCTTCGCCGACCGAGCGCCCGTTGATCTGGAGATCGCGCACCACGCCGGATCCGGTGTGGGCGAAGAGGCCGCGCGGCGCGTCGGCCTTGGCGTGATAACCGATGAAGATGATCGCGTCGAAGGAGTCGTCGAGCCCCTCCATCATCCCGTGCCGCTTGAAGCTGTGGCTGATGAGGCGCGCGGACGGATGGACGTCTTCCGGCAGCAGGTTGCGCTGGCCGCCGTGCGAATCGTTCACGAGGATGTCGGTGGCGCCGCCGTCGAGCGCGCCGCGAATCGCGGCATTGAGGTCCTCGGCCATCAGCTTGCGCGAGCGCCCGTACTCCGCGCCTTCGGCATTCACCTGATCGTCGCCCGTGACGCCGCTGATGCCTTCCATGTCGACGGAGATGTACACCTTCTTCGCCTGCGCGAACGCGCTCGTCGCACAGGCCAGCAGCCAAACCCCGGCAATGATCGTACGCACTCCGTGTCCTCCGTAACGAAGAACGAAGAACGAACAACGTTCTACGTTCTACGTTCTTCGTTGTAGGTTCTACGTTCTCCGCCGACCACAGCATCGACGAAGTTCTCCTCCGGCACCGCGCCGAGGATCTCCACGGTGCCGTTGATGATCGTCTTGGGCACGCCGGTCACCCGGTACTTGCGCGAGAGGTCCATGAACTCCGTGGCTTCGACACACGCCGCCGTCACCTGCGGGCTTTCGAACGCCATCCGGTGCGCCAGGCTGACCGCCCGGGGGCAGTGCGGTCACGTCGGGGTGACGAACACTTCGATGTTGATCGGCCCCTCGGCCTTCGCCAGCAGCTCCCGGCTCTCCGCCAACAGTCCCGAGTCGTCGCCGCCGGCAAGGATGACCGCCTCGACCAGCGACATGAACTCGTAGCCGGCAGGCGCGCCGTAGAAGCGGATGCGCGTGTCCTCACCGTCGCGGAGCACGACGATGGCCGGAATCTTGTCGACGCCGTACGAGGCGGCGCGATCGCGTTCGAGCACGAAGTTCGCTTCTTCGACGGTCAGCCGCTCGCTCAGCTCCGAGAGCTCGTCGAGAATCTGCTTGGCAATGGCGCCCGTTTCCGGGCCGCCGATCGTCTGCGTGAAGAGCACCAGCCTCACATCGTGCGCGAGGCCGGACAGGTGGTCCTTGACGACCTGTCGGTCCTGGTCGGAGAGAAGAGCCATCGGGATATGGTAGGCGATCCGCAATCCGCGATCCGCTATCCGGAAGCGATGGCGATGTGGACCGCGGAGAGCGGATAGCCGACCGCGGAATAGGTGTAAGATCCCCACCCTTCCGAGAGGCGCCTATGAAGCTGCCCGTGACCATCAGTGTGAACGGCCGCGCCATTCAGCGCGACGTCGAGCCTCGACTGCTGCTCGTGCACTTCCTCCGTGACGTCGTCGGCCTGACCGGCACCAAGGTCGGCTGCGACACCAGTCAATGCGGCGCCTGCACGGTGCTGCTCGACGGCGTCGCGATCAAGTCGTGCACCTGCCTGGCCGTACAGGCCGATGGCGCGTCGGTGACGACGGTCGAAGGGCTCGCGCCGGCGGCCGGCGAGCTGCATCCGCTGCAGGACGCGTTCTGGGCGACGCACGGGCTGCAGTGCGGCTTCTGCACGCCGGGGATGATGCTCGCCGCGCACGACCTGCTGCGCACGAATCCTTCGCCGACCGCGGAGCAGATTCGCCACGGGCTCGAAGGCAATCTGTGCCGCTGCACCGGATACCAGAACATCGTCCGTGCCGTGCAGCAGGTGTCCGCCCCTCGACCTGGCTCGGGACACGCGCCTGGACAGAGCGCGCATGGAGGTGCGCGATGACGGTCACACTCGCGCCCGCGCGCGTATTCGGGTCGGGCATCAAGCGACGCGAAGACCCTCGCCTCATCACCGGCACGGCCCGCTACACCGACGACATCGTGCTCCCCGGCATGCTGCACGCGGCGATTCTGCGCAGCCCGCACGCGCATGCGCGGATCACGCGAATCGACACGAGCGGCGCCAAGGCCGCGCCCGGAGTGGTCGCCGTCTTTACCGGCGCCGACACTGCCGGCGCGCTCAAGCCGATCCCCTGCCTGTGGCTCGTGCCCGGCTCGGAGCTCAAGACCTCTCCGTTCGCGCCGCTCGCCCGCGACACTGTCCGCTACGTCGGCGACGCGGTCGCCGTCGTCGTCGCCGAGTCCCCGTATCAGGCCTATGACGCGCTCGAGCAGATCGACATCGAGTACGACCCGCTCCCGGCGGTGATCGATCCGGAGAAGGCCACCCAGTCAGGTGCGCCGGCGCTCCACACCGAAGCACCCGGCAACGTCGCCTTTCACTGGACCGTGGCCGGCGGCGACATCGACGCGGCATTTCGCAATGCCGACGTGATCGTCAAGGAGCGGATCATCCAGCAGCGCCTGATTCCGACGGCGATGGAAACCCGTGGCGCGGTCGCGCAGTTCGTTCCCGCCACCGGCGAGCTCACGCTGTGGAACACCACGCAGAACCCGCACATCGTCCGTTTCGCGATGTCGGTTGTGACGGGCGTCCCCGAAGATCGCCTCCGCGTCGTAGCGCCGGAAGTGGGCGGCGGGTTCGGCAGCAAGATCGCGCAGATCCAGGGCGACTTCGTCACCGCCTTCTGCTCGATGCAGCTGGGGCGGCCGGTGAAGTGGATGGAATCGCGCACCGAGAACTACGTCTCGACGACGCACGGGAGAGATCACGTGCAGGACGTGGAGCTGGCGGCGACGCGCGACGGTCGCGTGCTCGGATTGCGGTGCACGGTGTGGGCGGCGATGGGCGCGTATCTCTCGACCGCCGCGCCCGGCATCCCGACGATCCTTCACGGGCTGATGCTGTCGGGGCCGTACCAGATTCCCGCGGTGAAGGAAGACGTCTACGGCGTCTACACGAACGCCACGCCGGTCGAGGCCTATCGCGGCGCCGGCCGGCCGGAAGCGACGTTCATGCTCGAGCGCATGATGGATCGGCTGTCGGACGAGATCGGCATCGATCCGGTCGAACTGCGCCGGCGCAACCTCATTCCTCCGTTCGAGAACGGCCACAACGTCATCACCGGCCTCACCTACGACAGCGGCAACTACGAGGGCGCGCTTGCCAAGGCGCTGGCGCAGGTGAACTACGACGCGCTGCGCGCGGAGCAGGCGGCCGCGCGCGCGAAGGGGCGCTACATCGGAATCGGCGTGTCGGTCTACGTCGAGATCTGCGGCCTCGGGCCGTCGCAGGTCGCCGGCGCGGTGGGATTCCAGGGCGGCCTGTGGGAGAGCGCGATCGTCCGCTTCCACCCGACGGGGAAGGTCAACGTGTTCATCGGCGCGTCGCCGCACGGGCAGGGTGAGGAGACGACCTTCGCCCAGATCGTCGCCGACGAGCTCGGCGTCGGCGTGAACGACGTGAAGGTCGTGCACGGCGACACCGACGCGACGCCCATGGGATGGGGCACCTACGGCAGCCGCACGACGGCCGTCGGCGGTGCGGCGCTTGCCGTTGCCACACGCAAGATCAAGGAGAAGGCGAAGCTCCTGGCCGGCCACCTGCTCGAAGCGGCCGTCGAGGACATCGACTACGCCGACGGCAAGTTCTTCGTCAAAGGCGTCCCCGATCGTCACAAGACGATCCAGGACATCGCGCTCATGGCCAACGTCGCGTGGAACCTGCCGCAGGGGATGGAGGCCGGCCTCGAGGCGACGTCGTTCTACGATCCGCCGAACTTCGTCTATCCCTTCGGCGCGCACATCGCGGTCGTCGAAGTCGATCCGGAAACGGGACGCGTCGAGCTGAAGCGCTACATCGCGGTCGACGACTGCGGCCCCCAGATCAATCCCGTCATCGTCGAAGGGCAGGTGCACGGCGGCGTCGTGCAGGGCATCGGGCAGGCGCTCTGGGAAGAAGCGGTGTACGACGAGAGCGGCCAGCTGCTCACCGGCTCACTCGCCGACTACGCCGTGCCGCGCGCGGACATGCTGCCCGACATCGAGGTGCTCTCCACGGTGACGCCGTCGCCCCATCACCCGCTCGGCGTCAAGGGCATCGGCGAAGCAGGCACGATTTCTTCCACGTGCACCGTGTACAACGCGGTGCTCGATGCGCTCGAGCCCTTCAAGGTGGACGCCATCCGGATGCCGTTGACGCCGGAGCGCGTTTGGCGGGCGATCCAGCACACCATTCATCAGAAGGGAGCCTGACGTGTACGCCGCTGATTTCGACTATCACCGCGCACGCTCGCTCGCCGAAGCGCAGCAGCTGCTCGCGCAGCACCCCGAGGCCAAGCTGCTGGCCGGCGGCCACAGCCTGATCCCGCTGATGAAGCTGCGCATGGCCGCGCCACGCGCAGTGATCGACATCGGACGCGTGCCGGAACTGCGCGGCATCGCGGTCGAGGGCGCCTCCGTCAGGATCGGTGCCCTGACGACGCATGCGGAGCTGGCGGCATCGGCCGACCTGCGCCGGGCCGTGCCGGCACTGGCCGAAGCGGCAGCGCTCGTCGGCGACCCCGCCGTGCGCAACCGCGGCACGATAGGCGGCAACGTCGCGCACGCGGACCCGGCGTCCGATCTGCCCACTGTTCTCGTCGCGCTCGGCGCGCGCATCGTGGCCATTGGTCCGAAGGGCGAGCGCACGATCGAGGCCGCACAGTTCTTCACCGGCATCATGGCGACGACGCTCGCCGGTGACGAGATCCTGGCGGCGGTGGTGGTGCCCGTTGCGTCGCGCGGGCAGGGATCGGCCTACGTCAAGTTCGCGCATCCGGCATCGCGCTACGCCGTCATCGGCATCGCCGCATCCGTGACGATCGCCGGTGGAACGTGCTCGGCGGCGGCCGTCGCGCTTGGCGGGCTCGTGCCGTTCGCGCGGCGTGCGGCGAGCGTCGAGAAGGCGCTGGCCGGGCAGCAGGCGACAGAAGCCATCGTCGCCGCCGCCGCGGCGAAAGCGGTTGACGATCTCGGGAGCGACGTGCTCGGCGACATCTTCGCATCTGCGGACTATCGCCGTGCGGTGGCGCCCGTGTACGTCAAGCGCGCGCTTTCCGCCGCGGTTGCGCGCGCGGGTCTGTCGTAGACGCGATGTCGATTCCCCGATCGGTGGATGCCCTGCAGGAGGCGCTCGCGGGCGAGCGCTACATGGCCGATCGGGGGCTCGCGGTCTCGCTGTACCTGGCGCTGACGCTCGGCCGCCCGATCTTCCTGGAGGGCGAGGCGGGCGTCGGCAAGACCGAGATCGCCAAGGTCCTTGCGCGAATTCTGAACACCGAGCTGATCCGCCTGCAGTGCTACGAAGGCCTCGACGTGAGCCATGCCGTGTACGAGTGGAACTACCCGCGGCAGCTGCTCGAGATCCGGATGCTCGAGGCGTCGCTCCGCCAGGCGCCGGGCGAGGCCGCGCTCGATCGCGGCGCCGCGGCGCGCGAGATCTTCACCGAGGCGTTCCTGATCAAGCGGCCGCTCCTGCGCGCGCTCGAGGCGACTGAGGGGCGGCCGGTGCTGCTGATCGACGAAATCGACCGCGCCGACGAGGAGTTCGAAGGCTACCTCCTCGAACTGCTCTCGGATTTCCAGGTGACGATCCCCGAGCTCGGAACGATCAAGGCGGCGCAGCCGCCGATCGTGGTGATTACGTCGAACCGCACGCGTGAAGTGCACGACGCCCTCAAGCGCCGGTGTGTCTACGCGTGGATCGACTATCCCGACTTCGACAAGGAGTACCGGATCGTCACCGCGAAAGTGCCCGGCGCAAGCGCGCGACTGGCGGCGCAGATTGCGGCGTTCGTGCAGGAACTGCGCGGCGTCGAGCTGTACAAAGCGGCCGGCGTGTCGGAGACCCTGGACTGGGCCGCCGCGCTCGTCGCGCTCGACTGCGAGGCGCTCGATCCCGGCGTGGTCGACGCCACGCTCGGCGTGCTGCTGAAGCACCACGAAGACGTCGAGACCGTCCGCGGCGAGCAGGTTCAGGCGCTGCTGGCGAGGGCGCTGGGGCGACCTTGACGGTTCCGGTTCCATGTTCCGGTTCCGGGTTCGGGTTCGGGTTCGGGTTCCGGGTTCGGGTTCGGGTTCCGGGTTCGGGTTCCGGGTTCGGGTTCGGGTTCGGGTTCATCGTTCGGGGTTCTGGCTGAACCGCTCCGAATCACACTGCCAGTGTCGAACCGAGAACCCGAACCGAGAACCCGAACCGCGAACCGCGAACAGAGAACAGAGAACAGAGAACAGAGAACAGAGAACAGAGAACGCTGAACCGAACCGCGAACCGGGAACACGAACGCGGAACCTGGAACTGGAACGTGGAACGACAGTTTCTCCCCAATTTGCTGCACTTTGGCTATCTATTGCGGCGTGGCGGTCTCGACGTGCACCCGGGGCGCATGCAGGACGCCGTGGTCGCGCTCGAAGCGGTTGGCGTGCGCCGGCGCGAGGACGTACGCGCGGGGCTTCGCTGCCTCCTCGTGCACCGGCGGGACGACCTTGCGTTTTTCGATAGCGCGTTCGACCACTTCTGGCGCGCGCGGCGGTCGACCGGGCCCGGGATCCCGTTGTCCTCGCTTGGCGAACGGCCTCGGGTTGTCGCGGCGCCGACGGCCGACACGCGCGTCGAGCTCGAGAGCGACCGGGTGCTCGACGCGGGCGGCGAGCCGCGCCTGGCTGCCGGTGCATGGAGCGCAACCGAGTCGCTGCGCACCAAAGATTTTGGCGACATGACCGCCGGCGAGCTGGCGCGCGCCGAGGCCCTGCTCGCGAACATCGCGTGGCAACTCGGGGTGCGGCGAACGCGGCGGTGGACGAAGGCGGCGAGCGGCGCGATCGATCTGCGAGGCGTCGTCAGGCGCAACGTGGGACGAGGCGGCGAGCTCGTGCACCTGCCGCGCCGCGCCCGCCGCGAGAAGCCGCGTCCCATCGTCGTCCTCGCCGATGTCAGCGGCTCGATGGAGCGCTACGCGCGGATGCTGCTGCAGTTCGTGTGCGGCATGAGCGGCGGAGGCCGCGCGGTGGAGAGTTTCGTCTTCGCGACGCGGCTCACCCGCATCACGCGCGAGGTGACGCGCCGCGGCGCTGCCGGCACGCTCGACACCGTCGCGCGGCACGTGCAGGACTGGGGCGGCGGCACGCGCATCGGCGACGCGCTGCGCGCCTTCAACGTGCACCACGCGCGCCGTGTGATCCGGCACGGTCCTGTGGTGATTGTCGTGTCCGATGGATGGGACCGCGGCGATCCCGCGGTGCTCGCGCGCGAGCTCGCGCGCGTTCGCCGGAGCTGCCGGCGGTTGATCTGGCTCAACCCTCTCCTCGGCTCCCGCACCTACGAGCCGCTCACGCGCGGCATGCGCGCCGCGCTGCCGCTTGTCGACGACTTCCTCCCGGCGCACAATCTCGCCAGCCTCGAACAGCTCGCGGCGCACCTTCGGGCGCTCGCGCCCAGGCAAAATGCAAAAGTCAAATTGCAAAATGCAAATCCAGCATGAAGACAACCAACGGTGTCAGGCGATTCGCCTTTCACCCCGTGATGCCGAGTCACTCACCATCTGCATTCTGCATGTTGCATTTTGCATTTCGAACTACGCAGATGCAGATTACAGGTAGTTATCAATTCGCCGCGCCCGCTGCGCGGGTGTGGACCTTGTTGATGGACACGGCGGCGATCGCCGCCTGCGTGCCCGGCTGCCAGGAGCTGACGCCGGTCGGCGAGAACCGCTTTCGCGCGAAGCTCGCCGTGGTGGTCGCCGCCATCACCGGCAGCTACGACGCGACCATCGAGCTGGCCGACCAGTTACCGCCGCACGGCTACACGCTGCATGTGGACGGCCAGGGACGCGGCGGCTTCATCAAAGGCACCTCGAAGATCGCACTGGTAGAACAGGGAATGACCACGCGCGTGGAGGTGAATGCGGACGTGCAGGTCGGCGGCCCAGTCGCCCGTGTCGGCCAGCGCCTTCTCGAAGGCGTCGGCCGCGCCATGATGGACAGGTTCTTCGCTTGTCTGGGCTCTCGGCTCTAGGCCCTGGGCTCTGGGGCCTTGGGTCCAAAGCCCCTAGAGCCTAGTGCCCAGGGCCCAAGGCCTAGAATTTGAAGAGATCGTCGAACGCCTTGCGCGCGCTGTCGACTTTTGGCGTCGTCGTTTCCCGCTCGACGGTCGTCCGCGGCGAGTAGAACGTGCAGGTGTTGCGCACGTTCTTCGGCGAGACGCGGGCGGTAAGCGTCGTCTGCATGCATTCGAAGCGGCTGCCCGGATCGAATGATTCGCACTGCGCGCAGGTGCGGAGGTCGGTGCCACAACGCGTGCAGCGCGTGTCCCCCGCAATCTCGGCGGCGACGATGTTGCCGCACTGCGAGCAGCGGACGACCTGACGGAAGCCCGGCATGTTGATGGTCTTCGGGCCGTCCTGCGAGATGCGGCGCGTGCCGGCGGGCGCGCCCGGTTCCGGCTCGGGCTTCCTGCTCTGCGGCTTCGGCTGGCGGTCCCGGTCATCGTCCTGGTAACCGCGCTGCCTGTACTTTCTATCGCTCATTCGATCCGTGTTCCTGGTTTCGTCGCGCCAAAATTCCGTGCTGTCCGCCGCGCCGGCGGCCAGCTCGACTGCTCACCCCGCCGACCGACCGAATCTGCCGAAAAAGCCTATGAACTTTCGGCGGATCTTATCCTAAAGCGCTTGCGCGCCGATCCCCGCGGTCGTAGAATCCGCCCGACGTTTATACCCGGTTCGCGGTCGCAATCTTCTCCTCTCGGGCACCGAACCATCCGCTGGCCAAAGGAGGCCCCATGCGACTTCTCCGTTGGGCGTTTCTCCTCCTCCTCGTTCCATCTCTCGCAGGCGCCCAGTCCGTCACCGCGACCACGGGATCCATCAACGGGAAAGTCACGGACGGGACCGGCGCTGTACTGCCCGGCGTCACCGTGACCGTGTCGAGTCGATCGATGCAGGGCGTACGAACCGCCGTCACCGGAGACGACGGCACGTACAGGTTTCCGGCCGTTCCCCCCGGCGAGTACAAGATCACGTACGAGCTGAGCGGGTTCAGCACCGTCGTGCGCGAAGGCATACGCGTCACGCTCGGATTCACCGCCGCGGTGAACGCGGAGCTCGGCGTCGCCACCTTGCAGGAGACCGTCACGGTAAGCGGAGAGTCGCCGGTGGTAGACGTGAGCTCCACCGCGACGTCGACCAACTTCGATTACGAACGGCTGGCCGCCCTGCCGAACGCCCGCGACTTCTGGTCGGTCCTCGCCGCGGCGCCGTCGCTGCAGGTGCAGCGCATCGACGTGGGCGGCAGCGCCGCCGGGACGCAGACCGCGTATTACGCCTACGACACGAAAGCCGACCAGCATCGGCCGATGGTGGAAGGCATTGTCAATACCGAGGGGACCAATGCCGCGGGCTGGTACTACGATTACGGCTCGGTCGAAGAAGTATCGGTCGGCACAGCGACCCACAGTGCCGAGATGCCGACGCCAGGCGTCCTGTCGCAATTCATCTCGAAGTCCGGCGGCAATGCGTATCACGGCCGCGTCTACGCGGACTACCAGGACGAAGGCATTCAGGCGAGGAACATCGACGACTCCACCGTGGCACTCTGCCCCGGGGGCCGGCTCTCCGGATGCGGAAACCTGACGCCGTCGGACCTGAACCGGATGACGAACTACTACGATGTCAACGCCGACATCGGCGGCTACCTGAAGAAGGACAAGTTGTGGTGGTACTTCTCCGGCCGCGAGCAGAACATCCAGTCGCTGCTCCCGAACTTCCCGGTGAAGGCGTTCGAGACGGGCCTGCGCAACCTGTCGGGCAAGGCCACCTACGCGCTCACGACCAACAACAAGCTGATTGGCTATGCCGGCGGCGGCCGCAAGTCGCAGCCGAATCGCATGGACACCTTCAGGATTCCGGCGACGGTCGCGCGGCATGAGTCGGCCGATTCGACGTGGCAGCAGCTCTATTGGGGCCACACCTACAAGGGCGAGTGGAACAGCGTCGTCAACGACAGCCTGTTCTTCGAGACCCGCGCGGGACAGTTCAAGTACACGTGGCCGAACTTCCGCTACACCGAGGCGCCGGCGTATCAGGACATCACGACCAACCTGGTGTCGGGCGGCAACCGTGACGGCTGGTTCAACATCCCCGAGCGCAACCAGTGGCACGGGTCGCTCAGTTACTTCAAGGACAACTGGGGCGGCAGTCACAACTTCAAGATCGGCGGCGAGCTGCTCCACGAGACGTTCACCTACATCCGCGGAGAAGGCGTCGACGGGATCGTGCCCGGCGACGTGCTCCACTACTTGAGCAACGGAGCGCCGCTCGAAGTGGACCTGTTCCAGACGCCGTCGACGTCGGAGAACGGTCTGTGGACGATCGGCGCCTACATCCAGGACACCTGGCGGGTCACCAACCGCCTCACCCTGAACGTCGGCGTGCGGCTGGATCGCTATCGCAGCTTCCTTCCCGAGCAGCAAGGACCGCCGGTCGGCCGCTTCAACGCCGTGCAGCTG
>Ga0307405_10000841_pt1 | contig 12086 bp, 7 predicted proteins | sample 322Cmetagenome_2_FD_203311 | JGI IMG/M metagenome (GOLD analysis project Ga0307405, IMG submission 203311) | Maize rhizosphere microbial communities from greenhouse at UC Davis, California, United States - 322HYB-C-1 | ecosystem: Host-associated > Plants > Roots > Rhizosphere > Soil | place...
TCACCGTCGCGCAGATGCTCGGTCTCGAGCTGGACAAGTTCGGCGACAGCACGGCGCCGATGGACCTCAACGCCGCGCCGCCGGTGGAAACGACGGCGGCCCGGTAAATTTCTCATTTCTCATTTTCATTGGGCCGGCTTCGCCGGCCCTTTTTGTTTTCCCTCGCGCGATTCCGCGGAGCGGAAGACAAATGAAAAATGACAAATGAAAAATGAGACTAGTCGTTATGGTGCAGCTCGTACTCGCGCTGCGCGCGCGCGTTTTCTGAGGCCTGCTTCGAGTCGCGTTTCTTCGCGGCCTTCATGGCGAGCGCGTGGGTGGAATCCGACTTGACCGCCGGCGTCGAGACCTGCTTTTCGAGGTCCTGCCCGTGGCAGGAGGGGCACTCGGGCGTGGTGCCCGGCAGCACGAGAAATTCGAACTCCTGTCCGCACCCCTTGCAGCTGTACTCGTAAATTGGCATTGTGACCCTCGCCGGAGACAGCTTAGCATCCCCCATGGCGGCTCACGACCTGATCGTCTTTACGTCGCTGGAGCAGGCCAGCCCGGAGGAGCTGCGCGCCAGGCTGCATTCGCTCGCGGCGCTGCTCGCCCGCGCGCCGGTCCCGATCGCCGTCGCCCACGACCCGGATTGCCGCATGGTCACCGCCAACCCGGCGCTCGCGCGCCTGCTCGGGCTTCCGGTAGGCGTCAATGCATCGCTCACGCCGCCTCCCGGCGAGCGCCCGCTCTATCGCATCCGCCGTGATGGCCGCGACCTCGCGCCCGAGGAGCTGCCCATGCAGTACGCCATCCTGCACCGGACATCGGTACGCAACGAGATCGAGATCGTGCGCCCCGACGGCCAGGTGGTCTACGTGCAGAACGACGTCGAGCCGCTCTACGACGAGGCGGGGGCGGTGACCGGGTGCATCAGCGTGTGCGTCGACGTCACCGAGCGGAAGCGGAAGTCGGACCTGCTGCACGAGAGCGACCGCCGCAAGGACGAATTCCTGGCGACGCTCTCGCACGAGCTGCGCAACCCGCTCGCGCCGATCCGCAACGCCGTGGAGCTGCTGCGCATCGCGCCCCACGACGAGGCGATCCGGCGGCAGGCGCTCTCCACGCTGCAGCGGCAGCTTCGCCACCTGGTGCGCCTCACCGACGACCTGCTCGATGTCTCGCGCATCACGCGCGATCGCCTCGAGTTGCGCCGCGATCGCATCGATCTGCGCGCGGTCGTGCAGGGCGCCGTCGAGTCGGCGCAGCCGCACGTCGACTCCGCGGGCCACACGCTGTCGCTCACGCTGCCGCCGGAACCGGTCTGGCTCGACGCCGACTTCACCCGCCTCGCGCAGGCCTTCGCCAACCTTCTCAACAACGCGGCGAAGTACAGCGATCGCGGCGGACAGATCAGCATCGTCGCCTCGGTCGATCGCGGCGCCGCGTCGGTGAGCGTATCGGACACGGGGATTGGCATTCCGCCGGCGCTGCTGCCGCGCGTCTTCGACATGTTCACGCAGCTCGATCACTCGCTCGATCGCGCGCGCGGCGGCCTCGGCATCGGCCTGGCGCTCGCCAAGCGCCTCGTCGAACTGCACGGCGGGACGATCGACGCGTACAGCAAAGGCGCGGGGAAGGGGACCACGTTCACCGTGCGGCTGCCCATCGTCGAGGCACCGCTCGAGCACGGCGGCCTCGCCGGCCACGTGCGCACGTCGCGGCCCTGCCGCATCCTGGTGGCGGAGGACAGCCGTGATGCGGCAGAGATGCTGCAGATGATGCTTGCCTACATCGGCCACGACGTCCGTGTCGCGTCCGACGGGATCGAAGCCGTCGCGCAGGCGGCGGCATTCTCGCCGCACATCGCGCTGCTCGACATCGGCATGCCGCGCATGGACGGCTACGAGGCTGCCCGCCGGATTCGCGCGCAGCACGGGTCGCGCGTGGTCCTCGTCGCGCTCACCGGGTGGGGGCAGGACGAAGACAAGGAGCGCGCCCGCGAGGCCGGCTTCGACCACCACCTGACGAAGCCCGCGGATCCCGACGCGCTGCAGCAGCTCATCGCCGACCTCGTCCGCAGCGCTCCGTAAGCGCTTCGTACATGGGTGGGGCTATACTCCCACCCCCATCATGCCTTTGCGGTCGGGCGCCCGCTTCGGTCCGTACGAGATTCTCGCCGCCGTCGGCGCAGGCGGCATGGGCGAGGTGTATCGCGCGCGCGATACGCGGCTCGGACGCGACGTGGCGATCAAGTTCCTGCAGCTCGAGGCGCCGGATGAAGAGCTGCGGTTCCGGATCGCGCGTGAGGCGCGCCTCATCGCGGCGATCAACCATCCGAACATCTGTGCGCTCTATGACATTGCCGACGACACCGGCGTGCCCTACCTGGTCATGGAGTTGCTCGAAGGGCAGACGCTCGCCGAGCGCTTGCGCAAGGGTCCGCTGCCGCTGGACCAGGCGCTGCGCCACGGTGTCGAGATCGCGTCGGCGATCGATGCGGCCCACCGTCGCGGCGTGATCCACCGCGACCTGAAGCCGGCGAACGTCATGCTGACGCGCACCGGCGCGAAGCTGCTCGACTTCGGCCTCGCTCGCCCCGGCCTGCCGCAGGTGCAGCTGCAGTTCGCGGCGGTTTCGACCGCTGCGACGATGCCGATTGCGTCGCCGATCCACACGAGTATTGCCGGAACGCTGCCGTACATGGCGCCGGAGCAGCTCGAAGGCAAGCCGACCGACGGGCGTGCCGACATCTTCTCGTTCGGCGCCGTGCTCTACGAAATGATCACCGGCAGGCGCGCGTTCCCGGGCGAGACGGCGGGGCGCATCGCCGCGGCGATCATGACCGAGGAGCCGCCGCGGATGGTGCGCTTTCAGCCGGCCGTGCCGCCCGCGCTCGAGGAGCTCGTGCGCACGTGCCTGTCGAAGGATCGCGACGAGCGGTGGCAGAGCGCGCACGACCTGTCGCGCACACTGACCTGGATCGCCGAGGGCTCGGGCACCGTATCGCGAGAAGAGGCCACGTCTCTGCTGCGCAATGCGGTCAGAGCGCGGACGCGCAACCGCTGGGTGACCGGCGTCGCGCTGACCGCGGTGCTCGCGACGGCGGGTATCGTCTCCTGGCGCACGCTGCCGCTGTCGGGCCATCCGCGGCTGGTCGTCATCCTGCCGTGCCGCGCACTCGACGGCGGCGACGGACGTCCGTTCTGCGACGGGATCGCCGATACCCTGACCGCGAAGCTGGCGCGCGTGGCGCCGAATCACGACGTTCAGATCGCTCCGTCCAGCCAGGTGCGCAGCGAGCGCGTGGCGACGGCGGAGCAGGCGCGCACGGTCCTCGGCGCGACGCTGGCAATGGAAGGCACGCTGCTGCGCGCCGGTGATCTCTTCCGGCTCAATTACGCGCTTGTCGATCCGGCCACCAGCCAGCAGCTCGATGCGGTGTCGCTGACGGCGCCGGCGGACAACCCGTTCGCGCTGCAGGATCAGGTCGTCGAGTGGGCGACGCGCGTGCTGCGAATTCAGTTGAACCCCGCCGAGTCGCGGGAGGTGGCGAGCCGCGGTACGACCGCGGCTGACGCGTTCACGCTCTATCAGGAAGGACGCGGCCGCGTGCTGGCCTACCAGCGCGTGGAGGATCTCGACGCGGGGATCGATTTGCTGCGCAAGGCGATCGCGGCAGATCCGAAATATGCGCAGGCATACGCCGCGCTCGGTGACGCGTTCTGGCGCCGCTCGCGCGAGGCGGCCGCTCCGGCCTCCCTCGAGGAGGCGCGTGCGGCGTGCGCGCGTGCGGTTGCGCTCGACGACCGCCTGGGCGCAGCCCACGCATGCGCGGGCAACGTCGCCGTCGATCTCGGTCGCCACGAGGAAGCCATGGCCGCGTTCCGGCGTGCCATCGATCGCGACCCGGCGCTCGACGAAGCGTATCTCGGCCTCGCGCGCGCCTACGAGCAGTCTGGCGATGCGCCGGCGGCGGAGCGCATTTATCGCGAGGCGATCGCCCGTCGCGAGCGCTACTGGGCGGCCCACCACTGGCTCGGCACGCTGCTCGTGCAGAACGGCCGCTACGACGAAGGCGTGGCCGAGTACGAGCGCGCGGCCGCCCTGAACCCGGGAAACGCGCGCCTGCAGGCGCTGCTCGGCGGCGCCTGCATTTACGCCGGTCGCTACGACGAGGCGATTGCGGCCTTCCGCACGTCAACCGCGATCACGTCGACATACGCCGCGCTGGCGAACTGGGGAATGGCGCATTACCGCAAGCGCGAATACGAGCAGGCGGCCACCCACCTGACGCGCGCGTGCGGGATGCGTCAGAGCTACCAGTGCCTGGGCAATCTCGGGCGCGTGTACGTCCATGCGGGGCGCAAGCCGGAGGGCACCGCCCTGCTCGAGCGCGCCGCCGTGCTCGCGCTCGGCGAGCTGGCTACGAACGCGTCGAACACCGACGCGCGCGTCGCGCTTGCCGAATACTACGCACAGCTTGGCCGCCGGCAGGAGGCGCTGGACCAGGTAGGGCAGGTAGCGCCCGGGCGCAACCCCCATCTCATGTTCTTTGTCGCGCTCGTCCACGCCGAGCTGGGCGACGCGTCAACCGCGATCGCGACATTGGGGAAGGCGCGGGCGAACGGGCTGCCGCTGCCCGAACTGCGCGCGTGGCCCGAGCTCGATCGTCTGCGGCAGAATCCGCAATTCCAGGCGTTGCTTTCGTCACGAACCGGCGCGTGAGCGCCGCAGGAGGAGAGATATGACCATCACCGATACCGGGCACGGCCACGTCATCGCGCCCGTCGGACCGCCGCGCGTCGTGGAAGTGCGGCTGCGCCGCCTCGAGCACGTGCACAACCCGCACGAGGTGGCGCCGACCGACATCATGTTTCAGCACGGGAAGGCATTCCACAACGCGGCGGGGCACGGCCCGGTGGAGCACGAACACGCGCACGCCCAGGACCCGCACACTATCGTGGCACTGCGGAGCGGCGTCGATAGCGTCAAGTGGATCGCGGACGAGCCGTTCGCCGTCGTCCGCATCGTGCCGCACGGACACGCGGCAGACAGAGCGGCGGGCAACCCGTTCGACGAGCTGACAATTCCGGCGTGCGCTCCCGCCGCGGGCGCGATCGACTCCGGCACGCCGCGGAGGGGGACCCGCGGCCGCTTCAAGGCCACCTTCGCGATCGGCAACGAGCTGATCGATCCGGATATCGAGATCTTTCCTTAGCGCGAAGCGGGTTCTGTCGGCAGCGTGTCGGGCCAGTTCACGATTACGTGCACCGGCGCGCTGTCGGCGCCGCCCGGTCTGAGCGGCCGGCGGACGAGGAACTGCTGGCCGTCCGCCGTCGGCGTGAATTGATCGAACGCCGCCGACGGCTCTATGCGCAGCGAGAACAGCCGCAGCGGCCTGCCCGCTTTGGTCGGATCGCCGTCGGGCATCGAGACGCTCATGACGTCGCCATCCGGACCGAGATAGAAAAGCTCCTTGCCGTCGGCGCGCCAGCGTGGCTGCACACCGCCGCCGGTCGAGAGCTGCCAGCGCTCCCCCGTGGACGGGAAGCGGATCGCGAACACCTCCGGCCGCGACTGCACCGCGCCGTGAAAAGCCACCCATTTTGCGTCGGGTGAGAATCGCGGCTCGTCCGCGAGCCGGACGCCTTCGACGAGCGGCACGCGCTCGCCGCTGCCGTCGATAGCGAGCGCCCACAGCTGATAGTCGCTGTTTTCCACCGGCCGCCCCACCGTGAGCCACTTCCCGTCCCGGCTCCACGAGTCCGGATAGGTCGCGCCGCTGACGACCTGGCGCTCCTCGCCGCCGAACACGTTGCGAATCACCAGGCTGCTCCCGCGCCGATAGGCGATCATCTCGCCGTCCGGCGACCAGGTGGGGTCGGACACCGGCGCCGCCGTATCTTCCTTCGAGATCGGCGTGCTCAGGTTCCGCGCCGAGTCGATGAGATAGAGCGCGCTGCCCGACGCCTCGCGGCGCAGCGTGGCGACGATGCGCGTGGCGTCGGGAGAGAGATCGAAATTGGTGAAGGCGTCAGGGTTGCCGACGCTGCGCAGCGTGCGCCCCGCGCGATCGACCCACTCGAACTGGACTTCGTCGACCCCAGGCGCGCGCCAGGCGACGATGCCGTGGCGCGACACGTCGGCGGAAATCCAGCCGGTTGCCGGGTTCTGAAAGACCTCGGGCGCGAGCCGCACCGCCGTTCCTTGCAGCTCGCCTTTCTTCATGTCGAAGCGCTGGCCGAGCAGCGACCGGTTCTGCCCGAAGACGAGGTACCCGGAGTCATCGACGCGCACGCGCGACGTGGTCTCGGGCAGCGCGAGGCGGACGCTGCTGCCGTCGTCCACTGAGCCGACGCGCGTCTCGATCCCACCCGCGGCAAGACCGACGCTGTAGACGAAATGCGAGCCGTCGGGCAGCATCGCCGGCCAGTTGTGCCACGCTTCGCGCGGCGCGGTCACGGTGGTGACTTGCCGGCTCTCCCGGCTCGCCGGATCGAAGAGCGTGATGCCGCCGGCGAATGCGAGGAGCAGGCCGCGCGCGCTCCAGTCGCCGCCGCGGAAGGGCAGCGACTGCGCCGGCAGCTCGGTGAGCACCCGCCGTTCGTTGGTCGTGACATCGACCGCGACCAGCTGGTTCGCGGCGCCGAGGACCACGATCTCCTTGCCGTCGGGCGACCAGAACGGCGTCACGGTCGGCATCGAGTCCACGGCAAGCGTCGGCTCGGTGTCGTCGAGGCGGCGCACCCAGAGCCCGCCGGTCCCGCGGTTCGTCATCTCGGTCCACGCGAGATGCCGTCCGGTCGGCGACACCGAGATTTCCGGCAGCTGACCGCCGCGAAACGCGCCGAAGGTAAATCGCACGGCGGCGTGCGCCGGCGTCCGGGGAGCGGCACCCGGCAGCAGGCGTCCTGCTCCGATACCCGCTGCGAGGGCCAGCACCACGGCGGCGGCGAGCGCCCACCACGGCACGCGGCGGGCCTGGCGTGCGCCGGGCGAGACCGGCATCGTGCCGGATCCCGACGCGACATCCTCGAGTGCAAACGCAAGATCTCTCGCCGACTGGAAGCGCTCGTCGGGGCGCTTTTCCAGGCAGCGTCGCACGATCCGCTCGAGCGCGGGGGGGACGCGCAGGTCCGCGCTCAACTCCGGTGGGTCGGCGTTCAGCACGGCCGCGAGAACGTCGACGCCCGTGTCCCCGTCGAAGGCGCGCCGGCCGCTGAGCATCTCGAACATGACCGCGCCGAGCGAGAAGATGTCGGCGCGCCCGTCCACGAGCTGGCCGCGTGCCTGCTCCGGCGCCATGTAGCCGACCGTGCCGATGACCGTATCGGGTGAGGTGGCGCGCGGCACAGAGAGGAGCATCGTCTCCGCCGCGATCGCTGCCGAGGCCGACGCGAGCTGGACGATGCCGAAATCGAGGACTTTCAGCCGGCCGTCGCCGCAGAGGAAGACGTTCTCCGGCTTGAGATCGCGGTGCACGATCCCGCGCTCGTGCGCGGCGGCGAGGGCATAGGCGATCTGGATGGAGTAGTCGAGCGTCTTGCGCAGGCCGAGCGGCCCGGCGGACAGCCGCGCGCGGAGCGTCTCGCCTTCGAGGAACTCCATGACGACGTAGCCGGAGTGATCGTGCCGGCCGACGTCGTAGACCGCGACGATGCCCGGATGCGAGAGCGCGGCGAGCGCCTGCGCCTCGCGCTCGAAGCGCACGAGCGCGGTGCCGTCGGCCGCAAGGTGCGGCCCGAGCACCTTGATCGCAACGTCACGCCCGAGCCGCGGATCGTTGGCGCGATACACCTCGCCCATGCCGCCCGATCCGAGCAGCGAAACGATGGTGTATCGGCCTAGAGTTGTACCGGGGGCGAGGGGCACGGATGCGAAATTATAAGCGCCAGAGCGTCGGGATCCGGGATCCGCGATCAGGGGTGCGGCCGATGCGACCTGGAGTCCCACGCTTTCGGATCCCGGACCCCGGCTACGGTGCCGAATTGACGGCAACTGTCGACAGCCATTTCGCCAGCGGCGCTGATTGACGCGACTCGAGGGCGGCGCAGCTTTCGATCCGTTCGACCGCCTGCTTGATGCCGCGCTCCGCTGAGGGTATGGGGTTCTTCGCGAAGAACGTGCGCACCTCGTCCGCTTTCGCGGTCGAGCAGAAGTTCGCGGTCGCCGAGACGACGATGGGGACGCCCTGGAACGTTCCGAGCAGGTCTGTGAGACGCTTCCACTCGGACGTGACGAACGTCCACGCCGGCTCGCGACCCCACGGCTTCGCAAGGAGGCCGGCAATGAGGGTGGCGGTGTCCTGCGTGCGCACGTCCGGCGAGACCGCGTACTCGAGCGTCCGCTTCATCAGCGGCGGCTGACGGAAGTAGGGCAGCGCGTTGAAGAGCGTGTAGTACTCCTCCGGGCTCGACTTCAGCTTGTTCAGCCGCGCGACGTACTGCTCGTATAACGGCGCGTCGCCGCCGTATGCGGCAACTTCGAGCACTGCCGGCGCGAGGGTTGGCGGGAGCGACGCGGGGTCGGCGAGGTACTTGGCGGCAAGCTCACGAGCACGGGCCTGCACCTCCGGCGACGCACCCCAGATGCCGACTGTCTGCAGCAGCGCCGCCCGGCGGCTCTGCTCGAGCTCGTCGTCTCCGCTGCCCGGGAGCCCGAGGCGATCGAGCACCGGCTTGAAGCGTGCGCGGACCCACTGCTGGAATTTTGCCTGCTGCTTGGCGTTGACGAGGTATTCGCCGGCATACGCAACACGCGTCGTGATCCCCTCGACCACCGCGGGGACCGTGTCGCTGGCCAGCGCGCCGGCGAGCTCGAAGAACACCCCGACGTCGTGGCGCCCCGACCGCACCATCCACCATTCGTCGCCGAGGAGCCCCACGCGCTCGGTTGGCGCGAGCGTGCCGCGTGCCTTGCGCGCGAGCGCGCGCACGTCGTCCGGCGAGTATTCGGTGAAGAAGTAGCCGACGCTCCCGGCGTTGACGTACGCGGTGGACGCGCAGCCGGGGACGGTAATCGTTTCCTCCGCCTTCGAGATCACCTGGCACGACGGCGCGCTGTCGGGGAACGCCTTGAAGCAGATCGGAATCGTCCACGGCTGCGCCGCGGGGGCAGCGGACCCCGGCGTGCCGGAGAAACGCTCCTGGTGGATGCGCACGGTCGTAGACGATCCCTGGCATGCCGACGCGACACGAAGCACCGGGACGCCGGGCTGGTCGACGTAGCTCGACATGATGCGATCGACCGGCGTGCCGGTGACGCGCGTGACTTCCGTCCAGAAGTCCTCGGCGGCCGCGTTGCCGTACGCATGCTTCTGGATGTACGACGCAACGCCCTTGCGGAACGCGTCCTTGCCGACGTAGTTCTCGACCATGCGCAGGACGCCCGCCGACTTCTCGTAGGCAATCGCGTCGAAGACCTCGTTGATCTCCTCCGGCGTCTCTACCTTGGTGCGGATCGCACGCGTGTTGCGCAGCGCGTCGAGCGCCAGCGCCTTCTGCGTCTCCTCCACGTCGTCCACTTCGACATCCCACTCGGGTTTCCACGCCGCGAGCGGCTTGTTGGCCATCCACGTCGCGAAGCCCTCGTTCAACCAGATGTCCTCCCACCACTTCATCGTCACCAGGTCGCCGAACCACTGGTGCGCGATCTCGTGCGACATCACGGCCGCGACCGTCTTCTTGGTCTCGAGCGAGGCGTTCTCCGGATCCGCCAGCAGGTACTCTTCGCGGAAGGTGATCGCGCCGGTGTTCTCCATGGCGCCGGCGGCGAAATCGGGGACACCGATGATGTCGAGCTTGCCGAACGGATACTTCACGCCGTAGTAGTCGTTATAGAACTGCAGCTGCTGGATGGCGGCTTCGAGCGCGAATGCCGTCAGGTGCTTCTTGTCGGGCGTGGAGCAGACGCGCACGGGCGTGTCGCCGGCCGATCCCTCGCGACAGACGAAATCTCCCACCAGAAGCGCGACGAGATACGTCGACATCTTCTTCGTCGGCGCGAAGGTCACGGTGTGCTTGCCCGGGTCCGGCCCCGGCGTGTCGGACAGCTGCGCGCCGTTGGAGATGGCGGTGTCACCCTCGTTCACCATCAACGTGATCGCAAAGGTCGCCTTGTAGGCGGGCTCGTCGAACGACGGGAACGCGCGCCGCGCGTCGGTGGCTTCCATCTGGCTGACGGCGTACTTGCGCCCGTTCGCCTTGCTCAAGTAGAAGCCGCGCAGCTTGTCGTTGAGGATGCCGGTGTAGGTGACCTCGATGCGCGCGGGGCCCGCCGCGATCTCGCGCGGCACGCTGAATGTGGCGGTCTCCTGGTCGGCGTTGGTGGTGACCGTGGCCGTCTGGCCGGCGACGCGCACCTCCTGGAACTCGATTTCGGCCGCGTAGAGCGTGATGCTCTTCGCCGGTTCGCGCAACTGCACCTCGATGGTCTCGCGGCCGCGGAAGGTGTCGGTGTTCAAGTCGGGCGCGAACCACAGCGTGTACGCTTCGGGAACCACGGTGCCGGGCAGGCGTTCCGCGGCGACGGGAACGGCCAGGAGCAGCGCAGGGAGGAGGAACAGATAGCGCATAGTCACAAGTTATCAGACGTAGACTCATTCCATGCAGCCGCAGGTCTCGGCGCCGTGGGTGGCACTCGTGCTCGCGCTCGTCTTCGGCCTGTATCTCTGCTGGCAGATGGTGCTGCCGTTTCTGAACGTCATCCTCTGGGCGCTCGTGCTGGTTGTCGTCTTTCAGCCGGTGCACCGCCGTCTGCTGGTCCGCATGGGCAAGCCGGGGTGGGCGGCGATCCTCTCCACCCTGCTGGTGGTGGTCACCATCCTCGGTCCGGTGACGATCGTGACGGTAGCGGTGATCACCGAGCTGCGCGACACGGCCAGCCGCCTCGAAACGAACCCGGTTCAACTCTTCAGCTTCGACTCGCCGATCCTCGGTCCGGCGCTTCGCTGGCTGGATCAGTACATCGACATCGGGCGGTTCCAGTCGCCGACCTTCGTGCGCGAACAGCTCGAGGCGTGGACCGGCACGCTCGCCAACCGGACCATCGGCGTCGTCGGCGGCGCGGTGGCGGTCGTCGTCCAGATGGTGCTGGTCGTGTTCACGATGTTCTACCTGTTCCGCGACGGCGCAGCGCTGCGGCGGGCAATCGACGACATGCTGCCACTGGAGCGGTCGCAGACCCATGACGTGCTCGCGAGGACGCGCGAGGTCATTGGCGCCACGGTGTACGGCGTCATCGTGATCGCCCTCATCCAGGGCGTGCTCGGCGCGTTCATCTTCTGGGTGCTGGGCCTGCCGTCGCCCCTGCTCTGGGGCGTGGTGATGTTCTTCCTCTCGATGATCCCGATGGCCGGCGCGTTCCTCGTCTGGGCGCCGGCGGCGATCTTCCTGGCGTTCACCGGCGCCTGGGCGAGAGCGATCGTCCTCGTCGTCTGGGGCGTGCTGGTCGTAGGGTCAATCGACAACGTGCTCTCGCCCAAGCTCGTGGGCAAGCGCACGCGGCTGCACGAACTCCTGATCTTCTTTTCAGTGCTTGGCGGCATCGAGGTGTTCGGCGTGCTCGGCCTCGTGCTCGGCCCCGTCGTCGTGGCGATCACGCTCGCGCTGATCGAGATGGTGCGGCAGGCGAACCGGCCGCCGCGCGAGACGCTGCGCGAGGAAACGGTGATCGAGCGGCAGGAGGAGATCCGTCAGACGTCGTAGCGGGAAGGTATCTTGCACGAGGCTGCCGCAATGGCCGAGGTGCGTGTTCCGTGGGCAACGCTGCTGAAGGTCATTGCGGCGGTTGCCCTCTGTTTCCTCTGGATCCGCTTGTGGCAGACGGTCACGCTGGTGCTCGTCGCCATCATCATCGCCGTCGGCCTGGCGCCGGCGGTGGGCTGGCTCGAACGCCACCGCTGGCCGCGCTGGGCGGCGTCGGCGGGCGTGGTGCTCGTGCTCGTCGCGATCCTGGTTGGCTTCCTCGTGCTCACGTGGACATCACTCGCCGACCAGGCGCAGAACCTGGGCCAGCGCGCCCGCGAGGTCGAACAGGAGATTCTGAAACGCGCGCCGCAGCCGATCGTCGACCTGATTCGCCAAGCCGACAGCAAGCCTGACGCG
>Ga0307405_10000842_pt1 | contig 12078 bp, 11 predicted proteins | sample 322Cmetagenome_2_FD_203311 | JGI IMG/M metagenome (GOLD analysis project Ga0307405, IMG submission 203311) | Maize rhizosphere microbial communities from greenhouse at UC Davis, California, United States - 322HYB-C-1 | ecosystem: Host-associated > Plants > Roots > Rhizosphere > Soil | place...
ATCGACTCGATGTCGACCGCCTGGAAGTCTTCCTTGTAGAGCCGCGCGCGCGGCGCCTGGCCGGTGATGCAGAGGATCGGAATCGAGTCGGCGATCGCCGAATAGAGCCCGGTGATCATGTCGGTGCCGGCCGGCCCGGAGGTGCCGATGCAGACGCCGATGTTGCCGGCGACCGCGCGGGTGTAGCCCTCGGCCATGTGGGACGCACCCTCGACGTGGCGCGCCAGCACGTGCGCGATCGTGCCGCGCTCGCGCAACGCCGCGTAGAGCGGATTGATCGCCGCACCGGGCACGCCGAACGCTTGCGAAATGCCTTCCTTCTCCATCACCAGGACGGCGGCCATCACGGCTTTCATGCGGGACATGGGGGTCTCCTTTTCGATCGTGTCGTCTGGGGCGCATCGTGCGCGGCGCCGGCCGGCTTGTGAACTGAAAGGGGGCGATAACTGCTATTCCGACAAGGAATGCGCTTCGCGGCACGATCGTCGTCTGCGTCCGATCCGACCGCGATGAACGACCGCCGAACCGACGACTGCCGCGTACTGACGCTCGGCCACTCGACCCGGCCGATCGAGGCCTTCATCGCGCTGCTGCAGGCGCACGGCGTGACGCAGCTGATCGACGTCCGCACGGTGCCGCACTCGCGCCACAACCCGCAGTACGACACGCAGGCACTCGCCCCGGTGCTCGCCGGCGCGGGCATCGGCTACGCCCATGCGCCGGGCCTCGGCGGCTTCCGGCGGACCAGCGCCGAGTCGCCGAACGCCGGCTGGCGCAACCTGTCGTTCCGCGGCTACGCCGACTACATGCAGAGCGCCGACTTCGACGCCGAGCTGACCAACCTGCTCGAGCTCGCAGCACACGACCGCGTCGCGCTGATGTGCGCCGAAGCGGTGCCGTGGCGCTGCCATCGGTCGCTGATCGCCGATGCCCTCATGGTCCACGGCGTCGGCGTCTGCGAGATCGCCGGCGAGAACCGCCTCGCGCCGCATCGGCTGACGCCGTTCGCCTGCGTGCACGGTCAGTCGATCACGTATCCGGCGGAGCAGACCTCCCCGTGAGGGTCACCCGCCGGCCACGGTGCTTGGCGCGGGACGCGGGAGGCGGGCGCGCCGTCTGCGCGCCTTCGGTCAGCGCGACGTCGGGGCGCCTACTTGCGTCCGTAGCGCGCCTCGAAGCTCGCTTTCCCGAGCCGGTTCGCGTTCAGCATGAAGCCGACCAGCGCCGCGCTCGCGTCGGCAGGCACCTCGATCTTGTCGGTCTTCAGCGCGTGCACGGTGAAGATGTAGCGGTGCGGCTTGTCGCCTTTCGGCGGGCAGGCGCCGCCGAAGCCGGCGCTGCCGAAGTCGGTGCGGCCCTGCGTCGCGCCCGCCGGCAACCCCTTGCCGTCGGTGGCGCCGGCGCCCTCCGGCAGCTCGGTCGCCGAAGCCGGGATGTTGTAGACGACCCAGTGCCACCAGCCCGACCCGGTCGGCGCATCGGGGTCGTAGACGGTGACCGCGTAGCTCTTGGTGCCGCTCGGCGCCCCGCTCCACTTCAGCGCCGGCGACGTGTTCTTGCCCTCGCAGCCGAAGCCCTTGAAGACCTGCGCCTCGGTCAGCATCGAACCGGGCTTGATGGTCGGGCTGCTCAGCGTGAAGCCGGCCGCATGCGCGGCGCCGGCGGCCAGCATCGACAGGGCGACAAGGGTGCATCGCATGGAATGTCTCCTCAAGGCTGTGCGGCCTTCGATGATGCCTGAGGGACGGCAGCGCGCCGACGCGTCCGTTAAGCTGGACGACACCTGGCGACCGGAGGACCGTGGCCGCACGGACGCGGCTTCGCCGCAGCCGGGTCCAGGAGGGAATCGCTTGTCCGACACCTACCGCTTCGGGGCGTTCGAGGTCCGGCCCGCCGAGCGCCAGATTCGCAAGGACGATCGGGCGCTGGCCGTGGGGGCTCGCGGCTTCGACGTGCTGCTGGCCCTGATCGAACGGCGCGACCGGCTCGTCACGAAGGACGAGCTGCTCGACATCGTCTGGTCGGGCCTCGTGGTCGAAGAGGCCAACGTGCAGGTTCAGGTGTCGGGGCTGCGCAAGCTGCTCGGGCCCGGCGCCATCGCGACGGTGCCGGGCCGCGGCTACCGCTTCACGATGCCGCTCGAGTCGGACCGTGCTGTTGCGCCGACCGGCACGGAGCCCGTCACAGGCCTTGCGGCATCGAGCGCCGTTGACATCGCGGCAACTCGGCGCACCAACGTGCCGGCGGCGATCGAAGACCTGATCGGGCGCGAGGCGGACGTCTCGGCGCTGTCGGACGCCCTCGGTCGCAGCCGGCTGGTCACCTTGCACGGGCCGGGCGGCATCGGCAAGACCCGCGTCGCGCAGGAACTCGCGCGCCGATCCGCCGGCTCGCAGCCGGACGGTGTCTGGTTCGTCGACCTGTCGGCGCTGTCCGAGCCGCGGCAGCTGGCGACGGCCATCGCGAATGCCGCGAACCTGCAGCTCGGCACGGCCGAAAAGGACGTGGGGGTCGAGTTGCTGCGCGCGCTCGCATCCCGCGACATGCTGCTGGTGCTCGACAACTGCGAGCACCTGACGCTCGCGGTCGGTCGGCTCGTGCAGGCCATGCAGGGCGTCGCCCCGAACCTTCGCGTGCTGGTGACGTCGCAGGAGCTGCTGCGGATTCCCGGCGAGCTCGCGTTCGCGCTCGAACCGCTGGCCATCCCGCCGCCCGGCCTCGCCTTCGACGTGGCGCAGGGCTACAGCGCGTTGCGGCTGCTCGACTACCGCGCCCGCTCGGTCGACCGCCGCTTCTCGCTGTCGGCGGCGAACCTGCCGGTCGCCATCGACCTCGTGCGCCGTCTCGACGGCAACCCGCTGGCGATCGAGATGGCGTCGGCACGCATTCCGCTGCTCGGGCTGGAGACGCTCGCATCACGCCTCGGTGAGCGTCTGCTGATGCTGCGCAGTGCGACCCGCAGCGCGTTGTCGCGTCACCAGACGCTGCGGGCGACGCTCGAATGGAGCCATGGCCTCCTCGATGCACGCGAGCAGGTGGTGCTGCGGCGTCTTTCGACGTTCGTCGGCAGCTTTCGGGTCGACACCGCGCAGCGCGCGATCGCCGGCGACGACATGGACGAGTGGGTCGTCCTCGATGCGCTGTCGACGCTGGTCGACAAGTCCCTGGTCCAGACCGAGCGGCTGGAGCCGCCCCGCTACCGGCTGCTCGAGACGATGCGCCTCTTCTGCGCCGAGCAGCTCGAGCGCTGCGGCGACGGCGCGCTCGCCGGGCAGCGCCACGGCGTCGCGATGGCCGAGCTCGCCGAAAGCGTCGAGCGCGACTTCTGGGAGATGTCCGACGCGGCCTGGCTGTCCCGCTACGCGGCCGAGTACGACGACCTGCAGGCCGCCTTCGACCGCGCGTTCGGCCGCCAGGACGTCGACGTCGCCGCGGTCACCGGGATCGCGCTGATGCGGCTCGATCACCTGCGCAGCGTCAACGCGCCACGGCTGGCCCGCGCCGCCGCGCTGCATGCGCTGCTGCCCGATGCGACGCCGCGCGCCAGAGCCTGGATCTGGACCTGCATCGCCTCGCACGGCCTGATCGCGCTCGATGTCGTGTCTCGCCTCGAAGCCGCGAACCGAGCGGTCGACGCATGGCGCGAACAGGGCGATGCGATGCGCCTGCATTTCGCGCTCGGCTTTCTCGCCTCCGAGAGCGCCCGCGTGCGCGACTTCGATACCGCTGCCCGCATGCTCGACGAGGTCCGCTCCCTCGAGGAAGCGTCCTGGCCGGTCAAGCGCCTGATGTGGGGCGCCTCGGTCGTCGCCGGGGTCTGCATCCACCTCGGAGACGCCAAGGGCTATCGCGACGCGAGCCGGCGCGAGCTCGTTTTCGCCGAGCGGGCCGGTGCCGACCGCGCGGCGGCCTGGGCCCGCCTCAAGCTCGCCGATGCCGCGCTGATGGCCGGCGAAATCGGCGAGGCGATCGAGCTCGGCCGGGCCGCGGTCGGGGAGCTGCGGGCGCTCGACCAGCCGTCGAACATCGGCCTCGCGCTGAGCAACCTGTGCGCCGCGCTGCTGCTGGAAGGCGACCGCGCCGGCGCCCGCGACGCCGCCGCCGAGGCGCTGCCGCTGCTGTGGCGCAACGGCTGGCACTACCTGCTGCTCGATTCGCTGGCCTACCTCGCCGCCCTCGATGGCCAGGCCGAACAGGGCGCCCGCCTGCTCGGCTTCGCCGACGCCTGGTATGCGACCCACGGCGACGAGCGGCAGCCGAACGAGGCGACCCTCGAACGGCGCGCCGCCGAGGCGGTGGCGGCTGCACTCGGCGAGGAGCTGTGCGTCCATGAGCGTGCGGCCGGTCGCGCGCTCGGCGATGCCGAAGCGCAAGCGCTCGCCGGCGAGGTCGCCGGTGCAGCGAACGTCAAGACGGCGACCTGATTCCGCGCCCGTGGCGCCGTCCTTTTGAACGTTTTAGAAGGCTGAAGGACAGCCGGCCGCCCGCCGTCGAAAGTGTCGGGACGAGAGCTCGATCGGGTGTCGCTGCAACGTGTCGCAGCGACCGTCGGTCTCTTCGACACCGAGGACTGTCCGATGGATCCGAAATTCCGCTTCGACCGTTTCGTCGCCGACTGGCTCGGGCCGTTCGTCGTCGTCGGAGTTGCGATGGCGCTCGGCCTGGTTCTCTTCATCAGCGAAAACCACTGGTGGCCGGCGTTGGCAGGCCCGGCCCTCGAGGTCTTGACCGCGGTGGATAACCTGGCGAGCCCGCACCGATGACACCGACCTCCAAACTGCCGCGCCGGCCCGCAACATCGGCGCCGGCGGCCGAAGCACAGCGACCGCTCGGCGCGACCATCGGGACAACGCACGCCATCACCACCTTGCGCTTCGAAGCGACGAGCGGCCGGTGGGTCGTCGATCCGGTGTCGCCGTCGCCTTGGCAAACAGGGTGGCGAAGCGCAGAATCGTTCGGCCATGAACCGACGCGACGTCCTCGGCGCTGTCCTGGGCTGCGCATCGGGGGCGTCGATCTGCGTTGACAGCGCCGTGGCCGACACGCCGATGCACCGCCGGCGCCATCCGCTGATCGGGCGGCTGTCGGAAGGCGGCCCGGCGGACTACACGATCTTTCGCGAGGCGATGCGCCGGCTCGGTCATTCCGAACTCGCGATCGAGGAACGACCGGCCCGCGGCGACGCCGCGAAGCTCGCGACGTACGCCGCCGAGCTCGTCGGCCTGCCGGTCGACGTGCTCTGGACCACGGGAACCCTCGCGACCCAGATCGCCAAGGATGCCAGCCGCACGGTGCCGATCGTGATGGTGTCCGCCGATGCGTTGCGCGCCGGACTCGTCGGCAACTTGGCGCGTCCTGGCGGCAACCTGACCGGACTGACCTTGGTCGGTACCGAGCTGGCGGCCAAGCGCCTCGAGCTGATGCGCCGCCTCGATCCGAAAGTTCGGCGCGTGATCGCCTTGGCGCATGGGCCGGGTGTGGGGACCGTGCCGATCGTCAGCGACTGGATGGAGCGCAGCCGCAGCGCAGCAGACGCCCTGCGCCTCGATTTCCGGTTCGTCGAGTTGGCGCTCGACCCGGTCGCCTGGGATCAGGAGATCGGCGCCCTTGCGACACCGGGTACCGCGCTGACGTTGATGGAAAGCCCGTTCCTGTTGCAGCAGCGGGAGCTGCTCGGCAGGATCACGCTGAAGCACCGGCTGCCGTCCGTCTATGCGTTCCAGGAGCACGTTCAAGCAGGCGGGCTGTTCTCGTACGGTGTGACCAATCGCTACATCACCGAGCGCGTCGCGTACTACCTGTCGCGGATCCTGAACGGCGCCAAGGCAGGCGACTTGCCGGTCGAGCAGCCGACCAAGTACGAGCTGGCAATCAACCGCCAGACCGCAGTCGCGCTCGGTCTGACCATCCCGCGCGCGATCCTGGTCGGCGCCGACTTGCTGATCGGCTGAAGGTCCTGCGCCGTTCCAGCGCATGATGCGCGCCACGAAAGGAGCGCGCGATGGATCGCATCACCGGCGTTCAGCTCTACATCCGCATCGTCGAGACCGGCAGCTTCTCGAAGGCGTCGGCCGACCTCGGCGTGACCCAGCCGACCGCAACCAAGCACGTCGCGGCGCTCGAGGCCAAGCTCGGCGCACGGCTGCTCAACCGCAACACGCGCGGCGTCAGCGCGACCGAGATCGGCGCGCTCTACTACGACAAGTGCAAGGCGATCCAGCGCGATCTGGAAGAGGCCGACAACCTCGCCTCGCTGCTGCAGTCGAAGGTCGGCGGCCAGCTCCGCATCAGCACCTCGGTCGCGTTCGGCCGCCGGGTCGCGACGCCGCTCGCCCTCGCCTTCATGCGCGACCACCCCGACATCAGCATCGACCTCAGCTTCGACGACCGCTACGTCAACCTGGTCGAGCAGGGCATCGACGTCGCGCTGCGGATGGGGCGCCTGTCCGACTCGTCGCTCGGCGCGCGCTACCTCGGCATCAACCCGTGGCTGGTGGCCGGCGCGCCCGACTACCTGGCGCGTGCCGGCACGCCCGAGACGCCGGACGACCTGGCGCGCCACGCCTGCCTGATCTACAGCAGCGTGCAGGGCGACGACCGCTGGCAGTTCACCGACGCCGACGGCCAGCGCACCAGCGCCGCGGTGCAGGGTCCGCTGCGCAGCAACAACCTGTCGACCGTGCTGGCGGCGGCGCGCGCCGGCCATGGCCTGGCGGCCTTGCCCTGGTACGTGGCGCGTGAGTCGGTCGCGGACGGCAGCATCCGCCCGGTCCTCGAACGCCACTCGCTGCCGGTGCAGGAGCTCCACGCGGTGTTCCCGTCGCCGAAGCTGGTGCCGTCGAAGGTCGCGGCCTTCATCGGCTTCCTGCAGCAGGCGCTGGGCGAGCGTTGGTGGGCAGCCGGCGATCCCGTGAAATCGTAGTGGTGGTATACCCTCGTCCACCTATTGCCCGGTGCGGGGGTGCCGGCTAGGCTTCGAACCCGACATCAATAACAGTCTGCGTGCGATTCCTCGGACAGGGTCCGCAAGGCGGCCGACACCGCAGCTGGGAGCACCGAATTGGAATTCTCTAGCCTGCGTTACGCCGACGTGATCGTCGTCGCCCCGGCCGGACGCATCGATCACGCGAGCGCCGAGTCGTTCCAGATGACGCTCGAGCCGATCCTCGTCGCCGCCTCCGGCATGAACGGCGCATTGCTGCTCGACCTGTCGAAGGTCGGCTACATCAGCAGCGTCGGCCTGCGGGTCGTGATGATGGCGGCCAAGCATCTGCGCGCGAGGAAGGCGCGGATCGCCGCCGCCGCGCTGCAGCCGATCGTGCGCGAGATCTTCGAGATCGCGCGCTTCAACCACGTCGTCGAGCTGTTCCCGTCGATGGACGACGCGCTGCGCGCGCTGTCCGAGCCGGCCCTCGCGGCCTACCAGGCCGGCACCGGCTCGAGCGCGCAATGAAACGCGTCCGCCTGTGGGGCACGCGCGGCTCGCTGCCGGTCGCGCTGACCGCGGCCGGCGTGCGCGCCAAGCTGCGCAGCGCGCTGCGCGGCGCCTCCGGACGGACGTTCGATTCGGACGAGGCGGTCGAGCGCTACCTCGACGGGCTCGATTTCGCGGCCGCCGGCACCTACGGCGGCCACACCTCGTGCGTCGAGATCGAGACCGGCGGGCCCGACTACGTGCTCTGCGACCTCGGCAGCGGCGCCCGCCCGTTCAGCCAGGCGGCCGTCATGCGCCACGGTCCCGACCATCCGCAGACCTACCACGTGTTCCTGTCGCACCTGCACTGGGACCACATCATGGGCCTGCCTTTCTTCGTGCCGGCCTACATCCCGGGCAACACGATCCGCTTCTACGGCGGCCACGCCGAGCTCGAGGCGGCGCTGCGCCGCCAGCAGGAGAAGCCGTCGTTCCCGGTCGAGATGACCATCATGCCGGCGACGCTCGATTTCGTCCGCCTGCAGCCCGGCACGGTGCACGAGGTCGCGGGCATGTCGGTCACCGTCATGAAGCAGCGCCACTCGGGCGACTCGTACGGCTACCGCTTCAGCGCCGGCGGCCGCACCGTCGTCTACACCACCGACTCGGAGCACCGCCTCGTCAACCCCGCCGAGACTGCGCGCTTCGTCGAGCTGTTCCGCGACGCCGACCTGGTGATCTTCGACGCCATGTACTCGCTCGCCGACTCGATCTCGGTGAAGGCCGACTGGGGCCACTCGAGCAACATCGTCGGCGTCGACCTCTGCCACCACGCCAACGTCAAGCACCTGTGCCTGTTCCACCATGAACCGGTGTTCGACGACGCGACCATCGATCGCGTGCTGAAGGAGACCCGGCGCTACGAGGAGATCTCGCGCGAGAACGCCGCGCCGCTGCACGTCAGCGCCGCCTACGACGGGATGGAAATCGATTGGTGAGCGGCTCGGCTGCCTAGCAGGCTGTCGAAGTACGTTTCGGGGTCGCGTCAGTGCCGCCGAAGCTTTCGTACCGCGCCACCGCGCTGCTGACGCTCACCGCGCTCAGCGTGCTGATCTGGCTGCAGCCGCCCTGGCTGCGCCGCATGCAGGCGGCCTGGTTCGACTCGATGCAGGCGGTCGCGCCGCGGCCGATCCGGTCGATGCCGGTGACGATCGTCGCGATCGACGACAAGAGCCTGGCCGTGCTCGGCCAGTGGCCGTGGCCGCGCACCGTGCTGGCCGACCTGGTGCGCGCGATCGATGCCCACGGGCCGGCCGCGATCGGCATCGACGTGCTGATGCCGGAGCCGGATCGTCTGTCGCCCGATCGCCTGCTCGCGCACCTCGGCGAGCAGGACCCGGCGTTGGCGCGCCGCCTCGCCGAGCTGCCGTCGAACGACCGCCTGCTCGCCGACGCGATCGGCGCGGCGCGCGTCGTCCTGGTCGCCGCCGGCACGCACGAGGGCAGCGGCGGCGGGCTGCGTGCGGCGCCGGTGGTCGTGACCGGCGCCGGCGCGGGCAACGGACTGGCGCGCTACGCCGGCGTCATCGCGAACGTCGAGCCGATCGAGAGCGCGGCGGCCGGCCACGGCGTGATCTCGGTCGAGCCGTCGAACGCGGTGTTCCGGCGCTTCCCGCTGATCGTCGATATCGACGGCACGCTCGCCCCGGCACTCGCGACCGAGATGCTGCGCGTCGCGCTGAACCAGCCGTCGGTGCGGCTCTGGCGCAGCGCCGCGCGGATCAGAGGCGTCTCGGTCGGCGACTACAGCGTGCCGACTGAAGCCGACGGCTCGCTGACGCTCTACTACTCGCGTGGCGACGCCCGGCGCTATGTCTCGGCGGCCGACGTGCTGGCCGGCCGGGTCGACCCCGAGGCGCTGACGCGCAAGCTGGTGCTGATCGGCGCGACCGGCGGCGGCCTGCGCGACGACTACCGGGCGACGCCGCTCGGCGAGCCGATGCCGGGCAGCGAGCTGCATGCCCAGCTGCTAGAGAACCTGTTCGACCACAGCTACCTGCATCGGCCGGCCTGGGGACGCTGGCTCGAGCTCGGCGTCTTCGTCGCGCTCGGCCTGCTGCTGATCCGCGCGACGCCGCTGTGGCGCCCGCAGCGCGTCGCCTGGTTCGCGTTCGGCTGCGTCGTGGCGGGCGGCGCGGCCGCGTTCGCGGCGTTCCGGACCCAGCGCCTGCTGTTCGACGCGACACCGGGCGCCAGCCTGCTGCTGCTGTTCAGCATGCTGCTGGTGATGACGCTCGCCGCGGCGGCGCGGCGCCGCCGCCGCCTCGAGCGCACCGTGCAGGCGCAGCGCGAGCAGGCGGCCTTCGTGCAGGGCGAGCTCGACGCCGCCCAGCGCATCCAGGCCGGCATGCTGCCGAATGCCGATGCGCTGCGCGGTGATCCGCGCGTCGACCTCGCCGCCTCGATGACGCCGGCGCGCGTCGTCGGTGGCGATCTGTACGACTACTTCTTCGTCGACACCGACCGCCTGTTCTTCCTGGTCGGCGACGTCGCCGGAAAGGGACTGTCGGCAAGTCTCTTCATGGCCGTCAGCAAGGCCCTTTGCAAGAGCGTCGCGCTGCGCGCCGCCGACGCCCCGATCGGCGAGCTGATGTCGATCGCGAACGCCGAGGTCGCGCGCGACAACGCGGCGCAGCTCTTCGTGACCGCCTTCGTCGGCATCCTCGACCTGCGCAGCGGCGAGCTCGCCTACTGCAACGCCGGCCACGACAACCCGGTCGCGCTGCTCGCAGGGCGCGACCCGCTCCGGCTTGCGGGCGGCGACGGACCGGGGCTCTGCGTGGTCGACGACTTCCAGTACCTCGGTGCGAAGCACGCCGTGCAGCCGGGCGAGACGGTCTGCGTCGTCACCGACGGCGTCCTCGAAGCGCAGGACGGCAGCGGCCGGCTGTACGGCGGCGAGCGGCTCGATGCGGCGCTGCGGCGGCTGCACACCGGCGCGACGACTGCGAGCACGCTGATCGATGGCCTGCGGGCCGACGTCGCGTCCTTCGTCGACGGTGCGGAAGCCGCCGACGACCTGACGGTGCTCGCAGTGCGCTGGCTCGGGCCGACGGGCGCAGCGGGCGATGCCATCGGCGAAGGCGCGGCGACTTGAGGCGACGTCAGCGCACGACCACTTCGACGCGTCGGTTGCGCGGCTCGGCGACGCCGTCCGCGGTCGGCACGACCGGGTCGCGCTTGCCGCGCGCGACCACCTCGATGTTCTGCGCGGCGACGCCGAGCCGGATCAGCTCGTTGCGGATCAGATCGGCGCGCTGCCGGGACAACGCGTCGTTGGTCGGATGGCTGCCGACGAGGTCGGTGTGGCCGACGACCAGCACGTCGGGTACCGGGCGGCGCGCGATCTCGGCCAGCGAGGTGTCGACGAGCTGCTTGGACTCATCGGTCAGCGTGTCCTTGCCCTCGATGAAGTACAGCGTGAACTTCGCGGCGCGCGCCGGCTGGGCGGCGAGCGCGCTGCCGAACTGCGCGCCGACGTCCTGCGCGGTCGTCCGATACGGCTTCAGACCGAACAAGCCCTCGCGCACCGCCGCATACGGCTGGTCGAGGGTGACCGGCGCCTGGCCGTCCTTCGTGACCGTGACCTCGGTCTTTCGGCCATCGGCTTGGGGCAGGAGCACGACCGTCGTCCGCGAGGTCGCGCAGGCGCCGAGCAGCAGGCCCAGGCACAGCAGCGCGATGGCGCGGACGAGTCGCGGCGCCATCTCAGTCGCCGACCTTGACCGCGAACTCGGTGCCGCGCACGCCGAGGATCGCGGCCGGCGTGCGCACCGTCATCGCCTCGGGCGACTGCTTCGCGATGCGCCCGGAAATCACCGTCAAGGTGCCGCGGTTCAGCGACAGGTTGAAGCGCCCCTGGTCGGTGGCCGGGTCGTGGACGAAGCGATCGAGCGCGAGGCGGCTGTTCGAGCCGGCCGACAGCAGCGAGTCGTCGTTCATCGTGATGCCGACCGAGCCGTCGCTGCCGGTCGTCACCACGTCGGCCGACTGCAGGCGCGCGCCGACCGTCGCCGGCACCGCTGCACCGGCGCGTTCGATCGACACCTGGCCTTTCGAGACCTTGACGCGGCCGATGTCGTCGGCATGCGCCGCGCCGAACCCAGCGTTGCATAGAACCGTCGTGAACGCCAGCAGCGGGAGTTTCATCGGCATCGCCCGCCTCGCGGCGGTCCTCGCAATCGGGTGCCTAGAATACGGCCGCCGTTCCGATTGCGCCACTGCATCGACTGCACGCGTTCGGAGCGCCGCCCAGCATGCCGCGCGGTTCCGCCTCCCCTGTCGAGCAGCGCGAGTTCCCCGCGCGCTTCACGTCGCTGACCGACAGCGCCGAGTTCGTCGACACGTTCTGCGCCCGTCACGGCGTCGACACGGACCTCGCGCTGAAGCTCACCCTGGTCCTCGAAGAGCTCTTCACCAACACGATCACGCACGGCTTCGGCGCCGAGAGCGACGCGCCGGTCCGCATCGCGCTGACTGCCTCGCATGCGCAGTCGGTCTCGCTGATCTTCGAGGACACCGGCCCGGCGTTCGATCCGCTGGCTGCGAACACGCCCCGGCCACACACGCTCGATGGGGCGTTCGGCGCGCGACCGGTTGGCGGT
>Ga0307405_10000843_pt1 | contig 12073 bp, 9 predicted proteins | sample 322Cmetagenome_2_FD_203311 | JGI IMG/M metagenome (GOLD analysis project Ga0307405, IMG submission 203311) | Maize rhizosphere microbial communities from greenhouse at UC Davis, California, United States - 322HYB-C-1 | ecosystem: Host-associated > Plants > Roots > Rhizosphere > Soil | place...
CTGCATGACCTACCTGTTCTACGAGAACGGCCGGAACCGCATCAACGACTTCTTCGCGGGCGGCACGGCTTACGACCAGGTCGACCTTGCCGAACGCACGCTGCTCGCGGGCGGATGGACGGGGAGCGGCCTGTGGCTCGGGGTGCGCAAGATGAGCCTGCCCGAAGCGCACACCGACTACATCTTCTCGGTCATCGGGGAGGAATTCGGCCTGCTCGTCTGCGGACTGATCGTGCTGCTCTACCTCGCGATCATCGTGCGCGTGCTCGTACGCCTGGTGGACGAGGAGGATCTGTTCACCCTGCTCGCCGGATCGGGGCTCGCGGTGCTGATCGGTGGCCAGGCGTTCATCAACATCCTCGTGAACCTGCAGCTTGCGCCGTCGAAGGGAATGACATTGCCGCTGGTGTCCTACGGCGGCTCCTCGACCATCGCGGTGTGCCTCACCGTGGGGCTGTTGCTCGCGATCACGCGGCGCAACCCGTTCCTCAGGCGCAACTCGCCGGGCCTCTGGCATCGGCTGTTCGGACGGGAGGCGCAGGCATGACCGGCGCGAACCGCCACTACGTCCTCGCCGCAGGCGGCACCGGCGGGCACCTGATCCCTGCCTTCGCGCTCGCGACCGAGCTCGAGCGGCGCGGGCACCACGTCGCGCTGGTCACAGACGAGCGGGGCGCCGCGATTCCGGGCAAGCCGTCGTTCCTGCCGGCGCATGTCCTGCCCGCCGGGCGCTTCGGACAGAACCCGCTTGCCTGGGCGAAGGGGGCAAGTGCGGTGCTGGAAGGGCGCAAGATGGCGCTTCGCCTGTTCGAGACTTTCGAGCCGAGCGCCGTGGTTGGATTCGGCGGCTATCCGGCGCTGCCGGCACTGCTCGCCTCGACCTCTGCGGGCATACCGAGCCTGGTGCACGAGCAGAATGCCGTGCTCGGCCGGGTCAACCGCATGCTCGCCGGGCGCGTGCAGGCGATTGCTACCGCCTATCCCGACATCGCCAGGCTGAAGCCGAAGCACACGGAGAAAGTGCACCTCGTCGGCAACCCGGTGCGCGCCGAGGTGCTGCAACTGCGGCAGGAACCCTTTCCGCCGCTGAGCGAGGAAGGTCTGCTGCGCGTGCTGGTGACCGGCGGCAGCCAGGGCGCGCGGGTGCTCTCCGAGATCGTGCCGGACGGGCTCGCCATGCTGCCCCCGGCGCTGCGCCAGCGGCTCCAGATCACCCAGCAATGCCGCGCCGAGGACATCGACGCGGTGCGCGAGCGGTATCGCAGCCACGACATCCCCGCCGAACTCGGCACATATTTCGAGGACATGGCGACGCGCCTCGCCGACGCGCACCTGTTCATCGGCCGCGCCGGCGCTTCGACCATCGCGGAGCTCACGGCGGTCGGCCGCCCGGCGATCCTGATCCCGCTGCCGATCGCGACTGACGACCACCAGGCCGCCAACACCCGCGAGCTGACCAGGGCGGGCGGTGCGCGGATGATCCGGCAGGAACGGTTCACGCCCAAGGAACTAGCCAAGCAGATTCAGGCTCTCGCCCAACACCCGCAGTCGCTCGCCAACGCAGCGCACGCCGCATGGAACTGCGGCCGGCCCAATGCGGTGAAGGACCTCGCCGATCTCGTCGAGAGCTTCGGCGGGGCCGAGATGATGGACGTGATCCGCGTGGGTGCGGACAAGCCGCAGCGAGCGACGCAAGGCGTAACAGCCGGGCAGGGCGCGGCATGAAAGGCGTCGCGACCGATATCGGGACGATTCACTTCGTCGGCATCGGCGGGATCGGCATGTCCGGCATTGCCGAAGTCATGCACAACCTCGGCTATACCGTGCAGGGTTCGGACATCGCCGAGAGCACGAGCGTCGAGCGGCTGCGCGCGCGCGGGATCGACGTGGCGATCGGCCATGCGGCGGAGAACGTCGAGGGCGTTGCCGTGGTGGTTACCTCGACGGCCGTTCGGCGCACCAACCCGGAAGTCGTCGCCGCACTCGAACATCGCATTCCGGTCGTCCGGCGTGCGGAGATGCTCGCTGAGCTGATGCGGCTCAAGAACACCGTCGCGGTGGCGGGCACGCACGGCAAGACGACCACGACCAGCATGATCGCCGCGCTGCTCGACGCAGGCGGAGTGGATCCGACCGTCATCAATGGCGGGATCATCGAGCAGTACGGCTCCAACGCGCGCCTCGGCGACAGCGACTGGATGGTGGTCGAGGCGGACGAGAGCGACGGCAGCTTCCTGCGGCTCGACGGGACGATCGCGATCGTCACCAATATCGATCCCGAGCATCTCGACCACTACGGCGACTTCGACGGGGTGAAGGACGCCTTCATCGAGTTCATCCACAACGTGCCCTTCTACGGCGCGGCGATCCTGTGCATCGACCACCCCGAGGTCCAGGCGGTGATCGGCAAGGTCCGCGACCGGCGCGTGGTGACCTACGGCTTCTCGCTCCAGGCCGATGTCTGCGCGGTCAACGTGCGGCCGGTGTCCGGCGGCAACGAGTTCGACGTGGTCGTGCGCCAGCGCCACGACGGAGACCGCAGGATCGAACGCGTCCGCCTGCCGATGCCCGGGCGCCACAACGTCCAGAACGCGCTCGCCGCGATTGCGGTGGCGATCGAGATGGGCTGTTCGGACGAGACGATCTGCAACGGTTTCGGCCAGTTCGGCGGGGTGCGGCGGCGCTTCACCAAAGTGGGCGAGGTCGCGGGCGCGATCGTCATCGACGACTACGCGCACCATCCGGTCGAGATCCGGGCCGTGCTGGCCGCGGCGCGCGAGAGTGTGTCCGGCAACCCGGAGGGGCGCGTGATCGCGGTCATGCAGCCACACCGCTATTCGCGTCTCGGCGATCTGATGGACGACTTCCAGAACTGCTTCAACGACGCCGATCAGGTCTACGTCACCCCGGTCTATGCCGCGGGCGAGGAGCCGGTGGCGGGTATCGATTCCGACGCGCTGGTCGCGGGTCTGAAATCCCGCGGCCACCGTGCGGCGACAACCGTCGCCGATCAGGCGGAACTGGCGCGCGCGCTGGCGGGCGAAGTTCGCGAAGGCGATCTGGTCGTCTGCCTCGGCGCCGGCGACATCACCAAGTGGGCCGCCGGCCTCGCCGACGCGGTCGGCCGGGAGCGGGCGGCATGATGGACCAGTTCGACTGGCCCGAGCTCGACGACGGCATGGCGCCGGACTGCGCGGTCGAAGGCGCCGTCGCGGGACCGGTCTCCGCCGAAGGCATTCGCGGCACGCTGACGCCGCGCGCGCCGCTCGCCAAGCTCGTCTGGTTCAAGACGGGCGGCGCGGCCGACTGGCTGTTCGAGCCCGCCGATCTCGACGACTTGCGCGAATTCCTGCTCCGGCTCGACGGCGATCTGCCGATCATGGCGCTCGGCCTCGGGTCGAACATGATCGTGCGCGACGGCGGGGTGCCGGGCGTGGTCGTGCGACTGGGCAAGGCCTTCGCCAAGGTGGAGGCCAAGGGCGATCACGTGCTCGAATGCGGCGGCGGGGCGAGCGGGATTCTCGTGTCCTCCACGGCGCGCGACGCCGGGATCGCCGGGCTCGAGTTCCTGCGCGGCATCCCGGGCACGGTCGGCGGCTTCGTTCGCATGAACGGCGGCGCTTACGGCCGCGAAGTGGCGGACGTGCTGATCGATTGCGACGTGGTGATGCCCGGCGGCGAGCTGGTCCGCCTGCCGGCCGCGGACCTACGCTATACCTACCGGCACTCAGCGCTACCCGAAGGTGCCGTCGTTGTCGCCGCGCGCCTCCGCGGCGTTCCTGGCGATCCGGCCGAGATCGGCGCGGAGATGGACCGCATCGCCAAGGCGCGCGAGGAGTCGCAGCCGCTGCGCACCAAGACCGGCGGGTCGACGTTCAAGAACCCCGAGGGCGACAAGGCCTGGCGCCTGGTCGATGCCGCCGGCTGCCGCGGGCTCAGAATGGGCGGCGCGCAGGTGAGCGAGAAGCACGCGAATTTCCTGATCAACACCGGCGACGCGACGAGCGCGGACATCGAAGGGCTGGGCGAAGAAGTACGGCGGCGCGTCTACGCGGATTCGGGCGTAATGCTCGAATGGGAGATCCAGCGGATGGGACGGCCGTGAGCGATATGCAGAAGTACCACATCGTCGTCCTGATGGGCGGTTGGGCCCACGAGCGGCCGGTCTCGCTGATGAGCGGGGAGGGCGTCGCCAAGGCGCTGGAAGCGCGCGGCCACCGCGTCACCCGGATCGACATGGACCGCCAAGTCGCCGCCCGCATCGCCGAAGCGGCGCCCGACGTCGTGTTCAACGCGCTCCACGGCGTGCCGGGCGAGGACGGCACCGTGCAGGGCATGCTCGATCTGATGGGTGTGCCCTATACCCATTCGGGCCTCGCCACCTCGGTCATCGCGATCGACAAGGAGCTGACCAAGCAGGCGCTCGTGCCGCACGGCATCCCGATGCCGGGCGGGCGCATCGTCGAGAGCAAAAGCCTCTACGAACGGGACCCGCTGCCGCGGCCCTATGTGCTGAAGCCGGTCAACGAAGGCAGCTCCGTCGGCGTCGCCATCGTCACCGAGGGCGGCAACTACGGCAATCCCATCGCCCGCGCGGCGAAGGGCCCGTGGCAGGAGTTCGACCACCTGCTGGCCGAGCCGTACATCCGCGGCCGTGAGCTGACCGTCGCGGTGATCGACGAGGCGGACGGCCCGCGCGCGCTGACCGTGACCGAGCTCGTCCCTAAGTCGGGCTTCTACGACTTCGATGCGAAATATACCGACGGGCTGACCGAACATATCTGCCCGGCCCACGTCCCCGAGCACATCGCGCGTCTGTGCATGGACCTCGCCGTGCGCGCGCACCGCGTGCTCGGATGCAAGGGCTGCAGCCGCACCGATTTCCGCTGGGACGACGAGCAGGGCGAGGACGGGCTGTTCGTGCTCGAAACCAATACCCAGCCCGGCATGACACCGCTCAGCCTGGTGCCCGAGCAGGCGCGGCACTGCGGAATGAGCTACGAGGATCTCGTCGAGGCGATCGTCGCCAATGCGCTTGCCGGGGGCGGGCACGACGCGGGGGGAGAGGGCGATGGCGACGGTTAGCCGCAAGGCGACGAAGGGCGTGCGGCGCTCTACCGCGGCCAAGGGCCGCGCGCAGACCGCACGGCGGGCGCGGGCGAAGACTGGCTCCCTGCTCGACAAGCTGATGACCGTGCTGCCCTTCACCGAGGAGCAGCTTCACCGCATCTTTCTGGCGCTGATCTTCGGCGGCGCTATCGCGCTTGCGCTGTTCGTCGCCAATCTCGCCGGCGTGCCCGCCATGGCGCAGCAGCAGGTGGCGCTGCTTGCGTCCGATGCCGGGTTCGAAGTCCGCCGGGTCAAAGTGACCGGCGTCGAACGGATGAACGAACTCAAGGTCTACGAGCGCGCGCTGGCGCAGCGCGACATGCCCATGCCGCTGGTCGATCTGGAGGCGCTGCGCGCGGAGCTGCTCGAGCTGCCGTGGGTGGAGGATGCGCGCGTATCGCGCCAGCTGCCCGACAGTCTCGTAATCGACGTCGTGGAGCGCACGCCCCATGCGGTGCTGCGCAAGCCGGGCCGCCTTATGCTGATCGATCCGAGCGGGGCGGAACTCGAGCCGATCTCGCCCGCCAATGCCAAGGGCATGCTGGTCATCGCCGGCCCCGGGGCCAGGAACCAGGTCCAGGCCCTGTCCGACCTGCTGGCCGCCGCGCCCGCGATAGAACCGCAGGTGAAGGAAGCCGAATGGGTCGGCAACCGGCGCTGGAATCTCACTTTCGATACCGGCCAGATCCTCGCGCTGCCGCAGGGTGAGGACCAGTCTGCCGGGGCGCTGGTCGCCTTCGCGCGGCTCGACGGGGTCAACCGCCTGCTCGGCGGCAAAGTCGCGACGTTCGACATGCGCGCGCCCGACCGCATCTACATGCGCATCCCGGGCCGTGCGGCGCAGACGCTCGAAGCCAAAGGGGGCGAGTGATGGGCATGCCGCGCATCGGCAAGGTCTTCGGGGCGGTCAACGTCGGCTCGTTCCGCATATCGGCGATGATCATGGGCCTGTCGGAAACGGGCGAGATGATCGTGCTCGGCTCCGGCCACCGCGCCAGCCAGGGCATCAAGCGCGGCTACGTCACCGACATGGCGGCCGCGACTTACGCGATCCGCGATGCGGTCGAGCGCGCCGAGAAGAATGCCGGGGCGAGCATTTCCAGCGTCTGGATCGGGTGCGCCGGGGCGGGGCTGGGGAGCCAGGTCGCGAAAGTCGAGATCGACATCGGCGGTCGGCGGATCGAGGAAGAGGATATCGAGCACCTTCTCGTCGCGGCGCGCGAGAGCATCCAGCCCGACGGGCGCATGGTGCTCCATGCGCAGCCCGCGCACTACACGCTCGACGGCGCGCACGGCGTCGCCAATCCCAAGGGTCTCCACGCCGAACGGCTGGGCGTCGACATCCACGTGATGCTCGCCGACGGCGCGCCGGTGCGGAACCTGATCGAAGCGGTCCAGAACGCACATCTCGACGTCGAGGCGGTGGTCGCGGCGCCGATCGCGGCAGGATATTCGTGTCTCACGCCCGAAGAGCGCGAGCTCGGAACGGCGCTGATCGAGATCGGCGGCGAGGTGACCAACGTCTCGCTCTACGCGGGCGGTATGCTGCTCGGCCTCAAGGCGATCCCCTTCGGCAGCGCGGACATCACCGACGCGATCGCATCTAGCTTTGGCGTCCGCCGCTTCCAGGCCGAGCGGCTCAAGTGCGTCGCCGGCTCCGCGATCGCGAGCCCGACCGACCACCGCGAAATGATTCCCGTAAACGGGCCAGGCGATGGCGGGGACGACACGGCGGCCGGCGGCGGCGAGGCGAACCGGATCCCGCGTGCCGAGCTCGTGTCGGTGGTGACCGAACAGCTCGCCCGGCTCACCGACGAGGTGGGCAAAGCGCTCAAAGCGATGGGCTTTTCCGGATCGCGCGGGAGCCAGGTCGTGCTGACGGGCGGGGGCGCCGAACTCGCGGGGATCGCGGAATTCGCGCAGAGCGCGCTCGGCCGCCCGGTCCGCATCGGCAAGCCGCCGGCGCTACGCGGCTTGCCGGAGGCACATTCCACCGCAGGCTTCGCGACGCTCGCGGGGCTGTGCCTCTATGCCGCGGACGACCCGATCGACATTCGCTCGGTCGGTCCGAGCTACCAGTCGACCATGCGCTACACCGGCCTGGGGCTCGTCAACCGCGTGGCGCGCGCCGTGCGGGACTATTTTTGATATGAACGCCGGGCGGTTAACCACTGTGGATAAGCGATTGCGCCCTATGCAACGGGGATTCGCTTTGTGCCAAACTGTGTGGCCAGAAACCTTCGCGCATACTACCCCTTGGAGCGACACCCCATGAGCATCAATATCGGCCCCGCAGCATCCGAAGACCTGCGCCCCCGCATTGCGGTGATCGGCGTGGGCGGCGCGGGCGGAAACGCCATCGCGAACATGATGGCCGCGCAGATCGAAGGGGTCGAGTTCATCGTCGCCAACACCGATGCGCAGGTGCTCAGCAATTCGCCCGCACCCACGCGCATCCAGCTCGGGCCGGAGATCACCGGCGGGCTCGGCGCCGGCGCCCGTCCCGAAGTGGGCAAGGCCGCGGCGGAAGAGACTGTAAGCGAGATCGAACACGCGCTCGACGGCGCGAACATGTGCTTTATCGCCGCGGGCATGGGCGGCGGCACGGGCACGGGCGCGGCACCGGTCATCGCCGAACTCGCGCGCCGCAAGGGCGTGCTGACCGTGGGCGTGGTGACCAAGCCGTTCCTATTCGAAGGCACCCGCCGCATGCGCGCGGCCGAGGCGGGAATCGTCGAGCTGCAGAAGCATGTCGATACGCTGATCGTCATTCCCAATCAGAACCTGTTCCTGATCGCCAAGGCGGAAACGACCTTCAAGGAAGCGTTCCAGCTTGCCGACGAAGTGCTGCAGCAGGGCGTCCGTTCGATCACCGACCTGATGGTCATGCCCGGCCTCATCAACCTCGACTTCGCCGATATCGAATCGGTGATGCAGGAAGCCGGCAAGGCTATGATGGGCACGGGTGAGGGCGAGGGCGAGAACCGCGCGCTCGAAGCGGCCGAACGCGCGATCGCCAATCCGCTGCTCGAAGGCGTTTCGATGCAGGGTGCCAAGGGCGTGATCATCTCGATCATCGGCGGCGAGGACATGAAGCTGCTGGAGGTCGACGAGGCCGCCAACCACATCCGCGAACTGGTGGACGAGGACGCGAACATCATCTGGGGCTCGGCCTTCAACGCCGACCTCGAAGGCAAGATTCGCGTCTCGGTGGTGGCCACCGGGATCGACGCGAACGCGGACGCCAGCACGGAAAGCCGCCCGATGCCGCTCGCAGCCAGCCGCGCGCCGAAGCGTCCGGTGCTCGAACTGCCGAGCGAGAGCGAGTACGCGGAAGAGAAGACCCCCGCGCCGAGCCGCGAGCCGGTGTCCTATGCTCCGGCCGATCATGAGGACGAAGACCAGGCGGACGTCGAAGGCGTGGTCGATCCCCTGGCCGGCCTGCGAAGCGAGATCGCCGAATCGCGCGGCAATGGCGCGGCCGGCGAAGGCCTGGCGGAACCTGCCGACGACTCCGACCACGCGGTCGTGGGCGCCGGTCGCGGCTTCGCCCAGCCGGAGCCGGCGCAGGGAGATCAGCGCCCGCGCAAGGAGCCGCTCGATCTGACGTCCGAAGCACCGGCAAGCGGCGCGCGCGAGTCGGCCCGGCAGGACGAGCTCCTGCTTGACGCCGACCGTCTCGCGGAGGAGAATCGCCCGGTTCAGCCGCGCGTCGATGTCGGTCCCGGCATCGGCCGCCGCCGCGGACTTGTGAGCGAGGAGGGCGGTTCGAGCGGCGGTTCGACGCTGTTCGAGCGCATGGCCAATCTCTCGCGCGGCTCGGCCGACAAGGACGCGAAGAATCCGCCCCGCGACGAGAATCGGGACGACGAGGACGACGGCAGCTCACTGAACATCCCGCGCTTCCTCGGCCGGCAGAACAACCAGTAGGCGCGCGCCCGGGCTTCGTTTCGAAACGGTTCAACTGCGCTGTGCGATAGCCACCCTATGAAGGTGAGCCGTGGGCGACTATGGCCGGTCGCCATCGCTATGCGAAAGAATCTCGGCCATATCCTGTCTGGAGCGACCGCGCTCGCGGTGTGCGCCGGTGCGGCGCCCGCCGCCGCGCAGAACGACGCGCCGGTGTCGCGCGCGGTCGTCCAGCCGTTGCCGCCACCGAGCGTCAGCGATCTGGGCGACGCACTCCGCCGCCTTGCCCGTAACGCGCGCGACGTCGATGCGCTGATCGATGCGGGCAATGCGTCGCTCGACCTCAACGATATCGAAGCGGCGATCGGATTCTTCGGCCGCGCGCAGGAGCTTTCGCCGGAGAACGCGCGGGTCAAGCTGGGGCTCGCCGGCGCCTTCGTCCGCTCGGGGCGGCCGATCGAGGCGCTGCTCCTGTTCGGGGAAGCGGAACGCGCCGGCGTCTCGACCACGACGTTGGCGAGCGCGCGTGGCCTCGCCTACGATCTTGTCGGCGACAATGCCGCGGCGCAGGTGCAGTATCGCCAGGCGCTCACGACCGAGCAAGACGACGAGACCGTCCGCCGCCTCGCCATCAGCCAGGCCATCGCCGGCGACCGCAAGGGTTTCGAGGCGACGCTGTACCCGCAGCTCGCGCGCGAGGACTATGCCGGATTCCGCACGCGCGCTTTCGGGCTCGCCATTCTCGGCGAGGAGGAGGAAGCGGTCGCGATCGCCGAGACGGTCATGCCGCGCGACCTTTCAGCGCGGATCGCGCCCTATCTGCGCTACATGCGGCGCCTGACGAAGGCGCAACAGGCCGCCGCCGCCAACCTCGGCGTCTTTCCGCGGGCCGCGCAGATCGGCCGCGACGATCCCCGCATAGCGCAATATTCCGGCGGCGCGCCGGCGGCGGCCGGCGCGGACACGCGGCTCGCGCCCGCCGGAGAGCCGCTCGGATCTCGCACTGCGGCGGAACAACCCGCGCAGCAGGTGGTGCGCACGGCGCCGCAGACCATGGTTTCGCGGCCGGTCGTGCAGGAAGTGCCCGAGCCCGAGCCGCAGCCCGCCCGGACGGCAAGTGCCTCCCCGGCCGAGCTGCCGCCCGCTCAGCCCGAGCAGGTAGCCCAGGCTCCGCAGCAGGTGGCTCAGCCGCCGGAGCAGATGGTTCAGCAGGTGGCCGCAGCTCCGCGGCAGGTGACGCAAGCGCCGCAACAAGTCGCGCAGGCGCCGGCACGGGTTGCCCTGGCGGCGGCTACACCGGTGCCCGCACCCGGGTTCGATCTCTCGGCCGTCGCCGCGAGCACGCCTGCGGCGGCAAGCAGCGCTCCAGCCGCGAACGATCCCCCTCCGGCCAGTGTCGCGGACGCCTTCGCCGGGTTCAAGCTCGCCCCCGAGCCCTCCTTCGCGCGATCGACCGGCGCGGTCGACATCACTCTGATCGAACCCCCGCGCGAAGTGGCGGAGAAGCCGCCCGCCAAGCCCAAGCCGCCGGCGCATCCCAGTCGCTTCTGGGTCCAGGTCGCGACCGGGCGCGATCTTTCCGCATTCAGGTACGACTGGCGCCGAATCAGCCGGAAGGCGCCTGAAATTCTTGGCGATTTCAAGCCGATGACGACGCCCTGGGTGGAGGCGAACCGGCTTCTGGCAGGGCCGTTCGAGAGCGAGAAGGCGGCGGAGGAAGCGGTCGCGAAGCTGCGCGAGGCCGGGCTCGACAGCTTCACCTTCACCAGCGAGGAAGGGCAGGAGATCGTCCCCCTCGGCTAGGCCGCGTCCACGGCTTTTGCACAAGCTTTGAACAGTCTTGTGCGGTTCTCCCCAGCAGCAAGCGCGGTGGCGATTGCCACGCCGCCCCCTCTCGCTGCATCGAGCGGCTCGTACTCCTAACCGGGACTTAACCTCTATGAGAACGGGCGCGAAGGGCATTCTGGACAGCGACGACGCGGCACCCGTGGACATGCTCGCGGCGTTATTCGAGGCGCGCGGGTGGCCGTGCAGGTCATTGTCGGAAGAGGAAATTCTCGGCGAGATCCAGGGGAGCTGGGGCAAGTACCAGTTGCGCGGGATCTGGCGGCATGAGGACCGGGTGCTGCAATTGCTCAGCCTGCCCGACATCCGCGTCCCGCGCGAGAAGATGCGCGACGCCTACGAGCTGCTGGCGCTGGTCAACGAACAGCTCTGGCTCGGCCACTTCGACATCTGGTCGCAGGGCGACATGCTGGTCTACCGCAACGGCGTCATGCTCGGCGCGGACGGGCTGCTGGGTCTCGATCAGGCGCAGGCACTGGTGGAAACCGCGATCGACGAATGCGACCGGTTCTACCCCGCATTCCAGTTCGTCCTGTGGAGCGACAAGGCACCGCGTGACGCGCTCGCCAGCGCTCTGATCGACGCCGCGGGCGAGGCCTGAACGCTCTCGGCGGCGGACGACCCCGCGGATCGTGTTCGATTTCCGTGCATCGACCTTGAAAATCCTCCCCAAACCGCAGATATTGACCGGGTTAGCCGGCAGCTATTCCGCGGCCGGCAGTGGAGAGTTGAAAGACAATGGCTGATTGGAACGAACCCCGCCGGTCTCAGACGGGATTCGGTGCATCGCCCGGCTATCGCGGCCAGGTCGCCACCGGCGAGACCTTCGACGCGGGCCTCAGGCAGCATATGCTGTCGATCTACAATTACATGACCTCGGGCGTGCTGCTCACCGGCATCGTCGCCGCGCTGACGGCGCGGTCGGGCCTCGCCGCGCAGATGGTCGGCAGCCCGCTCATGTGGCTGGTGATCCTGTCGCCGCTCGCCATCGTGCTCGCGATGAGCTTCGGCGCCAACCGCTTCAGCAAGACCGCCCTCCAGGCGATGTTCTGGGGCTTCGCGACGCTGATGGGCCTGTCGCTGTCGACGATCTTCCTCGTCTATACCGGCGCCTCGATCGCGGCGACGTTCTTCGCCACGGCGGCCGCCTTTGCGGGTCTGAGCCTGTTCGGCTACACCACCAAGAAGGACCTCAGCGGCTTCGGCAGCT
>Ga0307405_10000846_pt1 | contig 12057 bp, 8 predicted proteins | sample 322Cmetagenome_2_FD_203311 | JGI IMG/M metagenome (GOLD analysis project Ga0307405, IMG submission 203311) | Maize rhizosphere microbial communities from greenhouse at UC Davis, California, United States - 322HYB-C-1 | ecosystem: Host-associated > Plants > Roots > Rhizosphere > Soil | place...
CAATGTGGTGAGAGCTCGGCGGGCGTCTCCACCCGACCGGCCGGCAATCAGCCGGACCATATCGGGCGTCAGGACAATCGGAATGTCGGTCGCGTGCAGATGATCGATGCCTCGCCGAACGACCCGTTCCATTTCACCAAGCGTCAAGGGCTCGAGCCGAATGATCGTCGAGCGAGAGACAAGAGCGGGTGTCAGGACATGGAACGGATTGCCAGTCGTGGCGCCGATGAAGTCGACGAGCCCCTCTTCGCAAAGCGCCAGAAGATCGTCGGTTTGGGTCGCCGAGAAGCGTTGAACCTCATCGACGAAAATCAGGGTTGGATGGATGCGGGCGCCGTCGGCGATCCGGCGGATATCGGCAACGCCCGCCCGTGTCGCATTGAGAGGTCGGAACGTCTTGCCAAGCATGTTGCCGACGGCGCGGGCGATCGACGTCTTGCCGAGGCCGGGAGGACCGTAGAGTATGATGCTTCCCAGCCGGCCGGCCGCGATACGCCGGCGCAGGATGGAGCCAGGAGCAACAACAGCTTCCTGGCCAATGATGTCGTCGAGCGTCGCTGGCCTCAGCGCCGCGGCAAGAGGTTGCGGATTCATCCGTCCAGCAGTGTCAAACAGGTCGCTCATCAGGTCATCCGGCGGGTCGGCAATCACTCATCCGTGGCTCGTCAGCCATTTTGCCGCTCACAACGCGCCGTGATCGGCAGATGCCCGGTTTAAGATGAAGATACCGGATCCGCAAGACATCTGGCGCAAGGCCGATATCGCGCAGCACCTGCCCGCGACATGCTTTCGCCTGCGATCCGGTCCGTGGACTTCCAGCACTTCCAGCAAAAGCGCGACGGATGGGGCGAAGGCCTATCCTTGATCAGCAATCACGCACTTGCTGCCCCAACTGCTGCAACAGCTTGAAAGCGTCATATCTCCGCAGGTGAATATCGGCGGCCGGGCCCGCGGATGGCGTGAACGTTCCGTCGACCATCGTCAGCATGCTCATCGCGTCGCGAACATCGCGGTAACGGCCACTGGCGACCGCGCCAAGGATAGCCGCGCCTAGCAACACCGGTTCATCGGCTGACGTCGCGACAATAGGCTTGCCACAGGCATCCGCCAAAAGCTGACGAACGAAAGCCTGCTGCCCGGCCCCGCCGCTGATGACGACCGTATCGATCTCGACACCCGCCTGCGCTTGTGCGTCGATGATCTGCCTGAGCCCATAACCGATGCCATAGAGCCCCGCCACGTACAGCCGGACGAGGCTGTCGATATCGCGTTCCATGCCAAGGCCCGCGATCAGCGCGCGGGCGTGCGGATCGGCCAGCGGTGCGCGGTTACCCAGGAATTCAGGGACGACGTGAAGGCCTGTCACGAGCGAGGCGGCATCGGTTCCCGCTGTGCTGGCGGCGAGGTCGGCAAGCATGATGGGAAGCGGTTGGCCTTTGTCCTTTGCAATTTGCGTCGCTTCCGCCGCGGCAGGATGAAAGGAGAGAAGCTGTTCGATCGCAGCACCCGCGGCACTCTGGCCGCCTTCATTGAGCCAAAGCCCAGGAACCATCGCGGAATAGTAGGGTCCCCATACGCCCTGCACGAAGGCCGGTTCGACTGTTGATGTCATCGTGCAGGATGAGGTGCCGAAGACATAGCCGAGGTTCGCCGTCGGTCCGTCCCCGAAGCCGACCGTCCCGATCCCGCCGGCATGGGCATCGATCAGTCCGGCGGCAACCGCCGTCCCCGGCAACAGACCGAGTTCCGCCGCCGCAGCCGGCGTCAGGCCGCCACCAAGCGCCGAGCCTGGTTCGACAATCGTCTGGCCGATGCGGGCAAAGCCTTCATCCGCCAGCGCGCCGAGGCCGACTTCCTCGAAATATGTCGGATCCCAGCGTTTCTCGTGCGCGAGATAGGTCCACTTGCAGGTGACGGTGCAGGTGGAGCGCGAGAGGTCGCCGGTGGCGCGCCAGGTCAGGTAATCGGCGAGATCGAGGAATTGCCACGCCGCGTCGAACACGTCAGGCCGATTCTCCTTCAGCCACAGCAGCTTGGGCGTCTCCATCTCGGGAGAGATGCGCCCGCCGACATAGCGCAGGACCTCATGGCCGAGCGCATTGATCCGCTCCGCCTGCGAAACCGCCCGGTGATCCATCCAGACGATGATGTTGCGCTCGGGATCCTCCGATGGGCCGACCGGCAAGGGCTTGCCCTGGTCACCGAGGACGACGAGCGAGCATGTCGCGTCGAAGCCCAGTCCGACGACGGTCTCCGGGCTTACGCCTGCATCTTGAACGGACTGACGCACGGCGTCGCGGACCGCCCGCCAGATCTCGTTGCTCGACTGTTCGACGATCGATCCCGCCTCGCGGTAAAGCGTGATGTCGCGCTTGGCCGAAGCCAGCATCCGTCCGCCGAGATCGAACACCCCCGCGCGAGCGCTTCCGGTGCCGACGTCAACGCCGATCACGTAGCGCGGTGTTTGGACTTCGTCGCTCATGGTCTCTCATCTTTCTGGCATGAATGGCTGATGCCCGCGCATCGCGCGGAGATCACGGTCTCTAGAGGTCGACGCTGTTGGGGAGGATCACGAGGTCACGAATGGTCACGTTGCGCGGCCGCGATAGCATGAAGAGCACGCAGTCGGCGACTTCCCTTGGCTGCATCAGGCTGCCATTGGCAAGCGCTTCCTCCATCTTCGCCTTCGGCCAGTCATCAAGCAGCGCGGTCACGACCGGACCCGGCAGGACAGCGCCGACGCGTACGCCGTGTTGCGCGACCTGGCGGCGTGTCGAATGCACGAATGCCTGCACCGCGAATTTCGAGGCGGTGTAGATCGGTTCCCAGACAACCGGCACGACACCGGCGATCGAGCTGGTGAACAGGATGTCGCCCGACTTCTGGGCGATCATGTGCGGCAACACGGCATGAACGGAGCGGAAGGCTGCGTTGATGTTGAGGTTCAGCATCCTGTCCCAGGCATCGGGATCGCCTTCGGCGACCTGCCCGCCGATATAGGCGCCGGCATTGGCGTGGAAAATGTCGAGCCCACCAGCGATCTCCAAAATCCTGGGAAGGATGCCAGAGAGTTGCTTGCCGTCGAGAAGATCGACGACGAGAGGGAATGCGCGCTCGCCGAACTCCGCGCAGATTTCATCCAGTCTGTCCTTGGCGCGGTCGATGAGAACGACGGTCGCGCCTTCGGCGTGCAATGTGCGGGCGCATTCGAGGCCGATGCCGGAAGCCGAGCCGGTGATGGCGGCGACTTTGCCTTTCATGAGGTCGGTCATGAATTTACTCCTAGAAGTTTGATCAGGCGCGTCCGTGGCTGACGCGGGAACGACGGGCGAGCGAGTCGACGATGACGGCAATGGCGAGAACGCCGCCCGTGATCATGTAGCGCAACGACGAGCTGAGGTTGAGCAGGGTCAGGCCGTTGGAGATCGCCTGGATGACGATGATCCCGAGCAGCGCGGAATAGGCGCTGCCACGGCCGCCGAAGAGGCTCGTCCCACCGATCACGGCGGCGGCGATGGCGTTGAGGTTGACGTCACCAGTGCCTGCCTGCTGGCTCGATGAGGCAAGACGCGAGGCTGACAAAATGCCGCCGATGGTGGCAAGCGTCGAGCAAAGCACGAAGGCGCTCAGATAGATGCGGCGAACATTGATGCCGGCGCGCCGCGCGGCTTCGCGATTGCCGCCGACCGCGAACATCGAGCGTCCCCATTGGGTACGCGTCAGGCCGTAGTTCAAGACCACCGCGATGGCGACGAACAGGCCGAACATCCACGGAATGCCGCGACCGAGGTTGAGATAGTAGACCGCGAATTCGAGTGCCGCGGTCAGCACGACGGCCTTGATGGCTGTCGCCGCGAAGGGCTGCGACGATAGGTTGACGGCAGCGCGTTGCTGGCGTGTCCGCAGGCCCTTGGCGATGATCACGGCGCCTGGAATGAGAGCGAGCAGATAAGACAGCCAATCGGGCATCACCAGGATCTGGCCGAAGCGGACGAGCGGGGAAGCATAGGGAAGGTTGATGCTGCCACTCGGGCCTAGGATGTAAAGCTGCATGCCGAGCAGCGCCAGCAGGCCGGCAAGCGTCGCCACGAAGCTTGGCATTCCCAGCCGATTGTAAAGCACGGCGTAGACGGTCCCGATGACCGCGCCGGCCGCGATGGCCGCGATGATCGCGACGACAAACGGGAGGCCGTTGTTCACCCAGAGAACCCCGAGAATGGCGGATGACAGGCCGCTCATCGAGCCAACGGAGAGATCGATCTCGCCGAGCATCAGCACGCAGACGATGCCGAGTGAAATGATGCCGACGGTCGCGCAGTCGAAGAGCAGGTTGACGAGGTTGTTGGGCGCGAGGAACACCGGATTGAGAAGCGAGAAGACCGTCGAGATGACGATCAACCCGACCGCGACGGGAAGCATGCCCAAATCGCCGGATTTGACGCGATCGATAAAAGCGCCGACCATCGCCATCATGCTGTCGTCATGGCGGACGCGTTCGTCGCTGCGATCGAGCGTCGTGGCGGGTGCGAGTGTTGTATCGGATGGTTTCTGGCTCATGCCGGTCTCCCGCTGTTTTCCTGCGCCGTGCCTGTCTTGCGCTCGATGCGGCGCGAGACGGAATTTTCCGTGGCACCCGTGATCGAGGCCACGAGTTCCTGGTTGGAGGCATCTGGCGTGAAGACGCCGTTGTTTCGGCCCAGCCGCAATACGACGATGCGATCGGCTACGGCGCGGACGTCTTCCATGTTGTGGCTGATGATGATGACGCCCAGGCCGCGATCACGGACCCGCTCGATCAGATTGAGCACCTCGGCGGTCTGCGCGACGCCGAGTGCGGCCGTCGGCTCGTCGAGCATGATGATCTTCGGATTGAGGAGGAGCGACCTTGCAATCGCTACCGTCTGGCGTTGACCGCCGGACAGAGAGGCGATCGGCTCCCTGACGGATGGGATGCGCGCGGCCAGCTCCCGAAGCAGTGTCCAGGCTCGGACCTCCATCGCCACCTCGTCGAGCGACCACGGCGAGAGCTCATGCCCGAGGAACAGGTTGGCGACGACGTCGAGGTTCTCGCAGAGCGCCAGATCCTGGAAGACGGTGGCGATGCCGAGTTCCAGCGCCTTGCCGGGGCTGTCGAGCGATACACTCTGGCCGCAGAACTCGATCGAGCCGGACGATGGCTGGTGAACGCCCGCGAGAACCTTGACTAGCGTCGACTTGCCGGCGCCGTTGTCTCCCACCAGGGCCACGACTTCGCCCGCCTTGACGTCCAGTTCGATATCGGTCAGCGCCGAGACGGCACCGAAATTCTTCGACACGTTTCGTAGTCGCAGGATGGGCTGCCCGCGCTCCGGTACATTGCTTGCTGTGGTGCTCATGGCTGAGGGCCTTTGTACGTCCTTGAGAAACCGGCCGCACGCGGTGCGGCCGGAATGGCGGATCGGCTTTTAGTTGCCGATGCCGAGCTTCTTGCAGCCCTCGGCATATTCGCCGGTGCAGATCTGCTCAGCCGTCTGGATCTTCTTGTCGAAGATTTCCGCCTTGATGTTTTCGGCGGTGACGACGGCCGGGATGAAGAGCTGCGACGGCGTGTTGTAAAGCGTCGTCTTGGCTTCCGGCTTCTCGCCCTTGATGAGCTGGACAGCGACCTGCGCGGCCGCCGCCGCTACGATCTCGGAAGGCTTGGAGATCGTGTTGTACTGGTCGCCCGAGATGATGAGCTGCAGTGCCGCGATCGTCGCGTCGTTGCCGGTGACCGGCGGAACGGGGTTGACGCCCGCCGCCTTGAACGCGGCGATCGCACCACCGCCGGTGCCGTCATTGGCGGCGACCACGCCCTTGATATCGGCGCCGAAGCGCGTGATCTGGCCGGCGGCCCATTCCTGCGCCTTCGGCGGCGCCCATTCCGGCGTGTCGAATTCGGCAAGCGTCTTGTACTTGGATTCCTTAAGTCCGCGATGGATGCCGTCGCGAATAAGGCCGGCGGCCGCATCGGTCGGGGAGCCGTTGATCTCAAGCACGCCGGCTCCGTCAGGCACACCCGACTTCTTCAGATGCTCGACAAGCGACTTGGCAATCGCGTAGCCGATACCTTCATTGTCGAAGGAAACGTAGAAATCGGCAGGCTTGTCCGGGATCGGACGGTCATAAGCGATGACCTTGACGTCCTGGGACTGGGCGAGTTCCACGAGGCCCGCGGCGGCGGCCGAGTCGACCGGATCGAGGACCACGACCTTGGCTCCCTGCGCAATCACCGAGTTGAACTGTTGCTGCTGCAGCGACGCGTCGCCATTGGCGTTCTGGTAGACGACAGTACACTTGGCGCACAGTTTTTCCATTTCCGCCTTGAAGCCCGGAAAATCGTGCTGCTCGTAGCGGGTTGATGCCTGATCGGGCATCAGGAACGCCACCGTGGACGCTTCCTGGGCGAATGCTGCTCCGCCGAGCGCCATCAGCATGGTCGCCGACATCAGGGAAAGTTTGCGATAGGTCATGTTCTCCTCCTTAATTGACCAACGGCAAGGTTCGGCCATTGCCGCAACATCGGCCTGATGCGCGATGCGTCATCGCCTCAAGCCGCGGCTCGACGAGAGCCGCACGGCAAGAGGACCACCAATAGCTGCGAAATCACCTCCCGGTGCCAGCCTCCTAGCTGACACGTATCATCGATTGATCGCACTTGCTCAATCGATGAAGCAAGATTTGCCACTTCTCTGGTTTGATGTCAAGTTAGCGCCCGATACAGGAGATGAGAATTTTGAGTCTGGACAGGCAGCAGAAGCGAACAACGATCTACGACCTTGCGGAACTCGCGGGCACATCCGCGAGCGCGGTCAGCGCTGTCTTGAACGGAAACTGGAAGAAGCGGCGCATCAGCAAGCAGCTTGCGGAGAAGATAACGCGCATAGCCGAGGAGCAGGGTTACGCGCTCAACATGCAGGCAAGTCTCCTGCGTCGCGAGAAGTCGCACATCATTGGGATGATCGTTCCCAAGTACGACAACCGGTATTTCGGTTCGATCGTCGAGCTCTTCGAGACGATGGCGCGTGACAAGGGCCTCTTCCCGCTCATCACCTGCACGCGACGCGACCCCGCGCTTGAGATCGAGGCCGCTCGAACGATGCTTTCGTATCAGGTGGACTGCGTGATCGCGACAGGTGCGACCGACCCAGACAGGATCACCGAGCTTTGCGCCGCCGCCGGCGTACGCACGATCAACCTCGACCTACCGGGCAAACTCGCGCCTTCAGTCATTTCCGACAATTTCGCAGGCGCCCGGGAGCTGACGCGAAGAATTCTCGTCAGTTGCCAACAACGATTTGGCGCCATGGAGCCGCTGATGTTCGTTGGCGGACGCGGTGGCGATCACAACACGATGGAACGCTTGAGGGGCTTTCGCCAGGCACATGCGGATCACGGCATCGACCTTGAGGACGACAGGGTCATCGCCTGTGGCTACGCCCCCGAAAAGGCGCAGACCGCACTTCAGGAGCGCGCCGCCAGCGGTTTGCCGTTTTCGAGAGGCATGTTCGTCAACTCGACGATTACACTCGAAGGTGTGCTGCGCTGGGTGCGGCTCGCCGGACCTGTCAGCGAACAGGAATTCGCTCTCGGCTGCTTCGACTACGACCCTCTCGTCGCCCTCCTCGGCGACAACATCGAGATGGTCCGCCAGGATGTGCCGGCAATGCTGACCCGGATGTTTGAGCTTATTGAGCTCGGAAACTTCGAGCCCACCGTGTCCGAAATCCCGCCCGTTCTGAGGTAAGTGTTACCGCGCGGCCCAGAGAGCACCGCGCCTGAAGATTTCATACATCTGCGGCACATCGAATTCCTTGGCAGCATGGCCAAGCGACGAGTAGAAAACGCGGCCCTTGCCATACATGCGCTTCCAGACGACAGGCATGGTGACGCCATCGATCCAGTAAGCATGTTCACCGGTAAAGGTCGTCGTCGCCAGCACATCGTTCGACGGGTCGACATGCATGTAATACTGCTCGGAACTGTAGCGAAAATCTGTGATCCCCGCCATCAGCGGATCGTCCGGCCGGGTGATGTTGACGGTGTAGTCGATAATGTTGCCGGGATGGGCAACCCACTGTCCTCCCACGATAAACTGATAATCGGTTGAATCGCGAAAGCTGTCGCCGGCGCCGCCATGATAGCCGGCGAACCCAACGCCACCTTCGATCGCCTGCGCCACACCTTTGACTTCCTCCTTTTCGATCTTCGACATTGTCACGATCGGCACGATGAGGCTGAAGTCCTTCAGGTCAGGGCTCGCAAACATGCTTGTCGTCTGTTCCACCAGAACGTCAAACCCCTCCTTCTCAAGGAGATCCCTGACGATGACCGAGCATTGCTCGGGCTCGTGGTCTGCCCAGCCACCCCAGACGATCAGCGCTTTACGCATCGTGTTTTCCTCCTGAATGTTACCTGCCAAGCATTCCGTCGACGAGAGATTGAGAAAGGGCAGCGGGTCGATCCATCTGTCCGCTCCGGATCAACCACGCTCAAGCCACTGAACCTCCTCCGGCGTCAGACTTATCTGCGCGGCGTTGAGGCTATGACGCAGCTCGGAAAGGGTGGCAGGACCGATCAACGGGATCACCGGCCACGGCTGGTTGAGCACATAGGCAAGCGCGATCTGGATCGGGTCTTTGCCAAGGCGCCGGCCGAGCTCCTCAGCTCTCGCCTTGCGCTCGAAGTTGAGATCGGAGTACCAGGCCCGGGCGAGCTCCGGGTCCGACATGTTCCCTGGTGCGGATCGATCGGTGAAAAAGCCTCTGGCCTGGCTGGACCATGCGAAGTTGATGACCTTCTTCTCTTTTAGCCAGCCCTTCCAATCGGCATCGGACGAAGCAATGCATCCGGACCACACCGGATTGACCATCTCGGCGAGCGAGAAATTGTTGGAGAGCACGCTCGGTCTCGTTTTTCCCGTGCGCTCGGCATATTCGATCGCCTGGTCCATGCGCTCGCGCGTCCAGTTCGACCCGCCGATCGGGCCACGGATGCGCCCTGCCCGCACCTCCTCATCCATGGCATCGACGAATTCGCCGACCGGAATGTCGGGATTGTCGCGGTGCATGAAATAGACGTCGACATAATCCGTCTGCATGCGTTCAAGGCTGGTGGTCAGCTGCTTGGCGATCACGTCGGGATAGCAGAGCGGCGAATGCGCGCCCTTTTCGATAATCACCACATCGTCGCGCACGCCGCGACTGCGGACCCACTCACCAATCAGCCGGTCCTGCGTCCCGCCGCCATACTGGAACGCGGAATCGATGAGGTTGCCGCCCGCCTCGTAGAATTCGTCGAGAGCGATCGATGCGCCAGGAAAGGTCGAAAATAGCATCATGCCGAGTGCCAGCATCGACGTTTCCTTTTCGACACCTGGGATGTGTGCTCTCGGCACCATCAGCTGTTTGCGGGCAAGCGCCTCGCCGGTCAACGTCCGGGTGCGGACAGCAGGCGTTTCCAGTTTGTATTCCAGGCCGATCGCCGCACGCCACTTGTCCATGACCTTGAGGTTGCCGAGCGTGTCGGCGGCTGTCATGCCGGGATAGGCAAACTCGCGCCGTTCTTCCCGGATCGCGGCCGCAGCCGCATCGACCTCGAAACTATAGACATGGCGCGGTTCGTCGACCGCGATGTCCCGCCGCTTGCCAGTGGCATCGGATAGCCCGATGATCGCGGCCCCACCCTGCTTGCCGGCGGCGAACCAGAACTGGTCGATCTCGATCGAACCTTCCGTACCGAAGATGCGCAGCACATTGTCCTGCGCCAGCGACACCGAGCAGGCGACTTCGGCGATCATGCCGTTCGGAAAGCGCAGGATGGCGGCGCTCCATTCGTCGACACCGGTCGAGCCGAGATGACCGACGGCGAAAACCTGGTCCGGCTCGATGATGCCGTGCGGTTCGGCAATGCCGGCGACGAGCCGCGCCATCGAGACCGGATAACCGCCGACATCGAGAATGCCACCGCCGGCAAGATCATTGGCAAACAGCCGGTGGTCCTTCTCGAATGGCTTTGCGAAACCGAAACTCGACTTGATCATGCGGACGTCGCCGATCGCCTTGTCCTTCAAGAGCGCGATCAGCTTCAGCGTCAGCGGGTGGAGCCGATACATATAGGCTTCGCCGAGAAAGGTGCCGGCTTCGCGGGCGGCGGTCTGCATGGCCTCCGCTTCGGCTGCGGAAAGGCCGAGCGGCTTTTCGCACAGCACATGCTTGCCGGCCTTCGCCGCCTTGATCGCCCATTCGGCATGGGTCGGATGCGGCGTTGCAATGTAGATCGCATCAACATCGGGATCGGCAAGCAACGCCTCGTAGCCCTTGATGACACGCGCGCCGGGGAAGCGTTCGGCCAGACCTGGCCGTGATGGATCGCGTGTTGCGATCGCTTCGACGCGTCCGGTTTTCGATTGGGCGACGCCTGCAAAGAAGTCAGCCGCGATCCGGCCGGGGCCAAGGATGCCCCAGCGAAGTCTATCCGTATCGGTCATGTCGTGTTCCTAATCTGCCAAGCCGCCGGCCTTTCCGGCGCCCGGTCGTTTCAAGAAAGTCGAACGACGGCGCAGCCGTAGCCGTCGAGGGTAAGTATGCCGTCCACCGGCGTGTCCGCGTCGAGCAGATTGATGCCAACAGGAACGCGCTCGATCCGGGCGGGCTTGTCCAGGTAATTCTGGATGAATAGCAGGCTGCGATCGTCATTCATGCGCATCGTCACCTCGACCCCCTCGGGCAGATCCGCCACCAGCGGCGTGACGCCAGCATCGGTGAACAGCCGCTCGGAAAGCGCCTCCGTCAAATCCGGCGTGAGGTAGGTGCCGAGATAGACCACGCGGCCCTTGCCCACCGCACGGGATGTCGCCATCGGCGTTCCCTCGGCGTAACGGTTGGACCAGATGGCGATGGGCTCGACATCGGCATCGATCGCAAGGTTCTCGTAGAAATGGCCGGCCGCCAGTTCGCGGTTGCCGATCTTGAAACGGCGTTCGCGCCGGTGCGATTCCGCCGGGCGGTTCGGCGGCACGAGGAGACCGCCAGAGCGCTCCATGACCTCGAACAGCCCCTTGGCGCCAGGCGCGGTCAGCCGGCCGAAATCCTCGACACGCACGCCGGTTAGCCGCGAGAGCGAGGAGCCGGGCGCCGTCTCGCGGATGACGTGATTGTTCTCGTCACGCGTTCCCGTGCGGGCGCCGATCACCACCGTGCCACCCTGCTCAGCAAAGGCTTGCAGCCGCTCGGTCCATTCATCCTTCCACATGACCCAATGCGGGATGTAGAGAAGCTTCAGCTTCGAAAGATCGTCCTCGGGATGAATGAAGCCGCAGGCAATGCCACGGTCATAGCAATATTGGTGCAGCAGCACCGCATCGTCCTGCGGGCTCGGAAGGCCGATCGAATAGGTCTTGTGCGCCTCCTGATTGTCGAAATCGGAACCGGCGATGCCGACATCCATGCGCACGTAGGTGCCGAGGATCGTGTCTTTCAGCGCCGTCATCTCGGTGGCGAATTGTTTCGCCTCCTCGTAGCGATGGCGGCCGATGTCATCGTGATCGATGATGCCCATCCAGTAGATCTCGGCGCCGAAATGGGCCGGGCGCCAACGGAAGAACATCAGCCCGTCGGCACCGCGCGCGACCGACGACATGGCCATGCGCCGCATCTCGCCTGGTTCCGGCGTGAGTGTGCAGAAGCCCGGCTGGCTGCCGAAGCCGGATTGCTGTTCCGGTACGATGTAGTTGCCGGAGAACCCACGGCAGATGTCGAGATGCAGCGCCTGAACCTTGGCGTGGTTGCCGATGCGCTGGAACTCGTCGTAGAGCATCGGATAGAGGTCGTAGCCGACGAAATCGAGATCGGTGGTGAATTGGCCGCGAAAGTCGATGTCACGCAGGCCGCCGAGATTATGAAAGACGAACCAGCGGGCGTTGACGCCGCGCAGGATTTCGACCTGATCGTGCTGGAAGCGCGCCGTGGAGAAGGCTAGGAAACGGTGATAATCCTGCAGATGTCCGGGGCTCGGGAAGGTCGGTCCAAAATCGATGGG
>Ga0307405_10000847_pt1 | contig 12050 bp, 7 predicted proteins | sample 322Cmetagenome_2_FD_203311 | JGI IMG/M metagenome (GOLD analysis project Ga0307405, IMG submission 203311) | Maize rhizosphere microbial communities from greenhouse at UC Davis, California, United States - 322HYB-C-1 | ecosystem: Host-associated > Plants > Roots > Rhizosphere > Soil | place...
TATTGCGGGCTGCAGGCGCTGTGCCGGATTCCGATGCTCGAAGAAGCCGGGAACGGCGCCGCGCCGCAGGCTGCCGATGAATGACGTCACGGTGCTCGCGCAGGCCGACGCCGCGGCGCGCGCGAGCGCGCTCGACATTACGCGATCGTGGCTCGTCCAGGCGCCCGCTGGCTCGGGCAAGACGGCGCTATTGATTCAGCGCTTCCTCGCGTTGCTCGCGCACGTCGACCGGCCCGAGCGCATCGTTGCAACCACGTTCACGCGCAAGGCGGCGGCGGAGATGCGCGAGCGCGTGCTCGCCGCATTGCGCGAAGCCGATGATCCCCACGCACCGCCGCCGCGGGCCCGGCATGCAATCGTCGAACGCCGTCTCGCACAGGCCGCGCGCGCACAGGACCGGCGACTCGGCTGGCGCCTCGCCGAGCAGCCGCAGCGGCTGCGCATTGTCACGATCGACGCGCTCGCGGCGGCGATCGCGCGGCAGGCGCCGATCGCTGCGGGTCTCGGCGCGCTGCCCGGATTCGTCGACGATGCGCAGATCCTGTACCGCGACGCCGCGCGCGCTGCGCTCGAGCGAGCGGCAGCGGAAGATCCGCACTGGCAGACGTTCCTGCGCTGGCAGGACAACGACGCCGAGGCGGCGACCCGCCTCGTCGGCCAAATGCTCGCCGCCCGCGACCGCTGGCCTTTGCATATGTTCGACGAGGATGCGGATGCGCTGCGCGCCGACGTCGAGCGCGCGCTCGCGCGGGAAGCGCTGGCGGCCGCCGATCGCGTCGCCGGTTTGATGCCTGATGCACTGCGCGCCGGGCTTTTCGCGTGCGCAGCGCTCGCCGATGTACATCTCGAGGGCATCGATCCGCAGCCCGCCTACGCGGCGTGCGTGCGCGCGCTCGCTGTTGAACGCACGTTGCCGGCACGCGACGATCGCGACGCATGGTGCGCGCTCGCCGACTGGCTGCTGACGAGGAACGGAACGTTCCTCAAGGCGCCCGGCGGCAAGCACGGCTTCCCGGCGCAGGGCGCGGGCGCAGGCGCACGCGAGCGCGCGGCACGCAAGGCGGAGTTCTGCGCGTGGCTCGCCGCCGCGGCCGCCGTGCCCGGACTGGCCGCCGCGCTGCACCGGATGCGCGAATTGCCCCCGTCGACGTTCGGCGACGCGGCATGGGAATTCGTCGTGGCCGCGATGCGCGTGCTTCCCGCGGCGGCGGACGCGCTCGACAGCGTGTTCGCCGCGCGCGGCCAGGCCGATTTCGCCGAGGCAACGCTGCGGGCGTTGCACGCGCTCGGCACACCCGGCGAGCCGACCGATCTGCTGCTCGCGATCGATTATCGCCTCGCGCACCTGTTGATCGACGAGTTCCAGGACACGTCGCAAGCGCAGCTCACGCTGATCGGGCGCCTCACCGAAGGCTGGGAGCCGGGCGACGGCCGCACGCTGTTCGCGGTCGGCGATCCGATGCAGTCGATCTACCGATTTCGCCAGGCGGAAGTCCGGCTGTTCCTGGAATCGCAGCGGGCGCGTGCCATCGGCGGCGTACCGGTCGGCGTCGTCGAGCTCGGACGCAACTTTCGCTCGAAGCCTCCGATCGTCGACTTCGTGAACGAAGTGTTTGCAAACGTGCTGCCCGCGGTGTCCGATCCGGCGCGCGGCGAGGCGGCGTATTGCGCCGCGTACGCCGATCCCCGCGGTGACGCTGCGGGCGCAGGCGGCGACGACCGTGACGACGGCGCGCCGTCGCTCGATTTCGCACATTCGCGCGAGGCCGAGGCCGACGCCGTCGTGCGCAGGATCCGCGCCGCGCAGGCTGCCGGCATCGGCGACATCGCGATCCTCGTGCGTGCGCGCAACCACGCAACGCACCTGCTGCCCGCACTGCGCCGTGCCGGGATCGCCTATTCGGCCGTGGAACTGGAAGCCTTGCACGCCCGGCTCGCGACACGCGACCTGCTCTCGCTCGCGCAGGCGCTCGCGCAGCCGGCCGACCGTCTCGCGTGGCTTGCGATTTTGCGCGCGCCGTGGTGCGGCCTGACACTCCCCGATCTGCTGGCGATCGCGGAAGCGTCGCGCGCGGGCAGTGTGCTCGAAACACTGCGCAGCGGACATGTTGCGGCGCGCCTCACGGCGGAGGGACGCACGCGTGTCGACCGCTTGCTGCGCGCCATCGGGCCGGCGCTCGCGGCGCGCGGGCATGCGCCGTTCGCGACGCGCCTGCGCAGTGCGTGGCTCGCGCTCGGAGGTCCCGCGTGCATCGAAGGCGCGCTCGACCGCGACGGAGCCGATCGCATCTTTGCGCTCGTCGCGGCGCACGAGCGCGGCGGCGACCTTGCCGATTTCGCGACGCTCGCGTGGACGGCCGAGCGCCTGTTTGCCGAAGGCCGCGGTGAGGCAGCGGCGGTGCAGATCATGACGCTGCACAAGGCGAAAGGGCTGCAGTTCGACGCGGTGATCCTGCCGGCGCTCGACTTGCCTTCCGGGCGCGGCGATCAGCCGGTCCTGCGCTGGAAAGTGCGCGAGCATGAAAACACGCCGACGCTGGTGCTCGCGCCGTTGCGACCGCGCATCGGCGTCCAGGCGGACGAAGACCCGGTGTACCGATGGCTGCGGCGTCTCGATGCGGCCGAGGAAGAGGCGGAACTGTCCCGCTTGCTGTACGTCGGGGCGACGCGGGCGCGGCGGCGCCTGCATTTATCGGCGATGGTGGAAACGGACTTCGGCGGCGGCGCGCACGCCTGGCGGCGTCCCGCGCGCGGCACCGCACTCGAGCGATTGTGGGACGCGCTCGCGACGCGCTTGCCGCCATTTCCCGATCCGTTGGCAGCGCAGCAGGCGCCTCGCGCACGCGGTAGCGGAAACTCCGAGTTCGTGCGGTTACCGGACGCGTGGTGCCTTCCCGCGTTGCCGGCGCCGCTTCCGGTCGCGCGCGCACCGGCATCGCGCGCGGACGCGCCCGTCTTCGACTGGGCCGACGCCATCGCGGCGGCGATCGGGACTGTCGCGCATCGGCTCTTTGCGCAAGTTGCACACGAGGGAATCGCGGCATGGAACGACGACCGGGTGGCCCGCGAGCGCGCGCGCATCCTGGCCGAGCTTGCCGCCGAAGGCATCGAACCCGACGTGCGGGAGGAGGCCGTGCAGCGTGTCGCCCGCATCGTCGCGCGCACGCTCGGCGACGAGCGCGGCCGCTGGCTGTTCGACCCGAGCCACGAAGATGCGCACAGCGAATGGGCGCTGGCGGGCGAGGACGACGGCCGCGTTGTGCACGTCGTGCTCGACCGCAGCTTCGTGTGCGACGGATGCCGCTACATCGTCGACTTCAAGACCGGCGCGCACCTGGGCGGTGACGCGAGCGCATTCCTGCGCCAGGAGTTCGAGCGCTATGCGCCGCAGCTCATGCGTTATGCGAGGATCGTCACGGCGTTCGACAAGCGGCCAATCCGCATCGCGCTTTACCACCCGCTGGTTGAAGGCGGGTGGCAGGCGCACCCGTTCGTCTCGGATGGCGCGACCGTTCCGGTAAAATAGTCGGCTTTTCCATACGGATACCGCAGTGCGAAAGGCCGGCCGCGCAGGCTTCGCCCGACGCCATGGCGTGAGGTGTGCGGGTACAGCGGAAACTGACGGGCGGGTCCGGCGAGCCGGTGGCGCTGACGATCGGCAACTTCGACGGCGTGCATCGCGGTCACCAGGCGATGCTCGCGCGGCTGATCGATGCGGCCGAGGATCTGGGTCTCCCGCCGGCGGTCATGACGTTCGAGCCGCACCCGCGCGAATTCTTCGCACCGGCGGGCGCGCCGCCGCGGCTTTCGACGCTGCGCGCCAAGCTGGACCTGTTCCGCGCCTACGGCGTCGCCATCACCTACGTCGCGCGTTTCAATGCGCGCCTGGCGTCGCTGACGGCGGGCGAATTCGTGACCGACGTTCTGGAGAACGGCGTCAACGCGCACTGGGTGCTGGTCGGTGACGACTTCCGTTTCGGCCGCGGCCGCCAGGGTGACCTCGCGCTGCTGCGCGCCACGGCGCGCGGCTTCAGCGTCGAGGCGATGCGCACCGTCGAGGTTGCCGGCGAGCGTGCGTCGAGCACGGCGGTGCGCGATGCGCTTGCCAAAGACGATCTCGCGCGCGCCGAGGCGCTGCTCGGACGCAACTACGCGATCAGCGGCCACGTCGGGCACGGCGACAAGCGGGGACGCGGCCTCGGTTTTCCGACGGCGAACGTGGCGCTGCGCCGCATGCCGCCGCTGACCGGAATTTTTACCGTGCGCGTGCACGGCCTGCCAGGAGGACCGCGCACCGGCGTTGCGAGCGTCGGTGTACGACCGACGGTGAAGACGGACGGCAAGCCGCTTCTCGAAGTGTTCATGCTCGACTTCGACGAGACGATCTACGGCCGGCGCATCACCGTCGAGTTCCTGCACAAGTTGCGCGACGAGGCGCGCTTTCCCGACGTCGAGGCGCTTGCCCGGCAAATGGTGCGCGACGTCGCGGATGCGCGCGAGTATTTCGCCGCGCACGGCTGACGTGAACCCGCGGCGCTCGAAACCCAAAGTGCATCCATGCCCGACGAACCCCGAACCGATTACAAGTCGACGCTGAACCTTCCCGACACGCCGTTTCCGATGCGCGGCGACCTCGCGCGCCGGGAACCGGGATGGGTCGACACGTGGCGCCAGGGCCATGTGTACGAAGCGATTCGGGCGGCCTCGCGGGGCCGGCCGCGCTTCGTCCTGCACGATGGCCCGCCGTACGCGAACGGCGACATCCACATCGGACACGCGGTCAACAAGATCCTGAAGGACACGATCGTCAAGAGCCGCACGCTTGCAGGCTACGACGCTCCGTACGTGCCGGGATGGGATTGCCACGGCATGCCGATCGAGGTTCAGATCGAGAAGACGCACGGCAAGAACCTGTCGACCGCCGAGACGCAGCGTTTGTGCCGCGCGTATGCGACCGAGCAGATCGAGCGCCAGAAGGCCGATTTCCAGCGGCTCGGCGTGCTGGGCGACTGGGAGCATCCGTACAAGACGATGGACTTCCGGAACGAGGCGGACGAAATTCGCACGCTCGGCCGGCTGTTGCAGAAGGGTTACCTGTATCGCGGCCTGAAGCCCGTGAACTGGTGCTTCGATTGCCACAGCGCGCTCGCGGAAGCGGAAGTCGAGTACGAGGATCGCGTCGACGTCGCCATCGACGTCGGCTTTCCACTCGTGGACACGAACGAGCGGACGAGGCTCGCGCGCGCGTTCGGCATCGATGCGCTTCCCGACGGACCGGTCTACGCCGTCATCTGGACGACGACGCCGTGGACGATTCCGGCGAACCAGGCGCTCAACGTTCATCCCGATGTCGTCTACGCGCTGGTGACGACGCCGCGGGGATCGCTCGTGCTGGCAAAGGACCTCGTGGCCGCATGCCTTGCGCGTTATGGCCTGCCGGGCGAAGTGTCAGCGACGGCCTCGGGCGCGGCGCTCGAAAAGATCGCGTTCCGCCATCCGTTCTACGACCGTGCCTCGCCCGTGTATCTCGGTGATTTCGTGACGCTCGATCAGGGCACCGGCATCGTGCACAGCTCGCCCGCGTACGGCATCGACGACTTCCTGTCGAGTCGCCGCTACGGGATGTCCGACGATGAAATCCGCAATCCGGTGCAGGGCGATGGCCGGTTCGCGGCCGACCTGCCGTTCTTCGGCGGCTTGCGGATCTGGGACGCGAATCCGCGCATCGTCGACAAGCTGAAGGAATCGGATGCGCTGTTCCATGCGGAAAAATTTCCGCACAGCTACATGCACTGCTGGCGGCACAAGACGCCGATCATCTATCGCGCGACGACGCAGTGGTTCGCGGGCATGGACGACGTGCCCGGCTTTCGCGGCGTCAAGCCTGCGGAGACGCTGCGAACGACCGCGTTGCGCGGCGTCGACGGCACCGAGTTCTTCCCTGCGTGGGGCAAGGCAAGGCTGCGCGGGATGATCGCCAATCGCCCCGACTGGACGCTGTCGCGGCAGCGCCAGTGGGGCGTGCCACTGCCGTTTTTCGTCGATCGCGAGACCGACGAGCTGCATCCCGACACGCTCGAGCTGCTCGAGCTCGCCGCGACGAGAGTCGAGGCGGGCGGCATCGAGACGTGGTTCGAGGCGACGAGCGAGGATTTCGGCGTCGACGAGAAGCGCTACCGCAAGATCACGGACACGCTCGACGTCTGGTTCGACTCCGGCACGACGCACCAGACGGTGATGGGCGGGCCCGACGGCCGGCGCACGGGCGCGGGCTCGCATCCGCAGCAGACAGGATTTCCCGCGGATCTCTATCTCGAAGGCTCGGACCAGCATCGCGGCTGGTTCCATTCGTCGCTGCTGACGTCCTGCATGCTGAACGGCATGCCGCCGTACAAGGCGCTGCTCACGCACGGCTTCGCCGTCGACGGCGAAGGCCGCAAGATGTCGAAGTCGCGCGGCAACGTCGTGGTACCGCAGAAGGTCGCCGGAACGCTCGGCGCGGAAATCCTGAGGCTGTGGGTCGGTGCAACCGATTATTCGGGCGAGCTGTCGATCTCCGACGAGATCCTGAAGCGGGTCGTCGAAGGCTATCGCCGCATTCGCAACACGCTGCGGTTTCTGATGGCCAACACCGCGGACTTCGACGCTGCGTCCGATGCGGTGCCGATCGGCGAGCTGTTCGAGATTGACCGCTACGCGCTCGTGAAGGCGCGCGCGATGGCGGATGCCGTCGCCGCCGATTACGCGCGCTACGAATTCCATCTCGTCGTGCAACGGCTGCAGACCTACTGCTCCGAGGACCTGGGCGGCTTCTATCTGGACGTGCTGAAGGACCGGCTCTACACGACGGCAGCGCGGAGCACGGCGCGGCGGTCGGCCCAGACTGCGCTGGCGCTGATCCGCGACGCGTTGTTGAAGCTGATGGCGCCGATCCTGTCGTTCACCGCCGAGGAGGCCTGGAAGATCCTGCGCCCCGACGATCCGACCATCTTCGTTCACACGTGGACTGCGGTGATTCCCGACGTGCCCGGCGCGGAAGCGCTCGCGGCGCGGTGGGACCGCATCCTCGAGGTGCGCACGCTCGTGCAGAAGGAGCTCGAGGCGGTGCGCCAGGCCGGAGGCATCGGCTCTTCGCTGCAAGCGGAGGTCGACATCGTTGCCGATCGCGAGCACTACCCGGCGCTCGCGTCGCTCGGCGACGACCTGCGCTTCGTGCTGATCACGTCGGCGGCCAGCGTGCGGCGCGGCGACGCGCTGACGATCGCCGTCGGGACGAGCCACGCGCCGAAATGCGAGCGCTGCTGGCACTGGCGAAGCGATGTCGGCAGCGACGCCGCGCATCCGACGCTGTGCGGCCGCTGCGTCGCGAACCTGTGCGGCGCGGGCGAGGTGCGCTCGCACGCATGAACGCCAACGTGCTGCGTGCGGCACCTTCGGCTGCCAATCTGCGCTGGCTGTGGCTGTCGCTCGCCGTCATCGTCGTCGACCAGGTCACCAAGCACTGGATCCTGGCCGCATTCCGGCCCGGCGAGGATCTGCCGCTGACGCCGTTCGCGAGCCTCGTGCTCGCTTTTAATACCGGCGCCGCGTTCAGCTTTCTCGCCGGCGAGGACGGCTGGCAACGCTGGCTGTTCGCCGCGATCGCGGTGGCCGCATGCGCCGCGATGGTGTGGTTCATGCACCGCGGCGGCAATGCGCTGTTCTCGGCCGGTCTCGCACTGATCGTCGGCGGGGCGATCGGCAACCTGTACGACCGCCTGGCGCTCGGCCACGTCGTCGACTTCATCCTGCTGCACTGGGGCGGGTGGTACTACCCGGCGTTCAACGTCGCCGACAGCGCGATTACGCTCGGCGCCGCCGCGCTGATCATCGACAGCTTTCGCGATCGGCGCAAATCCGTGCGCAAGAATGGGGAATCGCACTGATGGACGTTCTGCTTGCGAATCCGCGCGGCTTCTGCGCCGGCGTCGATCGGGCGATCGCGATCGTCGAGCTTGCGCTCGCGCAGTTCGGCGCCCCGATCTACGTTCGCCACGAGGTCGTCCACAACCGCTACGTCGTCGACGACCTGAAGCGCAAGGGCGCGGTGTTCGTCGAGTCGCTGGACGAGATTCCCGACGGTGCGACCGTTGTCTTCAGCGCGCATGGCGTGTCCAGGGCCGTGCGCAGCGAGGCGGCGCGCCGCGGCCTTGCCGTGTTCGACGCGACGTGCCCGCTGGTGACCAAGGTGCACGTCGAGATCGCGAAGATGCGCGAGCAGGGCCGCGAGATCGTGATGATCGGTCACGCCGGCCATCCGGAGGTCGAGGGCACGATGGGCCAGTGCGATGGCGGCGTGCACCTGGTCGAGTCGGTGGCGGACGTCGCCGGACTCGCCGTGCGCGATCCTGCGCAGCTTGCCTACGTTACGCAGACGACGCTGTCGGTGGACGACGCAGCGGCGATCGTCGCCGCTCTGAAGGCGCGCTTTCCCGACATCGTCGGGCCGAAGAAGGACGACATCTGCTACGCGACGCAGAACCGGCAGGATGCCGTGAAGGTGCTCTCGCCGCAGGTCGATCTGGTCATCGTCGTCGGCAGCCCGAACAGCTCCAATTCGAACCGGCTGCGCGAAGTGGCCGCGATTCGCGGCGTGCAATCGCACATGGTCGACGACGCGCGTGACGTGCAGCCGGATTGGGTGCAGGGCAAGCGCCGCATCGGCGTCACCGCCGGCGCGTCGGCGCCCGAGCTGCTGGTCGCGCAGGTGGTTGCGCGTCTGCGCGAGCTCGGCGCAGCGCAGGTCACCGAGCTGTCAGGCGCCGTCGAGCGAATCGTGTTTCCGCTGCCGAAGGGACTCGCCCCGAAACCCGGCGAGTAGCGCAACGGTCAAGCAGTCCTCGGGACGATGTCAGCCGCGGGCGGCGGATGTCGCGCGCGTCAGCTGACGGCCACGAACTCGTAGAGATCGAAGCCCGGACCCTGTTCGACCAGCTTGGTCAGCACCGCGAAGCCGGTGGCCGATCCGCGACGCAGGCTCACGGCCTGTTCGAGCGCGAACGCGCCGGCTGGCGCCGCGAGCTGCGGCGGCGTCGCGCCGGGTTCGTCCGTGCCCTCTTCCGGCAGCACGAGCACGGGCAGCAGGTTGCCCTCGGGTGCGTGCTCCGCCGCAGCAGCCGCGGCCTCCGGTTTTTCCGACAGCAGCTCGCACCCGAATTCCAGCAGGGCGTCGGACAGCGCATTGCGGAACCAGCGGACCATCGCGATCTGCAGGCCAGGCCGACCTTCGACGCGAAGCGCGATCAGGTCGCCGACGCGCAGCGCGGTGGGCGACGCATCGACCTGGCGCAGCGCATAGCCGCCGGACGTGTGATTGACGACCTGGCACTGCGTCATCGGCGGTGGCGGCGTATTCGCGGGGGCGGCACCCTGGAAACCGCGGCTGTACTGCCACACGCCGGGAAGCCCGGCACACATCACGACGCGCGCGCGTGAAGGCAGCCGGTTGAACTGGCGCGCCGGCGGGATCGCCCATTGCCGCAGCAGACGCTTGAGCAGCGCGACGTACGGGCCGCGCAATTCGGGGCTCGTGCCGACCTCGGGCGGCAGCGGGCCGCCGGATTCGAGCGCGCGGATACGCTCCTGCAACTCGAAGGCGAGGTCGAACGTCAGCAGGAACATCTTTGTGCCTTCGCCCGCGCCGCCCTTGTTCGCGGAGAAGGGCGGAAAATCGTGGCCGACCGGCACGATCGCGACGGCCTTGGCCATCCGATGCACCGGCGGCACCGGCGTCAGCTTCGCGAGCTGCGCGTGCTCCTGCAGATAGTTGAGCACCATGCGAAGCTGGCTCGGCAGAAAACCGTAGGGATTGGCGAGCGCGAGCAGCAGCGACTGCACGTAGAGCTGCTCGAGCGTGGCATCGGGTTGGTCGGGCGTCACCGCGTGCCGGTGAATTCGTCGCTCGCGCGTGAACATGTAGATCTCGTGCGCGTCATGCCACGTCTGCGACGGCACCGGTGCATACGACAGGTAGCTGTTGGCGAGCACGCGCGACGTCGCCTGGAACGCGCGACGGACGAGCGCGACGATGCGGCGCGGACCGCCGAGCGTGAACCGGCGCGACGCTTCGCGCACCAGGAGCCGCTTGTAGGCGAGCGCGAGCTCGTTCGCGAGCGTGAGCGCCGCCTTCGCGGCCTCGAGGTCGTCGCCTTGCAGCGGATGCGACGCTCGCGTGAACTGCCGCTCGAGCCGCGGCCACAGCAGCGCAGCCGACTTCCAATATTGCTCGGTGATTTCGAGGCGCCGCGAATGAAACAGCGACGTTCGATTGGTGGCGGCGACCGCTTCGCCGATCGCGCGCGCCGCGAACCCCGGATCGCGCGTCAGCGTCTCGGTGAGCCAGGCCGCGACACGCGTGGGCCGCGACTCCGGCGTCTGTCGAGGCCGTTCCGACAGCGACGGTAAGCGCAGTGCGATCGGCATGGGCTTGCGAGTCGTGGGCGGCCGGATCCGGAGGGGTTGTCGAGGCGGCGACGATTATACGGGCGAACGCAGGAAGCCGACGACGGCGTCGACCTGGTCGCGTGCAAGCAGCATCGGCGCGTGTCCGATGCCCGCGAACTCGACCACACGCGGTCTTGGCCCGCGCTCGCTCATCGCGCGCGCCGTTTCGGCGGACAGCAGGTCCGATTCCGCGCCGCGCAGGACGAGCGTCGGGCAGGCGATCGCATCCCACAGCGGCCACAGGTCCGCAGGGGCCGGCTGCGTTCGAAAGGGAATCGCGATGCGCGGGTCGTATGCGACGCCCCATGTTCCGTCCGGCCGCTGCCGCGCATTCGTTCGCGTCAGGTGCTCCCATTGCGCGTCGGTCAGCGGGCCGAACGGCGCGGAAATCTGGCGGTTGTAGGTGGCGAGCGTCTCGTAGGTCGGGAACGATAGGTCTGCACCGAAGTACTGGCCGATTCGCGCGAGCGCCGGCGCTTCGATCACCGGGCCGGCGTCGTTGACGACCAGCTTGCGCACCGGCGTGCCGGGCGTCGCCGCGGCGACGATGCCGAGCAGCGCGCCCATCGACGTGCCGACCCATGCGATTGCATCGGCGCGGCTCGCGGCGACGAGTGCGTTCAACGTCGACAGATAGGTCGGCGCCACGTAATCCATCGGATCGCGCAGCCATTCGCTCGCGCCGCGGCCCGGCATGTCCGGCGCGAGCACGCGGTGTGTGGGCGATAGCGCTTCGCCGAGCACGTCGAAATCGCGGCCGTTGCGGCCGAGCGCGTGCACGCAGACGACGACGTCGGGATTGTCGCGCTCGCCCCACTCGTAGTAGACGACGCGATGGAAGCCGTGCGCGGTCAGGCCCAGGAAGCTCGCGGTACGAGGCTCGTGCGAAGTCAGCATGTCGTCAGTCGTGGCTGAGCGTGCGCTCGAGGATCAACAGCATCGCCGCCGTCGCGCCCCAGATGTAGCGGTGCAGCCATGGTATCGCCCAGTAGTCGCGGCGAATCGTGCCGAGCATCCGGTAGTGGCGCTGGTGATTGGCGGTGTCGAGGATGAACTCGAGCGGAACTTCGAACACCTCCGCCACTTCGAGCGGATCGGGTGCGAGGTCGAACGGCGGCTCGACCCAGCCGACGACGGGAACCACGCGAAAGCCGGTGACGGTTTCGTATTGGGCGAGGCGTCCGAGCACCTCGACGCGGGACGACGGCAGCCCGATTTCCTCGGCCGTCTCGCGCAGCGCCGCGGCCGCGTGATCGGCGTCGGTGGCCTCGACCCGACCGCCCGGAAAGCTGATCTGGCCGGGATGGTCGGGCAGGTTCGCGCTGCGTTGCGTGAGCAGCAACTGCAGCCCTTGCGGCCGGTTGACGAGCGGCACCAGCACGGCGGCCGGAACCGGCTCGCCTTCGCGTCCGGGCAGTCGAAAGCCGTCGTTCAGGCCCTGGGCCGCGGGCGGCGCCGGCCGCGCGAGGCGCTCGACGAGCCACGCGCGCTGCGACTGGGAAGGAAGATCGAAAAGGGGAAGTCGACGCGATGCGGCCATCTGCAACCGGCCGCAGAAGGCGTTGCGG
>Ga0307405_10000849_pt1 | contig 12043 bp, 9 predicted proteins | sample 322Cmetagenome_2_FD_203311 | JGI IMG/M metagenome (GOLD analysis project Ga0307405, IMG submission 203311) | Maize rhizosphere microbial communities from greenhouse at UC Davis, California, United States - 322HYB-C-1 | ecosystem: Host-associated > Plants > Roots > Rhizosphere > Soil | place...
ATCCAGGTCGCCGCATTCTGGAGCGTGCCCCTTTGTTCATGCCGTTGTGGTTTTTAAAGGCGCTGTGAATTTTTCACGTCTTCGCGACGCGAAACCAGTTGCCGCCCTTGCCGCCAAGAACATGTCCGCCATGTCTACAGTGATTATCGGAGATTGCTTTTTGGCCTCACTGCTCGACCCCTTCCTTTCACGATTCGATCTGGTCGCTCATCTGCTTGTGCTCCTGGTCGCTTATCTACTGGCCCTCCCAATCGCTTGGGACAGGGAAAGAAACGAACGAAGCGCTGGCCTTCGAACATTTCCGCTTGTCGCGATCGCCGCCTGCGGCTTCATCCAGGCCGCCGAAACTGTTACAAACGGCAACCCCGAGGCCACCGCGCGGATCGTCGAGGGTTTGATCAACGGCGTCGGCTTCATTGGCGGCGGTGCAATTCTTGTTGGCAGGGCAAGTATTCGCGGAACAGCAACCGCCGCGAGTCTTTGGGCGACCGGAGCCATCGGCGCTGCCGTGGGTCTGGGCGCTTACGACATCGCGATCGTACTTTCCGCGATGACCTTCTTCACGCTCCGGTTCATGACGAACTTCAAGACGGAAGTAAACGAAGCAATCTCGGAAACTGAAGCAAGTAAACGCCCGCCCGACGTCACGCCTTGATTTGTCGCTCGTCCTAACGTCGCGGACACGCAAGGTAGTCCGAGCCGGTCGTTTTGTCTGGTGCTACCTGGCTCGCCATACCAGATGGCGGCATCACCTGGGTTCCGCGAACGATCGAAGATCCCGGTATCGTGCAGGTCGATATGGGCTACCACGGCGGCGTGCCGCGATCCACGCATCGTCCGCGATCAAAAATTCGCCATCGGGGATTTTCCAAGACTGGTCAGAGCCGGGGTGAGGCTGCGAGAACGTCCTATCGTGGAATACGGCTTGATCCGCGCAGCATTAGCGGCGAGTGGCGCGGGAAGCCGGCCCAGCTCATCCCGCTCGGATCGACGACCTCCAAACCAGTTCAGCAGTCAGTCGGACCGAATGCTGACCGCTATCATTGCCATTCTCGCCGATCGACAGCCACGCAACAGCCCTCGCGGCGATCTCGGCAACTGGTTGCGCGAATGTCGTTAGGTCGTAAGACAGCCACGACGCCTGCTCGATGTCGTCGAAACCCGCGATACACATCTGATCTGGAATAGAGATGCCAAACTGATGACGCGCGGCATCCATGAAGCCGCAAGCAAGAAGATCGGTCGCGCAGAAGACGGCATCCGGCCGGCGGGGCCGGGTGAGAAATCGTTGCGCCAGAACACGACCCGCTTCGTAACCGGTCCAGCCATGGCGTTCGACCGAAACCTCGAGGCCGAGCCTCGTGGCCGCCGCGACGAAGCCGCGCTCACGCCCCATCAGGCTTGGTGTCCCGGCATCGGAGTTGGCAAAGGCAAGTGACTTGCAGCCCGCCCTTGCAAACGCGGTGACGATCCGCTCCCCAGCTTCAAAATCGTCGAGATTTATCTTTAGCGGCCCCGGCTCGTCATCATCGCGATTGATCAGAACAAGTCTCTGCCCATTCTTCAGGCATAGTCTGACGATCGACGCGTCAGGTAGTCCTGATAATATGATCGACGCATCGGCGCGATAGCGGATCGCCTGTGACAGAGCACGATCCACACTGCCATCCGAACGGTCGGTGTTAATCAGCATCGCGACCTTTCCCGCGTTTTGGAGCTTGCCTGTGAGCTCGCGCAGGAGTGCCGATCGATATGGCGTGGCAACGTCCGACACGATTAGGCAGACAATTCCGCTCTGGTTGCGCATCAGTCCGCGAGCAAGCTCATTGACGTGATACCCCAGTGCCTCGGCCGCGTCGGTGACCTTCTTTCTTGTCTGCGCGGAGACGCTCGCGCCTGGCGTGAACGTCCGAGACACGGCGGACCTTGAGACGCCCGCGCGTCGCGCTACTTCCAGCGCGCTGATGAAGTCCTTCGGCGCCATACTCCCCTCCAATGCTGCACGCGCTTGCAAAATCGCTCGCGATCACAAAATCCCTCTTTATTGTCAGAAATTCATTGACAGTCTTTTCCGCCATATGCAAGCTTTGCACACGCTTGCAAAAGGCGGCGACGTGGAGGCGTCGTTCACACGGAGGAAATCATGAATTCGATAAAGCTCGCCACGGCCGCGCTAGCGGCAACTGCCGCGTTGTTTGCCCTGCCCGTCCATGCCGCTGGAAATCTCAACGTCATATGCTCCGCCGACCAGCAGGTCTGCGACTTGATGAAGGGTCTGTTCGAAAAGCAGACGGATATTTCGGTGAACATGGTGCGCCTTTCGGCTGGCGAGACCTATGCGAAGATCCGCGCGGAAGCGCGCAATCCCAAGACCGACCTTTGGTGGGCCGGGACGGGCGACCCCCATCTGCAGGCGGCTAGCGAGGGTCTGACACTCGAATACAAGTCGCCGCTATTCGACCAATTGCAGGACTGGGCAAAGAAACAGGCCGAAAGTGCGAATTTCCGCACTGTCGGTGTCTACGCCGGTGCTCTGGGCTGGGGATACAATACTGAGATCTTGCAGAAGAAAGGGTTGAAGGAGCCGAAATGCTGGGCTGATCTGCTCGATCCCTCGTACAGGGGCGAAATCCAGATCGCCAATCCGAACTCCTCCGGAACGTCCTATAACACGCTTGCGACGCTTGTTCAGATCATGGGCGAGGACAAGGCCTTCGACTATCTTGCGAAGCTCAACGCCAACATCTCCCAGTACACCAAATCTGGCTCCGCGCCTGTGAAGGCCGCGGCTCGCGGCGAGTCCACCATCGGAGTTGTCTTCATGCATGACGCGGTCGCTCAGACCGTCGAGGGCTTCCCGATTAAGGCGATCGCGCCTTGCGAGGGGACGGGCTACGAAATCGGCTCGATGTCAATCGTCAAGGGCGCCAAGAACCTGGAAAATGCCAAGAAGTGGTATGATTGGGCGCTGAGCGCGGATGCTCAATCGCACATGAAGGACGCGAAGTCCTTCCAGCTGCCTTCGAACAAGTCCGCCGAGGTGCCGAAGGAGGCGCCTAGGTTCGAAGACATCAAGCTGATCGACTACGATTTCAAGAAGTACGGCGATCCAGACGTCCGCAAGGCTCTTCTGTCCCGCTGGGACAAGGAAATCGGCGCCAAGGCCAACTGATCGAATGACGGGCAGGGGCCTTAAGGCTCCTGCCTTTCCGACCGTCACGAAACGCCGCGGACAACCGATATGATCTCTAGTAATCGCCGTCTCGATATCGCCATTCTCACGGGTGGCGTGGCCTTCCTTCTTTTGCCCTGGTATCGCATCGAAAGCGGTTTCTTTGGCTTCCAATGGCTTTCCGGCTACTTTTCGGACGCGGCAAGCGCACCGGCTGTAATCGAGATTGCACGCTTCGGACGCTGGTGGCTCGGCATGGTCGCCTTGCTCTTTATTGCTGGTTGTGTCGCGCGCTTCGTTGCCAGTGCCCGAAGCCGCGGCCTTCTACTGGCAGTCTGCGGCGGCGCCGGACTGGCGCTTCTCACACTTCAGGGGCTGGCAATCACCTTTTCCGGCTGGTCGTGGGCGGTCAGCGAAGCAGTGCTTGGCGCCTTGCCGGACGGGCAGCCATCCATGGGGGCAGGTGCCGTCGTCGTAGGCATTGTTTTCGTGCTGTTCTTTTCGTTCGGTCTTGCCGATCGCGGCGCAATGAAGGGTGACGCCTTCGTGGTCAGTGCCATCTCGATGCTTGTGGTCCTGGTTGCGGTTTTCGTCTTCTATCCGGTCGGAAGCATGTTTATTGCCGCTTTCCAATCCGTCGATGGTTCGTTTGATCCCAGCGGCTTCTTCAACACGATCCAGGATTCGTCAGTCTGGAGTCTCAGTTGTGTCGTGGGCGGCGAGCGCTGCGGCGTGGCCTGGCGCACGCTTTGGCTCGCGATCATGACGGCTAGCGGTGCGACGTTGCTCGGTCTCTGCTTCGCGCTGGTCGCCACACGCACACGGTTCCCTTACAAGAAGGGATTGCGGCTGTTGACTATCCTGCCGATCATCACGCCGCCTTTTGTCGTTGGTCTGGCGCTGACGCTTCTGTTCGGGCGGGCGGGTGTTGTGACGCAGTTTACAGCATCAGCGCTCGGTATCGAGCCGGGCCGTTGGCTCTACGGTCTGACCGGCATCTGGATCGCGCAGGTCCTGTCATTCACGCCAATCTCGTTCCTTGTCCTGATCGGCGTCGTCGAAGGTGTCAGCCCTTCGATGGAAGAAGCGTCGCAGACGCTCAGAGCCGATCGTTGGCGCACCTTCTGGCGGGTTTCCTTGCCTTTGATGAAGCCAGGTCTCGCCAATGCCTTTCTGATCAGCTTCATCGAAAGCATGGCGGACTTCGGCAATCCAATGGTTCTCGGTGGCAGCCACGGTGTCCTATCCACGGAGATCTTCTTCGCCGTTGTCGGATCGCAAAACGATCCCGCCCGCGCCGCCGTACTCGCGATGATCCTTTTGGCATTCACCATGACGGCCTTCCTCGCCCAGCGACTTTGGCTCCAGGGAAAAAGCTATGCAACGGTCACTGGTAAGGGCGATTCTGGAGCGCACGCCGCCTTGCCGCGCGGCCTGTCCATCGCCGTTCATGCGATCGTCATTCCATGGGCGCTGTTTACGGTGGTGGTCTACGCGATGATCCTCTTCGGTGGCTTCGTGCGTACCTGGGGCCTGGATAACAGCCTGACCTTCCAGCACTATATCAGCGCATTTTCCATCGGCTGGCGCGAGGACGGCGGCATAGCCTGGACGGGTGTTGCCTGGAACTCCTTCTGGACGACCATGGAAATCGCGCTGATCTCCGCGCCATTAACGGCCGCTGTCGGCCTGCTGACCGCTTATTTGATCGTACGCCAGAAATTCGTCGGTCGTGGTGCCTTCGAATTTGCGCTTATGCTGAGCTTTGCCATTCCGGGCACAGTGATCGGTATCAGTTACATCATGGCATTCAACCTGCCGCCGCTGGAGATGACCGGCACCGCACTCATCCTCGTCGCGTGCTTCGTCTTCCGTAACATGCCAGTCGGTGTGCGCGGCGGCGTGGCGGCCATGAGCCAGCTCGACAAGAGCCTCGACGAGGCATCGCTGACCTTGCGGGCAAACAGCTTCAGGACCGTGAGAAAAGTGATTTTGCCGCTTCTGCGTCCTGCGATCACCGCGGCTCTCGTCTATTCCTTCGTGCGGGCGATTACCTCGATCAGCGCCGTGATCTTCCTCGTCAGCGCCGAATACAACATGTCCACGGCCTACATCGTCGGCCTCGTCGAAAACGGCGAATATGGCGTTGCGATCGCCTACTCGTCCGCCCTTATCGTTGTGATGGTCACTGTGATCGGTGGTTTCCAGTTGCTGATCGGCGAACGCCGACTTCGCCGTGAAAACCGTGTCGCGCTTGCGGCCCCGACGGCCAAACCCTCCCTGCCGCTCAATCAGGAGAAAACCGCATGAGCAAGACTGTGCCCGGCTCCGTTACGTTCGAACGAGTGAGAAAGACATTTGGCGCCTTCACAGCCATTCCCGACCTGTCGCTCACCATCGAACCGGGAACGCTAGTCACCCTTCTTGGACCGTCAGGATGCGGTAAGACGACGACGCTGCGCATGCTTGCCGGTCTCGAGCACCCCTCGGCGGGACGTATCTTGATCGGCGGCAAGGACGTGACGATGCTGCCGGCAAACGAGCGCGATGTTTCGATGGTGTTTCAAAGCTACGCGCTCTTTCCGCATATGACATCGCTCGACAACGTCGCCTACGGTCTGGAATCATCAGGCATCAAGCGCAAGGAAGCGCGCGAACGCGCCAAGGAGGCGATGAAGCTCGTCGGGCTCGACGGCATGGGCGAGCGGCTGCCGGCCGAATTGTCAGGTGGCCAGCAGCAGCGCGTTGCCGTGGCGCGCGCCCTGGTCCTGGAGCCGCAGGTACTGCTGCTCGACGAGCCACTCTCCAATCTCGACGCACGCTTGCGTCGAAGGGTGCGCACCGAAATTCGTGATCTGCAACAGCGACTGGGCTTCACCGCGGTTTACGTCACGCATGACCAGGACGAGGCTCTTGCCGTGTCGGACCAGATCATCGTGATGAAGGATGGCGAGATCGCGCAACAAGGCGCGCCACGCGACCTTTACGATGCGCCCGCCTCCGCCTTCATCGCCGATTTCATGGGTGAGGCCAATGTGCTGGCCTGTCAGGTCGAAAGTGTCGAGAACGGCATCGCACTGATCAACATCGAAGGGCTGAAACACCGCGTCGCGGCCAGGAACGCATTGGCTGGCAGGGCCGAACTCGCCATCCGGCCCAATGCAATTCAGTTGCACCGCACGCCCACGAAGGGTGCCTTCACCGGCAGGATCACGCATGCCGCCTATCTTGGCGATCATGTCGAATACGAAGTCGCGACCAGCAGGGGGAACTTGTTCGTCATCGACCGGACGGCGGATTCACCCTTCGATACGACGACCGAAGTCGCCATCAGTCTGAAGGATCGCGGGATCGCGCTGATTACCGTACCAAGCAAATAAGAAATCGCAAGAGGGTTTGACATGACATCGCATTCTTCATTGGGCCTTGATGCTCGCAGGGCCTTTGCGGAAGCTATCGCAAGGAAGGCTGGCGCCCTGGCATTCGGGTACTTCGAAAAAAGAGAAAGCCTGGTCATCGAAACCAAGCGGGATCCGCAGGACGTGGTGTCGATCGCTGACAGGGACGTCGAAAACCTCATTCGAGACGCCGTTCACGAAACCTATCCCGGTGACGGCTTCCTAGGGGAGGAATATGGACTTGAAGCCGGCACGTCCGGCCTGACCTGGGTCGTCGATCCGATCGATGGAACGAGCCCTTTCGTAAATGGCATGCCGAACTGGTGCATCTCGGTCGCGCTTCTCCAGGATAACGTGCCGGTCGTCGGCGTTATCTTCGCACCATGCCACGGCGAACTTTACTCTGCGGCTGCTGGATCCGGAGCCACGTTGGACGGACAATCGCTGTCGCTTGATCCTTCACGCAACATCCGCAATTCCGTGACAGGCATCGGCGCCAACAACCATGTCACGCCGGCATTCGTCGCCGCGATGGTGGAGAAGCTCTTGTCCGCCGGCGGCAACTTCATTCGAAATGGATCTGGCGCGCTAATGCTTGCCTATGTCGCTGCCGGCCGTCTCGTGGGCTATTACGAACCTTACATGCATGCCTGGGACTGCCTGGCCGGTTATTGCCTCGTGAAGGAGGCCGGCGGCTGGTACCACCCATTCCCGACCGACGGAGACCGGTTGACCAAGGGGGCGCCTGTTCTTGCGGCAGCACCCGGTGCCGTCGAGGATCTTCGCGCTATCGCCGGAATTTGACAACGCACGATTGCCGATATCTGGACAGATCGCCGCGCGGCGTTATTTGTGACAGGAAACCAATTTGAAGCCGGCTACTGGCTTTGACAGATGTGCGGCGTGGCTGACGGGGAGGTCGGCCGCGCCACGCAGGCGCAATGTGCGCGAATTGACCCAAAGGGAGGAAATATGTTTCGTCATCCAATCGCGATCGGCTTTGCCGCGGCCCTTCTTTCAAGCACGATTGCCGGCAGTGCGTTTGCCGCAACGGAGTTGCAGTGGTGGCATGCCATGTCAGGCGCCAACAACGAGGTCGTCGACCAGCTCGCCAAGGAATTCAACGAGGGCCAGGCCGATTACAAGATCGTTCCGGTGTTCAAGGGCACCTATCCCGAGGCACTGAACGCCGGCATCGCGGCCTTCCGCGCCAAGAAATCGCCGGCCATCCTTCAGGTCTTCGACGCGGGCAGCGGCGTGATGATGGGCGCCGAAGGGGCCATCATGCCGGTCGCCGAAGTCCTCGAGAAGGGCGGGTACAAATTCAGCAAGGACGAATATCTGCCGGGTATCGCGGCCTACTATTCCAAGCCGGACGGCACCATGCTGTCGTTCCCCTATAACTCTTCCTCGCCGATTCTCTATTACAATAAGGACCTGTTCAAGAAGGCCGGACTTGATCCAGAGGCCGCGCCAAAGACGTGGCCCGAGGTCATCGAGGCCGCCAAGAAAATCAAGGCAAGCGGCGCTGCCTGCGGTCTGACGTCGACCTGGCTCACCTGGATTCAGACAGAGAACTTTGCCGCATGGAACAATCTCTCTTACGGCAGCAACGAAAACGGCTTGGCGGGTACGGACGTCAAACTCGCGTTCAACACGCCTGACTTCGTCAAGCACTTTCAGGATATCGCCGATCTCGCCAAGGACGGTACGTTTCGCTATGGCGGTCGCACGTCTGAAGCCAAGCAACTCTTCACGTCGGGCGAGTGCGCTATCCTGACGGAATCGTCCGGCGGCCTGGGCGATATCGTCAAAAGCGGCATGAACTATGGAATTGGGCAATTGCCTTACGAACCGGGGGAGGGCCGCCCGCAAAACACCATTCCCGGCGGCGCAAGCCTTTGGGTCTTCGCTGGCAAGAGCGACGCCGAGTACAAGGGTATCGCCAAGTTCTTCCATTTCCTGTCGCAGACCAAGATCCAGGCGCGCCTTCATCAGGTGTCGGGCTACATGCCTGTGACCATGGCTGCCTATGAGGAGACGAAGAAGTCAGGCTTCTACGAGAAGAACCCGGGTCGCGAGACCCCGATCCTGCAGATGATGGGCAAGGTGCCGACGGAGAACTCCAAGGGTGTTCGTCTCGTCAACCTGCCGCAGGTTCGCGACATCATGAACGAGGAGTTCGAAGCGATGCTCGCGGGCAAGCAGGATGCCAAGGCCGCTCTCGATAAGGCTGTCGAGCGAGGCAACGCGGCCATCCAGCAGGCGATCGCCCAGTAAGCTTGATCTATTGATCATCCGTGCTCACGGGCGCGGATGATCACCTCGCTTCGCTCAAGGGGGTCTCCGCGTGCAAAATGTCGTCTTCCCGAATAAAGTCCTTCCGTATTTTCTGTTGGCGCCGCAGATCGTTCTGACGGTCGTGTTTTTCTTCTGGCCGGCCAGTCAGGCGCTTTATCAATCCATGCAGCGGGAAGACCCGTTCGGGCTAAAAAGTGGATTTGTCGGCCTGGCGAACTTTCGCAGGATCCTGAGCGATCCAAGCTACATTCATTCGCTTCAGGTGACAGTCGTGTTCAGTGTGGCGACCGCGGGGCTGGCGATGATCGTGGCATTGACGCTTGCAACCGCCGTCGATCGTATAAGGCGGGGACAGACATTCTATCGCACTCTGTTGATCTGGCCTTACGCCGTGGCTCCCGCGGTCGCGGGCATGTTGTGGCTCTTCATGTTCAATCCGGCGATGGGAAGCTTCGCCTATATGCTGCGGCGGGCTGGATTTGCCTGGGATCCGCTCTTGAACGGCGGGCAGGCCATGGTCTTGGTCATTGTCGCGGCCGCATGGAAGCAGATTAGCTACAACTTCCTGTTTTTCGTCGCCGGCCTTCAGGCGATCCCGAAATCATTGATCGAAGCGGCATCCATCGATGGCGCGCGCGGGAGCCGTCGGTTCTGGACGATCGTGTTTCCCCTGCTGGCGCCGACCACGTTCTTTCTGCTCGTCGTCAACACGGTCTACGCCTTCTTCGACACGTTCGGGATCATTCATGCCGTGACTGGTGGAGGACCTGCCAAGGCGACCGAGACATTGGTCTACAAGGTCTACAACGACGGTTTCGTCAATCTGGATCTCGGCTCGTCCGCTGCCCAATCCGTCGTCTTGATGATCATCGTGATTGCGCTGACCGCCGTGCAGTTTCGCTTCGTCGAACGCCGCGTCCACTACGCTTGAGGTTTGAGATGATCGACCGGCGCCCCATCGCAAGTATCACAGGCCATCTGATCCTCGTGCTCGGGATCATCATTGTAGCCTTCCCGATCTACTACACGTTCGTCGCATCGACGATGACGTCGGCGCAGATACTGCGCCCACCAATCACCATGCTGCCGCAAGGCCATTTCGCGGAGAATTACGGCGACGCCCTGGTCGGTGGGGTCGAGAGGGTCGTCGGAGTCAGCCTCGAGCGGATGATGTTCAACACGATTGTCGTCGCGGCCCTGATCGCCATCGGCAAGATTATCATTTCCTTCCTGTCGGCGTTCGCGATCGTGTTCTTCCGCTTTCCGCTGCGGATGGTGTTCTTCTGGATGATTTTCGTGACGCTGATGTTGCCCGTGGAGGTCCGCATCCTGCCGACATACAAGGTCATCGTCGATCTGGGCATGATCGACACCTATGCGGGGCTGACCCTTCCATTGATGGCATCGGCGACTGCGACGTTCCTGTTTCGGCAGTTCTTCCTCACGATACCCGGCGAATTGGTGGAGGCCGCCCGTATCGACAATGCAGGGCCGTTCCGTTTCATGCGCGATATCCTGCTTCCGCTTTCACGCACCAACCTGGCGGCGCTTTTCGTCATTCTCTTCATTTACGGCTGGACGCAGTATCTCTGGCCGCTGCTTGTGACCAACGACGCGAGCATGTCGACGATCATCATCGGACTGCGCAAAATGGTCGATTTCGCCGACGCGGCGACGCCTTGGAACCTCGTCATGGTCACCGCAATTCTTGCAATCATTCCCCCGATCCTCGTTGTCGTCTTGATGCAGCGTTGGTTCGTGAAGGGCCTCGTGGAGACAGAGAAGTAATGGCAAGCATCACGATCAGGGACGTTCGCAAGACATATGCAGGTGGCTTCGAGGCGATAAAGGGAATCTCGCTCGACATCGCCGACGGTGAGATGGTGGTCCTCGTCGGACCGTCCGGATGTGGGAAATCCACGCTCCTGCGGATGATCGCGGGATTGGAAGCGATCTCCTCCGGAGAAATCGCGATCGACGGGCGCGTTGTCAACGCTTTGGAACCATCCGAGCGGGATATCGCGATGGTTTTTCAAAACTACGCGCTTTATCCGCACATGACCGTCAGGCAGAACATGTCCTATGGTCTGAAAAACCGAGGAATGGCTGCGGCCGAGATCGAACGACGGATTGCTGCCGCGGCGTCTTCGCTGGAGATTGGTTCCCTGCTCGAGCGCAAGCCACGCCAGCTGTCGGGCGGCCAGAGGCAGCGCGTCGCGATGGGCAGGGCAATCGTGCGCGAGCCGAAGGCATTTCTGTTCGACGAGCCGTTGTCCAATCTCGATGCGAAGCTGCGTGTGCAGATGCGGGTGGAGATCCGCAAGCTGCAGCGCACGCTGTCGACGACAAGCGTGTACGTGACCCATGATCAGATGGAGGCCATGACGCTCGCCGATCGTCTGGTCGTGCTGAACGGCGGGAAGATTGAGCAGGTCGGTACGCCGATCGAACTTTACGAGCGGCCAGCCACGACCTTCGTGGCGGCGTTCATAGGTTCGCCAGCGATGAATTTGATTAGCGCCGAAGCGCTCGCCGTTGATGCCCCCGGGGTATCGCTCGCGCCTAACGTGTCGACGATCGGAATTCGCCCCGAGGACTTGAACGTCGCGGACACTCTATCGAGTTCCATGTTGGGTCTGGCTGTCGACATTGGCGCCATCGAACTCGTCGGCGCGGAAAGCTATGTCCACGCCACGACCATCGGGGGCGTGGAGATCATTTTCCGAACGGCGGGTCGTTCAATGATGACAATAGGCAGCCGAGTGATCCTTCAAGCTGGAACAAGCGCTGTGCATTTCTTCGATCGTCATGGGCGTCGCGTCGCGACACCTGTCGGATTGTCATGACCTGAAACCATCGCGTCGGGGTGTTTGGCATCAACGGCACGATCCATACGCGAAGCTTTATCGCGCACCAGGAGGTCGCGGCTAGCGCCCCGGTGAACAGCCTGCATGGGAAACATGGCGAGAAGGATGATGGAGAGTAAACCTGGACGAATCGCGCCGAAGGTATGCTCATGCAATTGGTTCAGCGAACACTTGTGACCACAGGTGGGCCCGGTTTTTCCCAAGAGATGGCCGATGACGAATGAGGGACCGCGCGGCCGCGGCCGCGGAGCACGGGAAGAGGCGGGTGTGCGTGGAGCCGTTAGCCTTCAATCCATGGACCGCCA